>Ga0233404_10000003_pt1 | contig 51567 bp, 65 predicted proteins | sample Na_oxic_2_MG_FD_179861 | JGI IMG/M metagenome (GOLD analysis project Ga0233404, IMG submission 179861) | Seawater microbial communities from Saanich Inlet, British Columbia, Canada - Na_oxic_2_MG | ecosystem: Environmental > Aquatic > Marine > Inlet | place: Canada: British Columbia | collected...
AAATGATGAGATTTTAGTTTCTGAATTAAAAGATTATATTGACTATTTAAAAAGCATTTATTCGTTAAACAACGAATTTAATTCAGCAATTAAAGCTTTAGATGCAACAGAACAATCAAAAATGATTGATTTGTTAGATTTAAATAAAGACGAATTAAATGAAAATAATAAAACATTTAAAGCAATTTTAAATTTAATTAAAGCTGTTTCTTCTTCGGAAACAACAGAACAAAAAAATATTAGAGAAAAAAATAATTATTTTGTAAAAAAAGCAATTACAGAAGTTTTAAATTTAAGAATTGATAAAACAAAAACAGAAGTTACCGATGCAATATCTACTATAAAAAACAAACCATAACCAACCCTTCCTTCCTTTTCAAAAACCTCCGTTCTGGAGGTTTTTTTGTATCTGTGTTATAATTAATTATAACAAACATCATTTACAAATTATTATGAATTTAATTTTTTTAAAACAGCAGTATAAAAAATCAGTTGAGCGTGAATCTCAAAATAAATCATCAAACCAAAAAGCTTTAGAAGAAAAAAACAAAAAGTTACATCTTGTTTTAGATTCTTTTACCGTTAGCTCCAAATCTTGCTTTAATGCTAGGCAAATTGCAACTAAATGCAATATCAAATTTAAATTTTTAAATAAAAATTTAACTGAAAAACAGAAAGTTTTTTTGAAAAGAAAAACTGCTAGATATTTAAGAGTTCTACTGAAGCATGATTTACCTTTTGGTAAAATTAAAATCAAAACAAAACTAACTACAAGGGAGCTTTGGATACCATTAAACAATAAGCCGCCAGAATATTCTAATGAAGAAAGTTTTTTTAAATTATCTAGAGGGTGCCTTAGTTCTACTCAAATACATAAAGAGGTTCATGGTTTTTTTCATAGCAAAATTGACAGCAACAAAAAACACCTACTAAAATTAAAACGACAACGGTACATTAGGTTACTAACTAGAAGAGGCTGCGATCACAAAACTATTAAACAAATTTTTATTGTTCGTGGATCTTTTATTAAAACTAATGAATTATATTAAAAAAGGATAATATTATGACAACAACAAAACACTTTAACAAAAACACAGACAAGAGGATTACTTGCCCTTGTTGCCCTGAACAAGATGTTCTTCCAGCTGTATATATTGTATTAGAAATGATTAGAAACCACTTTGGTAGACCTGTTAAAATCAACAGTGGCTACAGATGCATTAACTATAATAAAAAAATAGGTGGAGTGTCTAATTCAAAGCACACGAAGGGACTTGCAGTTGATGTTGTGGTTGTAGGCATACCTCCAAAATTAGTTTATGAATTCTTAGATAATCTTTTTCCGAATTCTTTTGGATTGGGCTTATATAATAACTTTACTCATGTTGATGTTAGATCCAAAAAAGCTAGGTGGTCAAAATGTTAGCAAATATTTATAATCAATGTAAAAAAATAAAACAGCATGAGAATGAGTTATCTAAATTAATTAGTGGCGGAATGCCTAGCAGATCTGTTAGAACAAAGCAGTTTTTAGCATCACAAGCAAAATGCAGGCAAATTGTTCAAAGCCACTGGGGTGAAATAATTAACTCTTATTACTCCATTCAACAAGTTTCGGCTCGGTTTAAATTTTCATTTAGGTTGATTAAATCAATACTAACTGAAACTCAAAAGCAGCAACTTAGAATTAAGTTTGAAAAAAAACTTCTTGATTTGTTAAAGCGTGGATGCTCTGTTAAAGAAATAGCTAAATTTTTTGAGGTTAGCACAACATTTATTAGACAAGAAATCATTAAATTAAAAAAAGGATAAATTATGTTTGATTTAATTACAACAATAAACACACCTGCACTTATTCAAAAAGATGATTTAATTATCCGTCAATTAGTTACTGAATATGACAACAAGGTTGCAGCTGCTAAAGCTGCAATTGAAACGATAAAAGACCCAAAGTTCTTTGATGAAGCTCAAGCTTTTGGTTTACTTTATGTTGCTGCAACACAGTACGCGTATTCATCACCTAAACCGATTTATGATGTATATAGATCTGAATATGAAAGGCTGGACGAAATAAACACGGTTTATCCCCGTGCTTACGGGGAACACTAGATTAGGTTTGATTTTCATTTTTAGCAGCGGTTTATCCCCGTGCTTACGGGGAACACAATTAATGATTTTTGCCAATCTATGCCAATAGCGGTTTATCCCCGTGCTTACGGGGAACACGGTTAGCGGTGATTTTAGAGTACAAACTCTGGCGGTTTATCCCCGTGCTTACGGGGAACACAGTTCCAGCGATTGCCTGCAAACTGCTGTATATGGTTTATCCCCGTGCTTACGGGGAACACTTCCGCAAGTTTCTTTTCTAATTGAGATGTGTCGGTTTATCCCCGTGCTTACGGGGAACACTCTTAACGAAATTACAAACAAAATCAACAACTTAAAAGCGTGCTTAAATGTTACCGAATTGTTACAGCGTATTTTCACTAAGTGATAATTAATTATAACAACTAATTTGACTATTTGCAAATTATATATTACAGTATAAAAACTGGCTTAGGAAACGGTCGCCTTGCACCCCCTAAGCGTCGATAGCAATATCGGCAAGGCATATCAAAACACCCCTCAAATTTCATTCATAGAATAGGAGATTTATGGATACAGAAAATCAATTTAATAAAGCAATCAAGCTCTTAAAACAAAAAAAATATACAGAAGTTTTTGATATACTTTTGAAGCTAGCTAATCAAGGACATGCTCCAGCTCAATTTCAGCTTGGCAAAATGTATGATTTAGGTAAAGGCGTAGATTTAGATCATCAGAAAGCTATTGAGTGGTACGAAAAATCAGCCGATCAAGGTTATATTAATGCTCAATTTAGCCTAGGTTCTTCATATTATTTGGGTATAGGCGTAGAGCAAGACTACAGGAAAGCTGTTGAATGGTACACCAAAGCAGAAGAGCAAAACGATGCAGATTATAGCAAAGACGGTAAATTTTATACTGGCGTAGACTCCATAGAATCGTTTAATTGGCACAAAGAAGCTGCAATTTCTGGGAAAAAATCAGCGTATTTTTATTTACTGGTAGATGGAGACGCAGCAAATGACTCATGAAAAGATGAAAGCTAAATTTAATGAAGCAGCTGCACTTCGTAAAAAATGGGAATATGAAGCAGCTTTTAATATTTTTTCTGAATTAGTAAATTATGCCCCAGCTCAAAACCAATTAGGCGAAATGCATCAAAAAGGTTTGCATGTAGAGAAAGACTACAAAGAAGCTATCAAATGCTTTACTAAAGCTGCTGATCAAGGTTTTGGCAAAGCCAATTACAATCTAGGAGTTATGCATGAAGAAGGCGAAGGCGTAGAGAAAGATAAACAAAAAGCTTTTGATTACTACAAGCTAGGAGCTGATCAGTGTTGTGTTGAATCTCTGCACCATCTAGGATACGCATATAAAAATGGCTGGTATGGTGTAAAACAAAACTACAAGAAAGCTATTGAATATTTTACCAAAGCAGCTAATCAAGGTTATTCTTACTCTCAATATGCATTAGCTATGATGCATCACCTAGGAGAAGGTGTAGATAAAGATGATAATAAGGCTCTTGAATTATTTAAACAAGCAGCCGAGCAAAATTATCCAACAGCTCAAGTAATGATTGATGAGATTAATAAGGAGCCGCATTGTTTTTCGATAATGCAAAAAGAATATGATGAAGTTAAAAGGAAAAGAAAAAATGACTGCTGAAAAAATAGAAGCTCAATTTGATAAAGCAATGGGGCTTTACAATCAAGGAGACTACAAAGACGCTTTTGATGGTTTTTTAAAGTTGGCTAATCAAGGACATCCAGAAGCTCAAAATATGTTAGGCAACATGTATGACAGGGGCGAAGGAGTAAAAATTAACGACAAAAAAGCCATTGAATGGTACACTAAAGCAGCCGAGCAAGGCGATGTAGATGCTCAATTTAATTTAGCTTTTATGCATAGAAACGGTATTGGCACAGAAGTTAGTCACAAAGAAGCTGCAAAGTGGTACACTAAAGCAGCCGAGCAAGGCGATGTAGATGCTCAATATAATTTGGGCAAAATGTATGAATTAGGCGAAGGTGTAGAACAAGATTACGAGCAAGCTGCTTATTGGTACACCAAGGCAGCTGATAAAGGACATATATACGCTCAAACCGACCTAGCTGATATGTACAAGCAAGGCTACGGTGTAGAGCAAGATTATAAAAAAGCTTTTGATTTGTATAGCAAAGCAGCCGAGCAAGGAAGCTCCAGCGCTAAAAGAGGGTTAGCTAGCATGTATTATAACGGTAAAGGCGTGAAACAAGATAAGCAAAAAGCCAGAAAATTGCATCAAGCAGCCGACAATAAACTAGTTCAAAATGCCAAAACCTTTGTTAATTCAGACAACAACGGAACTGAAAAAAATGTATCGGACCTAGAGTTTTACGGCAATAAAGATTCATTTCAGTTAATCTGCAAGGCAAGCTCTCAAGCAGAAGGCTGGATGAAGTCAACTAAAGCTATGGAAATCAAAGGCGTTGGATGCTTAGTGCAAGTTTCTACTCAACACGGAGCGAGTGTTGCTGAAGCATTGACTTTTGTACCAGAAATAAAAATAGCTTGGATAGATGACAGCGATCATTCTAAAGGGCGTAAATTAGTAAAAATATAGGAAAACATGGAAATTAAAAAACTAACTCCAGCAGATTTAGAAAGCCACATAGACAGCGCAAAAACTGAATTCATACACCGAGGAACATTAACTATATGCATTCTAACTTTGCATAATGATTTTTATGTTGTAGGTGAGTCTGCATGCATGAATAAGGCAGATTACAACAAGGATGTTGGCGAAGCAATGTCGTTGGGTGATGCTACCAATAAAATATGGCAACTATTAGGGTTCCATTTAAAGCAAACAAAATACGAACAGGAAACCAAATAATGAAAACATTTAAAGCAATCAAAAAACCGATACCAATTGAAGTTATTCAGATTACAGAAAACAACATTGCTGATTGCAAGAAGTTTACTAGTGGCGATTTCTCTATGATTGATGATCAGATCACTATTAAAACCCTAGAGGGAACTATGACAGGTAAGATGGACGATTACATTATCAGAGGGGTTCAGGGAGAATTCTATATCTGCGATCGCGCTATATTTGAAGCAAGCTATGATAAACTTGACAGTTAATTAATAATCCAATATTATATAAACAAAGAACCATAGTTCTTTGTTGATAAAAAAATTAGGTTTCGTTTGTAGTCGAAGCCTTTTTTTTTGCCTAAAATTTATAATTGTTCTATAATCTAGTTATACAAAACTAGGAGGGTATATATTATGATTACTGAAAAACAAGAAAAGTCTATTAATTTATTATCAGATGTATCTCAAACATTACTTACCAAAATTAACAATACAGGCATACCAGATGCAAACCTGCTGTCTTTAGCTTATTTTAATTTAGATGAAAACACATACACTCATGGTACGACTTGCAAAGGGTGGGGGCTTGATAACTTTGAGTCCAATGTTTTAAATACTACAGAAGGCTTGAGCAAAGTAATTAAAGACAAATACGATCTTATCTCTAACACTGAATGGGAAAATGTAGCAAAAGATTCTTTTGAGAAAGATCCAAAAGTTAATGCAGACTATCCAGATATAGCCAAGTTTATTAAAATTAAGAGCGGTTACATTGGTGTTTGCCTTAAAGCTAAAGGTGTTAAATGTAACGATGAGAAAATACTGCATCAGTTATGTTATGAAGGACTTCATATGTTGAAATCAATAGATAGATCCAGAATTGAGCATGCTGCAATTGAGATTAGTCCAGAAAACTTAATTGAACTAAGAAAAAATTATGCTAATGATACAAGGATTCTTGAAGAAAAAGAAAAGATATTTAACGGCACTAATGCCTTTAACCGTTTGCCAAGTCTTTTTATTGATGGTATAAAGTTAAGCAGCACGGAATTGTTAATAGTGCATGCTTTAACTGAATGCTGGTCTACTGAAAAAAGAGAAATAAATCATATCAGCAGAAGTGCAGTTTCTACATTTAAAAACAAAATCAAAAATCAATTTGGTGCTTTTGATGAATTTGTTAGGTTTTTACAGTTCCGCAATATATTATAATTGTTGCAATTTGCAAAAATTAATCTATTGTTTTATATTACAAGAATAGACAAAAAAATAACAATTCTTAAAACATTAATTTAGCTAATAAGTCATAATTTATTTATGGCTTGGGCAGGAGGCAAGAATAGGAGAGATAAACCAAGTCATTATAAGGCAATCATGAGCAAGAAAAAAAAGAAAAACAAACAAAGTAAAAAGCAAAACAATAATAATAACATTTCTGCTATTTATGGCGATAATAGACGCAGAAGTTCAAGTTACACTGGTTTTAATCAATCTATCTATTCTAAATACAATGAACGCTATTCAGATAAATGGCAGATCTATTCTAGTTCTGCATTTGCTCAAGCTTTAGTTGACAGAAAAGTCAACGACTCCATTAGAAACGGCATCAATTTTACATCATCAGATGCAACCGATCTAAACATTGATTTTAGAAAATCAAACCTATTAGACCTAATTAAAAGAGCCACAATAGAGTCTCGAATCTTTGGCGGTGCTGCAATTGTAATTGTAGAGCCAGACAAATCTCTTACGGATGAATTTATACCAGAACTAGTTACTCCAGAATCTCAAATCATATACCATGTTTTTAACTCTGAAATTGTCAATTTAGGCGGTGATGTTCAATATAATATATTAGACCCCGAGTTAATTAATTCAGAGTTCTACTATATACAATTTACTAATTCACCTAATGCTAGTGACAACAATGCAGGCATTGGCAATAAAATTCACAGAAGTAGAATAATTAAGTTTCATGGATCCGAGCTGTTATCACCGGATCTACTTACTTCATATTCTAGAATTGGTAATAATTTTTTATCTGGCAATCATTACTTGGGTTGGGGTCGTAGTATTATACCGCCTCAATTATACGCACAAATAGAACAGTTTGATGATGTAATGGTGAAGTTATCTAAAGTAATTAAAAAAAGTAATGTGGATATTATTATTAACAAAGACCTTAGTGACGCTGGAGGGTCTGACGATTGCGACTTAAGCCGAGAGTTAATTGAATCATTTAATAGACTACAAGACGAACAGGATGCAGTGTTTCTTGCTGGAGATGCTAGTTATGATAGAAAAAGTGCCAACCTTAGCGGTTATAAAGAAGTTATGGAGTTAATGGTTCAATATATAACGATTCAGGAAGGCTACCCGTTAACTTATTTCCTTGGATCGCCGACACCTGGATCATTTTTAAACGGCGGCTCTCAAGATATGCAAGCTTATCTTGCAGCTGTTGCAGATATGCAAAATAAAATGAGAGCTAATCTAGATAAGTTATTGGTTATTTGGCAACTTCAAACTTACGGCAAAATATATGATGATTTGGATTATGAGTTTAATCCTTTATTCCAATCTAATCCAAAAGAAAAAGCCGAGCTAGATCAAATTGTTGCTAATACTTTAACTGGTTTATACAACAACGGTCTAGTACCAGCTAAAAACGTATTAGAAACGCTAAAAGAAAAGACAAGCATACATATTAATGATAAAAACATAAAAGAGGCAGAAGAGGCGGAAAACCTTGATAATGAGCGTCTAAAAGAAGAAGAAGTAGCTCAAGAGAAAGCCGAAGAACAGGCGGAAAATGATTAAAAGGGGGCAGCTTAGCCTATTTAAAACCATTAAATCTATCTTTGCAGAAACAAACGATGCTGTGTCTAAAATAATGCACGGATTTAAAACAAAATCAAATAACGAAATTTCAGAAAAGAAATTGCAAAAATATGTATTTCAAAGCTTTGGTGATTTATTGGCAGAAAGAGCAAGCAAAAAATATAAGAAAGAAGTCTACAATCAACTTGCAAGACCTACTCAATTATCAGAACAAGAATCAACTAAAGCATTTGTAAAAGATATTAATAAACATATCGGTATTAGTCGCAAAAAAATAATTCAAAAAGACAAACTTCAAGACTTTACTAAAAACAAAACTTTAGAGATTGCCTCATTAATAACTAGAATGACAGATGAGAACATCCAGACAGCTCAAAGAATCATTAATGCCGGTATGAACGCAGGTAAATTGCCATCTGCAATAGAAAACGATTTATCGGAAAATCTACCTGATGTTAATGCAAAAAGAGCTAAATTAATTGCTAGAGATCAATATGCTCAAATTAATTCAGCAGTTACAATAAAAAGAGCAACACAAGCTGGAATTAAGTTTTTTTACTACCAAACTGCAAAGGATGATCGAGTTTCTGGCAAACCGAGCGGAAAATACCCTGACGCTAAAATTAAATGTTATGAAATATCTAAACAGGATATCGGCTATGGTGAGGGCATCTATTTATATGAAAAAGGAGCTACTTGGAAACAAGAAAAACACCTTTATCCAGGTAGTGCGCATATTAATTGCCGATGCAACATGCGTCCTCAAATTGAAAATGTAAATTATGATCCATTGGAGAAAAAACAAATATGACGCAAAAATTTATTGATGGAGCGGTTAAACTAAGCCCAAATAAGGTTGTTGATGAGTATGGGAACTTACATGGTAAATGCATTGCAGCTGTTCCAACTACATATGAATACATGGGTAACGAATTACATTTACCTTCATTAGACTCAAAAAAAACATATAAAGTACAGAAAACAGAAAGCGAGCTTCGTAAATCGGTTGATTCTTATAAAAATAAGTTCATCAATTTTGGCGATCATTTACCAGATGCTTTCTTTACACCGAATACAGACAAAGAACATTATGCAGGGCATATAAAGGATGCCAAATATATAGATGGAGTTGGCATAGAGGTAGATTTTGTTATTCATGATAAACAGGTAATTAATCATCTATTATCAAATAATAACGTCGAGGTATCGCCAGCTTTTTCTGCAAATATAGATACAGTTAATGGGCAATTACATCAAACAGATATTAAAATTAATTCATTAACTATTATTGATTCAACACTGGGTGTTGAAGCTAGGGGTGGCAGTCAATGCCGTGTGATTGATTCAAAACAGACAGGAGACCATATGGATCCAAAAGAAACGCAAAACAAGTTGATTGATAAACTTGAAATTGAAAACAAAGAGCTAAAAGCAAAACTTGAAGCAAAAGACAAAAGCTTTGCAGATAGCAAAGTAAATGTTTCTAAGCTTGAAATTGAAAACAAAGAGCTAAAAACAGAAAATGCCAACTTAAAACAAGAAATTGTTGATGTTGAAAAAAATTCTTTTATTGATTCAATATCAAGTAAATTAGATTTTACTGATTGTAAAAATGCAGCTGCATGTAAAGCAAAAGTTCTGCAAAACGAAAACTATTTAAATGTTGATTACAGCAAGCAAGATTCAAGTGCTATTAACGCGTATTGGAACGCATTTAGCGATAGTAAACAGTCTAAAACAGAAAATGCCAACAAGAGCATTAACAGCGTAAATGATGAATTAAACACTACTTATGCGGACTCTAATAGTTTAAATGACAATCCAGCAGATGATTTTTATCAAAAAGCATTACAGAAAAAATACAATAAAACGGGAGGCAAATAATGATAGCTCCAAACGAACAAACCTTTTTTAACAAAGGCGTAGATAACTACAAAACAAAACATGACATAGGCTCCGAAGGTCAGGATGTCACCCAAGGCACCAATGCTGGTGTTAGAGCGTATGCAAACGCTACTTCTAATTCTGTTCCTTTTGGTAGATTTATTGCAGCTGATTCAGATCGTAAAGCAATCGATTTAACCAAAGAAACTAACATTAGAAACATTGTTGGATTAACTTTACAGGATCCAAGTACTCCAGTTTTTGAAGATGGCACTACTGCATATCCAGTTGGAAGAATGATGAGAGTTATGGAAGTTGGGCAAGCTTATGTTCGCGCTGTTACTCAAACTGAATTTAGTGGACCAGTATATTTATATGTTGAAGGTGACAATGTTGGTCGAGTTGGTGGCGTTGCTTCTGCTGAAGAAGGGAATACAACTATTGAGCTAAAAAGCTGTTTCTTTGAGCAAGATGTTGCTGCTGGAGAAATAGTAACAATTAACATACAGAAACTAAGAACAGGAGCGTAATATGGGAGCTGCACTTAATATATTTGATATTGATGTTATACCAATTAAAGAAAACATCATGAAGGACTCAAAGTTGTCCAATGTCATTAAAGAACATGTTGGGAAATTTGGTTCTAATCGATCTAAAAGCCAATATATTGATTCAATATTTCACAAAGGGTACCTAGATGTAGCCGCTAATGGCGGGCTTAAAGGTGTAAAAATTAATGATATTCATTTTAACGACACTACTGTTAGCGGAAACTTTTTTAGACAAGCTTTGTCATATGTTTTTTCCGAAATAGTCCAGCAGGAAATTGCACCTACTGAATACGGTCAATTTGGCATCTTGAGCTTAAAACAAATGCCTAAAACAGCTAAAGAAATCATTAGAATAGCAACAAAGGTTAAAGGCGACATGGTTGTTGGGACTCTTGGTACTAACACTAACCCGACAATCAATATCGGCATTGAGCAAATCAAAACCCCTATACTTGAATACAGCACTGCTATAGAAGCTAAAGAGTCTGATCTTGATTACTTTAGAGAATATGGTTTGAACTTTATGGCTAACGCCGCAGCTGGAGCATTTGAAATTGCAGAGCTAGAACTAGATAAAATGTTGTTTACTGGTGAACCTATAATAGGTACTACAGGGCTGTTAAATAATGGCGTTGTAGCAACAAAAGTTGAAGATTCCAATATTTACGGCTTAATAGCATCTAAAGATGCTGACGGTATTAAATCTATTTTTTCTAAAGGAATTGATTTAATCAATAATCGTGAAACTAACAACATGATTATTCCTGATACTATTATTGTTCATCCTGAATTATTAAAAGAGATGAATAGAACTAGAGTTACAGATATTCAAAAGGACGCTACTAATGTAAATTTAGTATCTATGTTAGAAGAAGATTTGAAAGTAACATTTAAATCATGCCGTAGATTAGATAAAATTACGGGCGATGATGAATACGAGCGTATTGTTATAGCAAGATTGGGTGGATTAACAGCGTCTAAATCTCTGATCTCTGCTTTTGTTGGCACACCTTTTACAATGGAAGCCCCGATTCGTGAAAGACAAAGACAAATAGTAAGCGATGCTTATCAAAGCTTTAGTGCTTTAAATATTGCAGACCCTAAGGTTATAGCTTACATGGATGTTAAGGTGGTGGGATAATGTTTAAAAATATTTCTAATAAAGTATTAATTTACACATGTGAAAACACAGGCGAAACAATTACTCTGGAGCCAGATAAAACTTCTGAATTTGGAAATGATTATTTAATTAGACAAAAATTGCTTTGTGATATTGGTGGTGGCGTTTGTGAAAAAGTCGATGCTTCAGCAGATCTCAAAAAACAAGTTAGGACTTTAAAAGGTCAATTAACTAAAGCTAATAAAAAAATTGCAGATCTTGAAGCTAAAGTTAAAGAACTTGAATCTGATGCTACTGCTACATCAGAAGCATTAGGAAATTTAGCTGATGAGTTAACCGAAGAATTAACCGAAGAAGCAACCGAAGAAGCAACCGAAGAAGCAACCGAAGAAGCAACCGAAGAAGCAGCAGCTAGTAATGATTGACTTTCAAGCAGTTTTTGAAGATTTTAAGCACTATTTTGGCGAAGATGTAACCGATACTGATAGAAATATCAGTATCGCTATTAACCAAGCTAGAAGTACTATTGATGGGCTTAAATTAGGCAATTATGATTATAATCGTGAAATCTATGAACCATCTGTTTTAGCGGAATCTTTATTTAATTATGCAGCTCATAAGCTAACAGTTAATAAAACTATTCGAGCAGCTAAAGAGACAACAGCTGAATCTATTGGGCAAAAATCGGCAACTTATGCGGAAACTCAAGGCAGCAATGTTGAGAAAAGCTTAAGTACTACTCGCTATGGTCAAAGATATTTGGAATTAACCAAAAGAGCCAGAATACTAGGAGCTTCAATTTGTTAGATTTAGAAAAAAAACTACAGGAACTGCAAGGAAAAACTATTAAAGTGGGCGTTCCTTCGTCAACTGCACCGTATGAAGATGGGATATCTACGGCGGTGGTTGCAGCTGTTCACGAGTATGGTTCGTTAACTAGGCGTATTCCTGCTAGACCTTTTCTTAGACCAGGTGTTGCAAATGCAATTCCTAAAATAAACAAATTGCTACAAATAAAGTTGTTAGATTTTGTAAGCGGTAGCATTAACGCCGATGGCGTATTTGCTTTAGTGGGCGAGGTTGCTCGTAGTGAAATAGTCAGAATGTGGGATAATAACAACTGGTCGCCATTAAAAAGTAAATCAGCACAAAAAGCAGTTGAAAAAGGCGATAGACAAATACTTCTGGATACGGGTCATCTTAAGAACTCAATAACATATCAGGTGATATAATGGAATTTTATAATAGCCAAGTAGCTGTAAAAAAATATTCTGTGGAATTAGTTAAAGGTCAAAAGCAAATAACAGAAGTAAGTTCTGTAACTGTATTTGCTGATATTCAAACAACAACTCCACAACAAAAATATTTAAACAATGGATTAACTTCTAAAGATAAGTTTTTTGATATATTTTTTGATAATTTTTATGACTTTTCAGACGGTAGAGATGGAGAATCGTCTGTAATTATTCAAGGCGAATTAAAATATAAAATCATTGGAAAACAACTGGACACAGATAACAATTATTCATATGCAATAGCGGTATTAACTAATGATTAACAGCGAATCTGAACTAAAAGGTTTTATATTTGATATAATCCAAACCGTAACTAGTTTAGAAGATAAATACATTATATACGCTAATCAGGTTCTAGATTATCCAAAGAAAGAAAGTTTTGTTGTTATTAACTTTTCTATTGAGAACAGTCCGCTAGCGTCTGTAGTTGCTGAAAATGGTGCTGTAATTAGCAAAGTAATAATTGCTTGTAATGTTTACGGCTCTAGGTTTTTAGCTGATAGAATTTTTAACGCAAAGCAGCTGTTTGATTTTAGTAATAGTACTATTGTTTCTGTTGAAAATGGAGAAAATCCAGTTAATAGAACAGAACTAGAAGCTGGTGGATATTTGCAACGATTTGATACATCGTTAATATTGCATTTATTTATAAATCATTCTATTGCAGATCGTGCAATTGGAAAAGAATTGGGAGAAATAAACATTGAAAATCAATGAAATAATTAAAATTAACCAAGATGCGGTTATTAATAGCATTGTTGCTGGGAATCTGTCGTTAATTGCAATAGTGCAAGTAAGTGAACTAGCGGGAATTGCTGCAAATACTTCAACAACTGTCTCTAGTTATAATGATTTAACAGTAATAGTTGCACCAACGGATGAACAAAATTTAAATCCAGGCACAGAGGTCGATGCTATTGGTCGTGCGTGGTTTGGTAATGAAGGCGGTGATTTGAAAATATTTGCTGTTGCAGATGATACAAACGCAACCGCAGCTTTAAACGAATTATTTGAATCTAGACAGTACTTTGATTCAGTTATTTTTAGTAAAAAAATAGCAATTAGTCCAGAAGAGCTGGTAACCATATCGCAAACAGTTAAAATTAATAACAAGATTTTAGGTTACACAGCTAACCAAGCACCAACTGCAACTGATGAAAATGTAACTGAATATGAAGATATGTACGAAAAGCTAAATGAAGATAGCACTTGCTTATCTTTTTCTTCTTTAGCAGTGCAAACAGCTGATTCAATCAATAATTATTTATTTGCTGCAATTATGGCTAAATTCAGCCAAATAGACAGAGCTGGCGTAAATACATCACAAACAGTTTACTTTGCTGACGCAAATGGATTATCTGTTAACTCTGATTTATCTAATGCTGAAATCAAAAAACTTACTGATAATAATACGCTGCATGTTGACTCTACTCAATCAGGTGAAACAGTTACGAAGCCATTTTTCTATAGCATTAATATGGCTGATAAAAAAACACACATTACTACACGGATTAACAGCACTGCGTTAATGAATGAGATACAAGCCAAATCTTTGAGTTTTTTACGAACTGCAAAACCTTCATACAAAGCAATTGGTTTTGGTAAATTAATTTCAATTGCAACTAGTGCGTTAATTAAATACCACAGAAACGGCTCTTTAGCAGAATATACAGCTGCTGAAATAGACAGCAATCCAGAATTTAACAAGCTAAGCAGCAAACAAAAAACGAACCTTTTAAACTACGGATTTGCTATTCCAACTACAGCTGAATCATTTAATCCAGATGATAAAGAAAGAGCTGAAAACCGTTATCCAGCAATTGATATATGGGCTAGGTTTTCCTCTGGCGTTGGCTCGGTAGTATTTAATTTTAAAGTGACTCAATAAGGAGCAGCAAAAATGAAAACTTTTGATGTTAGACGCATACAAATAATAGTTGATGGTGATGCAATGGTTGATGGTGAAAACACCACGGATTTGCCTCAAACTGGAGCGTTTACTATTAATTATGATAAAACTGATCTAATTGTTAGACAGGATGGTTTAAACGGCGAGTATGTAGAGCAAAAAGCACATAACAACTCTGGTGAAGTTGTGATTCCTTTGCTAAGAGGTTCAAAGAATATAGAGGCAATAGTTTCTAGGTTTAAAACTCCAGTTGCTGTAATGGAAATAACACTTCCTTGCGGATTGGTTTTAACTTTTGAGGGCGTGTCGCTTAATAGATTTGAGCCAATAGCTGATTTAGAGCTAGGAACAGATTCACACGCATTAAGACTGAAAGCTTATAACATAGATATACAATAAAATAGGAGATATTGTGAATAAATTTAAATCTAAAATAAATGAAAAAGTAACATGTAACTTGCAAATAAATAGCATATTGAAGCTTTATCGCTTACTTCATGGCGGTATTGATTTAGCTAATAATGCTAATTATGGATTGTGTTTATTAAAAAATTTGGATCAAAAAACGCAAAATGTTTCTGAATTACTAGAAATACTTTATTTAATACCAAAAGTAGATGAAGTGATTGATATTATTATTTCTGGCTCTAAAATTGCAGATGCTAACGGCAATCCTATGCAAGCAAACAAATCTTCTTTAGGTTTAGATTTACATCTATTTGTTATAGAAGTGATTGATTTTTTTTTAATAGATCACTACCGCAAGGTCAAAACTATGAAATTATCGGATCAGCAATAAAAGATTGTTGGAGCAAAGATGCTAAGTTTAAGTTTTGTAATACATTTCTGGAGCTGCAATCAGCTAGTTGGATAGAGTTTTGCGAATATTTGGAGCTAATTAATGAGTAAAGATGCAACAATTAAAATAAAACTAGATACTGCATCTGCATTGAAGGATCTAAAAAGCTTTCAATCAGAAGTTGAATCGGGTTTAACTGCTAGTGTTCAATTGCCGCCTGCACCTGCGGCAAATGCTCCAACTATACCAACTGCAACTTTACCGCCTGCAACTGCACCTAATGCACCTACTGCACCGCCACCAGCAGCATTGACTTCTAAACCAGAAGATAAACCAGAAGAAGGGGGTAAGCCAAAGCCTAAGCCAGAGGACGACAATCGCAGCGGTTTATCTAAGGTTTTATTTTCACTAAAAGAATCAGTAGTAAAAAACACCAAACAACTTAAAAACGCAGCTAAAACAACCGCTATTGATACAGCAACAACAGGCGGATTTAATAGAGCTTCACTTAGAGCAGCAGGAGCAATTGGCGGAACAGTTTTAGCAGCTGGATTAATAGCACGAAGTGTAGCTAATAGAGGTTTATCTAATGCTCAAACATTAAGCGACCTAAAAGCTTCTGCTATTGATTCTAGTTTGTTTCAAGGGTTAGATAGGTCGTTGAAATTTGCAGGCTCTAAAGAAGGAGCAGGGGCTGGATTAATTGGTGCGTTGCGAAGCCTTAGAGAACAAGTTTTAACTGGTTCAGTTCCTGAAAGTTTAACTGGAGCAATTGCAAGAAAAGCAGGACCTAGCCAAGTGCGTCCAACTCTTCAACAATTTGGAGCAGCTGAAACGGATCAGCAATTACTAAAAGCATTGTTTGATTTAACAAAAGCAACGCAGTCTTCTGGATCGCCAAACGCAAATAGAAAAACAAGTGAACTGTTAAGTCAAATATTTCCAGATGCAGGAGCAATAAATCTATTTAAATCAATAGATTCATTTGACACGCTAAAACAACAAATAGATGCTAATACAGGTAGCTTAACAGAGTCCGAAGCCGCATCAAAAATTTTAAAAAATAGTTTTACAAAGTTTGAAAACTTTGTTGATGATTTAAATGACAAAATGTTAGCTGGTCTTAGCAAACTGGCAAGTAAAGATTATCAACAAGAACTGCAACAGCAATTTAATCAAAACATGCAAAATTTAACCGCATCAATAAAACAGCTAGCTAATGTTAGTAAAAGCAACAATAACATCTCAACAACAATGCCGCTTAACAACAATACGCAACCGCAGCAAAACAGAATACCTAGGAGCAAACCATGAGCTTCTTATCATTAGCAATAGATAAAGTAATTAAGGCTGTTGATCCTAAAACTACATTGCAAATTGGCGATAGTGCATTAGTATTTGATGCCGTTTTGTTAGAAAAGGTTCAACAAACATATCAGCATTCCACATATCCATCTCAAGTTGGAGATTATTCAGATAACACAGGATACAGGTTGCCTTTGCAATTGCAATTAACTGTAGCTCATGGTGATCAAATATCTAGTACAAATGATTTTATATTAAGCAACTTATCAGCATTAGCAGCAACAAGTGGATTAATTACACAAGAAACATTAAGGCAAGGGCTAGTGTTTTTTAATGCATCTAAAGATATCGGCAAATTGGATAATTTAAGTCAGTCCACTAGGAGTTCTCGAGCTGTTGTAAACCTATTAAACATGGCTAAAGGACTGGTTACTTTTAAGCTTCAAACGGCTAAAGCGACTTATAAAAACATGGCTATTAGTTATGTATCTTATGAGAACGCAGCTGAAAACAATGGAGCAATTAATATTGATATTGGATTCGTTGAGCTTCGGCAATACTCCGAACCAAATGGATATGATCCAAGTCAGATGTTAAGCAATTCTATTACTCAATTAAGAATGCAAGACATCAAAAAAGCTGGAAAATATGTTTTTAATAGGATAAGGAGCTTATTGTGATAATTGAATTACCTAACAATCAATCAGCGTTTAATATTGATTTAGCTATTGACGATACTCAATATGTGTTAAAATTTAGATACAATTGCATAGCCAGCAGGTTTTATGCAGCTTTATTTAATCAGGATGAACAAATAACAACTAGTGTGGCTTTAACTCCAGATGCGGATTTATTAAAAAGTGTTGATTTTCTAGTTTCGTTAAAATATATAGACAACAAAGTTCCAGCATACGGAGAATTAACTGGGAAGTTGGAATTGCTTGATATCTAGGAGGGCAAGCTTGAAAGAATACAAAATATTTGTAAATAACACTTTGATTGCTGAAACAGGCAATAACCATCCACTGCAAATAGAAGGTAAGATAGAAATAAAGTCTGCTGGTGGAGTTTTGGAAATGGAGTTATCTGTTTACAATTTAAGTCAAAAAAATAGAAAGCTAGCATCTCAAAATCCAGTTAATACTATTATTTTAGAATTAAATGGCACTGTGGTATTTGATGGCGAAATCATTAATAACACCACGCAAAATCTAAATTATACCGATATTGTTACGACCTATTACTGCAAAGAGTACAACGGAGCTAGATTAAATCAGGTTATTTCAGTTTCTGTTAGGATTTCAACATTAAGCGGCATTTTATCAGAATTATCAAGAAAAGCGGGTATTCCTGTAGTTAATAACGCATCCGATCAAGCTGCTTTACGATTTACCGCAGTTGGTTCAGTTAAAGAGATTCTAGATCAAGTAAAAGCGGAATATGGTATTAATTACAGCATTAGCAATAGACAAATCAGGATTTGGGATGCTGGTGGCTCTTTTGCTTTAGAGCCTGTATTAATACCGCCAAATGAAATAGCTATTAATGGCTTAACTTTAGGTTTAGGCACTGGAACAGGTGTTTTATTTGTTCAATTCAAACTTCGCCCTGAATTACAGTCTGGCGATAAAATTCAGATAAATAATACTGATTACCTCAAATTAACTGGTAGCGTTTACACTGTTCAACCTGAAAGAAATGTTATTACAAGTGAAGATGGAACATATACCATTGATGAGATGGTCCACACTTTTAACTATTATTCATCGCAGCCATTTGAAACAACAATTAGGGGTTTATTTTAATGGAAAATTTAACCGATGAAGAAGTGGTCAACTTAATTTACAACAATCAAACACGCCTTAACACTATGTTAGATGCAGTTGTTACTGCTGTTAATGGCGATAATACGGTTGATTTAAGCACCAATTTAAAAGGGCAAAGCATTGCCTTGCATTCAGTTCCTTTATATCAATTTAATACAATTCATGTCTCTATTGAATACGCTATTAGCGTTGGTACTCAAGGGGCGGTTTTGTTCTTTCAAAGAGATGTAGAAAGAAAAGCAAACAGAATGCATTCATTGCAAGATGGCTTTTTTATTCCTGCTTTTGCTAAAACTTCAACAGTTGCTACTGGTATTAAAATACAGCTAACAGAAACAGAAGCAAAGATAGAAAAGGATTCAAAGTCTATTTTAATAGATGATAACGGCATTAAGCTTGATACTGGATCTGTAACATTAGAGTTAAGCGACAAGATTGTTGTAAAAGGAGATTTAGAAGTGCAAGGGAAAATAACCGCTACAGATAATATTGAATCCAGTGCCGATGTTAAAGCTGGAAGCGTTTCATTGAAAGATCATACTCACACAGGGTTTGGAAAATTGGGCGTTATTGTTACTCCAGGCACTTTACCTATTCCAGTTATTGATAGTCCAACATCAACCCCTGTAACAATTGATGTAGGAAAACCAACATGATTACAAGAAACTTTAAAGAAGATGGCGAATTAATAACAGCAGGCACGCAGTTTGTTTCAGGAAGAGACGCAATAAAAATTAAATTAATGCGATTAGTTAGAATGATTAAAGGTGAAGACTCGTTTGATCTAACTAGAGGTCTGGATTTTAAATACATAATGCAGCTAGCTTCTAGATCTGAATCATTATACGCCAGACATATTACCGATTATATACAAGAGAACATGCCAGAGGTTAGGAGCGTTATCTATGTTAAAACCAATAAAGACAAGCAGCAATTACAGGTTGAATTGGCAGTTGAAACCGCCGAGGGAATAATTGAGATATGAAAAAAACACAACGAGAACTATTTGAAGAAATTCAAGCAAAATTAACAGAAATCAATCCTGATTGGGATATTGGCTCTAGCAGCATTGATTATCAAGCACATCAAGTTTTATCTGAATTAATAGCGGATGCGTACGATTATGCAGAAAGGGCTGCTAATTCATTAGATATAGATTCTGCTGATCTGGCTCAATTAAGAAACATAGCGTATACATTAGGACTGCCGTTAAAAAACCAAACCAGCTCAACAACCCGTGTTGACTTTTCTCCAAAATCAGACAATGAAATATTAGTACCCGCTGGTACCAGAATATTAAACTCTACTGGCGATATTTTTGTGTTAAGAAATTCAGCTGTTGCAAAAAAATATTTTTCTACCAACAGTGAAATTTATTCTTTGCAGCTAGGACCAATAGGCGTAGAAAGTGACATGTATGTTTTTGAAGATTCGGCATTAAACGAAATTATGCAAATATACAGGAATCCAAATGCTGATTTTGTTTCTGGTTTAAAATTAGAAACAGAATTAGAGTTAAAAAACAGAATTAAATCAACCGCTGCTAGAAATGGAATAAACACAGTTGATGCGTTAAAAGCTAGGTTGCAGGAAGAGTCGTTAATTAAAGAAGTAATTATTTACACAAATAGAAATGAATATCCTATTGATATGGATGGTAATCAAGTGCCAACAGGTACTTTTGATTCTCTTAATGCCAGATCTACATTAATTTTAATTGATTTTAATTATCCAGAAGACAGCCAAGAAGAATTTGTTACAGATGAAATGCAGGCAATAGCTTGGGCTGCAATTGCTGAATCATATTCGGTTGCAGAAAATCTAAATAGTGGCAACGATAGCATGATGACACCAGCAGAATATACGGGCGATCATGTAACAGCAGAACAACAATCAATAAATAGTGCTGGCGTAAATAGAATAATTGGAGGCAGCAAGACAACCGTAACTTTTTATGCGGTTTCTCGATACTATGTTGAATTAGAAATTGTAATACGGGCTCCAAGATCCTATCTTTCAGAAGCATCTATACAAAAAGTTAAAGACTCTATAATGCTGTATAGTCAAGGAGGTTATGCAAGCATTGGTTTGCGAAATAAACCCTATGCTATTGGCGAGCCTGTTAACGAATTTGATTTTTATTTACCTGTACAAATAGCAATAGCAAACTTAGAACGCACTGAGATTGATCAAGTTACAATACCTCAAAGTAACCAATTAATTCCATTTCCAAAAACAACGTTAGCAATTTTTAAAGAAGCAAATATTTCAATCACGGTGATATAAATGAGCAGTCAAGACCAATTAGAAACAAATCAAAAATTTATAAATAGATTTGATTTTATCAATGACTTAATTAACGACATAAAAAACCTAGATAAAACCTATTCATTACAAGCTACTGGAAGTCAATTAGATTCACAAGGAAAGTTGTTAGGGTTAATTAGAGCTGGATTAAATGATGCGGATTTTAAATTTATTATTGCAGCAAAAAGGTCGGCATTATTAACAGATTGCACCATTGCCAGCTTGGAGTTGGTTATTGCTGGAATAGTGCAAAATGAGTTCCAAATTGTCGATAATAGATTAAATAATGTTTTGCAGTTAAATATTGCAGGAGAGTTAACGCCAGAGATTCGAGCTTTGCTACTGGAATACTTACCTAGAGTGAACAGCGTTTCTTGGGAAATAAATGAATCAGCATTTATAGCTAAATACGGCACTGCTAAATACGGCACAAATAAATACATAAATCCAATTACATAGGGGGCAAAATGAGAAAAGTAAATGAACAGCAGACAACTTTTGAGCAAGGGGGGTTTGACGGCAGTGGCTTAGTTGTAGACGGCGACGCCAACAACCCTAATGCAGGTTCTACCGTTAAATCATGGGCATTAAATGATATTATTGGTGCTTTTGCTGCAATATTAAAAGCAGCTGGCATTGCGTCATTTAACGGACAACCTGAAACAGAAGATAGTTCTCAGGTTTTAGCTGCAATTCAGCATTTAATAAATAGTAAGATTAATATACTAAATCAAAATGTTTCTAGTTTAATTGACAATGCTGCAAAGATTAACGCAGAAAATGCTTTTGCAGAAAAAAATATTTTTAAAGATCAGCTTGTAGCAGAAAACGACGCTTTTTTTAACAAAGAAATTTTTAAATATATTGACAACCAATATAAAAAAGTTATCGATGAGTCTTCTATTCTTGCTTACAACTACATGAATACAACTGATGTAACTAATCTAATTAATTCTAAAATTGAAGGATTAAAACAGGAGATTGGGGCAAAATACGCAGCATTAGCAGGCAATAATATATTTACTGGAGCTAATGCATTTAATGGAGTTATGGCAACTAATTCAGCGGTAAATCATCAAAGCTTGCCGAACTATAGAGGCTCTTCATTAGTTGATCGCTCATATCTAAGCGGAAAAAACTACGCAACTAGAAGTTATGTTTCAAGCTCTGTTTCAGAAAAAATATCTGTTGATACAACCAGTAGCTCTAGCGAAACTTATTATAATGTTGGTAGTATTTTTTGGGGTAGATATAACCCCTCTTATGACCATCCTGATTTAAATCAACGGGTTTATGTTAGAAGACTAAACAATTATTTGATAGAAGTTACATCTAGTTATACAAGTAATGCTTTTTCTGGCACTTGGCGTGCTAAAGGTGCTATTGATGAAGTTGATTTGGAAGGAAGTAGCTCAAAAGATTCGGCTACTCTTGTTTTAGTACAGAGAGTATCTTAAATGACAACAAAAATCGCAGGAGGCGAAGAAATGGAAAGTAACAATAACTACATGCATAAAGAAGCAGTGCAGCAGATGTTTAAAAGACTCGAGGAAAAAGCGGATATGACAAATGAATCCATAGCAAAAACATTAGATGAATTAAGTAAAAAAGTAGACGCTATGCAAAAAGATATTAACGAGCTTAAGATTGAATCTGAAAAAAGAAAAGCGTTCAAGTCTTTTTTTTACAGCAAGGAATTTATTATTGTTGCTTTACTGATAATAGGAGCAATTACTGGAAGCAACGATATAATTAAGCCTTTATTTGGGCTTTTATTTGGTTAATTAACTTAAAAACAGGAGGTAATATGAATATTAGTAAAGGGCGAAAATTAGCAAAAAGTAGTAAAAGTAATCAAAATATAAGGAGCTTGCCATTATGATCAACCAAGAATTAAAAGACATCAGCTCTCAATTAAAACATAAACAGCAACTCTATTTAAATGCATTAATTCTTGGTAAATCAGAATCAGAAGCAAGAAGAGCAGCAGGTTACAAAAAAGAGCCAAAAAGCGAATTATTAAAAAGAGCCATCGCTATTCTGCAAGAAGCAAATCTAGATCAAGCTTTAACAGAAAGAGATAAAGCTATTAATTTTAATCATAAATTACTAAATAAGTTACAAGAACTATATAAATCCCTTGGTCGTGCAAACTATGAAAAATCAGAACCAACTGCTGTAATTAGAGAAATGAGGCAGGTGCAAGCGGAGATTAGCAAGCTGCAAGGTCTGTATATTGAAAAAGAAGAAGAGAAGCAAGGGATTACTCAAGAGCAAGAAGCACTCTTTAACAAAGATATCGACTCATGCACGGATTAAAGCATACAGACTGGAGCGAATTATCGTTAAATTCCAAGATTAAAGTTAAACAAAAAAGCGAACAATCTTTAATTAACTTTACCCGTATTTGGTTTAAGATTATAAAACGGCAAGATTTTATTCCTAATTGGCATCATTATGTAATATGTGATTATCTGCAAGATATAATAACTGGTAAAAATCTTGTTAACCTTGTTCTTAATATTCCTCCAGGAGCAGGCAAAACAGAGTTGGGCTGCATTAATTTTCAGGCTTATTCTCTTGCTCTTGCTCTTGCTGGAAAAATCAATCATTTTAGATCTTTAAATATTTCTTTTAACTCCGATCGTATATATGAAAGCTCTACTGAAACTCAACATATAGTATTTAGCGATCAGTTTCAGGAGTTATGGGGCGGTAAAAAAGGAATAGGTAAAAACAACCATTGGACAATGAAAAAGGGCGAGCAGTCAATTGGCTCTGTTCATAGTGCGGTTGCTGGTGGTAAAATCACAGGGGGTCGAGCTGGATATATGAATGACTGCTTTAGCGGAGCTTTGGTTTTAGATGACATACAAAAACCCGACGACGCACTTAGAGAGGTTGAGCGAAACCGCACTAAAAAGCGTTTAACCAATACTATATTAAGCCGAAGAGCCAAAGAAGGAGAGCGGCATTTTACGCCTATTATCAATATTCAACAAAGGCTTCATGAGGAGGACGCAAGTGGTATTGCTCTTTCTGGTGGTATGGGCATTCCTTTTACTAAAATAGCTATTCCAGCAGTAGTAACTCCAAGCTATATTGATGAACTAGAGCAAGATAGACATAAAGAAAGGTTTCAGAAGTATATTGATAACGCACCTTTTATTACTGTTGATGGAGTGCGTCATTATAGTTACTGGCAAACAAAAGAAAGTATTGATGGCTTGTTGCGGCTTAAAAAGATCGACCCCTACACTTTCTACAGCCAAAAACAGCAAGATCCTCAAAGCATGGATGAGAAGTTATTTGATATAGACAAGGACCTATACAAATATGACGAATTACCAAAACTTGAACAAAGGAAAGTTATCATTGATACCTCAAGCGGTAAAGAGGGCGATTACTATGATAAGAATGTGTTTTTGTTTGTTGGATATACTAGAGATAAAGTTTACATTTTAAACAGTATCCGTGGTGATTTTTCACCTGATTTTATGAAACATATGGTTTGGGCTTTGCTGACTGGACAGCCTCCAAGGGTTTTTGGAGAAAAAGAGCAAGCAGCGTTAGATAAAGAAATAGTTGATAAAGGTGTTGATTTTAAATACCTGCAAACTTTTAAAGAAACGGATCCGCTATGCTCTCAACCTTTTACGGAACTTATTGTTGAGGACAAGCAAGCTGGGCAGGGATTAATTGTTGATATTATGAAAAAATATAAATTGCTTAATGTTAGAGATAGAAAGGTCAAGCTTAAACCAGTTACTCCAAACACATCCAAGCTTGTTAGACATCAATCTGCTGCACCTCATATTAGAGCGGGTGATGTTCTGTTTCCAAGAAAAGGTGGTGACTATTTTTATTATTACTCTAACCCTAATAAAAAAATATTTGCAACCGATGGTAAGTGGCTTCATGAAATGATCGAGGAACTAAGGAAGTTAGATATTGCTGTTTTAGAAAACAGGCATACCAGAGTGAAGAATATGAACAAAAATAAATTTGATGATCAATACGATTGTATTATGTATTCAATTGAAGATAAATTTTGCGACACTAGTGGTAAAATGTCAAAACAAGAATATCTTAATAAATTTTACAGAAGAAGGTAACCTTATTATTTCTATTAAAAAAAAATTACTTTATAATTAATTAAAATATTTTCTAAAGTAAAAAAAATTTAACAGATTCTTGAGGATCTATTATTTAATGCAAAATTATAAAAATCTGTTATAATTAATTATAATAAATTAAATAAGGATAAAATTATGAATAACTTTATAAATGATAGAATCACAGATCTAACAAATTGGGGTAACAACAACGGAGCAGCTGAAAGACTTCAAAATGCATTTAATAAAAATACTAATCATGTGATTAGCTTTAGCGGTGGTCGTACTTCTGCATATCTGGTTTATAGATTACTGCAAATAGTTCCTAATGCTGCGGTTGTGTTTTGCGACACAGGTGCAGAGCATCCAGAAACATATAAATTTATAAGAAGATTTGCTGAAAACTTTAATGTAGATATTACTTGCCTTAGGGCTGTTGTTAATCCTGAAAAAGGAAAAGGGATCACATATAAAGAAGTGGTAATAACGGACATTAAGCATGATCTAGAACCTTTTAAAGCAGTAATGCAGAAATATTCAACACCATATATAGGAGGTGCGTTTTGCACTGATAGAATGAAAGCCACTCCGTTTAAAAAATATTGTGAAGACAAGTGGGGTAGAGGTAATTACAAAACTTGGTTAGGTATCCGAATAGATGAGCCTAAAAGGATTAGAAAGAGTGATGATTTTTTATATTTAGCTGATATTTGTGATTATGAAAAGCAAGATATTTTAAACTTTTGGAAGAAGCAACCTTTTGATCTTGGCATTCAACACCATCTTGGCAACTGTGTGTTCTGCATTAAAAAGAGTTGCGGCAAGGTTGCTTTAGCTGCTAGAGATGAACCTAAATTAGCTAAGGATTTCATTAAAATAATTAACATTGCAGCTGATAGACCAAGTAAAGAAGATAAAAGGGTTATGTATAGAAGCCATAACACTTTAGAATCTATTATTGATCAATACGCTGATTATAGTAGAACTGATATCATCGGTAGATTAAAAAACTCACATCAGTATCAAAGTGAATGCAGTGAGTCGTGTGAAGCTGTTGGCGAACAGCTTAAGTTTGATTTTTAAGGAGAAGCATATGTTTAGAATTAAATTTTTAAAAAAACTTGCCGATGTATTATTTTATATCGGTAAATTTGATGCAGCTATATCGGTATTAGAAAAGCTGACAAATTTATTTGATAAAATAAAAGATAAAAAGAAATTCAATGTGAGAAAAAAAGCTTTCATTTCTGATTGCCATGGAATGCTTGCGGCATTATATGAGAAGCAAGGGTATTCAAAAAAGCAGATTAAAAAAATGCGCATAAAGTCAATGGCTGTATTATACTAATTAATAGCATAAATAAAAAAGGATATATTATGATTACTTTAAATGATTTAAAAATTATTTCTGATTTGAAATCAACAAAAGAAGAACGGAGAGCAGCTGAAGCTTTTCTCGAGGATTTGTTTGAATGCAATTGTCATGATTGCACTGTTAGGTACTTTACAATGCTAGATGTTGTTGCAAAAATAAAATATAACCAAATTAGCCAAGAGCAAAAATTGAGTTTTAAAGTTCATTAACCAATAAATAGGAGATATATGTATTGCACTAAAATAAAATCAGGAAGAATTATTAGATTATTGCATAAAAATATTAAAACTGATATTGTAATAATTGATATAAATAGACAGGAAAAAAACGTAAAGCTTAGGATTAACGATAATGATTATTTATTATGTAAAAATGATAGGTTATCAAAGAAAGCTTTTACTATAGTTTTGATGGATGTTGTAAATGGATATGTGAATAATCCAGTTGCAGACATAGGAATTTCAGCCGATAGATCGGTTAAAATATCCAAACATTAACGCAGGATGCAGGCGTAGGATACCGCTAAGGAGCTACAAATGTGCAGGTCATACTAACAACTAAATACCAGAAATTAAAAGATCTAGTAGACAGTGTTTCTACTAGCTATAAAATTCAGGTTACCGCAGGGCGAGTTTTAGCCCTCGAATCAACAATCGCCCCCGAACCATCATCAAGTGATGGCAATTCTTTCGGATTAGGCGAGTTTTTCACTTCAACAGCAGAACAAGGAGACCTTTATGTACGGGGGACGACCAGTCAAACCACAATAAATGTTATTGCAACATCGTCATTTAGTGCAGGAATAGCACCATTTACAGGTGCAACAGGTACCACAGATGGCGGAGGCTCTGGCGGTAGTGATTCAGCCGTTGAAGTCAAAGTAAAGTATGAGAGCAACCCAAACACAAATGCTTTTACCGATGATGAGAAAGAGAAATTAAGCAAATTAAGCGAGTCTTCCTTTGAAATATCGGGCATCACTCACAACTATAATAATAATCAATTAACAACAAGTATTACAGACACTAACGGTACCGTTACTTCTAATTCTGTAACAATTGAAGCAGCAGATGTTGACGATGTAACGGGCGTGTCTATGGATTTGGTTGATGGCACTATATCAACCACATTGACTAAAAAGAACGGCGGCGTTGTTAGCTCAATTCCAATTCCTTTACCTGAATCAAATGATGCAAAATCAATAGAAAATACCATTGCTTCAGGACAGCTCAAAACCATCATCACTCTAACAGATGATACCGTATTAGAATCAACCCCAGTTAATTTACCAACAGGCGGTGGCGATGGTGGCGGAGTTACTCCAGAGCAATTAGATGAAGCAATAGCTGGAGCTAATGAATATGCAGATCAAGGGGATGCTACAACACTATTATCAGCCGAATTTTTAGCGGTTGAAAGCAATGTATTATCTATTGAAAATGGCAAACTAAAATCAGTCATATCACAGGTTGACGGCACTAATATTGAATCTAATGAAGTAACTTTACCTACAGGTGGTTCAGTCAATATAGATGCACCAGATAACACAGTAGTTAAAGTAATTGGTGGCGAGCTGGTGGCATCTGGTGTTATTGAACAAAACGGCAGTATACAAATAGCCCCATCTTCTGTTGAATTAGGTGCGCATAGATTATCTAGTATTGGTGACTCATTAGGCGTTAAGAGCTTAGCTACAGATCAACAAAGAGCGTTACTTTTCCAAGATATAACCAATGGCATTACTCAACGACCATATGTATATAAAATGATAAGCAATGCTTGGGAAAATGTAGAAAATATACCCAATAACACAGGCTCAATTACTAAAGCTAAGCAGATAATACAAGGTTTTGGTGCAGAAGGTTATTACATTATTAAGCCTGGAAGTTTGCTTTTTGAAACTGCTGAACCTACTACTGATTTTGTATTTACCATATATGATTTTGATAAAAAAATATTTGAAAAAAAATATAATACTGAAAGTTCTAACGAAAAACTACTAATACATGATGCAATTATATTAGATGGTGCAGCAGAGATATCTTTCTCAGTTACTGATTTAGAAGGCAACCCGATAGCTTTAAAAGGCTCCGAGGCAATAGATACTCAAAGATTTGCCTTTATAGTAAGAAATGCCGAGCGAGCTTATCTAGCTTACCAAGGCGAAGGTGGCGATGGCGGCGGCGGTACTGGAGATGTTACTCAAGAGCAATTAGATAATGCTATTTTAGAAGCTAAACAGCATGCTAATCAAGGCGATGAAACAACTTTAGAATCTGCTAGAGAATTTGATATAAAATCATCTTTCTTGAGTTTAACCGACACTAATAAATTAAAAGGGCAAATCCATTTAAATAATGGCACAGTATTTAATACTAATGATATTAATTTGCCTGTAGCAGATATTACTAAAGCCGAAACTGAACAAATGGTACACGATCGTACTGTATTTGGTAATGTTCTGAAAATAGAAGGCAACTATTTAACCAGCACAATTCAGTTAAATAACGGCATGCATATATTTTCTGACATTGTCAGTTTGCCAGATGGTACAGGTGTATCTCTACAGCAAGTAAGAGACATTGTAGACGACGAGACCAAAGATAAAGTTAGTCAAACAAAAGCCACGATCGATTCTCTTTTACAAATATATAGTTTTGATAAAAACGATATGTATGCAGGATTGATCATTGCAGACAACCCCGATACTTTTAGTGACGATTACAGTGGGTTTATCATTGATAATGATGCTGGAGAAATTGGTTTTCGTTACATATTTAGAGAGGACGGAGAATTTTCGCAAAATACATCTGCTAAAATTATTAAAGACGAAAATAGATTTATATTCACTAATGTACCTAAAGTAAATGATATTTTTTTAGCTGACAGAGAATATGTTGACACCAAATCGTTTTTAACAAAAGTTGATCTTACTTTAAATGATAATATTATTGATTTAAATGAAGATTATACTGGGCAGAATGTTTTTGTACATGGCTCAGGTTTAGATTCAGGTTTAATATTAGATGCTGCTAACTATAAAGATTATGAATTAATACAAATAACTAGGGCTAGCGATTACACTAATGCTGCTATACCTGTAACAATTAAAGAAGCAGATAAAACAACACAATATTTAGTGCAGGGAACAACAACATTTGGTGTTTTTAACGGGCATTGGTTGATCTTAAGCGACGCTTCTGTTACTTTAGCAGAGATTAGCCAGCGTGCTGGTTTTCAGCAATACATCCAAATTAAGGCTGGTCAAGGCATGACTTCAAGCATTGATCAATTTGGTGTAATGACGCTTAATGTAGTTGGCGGCGGTGGTGGCAATCCTTCGTTTGAGATACCTGATAATACTGTACCTGTTATTGTTGATAAATTACCTGTTGCCAGTGCTATATCTGTAGAATTTGATCAGCTTATATCACCATATGGGCAGCAAATAGCAGGTCATATACTGGATTCTCGTGGTGAAGTATTGGCTACTAATAGTCATGCTAATGTTACTCAACCGATAGATACTATAGGTCGATATTCTAATCCTAAAATATTTAAAGAAGTCGAACTTGAGCAGCCATCTACATTTATTAATACTAGCATGCACGATGAGGCGATCGTACATCCTAGCGGACAAGAGATTGTTGTTCATAGTGAAGATTATAGTTACATACGCACAGAGCCTGACGCCATTCATTTTAGAACAGGTAAAATTATTCAGGGCTGTTTATTTTCCATATTAGATAATATTGGAAATTTAATTTATAAACATAAATCAAGCGAAACGCACAACTCTAATGCCGTAGTGTATATCCAATGCCCAAGTCTGACTTTAAGAGCTAACAAATCATACTTTTTTATAGTTACAGATTTAGAGGGCAACCCAATACCTTTGCTTGGCTCTGGTGATGTTCAGTCGTGGGTATTTAATTACCGCAATTTAACGCAACATGAGCTGTTAACAGATCAAGATTCAGTATTACCAGATGTTGCATCATTTATGCATCTTAAAACGCTGCAAGTAACCGATTTAACCGAATCATCTGGGATTACTTTTAACAGTAATGGTACTCTTGAAGTTAACGGTCAACTTAATATGCAAAACAAGCATATTCTTGAGCTATCAGCAGCAGAACACGACCATGAAGCAACTAATCTAGGACAAGTAAAGTCTTTGATTGCTAATGCTGATTTTACTGGAAATATAAGCGTTGATGGACAAGAAGTTGAAGATATTCAGCTTAACGAAGATGCTTTTGTTTACAGCTACAATCCTGTAACTAAAGTTTTACACTTAGATACTAAGCAAAGCGGTGGCGGTAGTAGTACGGCTGATGGCACTGTAAACCCAATTGTTAGTGTAGACCAGATGGAAGGTTATTTAGTTGAGTTTGCTACAGCAGACGGTAAGTTTATTCGATCATCTAATGTAAAATGGGCTGATATTCAAGCTGAACATGAACGCATTTGGGATAAGCTCGATCCTGCTTATAAAACAGCGATCACAGCTCAAACAGAGGCGGCGGCAAACACTCTAACTATTAGTCATACAAAACATGATTTGAGCCAACTTGAACGCAAAGTAACGCATAACCGCCTTACAAATGACGATCAAGCTTTGCGTATTGGGGAGCTACAAGTTGAGGATGCTCGTCAAGATAGGCATTTGAACAATCTCGACATAGATCATCAAAAAACTAAATCTACAGTAAGTAACCATCAAGTTTCATTAGATAGTGCTAATAGCAATATTGCTTCTTTACAATCACAGCAGGAAACTATTAATACAGAGCTATCTGCTTTAAATGCAGAAGTGCAAACGATCACAGCATTACCTTTAGAAAGATTAGCTAAAGGCGAGTTTGAAACTAGTTTATATATAGCAGACAGTTTAGATTCGTTAACGGACACTTCTCATTTTATAACTCCTTATGGTTCTGAAATAGATTTTCCTGCAACTCCATCACAAAGAACTGTAGAGCCTGCATATTCTATTAAGTTAAAAGTTGACGGAGTGAGCCATGAAGCCTTAAAGCTTACTGCAACGGCAATCAGAGCTGGCACAAAACCTATTAAGGATGTGGTTGATGGTGTAGATGCTCAAGATGCAGCCACAGTAAATCAATTAGTTCCTATTAATGAAGCTATTTCTAAAATTCACGACCGTTTAAGCGTGATCGAGGCAATGCTTGGGATTATTAGTCCTCCAGCAGAGCAATTTCCTGTTTATGTTGGACGAATGGTTGAGGAAAGCACCAAAGATGCAGCAGTCATCAAAAGCATGGGGGTTGTATCAGGCGTGACAGAATCGACTTTGTTAACAACTGATTATGTGGTGCCAGGGCATATAGCAACGCCAGAGTTACAGTTTAGTTACAGCGTGATTGCATATCCTAAAGGCGTGGTAAATCCTGATCCTATGTTTGTTGTGTATAACGGTTTACCAAAAGGCAGTCGCGAACACTACGAGCTTGTCATTGATGGCGTTATGTACATTGTGTTGCATAATCAATACCCAGATAGTTCAACAAATCCAATTAGTTACAAATTAGTCCAGTAAGGGGAACAAGTATGGCAATTAATATAGTTGACGAACTGGTATCGTTGATACCAATTAACGCAATAAACGGTAAAGATGTTTCTAAAACAATCCTTGTTGATGTTAATGAAAATCCAATATTCATGAAGAATCGAGCTGTGTTACGCACAGCTGAAAAAAGGTTTGATATTTATGATGATAATGGACAATTATCATTTGCTATTCCTTTAAACGATTTTGATGACGCTGAAATACTGGCAGCTATTACCAGTATTAACGCCAGTATTACTAAATTAGAATCAGATGTAGCAGAAGCAGGAACTACGGCTAATAATGCTAAAGCCCAGAGTGAGTTAAACAAGGAAGATATTGTTACTCTTACGACCGTGGCTAATGCAGCAGATTCACTTTCTAAAAGCAACCAATCCAATTTAAACGAACTATCGACAACGGTTGGTGGTAATGCTGCTGCAATATCGGCTAATACTAAAGGCATTGAAAACAATACTGCGGCTATTGCAGGCAAAACAGATCAAACAGACCACGATTCATTAGTTACAGCTGTTAGCAGCAAAGCTGAACAAAGTGAGCTAGCAACTGTTAAAGCTACTGCTAATGAAGCTAATGCATTGGCTAAAACAAACCAAGGCTCTATAACAACTATAAACTCTACTATAGGAGATATTGAGACAGAGGTTTTAACTACTAAACAAATTGCTCAAAAAGCTGAGCAAGATGTAAATACTTTGGGTGTAACTGTTGGTAATAATACTACTCAAATAACCAATAATACCAAAAACATTGGTGATAACACCACGGCAATTGATAGTAAAGCTAGTCAAACTGATTTAAATGCTGTATCAGCTACAGCAAATGCAGCAGACTCAAGAAGCCAATCCAATGCTAGTAGTATTACTGGACTCAATTCTGCTGTTGATAATAACACCGCAACTATTGCTACAAAAGCTAATCAAAGTGAACTAAATACTGTGGCAGGCACAGCAGGTGCAGCAGACTCAAGAAGCTTGTCAAATGAAGCAAAGTTAGCTGGCAAGGTCGAAACTGACTCAGATGCTTCTGTAAATTCTTTGCATAATAAAACTGGTAATTACAACAGTGATGATAATTTCGACTTAAAAGTAAACGGCACAAATGTTCTTTCGGCTACTCAATCTGCAATATATGCTAAAAAAAATCTAGTGTTTCAAGGCGATAACGCACTTATCAAAGGTTTAACCAATGCCGTTGAAAACAAAGATGCAATGAATAAGCAAAGCGTTGAGGCTTTAACTAATGCTTTAAGTGGTCGTATTGATCAAATTGCAGAGGGTGCAGGTGATGAGTCTGATTATATAAGCGTCCATGGATTCGATGGGCTGGTTTTTGAAGGACAAAATTTATTAGATTTTATAAAATCTAAAAATGGAGATACTGAATGCCATATTGTATTTAATGCGATAAGGCACGCAACTCCAGCGGCAAATACTGACGCAGCTCAATGGGTGATGCGTGAATACATTCATAGCGACCATCCTTTTTGGAATTTTTGCCCGACTAATATCAGGTTAAAAGACGGGCTTGTAAATATCCAGCATACAAGCATTTTAGGAGTCAATGTAACTATTACCACTGAAAGTGAAATCTTATGCAAACAGATGCATTATAACTTTGGTACTGGTAGCAATGGTCGAAGGAATGATTGGCAAATTTGGCATCCTAGAGTTAAAGGGTATGAAGGATTTAACATCGGGCAGGTGTTGACAGACACGGATGTTACTTGGTCTGTTTCTTCTAATGTTAGAACTAACATGCAAAGATTACGAGATGCAATACCGAATGGGTGTACTTATATAGGTTGGCATAATTATCAATCAAATAATAATCGATACAAAATTATTGCTAAAGGCAACAGCTCTAGCATAGAAGGTACAAGTGGATCTTTTATTATTTGGCGACATGGAGGCACAAGCAGCACATCAGGTTTATATATTAACTCTGCAAGCACATCAGCAGAGGGGTGGGCTAGATCTTATATAGGTAACGCAAATGCCTGGGTAACATTTGGTAAACAGGAAAATAAAAGCACAGCCACACGATTTGAAGGTGTTGATCAAATAACAATACCTTTTTATGAAGAACCGCCAGAGCTAAACCTTTATGTTATAGCCAGTTTTACCAATGATTTACTCCAAACTAAAGCTATAGATGCTGATGGTGAATATCTTAGCGTTGGGCGTTATGGTGTTAATTGGGATGGTACTTGGACTAGAGATGAAGCGTATCATACTGCATATTACAAACAATCATCTAACACCTACATAGCATTCAATTACTCAACGCTAAAATGGAATAAATTTGTAGCCGCAAAGAGTCACGAAGCAGTTGGATTACAAGCAATTAGTTCCTTAATCTCTGAATTTAGCGAGAGATCTCAATTTCCACATCATGGTGACATTTACACCAATTTTGGTGATCTAGACGATTTACCTTATGAGCAAATCACTCAACCAACAATAGTGCATGATAACACCGCAAAAACATCAAAAATTAATTTTGGTGCAGCTAGATGGGGATATATCGAGGGCGGCGGCGTTCCAGATACTTCTGGTGAATATCCAGACGATGGTATGGATCCGATTGAAACAATTGAGGAATAAAAATGATACTTAACGGAAAAGTAATTAGAGATGTTGGCGGCATTGAGATCACTAAAAGCAGCGAAAACCCAAGATACGCCATAACTCTACAACGAGGCAATTTACTAGCTAATAACGCTAAATTAGAGGCTATAGCAACCGCTAAAAGTGAGTTAGAAACACAGAGATTTATCAATGCTGTTTTTGCAGCAAACCAATACCCAAATCAACCACAAGTGTATATATTTTAGGAGCTGATATGACAACAAAAACAGTAGTTTACATGAATGAAACAAATATTGATTGGACTGCAAGGTTCATTGATGGTGAAGAGAGATCAATATTTAATATATTAAAAAACAACAAATCACAACGAGCCACTATAACAATGCAAGATAATGCATTGCAAAAATTCGTATTTGGCGATTTTACTTTATCTGAATTAAAAGAGATTCAGCTGGTGGCTACCGTTGAGATCAATGGTGAAGTGGAAAAACAGGTGCTTGATTTTATTTACAGCGGTGGGCATTGGGATGTAATCCGAGCTTTTTACGGTGCTGAATTACCAATAGAAATAGCTGTGAATGCAGCTGATACCACAAACAACGATTACTTTTCTATCGATATTATCGGTAGCGGGTTGGGCAACGATACTGCTCAAATTAATATATTTGCTCGAAGCAAGTTAACTAGTTAATTAAACGGAGAATATAATATGGCTCATTTAACAGAAAGACGCCCTGATTTAAAGCAAGTAAACCAAGTTTTGCAATTAGGCAATAGCTCAAACGGAACAGTCCTTAGATCAGAGTTAGAAGGAGTTCTTAAAGTATGGAAGCAAAATTTAACTGATCTTGGTACAATTAAAGCAAGAGCAGGTGTTGAAGCTGATGATGTTGTCATCATGGAGCAATACAACGAGTTGTCCGCAAAAATTGCACAAATAGAAATAGTGCTTGCATCTGATGACGAAACGCTAAAAAAATTCCAAGATATGGTTGATTTTGTTAAAAATAACAGAACAGACATCGACAGTATCACCAGTATTGCTAATGCAGGTATTGCAGCTGTACAAGCTGATGTTGATCAAAATGAAATCGACAGCGATGCAGCTGATGCGGCTTTAGCAGCAAGAGCAACCGCACTAGAAGCATTCAAAGCGTTATTTGATAGCGCTATCAGTATTGTTCAGGACGGTGCTAATTGGGATACAATCATCAAACACGATTTGAATGTTAATGGCAATATTCAATCTAATGGAACCCAGATATTTAACAGCACTACAAAGGAATTAAAGAATGTTGCTAGTGTTGATTCTGGTACAGATGCAGTGTTATCCGCTACTGGTATAGCTTACACCGATACATTAGCTGCAAAGCATGCTATGAGATACAAAAAAGTTCTGCATTCAGACAGTGCTTCTGCTTATTTTGGATCTATAGTTAAAGCTGATATGTTTGTTACTAAAGTAACTATCAAGGTCAATACTGCTTTTGATGGTGGTGCTACATTGTCTATTGGCGACGACAACGATCTTACTTTGTTTGGCGATTTAGTTGCTGCTGATATGGGTAGTGTTGGTGTTTATTCGTTACCAATAATCATGAAAATGACTGCTGATAAACAACCTAAATATACTGTTTCTGGTTCACCTACTCAAGGTGACTTGGAAATATTCCTAGAAGTTTCTGCATAAAAAAAAACCCTAGGTTTTAACGCCTAGGGTTGTTCCTTTAAGGTAGGTTGTTATTTATTTTTATTAGCAATCTTAAGTAAAGACTCGGTTAGCTTTTCTCTTTTCTCATGCTCACCGCTATCACCTGTTAAAGCCAATTTTAACCAAGCAGAGAAGTCTGCCAATAAATACCTATGATTTTCAAAACCAAAATCTTTTGCAAAGTCTTGCATTAAAAACAAAACGTTTCGGAGTGTAACAGTGCTATCAGGCTTGTTTTTAATCTTGGTGTTGTATTTTATGCTCAACTCAAGATCAGAGATTAATACATGAAGCAAACATTCTGCTTGCTTAAAGCTAGCATCGGCACATGTCTCAAGCTCACGATCTAATCTTTTAATAGAAAAGTTTTGATTTAACATTGCCCAATCTGCCAACAACCGATTTCTTTGTTCAGGATTTGCTGCTTTAGCTTTGTTAATAATTGCCAACTGAGCGTTTTTGTGAGCAAGCATCATTTCAAAATGCTGAATTTTTTTAGTAACAGTTGACTCTGTTGCAATGATGTTTTGTAATTTAGTGTTCATAATATTATCCTTATTTAATTTTGTTTAACTTAATTGTTATAATTAATTATAACAGGTTTATTTATTAATGCAAGTATTAATGCAAAAAAAAATTTAGGCGTTAACCTAGGGTTGTTCTTAAATTGTTTTATGCAAAATAACCCACTTTAAAAACAAGAGCAATACTTGATAAAACAAATTTTAAAAAAGAAGAAAACTTTATATTAATTTCATTTTGATATTTTTCTTCTATTAACTCTTTGTTTTGATTTGCAATTTTTATATTTTCACAAGTAGTTCTAGCTTGATCAACTTCTCTTTTTTCAAAATCGTTTCTAGGAGCTATGTTGTCTAATATCTCAATAGCTTTGTTATGATTTAATGCTGTTCCTTTACCTTCTGCATGCATACGAGCTAAATCAAATTTAGCATCCATCCTGCCTTTCTTTGCTGCTTTTTCATACCAATAAACTGCTGTTTGATAATTTTGCAACAATGTTTCTTTTTTTTCATAAAATCTAGCTAAATTATATTGAGCTTCTGCATGCCCTTGCTCTGCTGCTTGCGTAAACCAATAAACGGCTTTTTCAAAGTCTTGCTCTACGCCTTCTTGACCTTCATCATACATTTCACCTAGGTTGGATTGAGCTTGAGCATTCCCTTGATCAGCTGCCTTGGTGTACCACTTAACAGTTTCTTTACTATTTTGCTTTACACCGTAGCCTATTTTATACATAAAACCTAAACAAGATTGCACCTTTGCATTGCCTCGTTCAGCTGCTTTAATAAGCCATTCAATAGCTTCTTTGCGGTCTGTTTCTACAAATTTGCCTTCGTAGTACATATTAATTAAATTATTTTGAGCATTTGCATCACCTTGATCAGCTGCTTTAGTCCACCAGCTAAATGCTTTTTTAAAGTCTTGCTCTACACCTTCGCCCACATAATATAGCTTACCTAAAACATATTGAGCATTAATATAACCCTGATCGGCTGATTTTTCGTACCATTCAACAGCTTTTTGGTAATTTTGATTTACGCCTTCTTTGCCTTTCTCATATATAACGGCTAGATGATATTGAGAGTAAATAAACCCTTGCTCTGCTGCCTTGGTGTGCCACTCAATAGCTTTTTGGTAATTTTGCTTTACTTCATACATAAAGCCTAAATCAAATTGAGCATTTACATCACCCGCTTCGGTTTTCTCTTCTAATTCTTTTATATCCATAACCTTTCCTATTTCTGCAAAATCTTGTAAGTAACCTTATTCTTCGACCCTCTGTAAAAAAACTGACATTCAAGCATATCTTTTTCACCTACAATTGGTCTAACGGCAACATGAAACAAAGCAATGGACTTAAAGTGTTGCTCTGGAAAGTTGTAGTAATATTGACGATAAAATTTGTTTTGATTACCATCCCAAGCAGTTAGATGAATAAATTCACCACGAATCATGCATTTATCGTTTATGCTTTTCATGTTGTTAGCTAGCGTCACCTCGATGACACATTCGGACGATACTTTAATTACAATAATACGATCATTAGGTATATCGTATTTAGTGTTGGTTTTAAGTTCAGACATCATGTTGCGTACTACTCTCCAGCTTTGTATTTACGAATAATATAAAGTGAATCATTGTTTGCAGTTTGTACAACCCATTGTCTTTTTGTGTTTTCAATTGCTGTACTTATTAAACTACAGTTAATGTTAGTAGCTAATAAATTAACTACAATATCGTTTTCCTTAGAAAAAGAACATATAATATCTTCTAAAAAAGCAACTGGTTTGTCGTTTAAACCATCAGATTCATATGAATAAACACGGGGTACACTAGGTGAAAACGCTTCTGGGTTGTGGTGCTTACTAAACACTAAAACATCTTCAAATTGTCTACCATTTAACCAAATAGCTCTATAACATAAAGGCAACTCTTTTTCTTGATGTTGAATAAAATCTTTTCCATATTCAGTTTTAGCAATTACAACAGCAGTTCCTCCAGGGCGAAGTAATTTTAATGATTCTTGCATTATTGGTTGAGCGTAAGGGCGAAAAGTCATTCTAGAATCTGGTGCTACGGTAGTAAATTCTACCGCATTAATTAAAACTAAATCTGCTTTGTTTTCGTTTTTTTGTGTTTTCATAATATTCCTTTTGTTGTTTAAGTTATTATAATTAATTATAATAACTTTATTTATTAATGCAAATATCTATTTAAATCAATCATCCGATCCAGAACTGCTTGAACTGCTTGAGCTGCTTGAGCTGCTTGAGCTGCTTGAACTGCCCGAATCCCCTACGCTAGTAGGTAAATACAAAGGGCTATACGGATTATAAGGGCTATACCAATCACAATCACTACTGCTGTTATGATCACAGCCACGAGAACGAGTTGTAGAAGCAGTAGCCTTTCCTTTAGAGGTCGGCTGAAGCTTTTCTTCTTCTTTTTCCTCTTCCTCTTCCACTGGATCGCATTCATTAGGCAACACAGCCCAACCAATCCAAAACAACACAATTGCTGCATAAATTAAAATTATTACAAAAGTTATTCCTGTTTCTGTCATTTTTTATTTTCTCCTATATAAATTTACGAATAAGCCATACTAACCATCGAGCATCAAAAGCTTTCTTTTTAGTGATGATTGTTAAAGGGTTGATGAGCGGACGATGAATGGAAAATCTCACATAAACATAGCCGTTTTTTTTAAAAGCATTGATAGATTTATCGACTAACCAGTATTGTCGAGACTCATCTAGTTCTGGTAAAATATTTTCAATACAATGCTTAGAATCCTTTAAGCCTAAACCAACAAAATCGTTTTCTTTAAATTTCACATATCCAGATTTGTTGTAAATCTCTTTTTCTTTAAATGAAATTATTGAGTGAGTGTCTTCATCATAACCGTAGGTTAAGCCAAGAACATGCTCATGCCTTAAACAGATCACAATCGGTGTTGTAACCAACAATGCAATCCATAGTGGAATGGTCAGAATTAGTGCTTCCATTATTATTCCTGTTTTATAATGATTGATAATAGTTTTTAACTACATCATGTTGTATAGCTGTTGATTTAAATTGATTAAACCAAGGAACTTCTTTTTCATGTGTTATAGAAACTAAAACAGACGCTTTTAAGCGTCCATATTCTTGCCAGCACTTGTTTAAAACATCCAGTATCTCTTTATCTTTATTTTTGTATTCTGGCTCTATTTTGCCTTCATTAGCTGTATCTGAATCATAAAAATAAGATAATGAATCTATAGAGTCATAACCATAGCTTTTAAAAGAGTGGTATGTTTCTAAATGAACAGGTCCATACTTCCAAGCATGGAAGTTACTGTTGGCACCTATTAAGTTTTTTTCTAGTATAGCTAAAGTCCATCCGTAGCCAATAAACATTAGTTTTTGTAATTTAAAATTAGTAATAGCCAATCCCTCTAATTGGCTATTTTTAATAAAAAAGTTTGATAGCTTGTAATGCTCTTGAGAGCCAAGAATATCCATTAAATCCTCAAGTTTGCATTGTTGTAATCAGATGGAGCCATGCTAGATAAATCAATTAACTCTCGTTTTCTATAATACAAGCTATTGTTTGTTAAGTTTTGAATTAAATGCGTATTTTTTTGCGTTTTGGTTATTACAATCCTTTCAGATTTACTTAAAAAAACAGTTAATGCCCAACCTACTTTTAATTTGCGAAAAGTTTTTGATTTACTATGATAAATGCAAGAATCATGAATAATCAGATCGTCACGATATAGAAAAAAAGAAAATGTATCATGAACAACATGAGGTAGTTCAAGAGGTAAGTGGTTATAATGAAGCATAGAATATTTTCCTGGAGTGCGGTTATCATTTGAATTTCGAAAAAATGCATTATCAACAACATACATTATGGCTACAATTAGGAATGCAAATACAGCTGATAAAAGCCAATCTGTGATTGTAATCTGGTGATTGCTTGTCATTGCATCACTTTCTTCTTTAAGCTGCTCTTCCTCTTCTTTATTAGCTTTTGATGATTTGTTTAATGTCTTATAGACGCTAGTAGCAACAAGAGCTTTTCCGGGGCTAATTCCCATAGTATGCAGACTGTATGCATTGCAAGAAATAATTGACAAAATTAAAAAAAATTTATTCATTATTATTATTCCTGCAATCTTTCCTTTGTTATTTAAAATAATTAAGTTGTTAAAATTAATTATAACAGGTTTTAAGATGATTGCAAGTATTAAGTAAAAAAACCCTGCCGAAGCAGGGGTTGTTGTTTAATCTAGTTCTAGCGTAATGCCGTCAATTTTTACATTATCCAAAAACAGCTTGCATATAACCCAAGAGGCTGCCTTTGCTTTTACTTCATCACAGCCGTTTAGTTTAGCCACCAGCTGGTTTGTAATTGACTTATACAGCTTGTTAGCGCTTTCTTTAGATAAGCCAGCTACTTTTTCCGCTTTAGCTTTTTCAATTGCTTCTCTTTCCGCTTTAGTTTTTTCAGCTGATTCAATCTTAGCTTGAGTTAATTGGCTGTTTAGATGACTTAATCTGTTTTTAACTTGATCAGTAATAATTAAAAGATCATCTTTGTGGTTATGGATAGACTCAATAGCCTGATTAACATTATCAACAGTTAAAATAGGAACATAAGATAAGCGTTCTAGCAACTCTATAGCTGCTTGTCGTTTCTTTTCTTCTGAGAACTGCTTGCCTTGATTAAGTATTAAAGAGTAATGCTCCTCTAAAACTTTTAAAGCTTTAGCAATCTCTGACTGAATAGTAATATCGCTATCGCCATATTCACTTGGTTGAACCGAAAGCAAGAACTCCTTCTGCTTTTTCATCTCTTGCAACAATTCTCTTGCATGGTCTATGCTGTGGGCTGATTGCAAGTTACTACTAATGTTTTTTATTTTATCCAATAAATCCACAACTGCTTGGGATGCAGTGTTTTTTTGCTCTGCTAAAGATGCTTGCTCTATCAAGCTGTTAATTTTGCTTAAGCCGTACTCTTTAGCTTCTTTAGCTGATTCAAGCAAAAACCCAAACTCATCTTGATTAACAAGTTTAGCTTCTAGCTGTTTTTTTAGCTGTTGAAGATTGCTACAGCTCATGTTGTCAAGAAGCTTGCCACCCTCACTAAATGGCTTGCTATAAGCTCTAATTTCCGCAATTTTTTCTTCAAAAACTTTGCGGTTAGCTTCTGATATCTCAAGCTCTCTGGTTTTCTTAAACTCATCTAACCAATCCAAAACAACAATCTTTTTTTGCCTTAAATCAGATGCAAGATACTCATCATCTGCTATCTCTAATGCAACTAGTTTGTCTCTTAATTTATCTATAATAGATAGAGACAAGGTTGGAGCAATTACCCCGCCATCTTCTATATTGGTTCGAAACTTTTCTATTTCAGCAAGCTTCTCTTCATGTGCTGCAACTCTAGCTTCTTCGGCTGCTTTCCATTCAGCAACAGGAGCTTTAATTGATGCTGATATAGCGTCAACATCTGTAACAAATTGCTTAAGAGCTGCTTTATAAGCTTTAACATCAACTTCCATCTCTGCAATTTTTTCTTTTAAAGCTTTTTGTATTGCTACTTTGCTAGAACCAACTTTTTTCGCTAATGAGTTTCTAGCTTTTCTAGTGGATTCTTGGTTTATATCCATTGCATCTAGTTTAGTTATTTCAGGAGCAACCGCTTCTTGTAGCGCAACCATGACTGATTGCAGTCCGTTTTGAACCACTGTAACGCTAGTGGTTTCAATCGTTTCTAATACAATTAGATCTTTTTTTGTTTCGCTCATAATAATATTTCCTTTGTTGTGTATGAACTTGTTAAAATTAATTATAACAGGTTTTAAAATGATTACAAATTTTAATGCAAAAAAAAAACCCCACATGAAGCGGGGCTTGTTAGGTTGGGGTTAATTAAAACGGTTCTTCGTCAAGATCATCTTCATAATCAACGCTTTCGGCTTTGTTGCTTTGTTTTACTTTTGCATTAATAATTTTATTTTGATTAACTGGAGGAGGAGTGTTAACTGGAGGCGGGTTGTTAACTTGATTTTGCTCTGGCTCAAAATAATCTTCATCTTCATCAGGAACATCAAGACCTTCAAGAGGAATGTTTTTAAAAAGCTTTTTGATAGCAGTTTTTTCCCACATTTGTTCTTCCCAAGTTTTCCAAGGGCTGTTGCTACTGTTACCGCTTCGACTAGTATTCTTGCATTTAATAATATAACTTTTAGGGCAAATAGCGTAAATAGTTACGGTTTTGTTGCCTCTAATTATTTCAGCTAAAGCATATGCTAGTTTCATCTCACCACGCTGAAATTCATCTAAATTGTAATCAATTTTATGAGTTAATTCGTTAGTTACTGGATTGTAATCAAACTTATCTTTTTCACGAACAACAAAAGCCTGAATGCGTGAAATGTTAGGGTTGCGGTATGCTAAAGTAATCAACCCTTGAGCCATGATAACTAAAGAAGCTCTGCCAGCAAATGGAACTAATGCTGCTTGCTTTCCGTCAACTGGAATATTTAAAGCAAGAGCGTCTTTGCAGGTTGCAATTAATGACATTGGATCAACATTATTTTTTAAACTAGGGTTTTTTATTAACGCAGAGCTTAAACTAGCCACTGCCTTTTTCATTTTTGTTGCATCGTTTTCAAAAAACGACAACAAACCGCTTTCTGTTGCAGCTGTTGTTAACGCATTTTTAGTATTCCAAGTGATTTGTGTTCCCATAATTTTTCCTTATTTGATTTGGGTTAACTGTTAAAATTAATTATAACAAGTTTATTTATTAATGCAAATATTAAGTAAAAAAAAACCCTGCCGAAGCAGGGTTTGTTGTTTAGTCTATTTCAACTTCTTCTAATGCTCGGTCGCATTCCACTATGTATTGCCAGAGCGTTTTGTTATGAAGTGTGTCAAAGGTAAATGCAAATTCCATTTTCTTATCTGTACCTACATAATCACAAGCTCTCTTTAGCAAATCAATAAAAGGGTTTTCTTCGGAACAAGAAGAACAATCAGATCGTGTTGTGGATTTTAAATAATTCTCTATATCAGATACAGAATCAAATTTTGAAACAATCTCGTCCTGAATATAATTAAAAACAAAATTGTGAAACTCGGTTAGATCGTGTTCAAATAAGTATTTAACATTAATTGGTTTTAGCTTGACCTCAACAATTTTTAAGTCTTCTTTTTCCTTAACTGGAGTTTCTTCTTTAACAACAACTGGGGTTTCAACAACAACTGGAGTTTCTTCTTCTTCCTTAAACTCTATATTAGCAGCCCACAACGCATCGCTTACCTTTTCTAAAACTTCTCTTTGATTATCGTAATTATTGTCAAACTCACGCAGGTAATCCTCTATTTTGCCTTGAGATCTGGCAAGGTCTTCTGCTGCATTTAGCTCATTACCGCCGTCACACAGACTGTCTTCTCCGACCATTTTATAAACAAAAGTTCCAACATCAACGCATACTTTGGCTTTGATATGATTATTAATATGATAACTGTCAATTGAATTAATAATACGCGGATGGTAATTATTAACACCAAACGGCTGTTTGTAGTTTTCAGGATCTACAATAGAGCCAACATATTGCAGAATTTTTTCAATTGTGTCGTTATAACTCCAAAAATCTTCATTGTTTACAGCAGCTTGAGTTAGAAAAGTGGCTTTATGATTTATATCACCATTTAACGCAGTAGAGATGTTTAGAAGATAATGCATAATGGCTTGGGTGTATGACTCATAGTCTTCATGGTAATCATTAAAACGAAACCTTTCTAAAATCTCATCAGAGATCTCAATATCTTCTAATTTGTCATCAATTTCAATATCAGTTTTAAATTCAGTTTTAAAGTAATCTTGCAGCAATGCAAACTCGTTGTTTATATTAAATTTCATAATTTTTCCTTATTTAATTTTGTTTAAACTGTTAAAATTAATTATAACAGGTTTTAAGATGATTGCAAATTTTCTTTTAAGATTTTTTGAGCATGTACATCACCCTGCTCGGCTGCTTTAGTGTACCATTCAATGGCTTTTTTGTTATCTTGCTTTACTCCTTGACCTTTTTCGTACATTTCACCTAGATTAAATTGAGCATCTACATTTCCTTGATTAGCTGATTTAGTAAACCATTTAACAGCTTTTTCATAACTTTGCTCTACGCCTTCTCCTATATCATACATAGTACCTAAATTAACTTGAGCCTCCGCACCCCCTGCTTCGGCTTGTTTTTTTAATTTCTCTATGTTCATAATTATTCTCCTTTTATTTATAACTCTATTAGTTCATCTGGATAATCGGTAAATATACCAGTGTTGCAAGCGTCTGCATAAATGCTCTTGGCTTTATTCCAAAGCTCCACGCCTTCTTGCAATAAACTGTTTGATATACGGCAACAGCGAATGCCGTGATGTTCTGCACCATTAACAACATGATAATCGGTCTCTACAAATATCAAAACATAACTAGCAGTTTTGCCAGTGTTAATTCTAACTGATTCGAGGTACGCTGCAGCTTGCATGTGATAATTAGAATCTATAATGTATTTTCTTAAATTTCCTTGTAATTGATATGTACCAATTGTTTTTAGATCCACAATAGAACAACCATCACCCCAATCTCTATAAGCATCAAGCTTGCATTTGATATCAATGCCATAATCTGGGCAAGTGTGAGTACTTGTTATTTCAGTTGTTGTTCCTGCTAACCATTGAGATGCAGTGTTATGGTTACGGATGCATTTAACCATCTGCGTAGCGGTGTCAAAAGCGTCTTTACTTACTCTTATTTTACCTAGGCTTGCAATGTGTTCGTTTCGTGATTTTCCTTTGTAATTCTCAACCATATATTTGCCGTCAATAGCTTCTGGCGTTAATAGTAATTCATGGACTAGCGTACCCAAGTTAAATTTTTCTCTTGGATCTGGTTTCTTCATAATAGCTGCAATTGAACCTCTATTGATGATTCTGGATGCTTTACTATAAGACAAAGCCCCATTATTATTATTAGAATTTTTTAGTAATTTTATAAACTCTAAGTCACTGATTTTTTTTAGCATTTATTTGATTATTTGTTAATTTATGTTATAATTAATTATAACAGGTTTTATAAAAAACAACAGGATTATTATGAAAAAATTAGAGCTGCGAGATTATCAAAAAGCAGTTATTAAAGAAACAATACAGTGCATAAAAGATAAGAATGAGCAAAAAAAACAATTGCAGGCGATGGAACAAACTCCAGAGGTGCGAGACAAACTGGTAAAGTTAAAAACTGACAACATATTACTTCAATTGCCAACAGGTGCAGGCAAAACAATCATTGCTACACAGTTAGTCGATATGTTTAGTAAGAAAGGTATCAGTGTTTTCTTTATAGTGCATCGCAAAGAGTTAGTAGAGCAAACTGGCGATACTTTTAGTAAATACGGATTAGAGCATGGAATCATATCTGCAAAATCTACACCTAGGTATCACAGGCGTGTTCAGGTTTGCAGCGTGCAAACACTAGCTAATAGGCTTGACAGCATAGACAAACCGGATCGGTTAGTTATTATTTGGGATGAATGCCATCACATTGCGGCTTCTTCGTATAGAAAAATATTTGATTATTATAGTAGGGCTTTTAGTATTGGTTTATCAGCTACTCCAAGAAGATTGGATAATGCTGCATTAGCAAGATATTTTGATCGACTTTGCACTTTAAGCGATGTAATTAAAAGATATTTTAACCCTGAATACAGCCGTAGTTCTGTTCGTTGGTTAATAGACCAAGGCAATTTGTCGGATTACAGGTTATTTGCAGTGCCTTCTGTTAATAGAGATGATATTGATACTGTTGGCGGTCAATTTGTTGTTAAAGATGCTTCCGATAAAATGAATGACAACATCATTGCAGGGCAAATAGTAGAAACATGGAAGAAGCATGCAGAAGGGTTAAAAACAATTGCTTTTGCAGTGGATGTAGATCATGCAGTAGGGTTGAGTAACTCCTTTAATAAACATGGCGTACCTGCAACATATGTTACGGGTAAATGTAAGGACCGTGCGGAAAAACTCCAGAGATTCGCTGAAGGTGATTTTGATGTTGTTGTTAATGTAGCGTTGTTTGATGAGGGTTTTGATATAGCTTCCGCTTCTGGTTTAGATGTTACTGTTAAATGCGTTATTAGTGCAGCCCCAACTAAATCATTAGCCAAATGGTTGCAGATGTGTGGTAGAGCATTAAGAGCAAGTAAATGTGGTAAAAAAGCTATCATTCTTGATCATGCTCAAAACTCATACAAGATGGGCAAAGTTGAGCTTGGCTCACCTGATGTAGATCACAACTGGTCATTAAAAGGCGGTGAGATTAAAGAGGCTGGGGTCACCATTTGCGACGAGTGCCATTTTGCATACAAAATTGTTTTAAGTAGTTGCCCTGAATGTGGAGCAGAAAGAAAGAAACAGGAAAGAGACGGCGGAAGAAGTGTTAGTCAAGATGATGACTTAGAACTAGTTGAGATGACTCCAGAAAGAGTTGCGGAAATAAAGAATAAAAAAGAGATTGATTTTCTTAACTGCAAAACGGTTGCAGAAGTATTGAAAGTAGAAAAAATGCCAATTAATCAAGCAATCAGAAAACTAAATTATATTAAGGCAAAGCACAGAAGTATTTTACATATAACTAATCTAACAAAAGGCTGCAAAGCTTGGGATATACAGCTACCAGAATACGGCGACATTAGAATAAAAACTAATGACGAATTAAAGGACATTGCTTTAGATATAGAAGGAAGAATAGCAGGATGAATGAAAACACTTTAACAAAAAAAATAATGCTGGCACTACCAAAACTAGTGCGAGTATTTAGGAATCATGTTGGAACAGTTAAGGACCAAAGAGGCGTTTGGCATAAATTTGGATTAATGCCAGGCAGTGCAGATTTAATTGGTTATGCTAAAATTAAAATTACACCAGATATGGTTGGCAAAACTATACCAGTTTTTACTTCATTAGAGGTAAAAACGGATAAAGGAAAACAGCATGAAGCTCAACTTAAATGGCAAAATGCCATGCATAACGCAAATGCAATTCATGGGGTAGTAAGAAGCCTCGAAGATGCAGAACAAATAGTTAACAACTGGAAACAGGAGCAAGAGAAATAATGGAAAATCAAATAAAAAAAGTAAGATTTTATTTAAAAGTAAATGAAATTACACAAACTAAGGCAATGGAAATTTTTAACACTAGCAGACCTCTAATTGTTAGAGCATCTAATTGGACAGACTATCAAAGACTAAAAATTTATACTGGAGCAGTAGATGGTTTAATTAAAGCTATTTTAGATAAGTTTGAAGGTAGAATTAGTGATGATAAGATTATCTTTTGCAAGGCGTTAATACATGCATTAGATATTAAGGCAGCTAATTTAGCTAAAGAGCTTGACTGTAGTGAGGCTGTCATGAGGAATGCAATTAATGGAGCCAGTAAAACCGCGTTTAAGCGGTTTTATGATCATGTTTTAAAAAGAACAGATGCAAAAAACCTGTTATCTCTACTAAATATTAATGCTCCATTATAGGAGCATTATAGCCTCAAATATAGCTGCAAACACCAAGTATGCAGCTGCTAAATAACACCAAGTTCTTACTTCTTCTTTTGCAAGTTTCTTGTAAGCTTCACAGTTTTCGCCAGGCAACTTTCTCATATCATCGTTAATAGCAGATATCGATCTGAATTTAAGTTTGTTTAAAATATTTTTCATAAATTATCTCCTTTAAAATAAAATTAATTATAACATATTTTATATTAATTATCCTGTGGATAACCTGTGGATAACTTTTATTTTTATCTGTTAAGATTATTTCTGCAAATGCAGAGTTTTGCAGAAGTTTTGCAAAGTTTTGCAAAGTTTTGCAGAAGTTTGCAGAAAAAAAAACAAATTTTGCAGAAAAAAAAACAAAAAAAATTACTAAAAAACTTGCTAAAAAAAATAAAATTAACTAAATTCACTTCTAATCAACAAAGAATTATGGAGCATGTCAGCATGGATTATTTGAACATTAATATACCTAAATTGCATGAAATTTTATTTACATTAACCAGCGAAGAAAAAGCAGCTTTTATTTTGCTATGCACGCACTATTTTAAAACAGAGAAGCCGATATCTAATGATTTAAAAAGATTATCAAAACTTTTAACAATCAATAACTTAGAGGTGTTAAAAACTGTTCTTGACTTGCATTTTGAATACGATGAAGAGTCTGAAACATACGATTGTGAGCTATTAAGACAAGCGTTATCTACCGCTCAAAACAACCAAAAAAGGAAGCAAGAAATAGCAAAAGTTAGAGCTGAGGCAGCTAGGAAAAAAGCTGAAAAATACAAGCTTGTTAAAAATATTTCTGCAAATGCTCTGCAAAACTCTGCAAATGCACCACTAAATATAAATATAAATAATAAAGATAAATATAAAAACTTAGAAAAAAGTAACCAAAAAAGGAAGCCGAATTTTTCGGAGGCAGATTTTTCTTTTGCTAAGCATTTGCAATCCTGGATTGCAAACATATCCTCAATAGCAGGTGAAAAATTTAATCTTGACAAATCGGCAAACGATATTAGACTGATTAGGGAGAGAGACAAGGTTAGCTTGGAGGAGCTTAGCAAGATAGTAGGATTTGCATTTAGTGGTAATTGGTGGACTGATAAAATTACATCCACTAAATTTTTAAGAAACAATTTGGGAAAGATACAAGCTCAGATGAACGGAACATCTGCAAAGCAAAACAACAGCAACAGCAACAGCACGGATAGCAGTAGCATTAAATCAGTTGGTAAGCACACAACCACTAAAGCGACAACATTCTAGGAGGAGCCTATGGCTAACACACTATTTAAGCAGTTTGAAAAAAAAATGAAAGAGCAAGGGGTTAATATTTTGGACAAAGCAAGCTTGAAAGAAAAAGTTGCGGAAATTGACAGGCTTGAGAGAATTAGATTGGCAGAATTGAACAAAGCAGCTGAAATTAATTTGCCAGCTAGATTTGATTCTACAGACCTGAAAAGCATTACACCAGACAAGCAGCAAAAAAATCTTTATGAGTTTTGTCAAAAACTAGTTCAAGCAGTTAGCAAAAAGCAGGAAAAAAATGGAATCATATTAGGTAGTGTAGGTTCTGGCAAAACTATGTTTCTTAGCAGTGCTGTAAACGAATTAGGCACGCAAGGATTTAATGGTTGCTTAGTTACCTTAGCTGACATGTTGTTAGGCATTAAAGCTGCTCATTCGCTGTCTATGGCTGCTGTTTACGAGAAGATAAAACACTTTTCGGAGGTTGCTTTGCTTGTTCTTGATGAGATAGATGCAGTTAAGTTTACCGAAAAAGATTTTGAATTGCTAAACACCGTGATCAACAATCGGTACAATTCTCGGCTATCTACTGTGGTTTTAAGCAATAAAAATATAGATCAAGTTAAAGAAATACTTGGCGATAGAATTATTGATAGATTGAGAACTAATGGCGGTTGTCAATTATCTGTAGACATGAGGTCAAAAAGAAGTTGACAATTTAGTTTTTTTTTTATAATATGAATTTGTAACAGTTTTTTACCATATTGTTTTAGTAAGTCTTTTTCTGTTACCATGGTTTGTTATTATTTGTTGTAATCATGATATATCCTTAGCCTCTATTGATGTTTGTTTTAATAGAGGTTTTTTTTTGCTTTTTTTTTGTTTTTAATCTACATTTAAATTACCAACAATCAAAAAACTGGTATTTAAATGCTGCCACTTATTACAAAATCAGAGTTAGAGCTATTAATATCCGCATTTGATGTAAACACCTTGCTTGATAGCAAGAATTGTGAAGTTTTAGAAGATTCATTAAATCAAGATTCATCACTAATCACATTAGCTTTTCCTTGTGGTGATTATCAAATCAAAACCATTAATCAAGAGGAAAAAGAAAATGCTTCTTTTATTTAGTCATGTTTATTTAACAACACAGTTCTACTCTAACAAAAAATTTATTAACAATTTTGGACTAATAATATTAATTTGCTATATGATATTTTTTGCCTTTTTGTTTGCAAGCACTACTGGATTTATTGCAGTCACTATTAATGTAATATTGTTTATTTTTAATTTTTTTGCGTTATTAGAGAAAATATAATGTTAATAATAATAACGCTACCTAGCAGCACTATTAGAATTAAATACAATTATGATGTAACTTTAACAACTAAGGATGGAAAAAAAACACATTTCTGCAAAAGAAAATAATAATTATTTTGGTTTTTGTGTAATATAAAAACCTATTGTCTACAACCCTCTGTTTTAGTCTTTTTAAGAGGGTTTTTTTAAAAAAAGGAAAATATATATGAAAAATTTTATACCCGTATTAGCAGTATTAGTATTTGTTACTGGATGCAATCTTAACGCAGATCACGCATTAAAAACTCTTGATGTTTCAAATTATACAGTTAAACCAGAAATAACTTTTAGCAATATTGAATTAAGAAATATAGATTTTATAAAAAAAAATAGCTTGTCTGGATGCAGCGATAAATCATTAATAGAAGATTGTTTGTCATTAATGGAAATAAACAAATTAAAGAAATTTTCTAAAAAAGTTTTTGCTTTAAGCAATGCAAAAGCTTATGAAAAGCATGTTAATTACAAAGATGTTGCTAATGATGATTACAAAGCAGATACAATTGCTCAATACAAAGATTCATTTAAAAATGATGAGATTTTAGTTTCTGAATTAAAAGATTATATTGACTATTTAAAAAGCATTTATTCGTTAAACAACGAATTTAATTCAGCAATTAAAGCTTTAGATGCAACAGAACAATCAAAAATGATT
>Ga0233404_10000005_pt1 | contig 50184 bp, 41 predicted proteins | sample Na_oxic_2_MG_FD_179861 | JGI IMG/M metagenome (GOLD analysis project Ga0233404, IMG submission 179861) | Seawater microbial communities from Saanich Inlet, British Columbia, Canada - Na_oxic_2_MG | ecosystem: Environmental > Aquatic > Marine > Inlet | place: Canada: British Columbia | collected...
AGGCATCAAAGGAGACTATCTCAGCCCCGAGCGTAAAGGCAAAAGCTCCAAACCCCAAGGGGCCCTCAAAAAGAGCGGTCTATGGTCGCTGCGCAAACTAACCGGCGACTAGAGAACTGGGCAGCACCGCCACAAAATCACTTAAAATCAATGGCTGCAAGAGAGTCAGGCGAAACTGTGTCCAGAAAGTCGAATTTACCGACAGTTTACAGCGAAATCCCACCACCACGACACAGATCCGGGAGCAATAGCTCATATTTCACGGCAAACTCAAAACCCACTTGTGAGCTATGTTTTTTCCGTAAATTGTCTGTTCAGTAATTACACTTTCAGTAATTACAAATCTCAGTAATTACAAATCCGAAGCGCAAATCACTCAATACTCTAAAATATTCTATTGTCACTTTTGGAATGCCAAGTGGTATAAGGTGCCGTGATGGTCATCCGGTTTTACCACGGGTGGCTACATAGTTTGTCGTGTTGTAGGATGTTTGATTAGGCCCGATCAACTAAGAACCATGAACCCATCACCCCCGATAAGCCCTCGGCGTAACCCCCTTATGTTTCTTAAACCATTTTGAGAAATGGGATAGGTAGGTGAAGCCCATTTCGTTGGCGACGTCGTTGATTCTTTTCTTGGCTTGTTTGAGGGATGTGCAGGCGAATTCGATGCGTATGTTTTCGAAGTATTCGCGTGGGGTTAGTTGGAGGTCGCGTTGAAAGAGGCGGCTGAGGTGGGTTTGGCTGGTGCCGACTGATTGGGCTAGGGCGTCAAGATCGAGAAACTCGCCTATGTCATGACTTTGCAGGAGGCGCACGGCTTGCATGACGCGTTCATCAATATCCATTTTGCCGCGGTGTTTGATACCGGCATTTTGGAGCGTGTCTGCAAGGGTCAGCAGCCATTCTGATAGAAGGCTTTCGAGTTTGAAGAATTCTTTCAGCCTCGCTCTGTTTTCCCTTGCATCCCATGTCTCAGGGTTGATTTTTTTCATGATGCGCAGCATTGGCTTGGCCTTGCGTTCGAGGGCAGGCACCTCATCGGCGTCGAGTACAATGCTTAAACCCTGATCGAAGAGGTCGTTGCCATCAGGCCAGCGGGCCAGGAAGGCGATGGAAAGCATGCGCGTGTTGGGGCTGAAACTTTGCACGCGCTTGCCTGGCTTGACAATCAGCCATTGGCCGGGCGAGGCCTGAAAGATTTCGCCGTTTTCCTGTACCACCTTGACCCAGCCGCTCTTCACTAGCCAGGCGGCACTGTTGGTGTATTCAGTGGACCTTTTTATTTTTCCGGTCTGTTTATCGTCGACATCATAGTCGTGGCACCACAGGAGGTGTGTGTTCAAATTGAGCCAGTCGCGGTAGAGCATGAGAATGTTTTTAATGTATAAGTAATTGTTTAAATAGAGTAAGAATCGTGACTTGTTTGTCGAGCGGAAATCTCGCAGTATTTGAGAAGTGCAGCCCGTCGACTACATCATACTAAGCGTATATCTGATCGGAATATTTCTGGTCGGGTTCTGTTTGTCTTTAAAGAACAAGACTTCGAGTGATATGTTTGCTGCCGGCGGAGAGTCGCCTTGGTGGACATCGGGGCTGAGTGCGTTTATGACGATGTTTTCAGCGGGGACTTTTGTTGTATGGGGTGGTATTGCTTACAAGTACGGTATGGTCGCTGTGACGATCAATCTCTGTTATGGTATCGCTGCCATACTCGTTGGTTTTTTTGTTGCGAGTCATTGGAAGCGTTTAGGGGTGAAGACGCCTGCGCAGTTTATTGAACTTCGTTTCGGTCTTCCGGCGGTGCAGTTTTATATCTGGTCGATGATGGTGTTTCGCCTGGTGAGTGTTGCGATTTCGCTTTATTCGCTGGCAATCGTGTTGACGGCGATGATGCCGCTGGATACTTCGAATCCACTTTGTGATCCTGCGACAGGGCACCTTTCTCTCGTTTGGGCAGTGGCCATTTTTGGCAGCATTGTGATTGTCTACACTATGGCCGGTGGGCTATGGGCGGTATTGATGACGGATGTGCTGCAGTTTATCGTGCTCAACCTTGCAGTCTTGTTTATTGTTCCCCTTGCCTTTGGGCAGGTCGGCGGTGTGGCGGCTTTTATTGCTAAAGCACCAGATGGATTCTTCGCGCTGACGCAGGACAAGTACACCTGGTTCTTTATGGTCGGGTGGGCGATGATCCACTTCTTTATGATCGGAGCCGAGTGGGCGTTCGCGCAACGCTTCATCTGCGTGCCGAGTGAAAAGGATGCGCGTAAAAGCACTTATCTATTTGGCATTCTCTACTTGTTCAGTCCGCTCTTGTGGCTGCTTCCGCCGATGATCTATCGTGTCATCAATCCGAATGCAGACCCGCAGGAAGCCTATATCCTTGCCTGCCAAGCCGTCTTACCTGCGGGCATGTTAGGGCTGATGGTGGCGGCTATGTTCTCGGCCACAGCGAGTATGGTCAGCTCGCAGTTGAATGTTTTTGCGGGCGTTTTGACAGATGAGATTTATCGATTGAAATTCAAACCTAACGCCAGTGAAAAACAACTGATGCAAGCCGGTCGTGTCTTTACGATTCTTCTGGGTGTCGCGGTCATTTTTGTTTCCTTGGCCATTCCCTACCTTGGAGGTGCGGAAAAACTCGTGGTATCGATCAGTAGTTTGATGGTGGGACCCTTACTGGCACCCACGATATGGGGACTCTTCAGTAAGTCCATTGATATTAAGGCCATTTGGACCTGTATTGGCGTCAGTTTTGTTCTCGGAGTGATCGCTAAGTTTGGTCTGGTTGCCGATGGCTTCTTATGGATGGACAGCACACGGGGGCTGTCGGAATGGATCGCAGCCAATGGGCAAACGACAGACCTGATTATCGGTGTCGTCATGCCCGTCATTATTCTGAGCAGCATGCACAGCATGAAGACCACGACTGCTGAAGGCTGGGATAAGGTGAAGGATTTTGTTAAAGAGAAAAGCGATAGTGCGGTGCAAACCGAAGCCAGTTCCATGCCTGCCATGATCGTCGGTGGCTGTCTCTTTGTCTGTGCGCTGCTGATGTTTTCACTGGCAATTTACAATGATGAAGGCAAGAGCCTGCTGACTGCTTTTGGCGGCGTGCTACTGTTGATCACTGTCGTTATCTCACTTTACTTGTATTTTAAAAATAAGGGTACGAAACCTACATCATGATTATCGAAAAAGCGACCTCTAGCAGAGAGCTGAAATTACTTACTCTCAAAACGGATCTCTGTATCATCGGCGGCGGATTAGCCGGCGTGTGCACAGCCATCACCGCAGCGCGCGAAGGCGTGAAAGTCGTCGTTTTGCAGGATCGACCAGTTTTAGGCGGAAACGCTTCCTCGGAAGTGCGTCTCTGGGCCTTGGGCGCGACCTCTCACCAGGGTAATAATAACCGCTGGGCGCGTGAGGGGGGTGTGATGGATGAAATCATGGTCGAGAACACTTTCCGCAATAAGGAAGGAAATCCCTTGTTCTTCGATGCCCTGCTACTTGAGAAGGTGAACGCGGAAGCGAATATCACACTGCTCTTGAACACTGCCATGCTCAGCGCTAATAAGCGTGATGAAAAAAACATTAAATCCGTCCGCGGGTTCTGCAGTCAGAACAGCACGATGTATGAAGTTGAAGCGCCGTTGTTTTGTGATTCCTCAGGTGATGGCATTCTTGCCTATCTGAGTGGCGCGGCGTATCGAGTCGGTGCGGAAGCCGCATCTGAATTGAACGAGCCCTTTGCGCCAGATGAGTCCTACGGGGAACTTTTGGGACACACGATTTATTTCTACAGCAAAACCACCGATAAGCCGGTCAAGTATGTGGCACCCGATTTTGCGCTCAAGGACATCACAACGATACCAAGGCATGAGCATATCACGGTCAAGAGCCATGGCTGTTCCTTGTGGTGGCTCGAATACGGCGGACGCATGGATACGGTGCATGATACCGAAGCCATTAAGTGGGAGCTTTGGAAGGTCGCTTATGGAGTCTGGGATCATCTGAAAAATTCAGGCAAGTTTCCGGAAACAGCGAATCAGACGCTGGAATGGATTGGTAGTATTCCCGGTAAGCGCGAGAGTCGTCGTGTGGAAGGGGATTATATGCTCTCGCAATCAGATATCGTGGATCAGAAAGCATTTGATGATGCGGTGTCTTTTGGCGGATGGGCGATTGACTTGCATCCCGCGGATGGTGTTTACAGTGATAAATCCGGCTGCTCTCAGTTTCATAGTGCGGGGGTGTATCAGATTCCCTACCGTTGTTTTTACAGCCGCAATATTGAGAATCTTTTTGTCGGTGGACGTTTGATATCGGCTTCCCACGTCGCCTTTGGTTCCACCCGTGTCATGATGACCTGCGGGCATAATGGTCAGGCGATTGGTATGGCTGCGGCCATGTGTCATGAAGCTACCTTGAAACCTAGAGACTTGCTTGAGCAAAGTAAAATGCGCGCATTGCAGACGCGATTAATTAAGTGCGGGCAGTATATTCCGCATGTCAATGCAGACGATCACGGCGATCTCGTACAATCGGCAACGTTGGAAGCGTCCAGTGAATTAAAGCTCAAGGCGCTGTGCCCCTGCGCCGAGTCTGCATCATTAGAAGGATCGCGTGCGCTCTTATTGCCGGCGCCCAAGGGTGCTTTCCCGCAGATGAGTTTTAAATTCACTTCCGCCGAGCATAAGGAACTGGTGTTTCAGCTGCGTGGGACAAGCAAGCAGGGCAACTTCACTCCGGACATCACCCATGAGGAAAAGCGAGTGGCTTTGAAGCAAGGGAAGGACGTGGAAGTGACAGTCACTTTTGATTATGAGGCCGAGCAGGAGGAATACCTCTTTGTCTGCATCATGGCCTGCCCAGGTGTTTCGATGCAGCTATCAGATGACTTGATTAGCGGTATGATGTCGCTATCTAATTCCGGAAATAAAGCGGTGTCCACAAACCTGATTCAGCAACCACCTGAAGGATCAGGATTCGATTCATTTGAGTTCTGGCTGCCTGAGCGCAGACCCGGAGGTAAGTTGCCGGCAGTGACTTTTTCCCCACCCTTGAGCACATTCGCTAAGGATCAGATCAAAAGTAGTTATTACCGCCCTTTTATTACCTCCAATCTCTGGCTTGCTGATAGCGACGATAAAAAGCCATCGATCACTGCCAAATGGGACAAAGCGCAGGCTATCAATAAGGTCGTCCTCTTCTTTGATGTGGATCATGACCACGCCATGGAAAGTGTGCAGTTCGGTCACCACGATGATGCCATGCCGTTTTGTGTGAAAGCTTTTCAATTAAAAGATGGGGAAGGGAATGTGCTTTATGAAAATGATAACAATCATCATGGCCGTGTGGAGATTTGTTTTCCCGAAACAGCGACAACAGATTCTCTTGTATTAGAAATTTCGGACACGCACGGGGCGCCAGCGGCTGTGTTTTCGATGCAGGCGTATGGGTAAAAGGTTCACGATTTTTAAAATGCTAACACAGATGAACACAGCTAAGAAATCATTCAAAATAACAACAATCAACAATGAGGATTATGTACACACTACCCACCTGCAATATGAATACTAAACCGAGCCTACTATTCCAAATGGTTCTTCTGTTTGGATTCTGTTTCATTCAGTCATCCGGCAACCTCTTCGCAAACTCGGGCTGGCACGAAGAAGCATTCCCGACCACCATATCGTATGCCTCCATGTCTGAACAGGAACGCGTCGAAGCCGGATTGGTTGCCGCTGTGGAAAGCGGAAAACTCTCCGGTGAGAAGCGTTGGAGTTATACACTTAAAGAAGCCGGAGATTATCAGTTGGGGACCGCTTGGATTGAACCTCTTTCTGATGGTGAGGTTCAGGTCGTCATCTCCGTCAATGGGAAAGAGGTTAAAAACATTACGGCATCAAAAGACAGCTCGAAAACTCCGGGCCGTTCGGAAAGAGATTTTGGTCTTTTCAGACTGGAAAGCCGTTTTGAAGAATTGGCTGCCGATACCCGCATCGACATTAAAGCCGTACCGACGGGTGAGGTCTCTTACCGGCTTGCCTTTCACCTGCTTTGTACCACACCCACCTTTACCGGGCGTAAGGTTATCAAGGTCAGCGACTTCGGTGCTAAAGGGGACGGTGTTCACGATGACATGTCGGCGATTCACAAAGCAGTCGCTGCGGCCAAAGCTGCAGGGGGTGCCATTGTCCGCTTTGAAAAGAAGAAGACCTACCGGGTTGTGGGGCGGGATGACCTGGAATATGAAGCCGTCTTTGATCTGGTGGGAGCGGCGAATATCAAAATAGAGGGGCAGGGATCGACGCTGGTTTTGAAGGCGCCCGACGGCATGGCAAACATCCGCCAATCCCGCAATATCCAGATCGACGGCCTTTTGGTTGACTACGATCCCCTTCCTTATTACCAGGGAAAAATAACCAACATCGACGTTGAAAATATGACCATAGATATTGTGGTGCCCAAGCGTTACCCCGTCCCCCTTACCGGAAAGAGCGAAAGCAAGGCCCCGTTTTTCGGGCGTTCTTTTATACCCGATCGTCCGGGATCGCGTTCAGGCTCGGGGGAGAATATCTATGTCGAATCTGTAACAGCTTTGAAAGACAGCCGGCACCTCAGGCTGCAGGTTTCCAAATTCGCCAAAGGGAGTGATACCCCGAACGCCACTAATAAATCGCGGGTTTTAAATGCTAAGAAACGTGGGGCAACCGAGTTCGTTGTTCCCCATATGAAGTATGGACATCTTGAAGGAATGACCAGCATCCTCCAAAGCTCCAGGGTCACATTTTCAAACATTCGCTATTACCTGGTTCCCTATTTCTGGATGAAGGTCAAGGGGAACACGGGGCCCGTATCCTTCCAGAATGTTGATCTCAAGATGAAGCATCCTGAGACCGAGCTCTATGCCTCGTGGCGTGATGGCTTTCATATCAAGAATGGTCGGTTCGGCACATTGATTGATAGCTGCGATATGGACGGAGCGGCTCAGTACGATGACACCTTTGCCATCTACACCCGGATTCACAATGTGGCTGCCATTGACACGAAGAACAGGAAGCTGTCTCTGGATGCTGCATTCAGGGACCATAAAGACCTTCATACCTGGCTCAAAGGGGATTGGGTCAGTATCTGGAATAAGGACCAGACCACCCTGCGGGGAATGGCGAGGGTGGTTGAGGCGGAGAATGTGCCTGAGAGTCAAAAACGATTCTATCTCAGCCTCGAACATCTACCTTCCTCAATCCGGCCTGGAGACGTTGTTATCAATGACGAGGTTCTCAACCGAGGAACCCTGATCAGGAACTGCAGTACATCGTCCACGGGAACTGAGTATGCAAGCAATCGGTTCCGCGCGAGCGGCATTACTTACGAGAACAATCGCTTTGAGGATTTTAATTTCTATGTTGAATTCAACCCCTTCTGGGGAACTCCCCGGGCCCGTGACGTCCTGGTGAAAGGATGCTATATAGGCGGCGGAGAGAGTGCTGTTCAGCTTCATTGGCCCATAGGGATGGTATTTGAGAAATGCCGTTTTGATAAGGTCACCTTTACCGGCGTGCGCAATGCAGAAGATATTGTGCTCAGGGATACGGAATGGCTCAATGCCGGTAGAATTATCCATGCAGGGGCCGGCTCTACTCTGTACCTGGAAGGTGACATCAGGCTTAACGGCAAGACTGTCAACCCGCAGGGTTCCGACATAAAGAGGCGGATCTCCATTGCCAAAGGAGCAGCGGTACATTTACCGGGCGACAGCGTTTTAGGGAGAGCCACCACCGCAAGCAAGCCCGCCGTGAAACGGCCCACGATCAAAGAGAAGATAAGGGGTGGCGTTGTCGTGACTATAAAAGACCCGGGTTACAAAGAAATGGGTGCCTGGGCTGATTCCGGCTTGCCGGGTTACAAGGGCGGGAAGAGCAGATTCAGCGATAAAGGGGGCAGTGCGGTGTTCGCTTCTCCCCTTAACAAAGCGGGTGAGTATACAGTGTATATCTACAGAGTTGCCCACCCCAGCAACGATGCCAGACAGGGAATAGTCATTAATAACGGCGGGGGCAGTGAATCCCTGGTCGTCGATATGCGCCCGGGGCCATCGGGTTGGGTGGAGCTGGGGAGCTATGCCTTTAAGGGAACCAAAAAGGAGGGCGTTGTCGTTAAACCCGGATCGGGTATCTCGCCGGCACGATGCAGCGCCCTTATGTTTGTTCTGGCCACACCCGAAAGATGAGATGACGTGAAGGTAGGCAGGCGTGAAACCCTTGAGATGAATGGAAATCAACGCAACGGAAAACCGCTTCCGCTGCGTCGATGTGCGATTCGAATGGATTCATGTCATTATTGGTGTTCGAAATGTATAACTTATTGTGGTAATTTGATAAGTATTTTAGTTTGTCGTCGTGATCGTTTTGTTTATACTTTGTGCCAAGAGCCTGAGTGAGTTGTCTAAATTCGCAGGTTGAATCGAACTAAACAAAAACCAAAACGAAAACAACCATATCCCATGAAAACGCAAGCCTCACCATTTATCCTTCTCTTTCGCGCCGCCATCCCCGTACTTATGGCTGGCTCACTGAACGCCGCGCTCATCGCCTCCGAAGACTTTAATTACGCAGGCTCGATCAGTGGGCAGAATGGTGGCACCGGCTGGTCGGGTGCTTGGGCCGACACCGGGGTCGCTGACCTGTCGACGAGCGGCACCGGCCAGAGCCTCTACTTTGGCCAGTCTCCAGCCTTGACCTCGGATGGCAGCACCCACGTGTGGTCGGATACGAGCAAGGGCAATGAACGCGATTTCACGTCCTCAATCCCTCTCGAGACCCAAACGCTCTATTTCACCGCGCTGGTGCGTGCTTACGCGGGTAGCACGACCGGTGGGGCTTCTGAGGCGGATCTGCGTTTCGGCTTCTTTTCCGGTGCTGGAGCCACCGGCAACATGCGGGCGAATGTCGGGATCTCAAACGGCACCTTGTTTGCGTCCCCCGATGCAGACGGGTATATTGAGGGTGGCGGTGGCACTGCCGCCGGTGCCTTCGTCGATGATACGACCTACCTCTTGGCGATGAAACGTGTCGGGGGAGCAAGCGGTGCCATCTTCGCCTCCCTGATTGAAGCCGACGGCAACAGCGCCACGCTCGCAGCGGAACCCGTCAGCTGGCAGGTGACTCAAAGTGGGGCCTCCGGGGTCACTTTGCAGTCGCTGCGCTTCTTGACGAACGGCGACGGCGATGGAGGCATCCGCATCGACGAACTGCGCATCGCCACCGACTGGGACAGCGCCGTCAATGGCTTGGCGGTCCCCGAGCCATCCTCCACCGCCCTTATCGGCCTTGGTGGACTCGCACTGATCCTCCGTCGCCGCAGGTAATCCGGCCTCGGAAAATTAACAAATATCCCAACCCCACTCTTCGGTCACACGGGGGTGGGGTTTTTTACGTATGGTTCAATATCCAGCAACCCCCTGAAAGCCCCTCCGAACACCTCACTCAAAAAGCAAATTCCTAGCAATGATCATAAACAACCGTCACTTAAATAGACAGAAGAAAGGTTTCGCCCTGATCGCAACCATCTCCGTGATGGTGCTGCTGGTGATGATTGCCTTGGCAATGCTGAGCCTGAGCACCATCGAACTGCGTGCGAGCCAGAATAGTCGGGCGATGGCGGAAGCCCAGGCTAATGCACGCATGGCTCTTATGATCGCTATCGGAGAACTCCAAGAACAAGCAGGTCCAGATCAGCGCATCACTGCTAGCGCAAATATAAAATCTGAAAACACAGTCAACCCCCAGTGGATGGGAGTCTGGAGCACAGAGAGTGAAAGTTCATTGCCCGTCTGGCTAGTCAGTGGTAATGAGCGCTTCGATACCGGTCCACTTGCTGAACTCAACGAATATCCTGAAGGGTACCAACAGCCCAGCTCTGATCCTATTCAACAAACCAGCTTATATCCAAAGAACTCAGACCAACAAAATGACATCACCGCCTCTATGGTGAAAATTTCTGATTCAGTAAGAAGCTCCGGTCAGTATGCCTGGGTGATAACGGATGAAGGAGTGAAGGCTCGTACTGACATTATAGATAAATCTAAGAATTCCACTCCTTATGAAAAATCGCTTCTAGCGCGTAGTCCTCTAGAGCCCGGACTCTCTTCTCTCGGAGCTGATTTTGACCTACTCAAGCCTGGTGCTCCAGATGACTTACGAGACAAGCTCATCAGCATGGACAGCCTCAATCTAGTGACTCAAATCAAAAGCGCCGCTTCCCAATACCGACATGATCTCACCGTAGGTGGCTATGGATTGCCGGTAAATGTCGTTAAAGGTGGAATGAAGGCTGACCTCTCTTCAGTGTTTGACACCACACCTTGGAGTTCAAAATATCAAGAGGACATCATGGGCGCGAAAGCTAGTCCTATCCGCATAGCATCAGCTAGCATCTATGATTTCCCTAACATTTCTGACACTAGTAAATTTCATCTCGATCCCGCGCTGACTAAAGAAGGTCGCTACAACACAGGACCAAACTGGGGAATACTCTATAACTACGCTCAGCTCTGGAAACAAAATCAAACGGGGACTTCTCCCATCATTAATCTCCATCCGGGGGTGGAAGGTGATCTACGCTCTACTGATTGGGCGCCTTATCAAACTGCGGACTCAGGTCAGTTTAAAAATGATAAGCAGCATATCAACACGAGCATTGGCCCAGTCATTTCAATGCTACAGATAGGCACCCGTATCGTGGCTGTAGCCCAGAAAAACCCAACGACAGGTGATCTTGAATATCGTCTTCAGCTCCAAGTAAAACCGTTAGTCGGAATTTGGAATCCGCATAATATCAAAATTGCTGCCAGTAAATATAATTTCGCGTGGGCTGTCTATCCATACATCCGCTTAGGAGTTTCTTCTCCAGCATCAAGCCAAGTGAGAGTGTGGCTCAGAGAATACTGGAAGATGAGTGCCTTCAATAGACTGGATACCTGGTTTAATCTCAACACTCCTGAGATAACAATGGAGCCTGGAGAATTCCGCCTCTTTTCGGTAGATGCTAATGCGAATATGGCTAGAGTGAACATTCTAAAAGAAACTTGGAGTGAAAATGGTGGGTTTGTTGTTGATTTAAAATACAGTAATTTCGGAGGTAATCCTCTAGCTGGCGATGAAATCATACTTCCTGCTACTAGCAAGGTATGGTATGAGGCCATGTATCTAGAAGACGCTCAGCATCCAGAGACTCACGAGCATTTTAAAGGCTCCTACACGGATGGTGTTTCTTCATCCTGGCTTGCTTTCCGCACTACGAGTAGTAGCATCACACGTATTTCAAATCTCTGGCAGTCTCCAAAAGAAGCAGATCGGAACAAACTACCCTATGCGATGCCAGAACAGGTCAAGCCAGACGCTTCTGAATATCACAAAGTAAGCATCGAGAGTCTAGCTCAGTCACCACATCATATAGGCACTTGGAGAATGTCATTACGCACTAGCTCACAGGCTGAGGATGGTCAGAAGATGCGAACTTGGGTAGATAGCAATCCTCGTTTTTCTCTAGGTAATCCAAGATGGGATGGCTCAAAAATCAGCAGTAGTGGTGGTGGAAAGTATGAGGGATGGAATTTTATCTCACCATTACTTGGCGCTACTTATGATGATAGCTACGATGGTGGACCAGGTGGCAGAGGCAAAATAGCCGAAGGGCAAAATGAAGCCCCTGCCTTTCCAGAAGCAACGTTAGACAATGGTCGCTACCGAGGCTACGGCGGATATTCAACCACGAGCGAAGGACAAAACCGAGTCATACTCTATGACTCTCCACGAAGCCCTCTGGTGTCACTCGGTCAGTTTCAACATGCTCAGCTTTCCCGCTACCTCTTTGAGCCTGGCTTCCCATTTGGTAACTCCTATGCGAACACACGCATTCCTTTAGATGCTACCCAGAAGGATGACTTTAATGATATCAAAGAGTTCACTCTCTCAGACATCTCCCACACTCTCAATGAGGCACTCTGGGACGACTATTTCTTTTCCACACTAGCGAAAGGATACTCCACAGCCTCTGAGTCTGGAAAGCTAGACGACCACTTTTCAATCGCAGATTTACGTTCAGGAAAGAAGCTCTTAGCAAATCCACGCTATCAATTCATGCCAGCCGCCAAAGACACAACACTTGCTAGCATCCACGAAAATGCTGGAGATCAAGGCGCGAGAGCCATTTCCTCTAGAATAGGCATCAAAGGAGCATTCAACATTAACTCCACCTCGAAGACCGCCTGGAAAGCCATCCTAGCGAGCATGGCTAACTTCGAACTCCCTACTATGGCAGTAGATGGCACTCACAAATCTTGGGAGAAGCCAGAAGGAGTTCGCTTCTCAAGATTCGGTCACCATCTTGATGAAAAAGGCTGGGAAATAGCTGAAGGCTCGGCGTCTCGATCCTTCTGGACTGGATACCGCCACATCACAGAAGATGAACTAGACGTATTAGCGGAAGCGATCGTGACAGAAGTTCAACTACGAGGACCATTCCGTTCATTCGCAGACTTCGTCAATCGTGATCCCAACTCTGGAGATATCGCTATACAGAGAAAAGGAGCACTACAGGCGGCACTAGACAACACGATTAATAAGGCAGCAGATCTACAACAAATGGGTGACGTAGTAACCCAACCAGTTGGCTCTAATTTCTCCAATGCTAGCGATGGTGAAAACACCAGTGCGGGATACGCTGGATACGTCACTCAAGCAGATCTCCTCCAGTCTCTAGCTCCTATTCTCCAGCCTCGTTCTGACTTCTTCTGCATCCGCACCAAGGGTGAGTCACTCGATAGCAGTGGCAAAGTGATCGCTACTGCCTATTGCGAAGCATACATCCAGCGCACCGCATCCTATGTCGACTCTGCTGATGAAGCACATGTCGCCTACGATGACCTAACTAGTGAAGCCAATAAAAAATTCGGTCGTAAATTTGAAATCACCACATTCCGATGGCTCAGCCCAAAAGAAATGGATAACAACTAATACCCTACATGATGAAAAAAAATCTATTTCCTAAAGTCTCTCTCTCTATCATCACACTGATAATGAGCCTCATGGCTGCAAATCTATCTATAGCTGGCGACACGATTAAAACAGAACTCATCACACTCGGTATAAAAGCACAAATAGGACCGTATTACTATCTGGATAAAAACGAGGTGAAGGAGCTATCTATATCCAGACACGGTATCTCTTCACCAGTTATTTACCGAGGTTCTATAGGCCTTCTACTTTATCTAAATAAGCCAACTGCAGAGGATATAAAAAACCTCAAAAGTAAAAAAGATCCCGCACCAAAGCCCGACCTAGTCGTCAAGCTCGACAAAACAACTGGACGCACACTTTTACTTTTCTCACAAAGAAAGACCAAAGAAAATGAACCATCGAGCACTCTAGTGCGCTCGCACCCTATTTCTAACACATCTAGCAGCAACGGAGATTACCTTATTTTTAATTTATCAAAACTAGATGTATATATTTTACTCGATAAGAAAATCAAACAGATAAAACCACAGAAATCAGTCACTTTCAAAGCAGCCACATGGAAGGAATCAGCAGTTGACCTAGAAATCAAGCTAGGACAGAAAAAAGACGATCAGCTAAAATCTGTCTATAATTCCGTCTGGGGGCATCAACCAAACCAACGTGCCATTCTATTCGTCTATGACCGAGGGGGTAAAAAAGGCGGTCTTGCTATCCGCAGATACTATGATCATCCGGGTAATTCACAGGCTTCTAGATAGTTCTTTTGTTAGTATACTAGCTTCGCTGAGCCTCAAGCACCGGCAGTTCCAGTAGCTGAACAAGCTCCTGACATCGTAGTTTGGGAAGAGACTTCAGTCGCTGCCAAAAATGCTAGTTTTGACTATATAGAAACACTCAAAAGCGCACTACAAGGTGACAAGACACCCCCCGTATCACCCCATGAAAGCAACTCCTAACACCTTGACCCAAAAGCAAATTCCTAGCAGTTAGCAATCAACCACCTATTCCCACATGACAGCAACTCCGATCACCTCACCCAAAAAGCGAATTCCTAACAGTAGAAGTAGCAGTATTCAAAAGCCATATTGTTCCATGAAATCTCTTCTTATCATCACGATTCTGGTCGCGCAACTGCCGCTGCTGACCGGTGCTGCACTTGCCGCGGGAAAGCCTGATGTAGGTAAACTTTACGAAGCTAAAACCTTCGGCAAACTCAATTACCGTTTGATGAGCCCCATCGATTTGAAGGACAATACGGAAAAGAAATACCCGCTTATTCTGTCCTTGCATGGAGCGGGGGGCGAGGGACGAAGAACATAAAGAATCTCAGACGTTGGAATGGCCTGCTCGCTGAAGAAAGCCTACGCCGCAAATACCCCTGCTATGTCTTGGCGCCACAAGTAGTTGATGGCAGTTGGCGTATGCCTAAGCCCTGGCCCAATTTAAAGGACAAGGATTTTTCTCCCGCCTGTAAATAAAGGGACAGAGCTCAATGGCACTTAAATTCCTAGCAGTAAATATTGGCCACAAAAGGCACATAATTCACATAAATAGACAAACTAACATTTTCAAATATCCTGCTGGGCATTCCGTATGATGATTCATCAGACAGACTAAATGAGCTGAGTCCTCCAAAATCCCTTTACCTGTAAGGAATCGAGAAAATAGTCTGGGTCTGTGGTGGGATATATCAGCTTGGGGTGGAGGGCTGACGGGGCTGAATGCCACGCGGAGTTCGCTGGTGAGGTCTGAGTGCTGTGAGTCAGCAGCTTCGCTGGAGTTATTTTGAGCGACCGAGACGGTCGCGTTACGTGGAGTGACTTCCAGACCTTCGATACCTGCCAGTGTCAAAAGTCTCAAGGTCGCAAGTCCAGTGAGATCGCACATGCACAGTTAGACACACAATATCCCCAGAAAAGACAACTCTCCTCTAGCCCAAAGGGCTTATGTAACTTAGCCCAGTGTTGGGACGAAGTTCCTACGCTGGGATAATAGACATCTACCCAGACAACTCTGTAGGAGTTGCGGACACTCTAATAGAGAGAAGCATTTGACATATTGTCTGCGCCCTAAATAGGGCACCTAAACGAAGGCTGATGGCCAAAGCGTAGACCCAACAAGCCCAATGCTTCTAGGCGTGCAATATTGACTGGTCGTTGAGGGGGGGGATGTTGGGGTCGATTTGTGGGAGTGTGAGGACACAAAAAAAGCGAAGCCGAAGCTCCGCTGTTTTTAAATAGTTGGAATGCGTAAGCTTATGCGCGTCCGAGGTAGTTGCCTTCTTCTGTGTTGATTTTAAGGACGTCACCTGGCTTAACAAAGAGTGGGACCTGAACGATTTTGCCGGTCTCAAGCACAGCTGGCTTGGTGGGGTTGTTCGCAGTGTCGCCTTTGATGCCATCTGAGGAATCTTTGACTGTGAGCTCTACAGTAGCAGGGAGTGTGACGGAAACTGGGTTGCCTTCGACGAAGAGAACTTCTACTTCCTGTCCTTCTTTCATGTAGTCCACAGCGTCACCTACGAGCTCGGCATTGAGAGTGATTGTCTCGTATGTATTGAGGTCCATGAAGTTAAAGCCTGCTGGATCTGAGTAGGAGAACTCGAGCTTCTGCTTCTCAGTCTCGATCACGTCTGCTTTATCAGAAGAAGCAAAGCGGATTGTCTTTGTCTTGCCGGACTTGAATGAACGGATGGTGGCAGCGATGAGAGCGTTGCCTTTTCCTGGTGTGCGGTGGTCGAGACCTAGAACGATGCCAGTTTCGCCTTGGTACTTGATGCACTGGCCTTTTTTGAGATTAGTTGCGACTACGGATGCCATGATTGTGAAGGTGTTAAGTTTTGAGTTGGAAATGTTAAGTTGGAGAGTGTTGCTGCGAAAATCATTTAGAAAGTGAGTTGCGCGAGTAATCCTCTGATGGATAGGGATTTGGTAAAGAATCGAGGGGGGTTTGGCTAGACAATTTTTAAGCGCGCGAGGTCCTGAGAGTCGACAAGTCCGACGACTTTATTCTGAGTGTCGACGACGATGAGGTCATCAATCCGCTTCTGCTCGAAGGTTTTGACAGCTTCAGCAGCGAGAGCGTCTTGGCGGATTGTGACGGGGGAGGCATTCATAAAGTCTACGACGAGGCGTTTGCCTATGTTGTTGTCAGCCTGGAATGTGCGGGCGAAATCTCCATGGGTGAAGACACCGCGGAGAGTGTGGCCATCATTGTCAGTGATGATAGCGGAGCCTGTGCGTGCGGCGCTCATGGCTGCGATTGCGTCAGTGACACTTGCAGTGGTGCTGACTTTGGCTATCTGGTCACCAGAGCGCATGATGTCTTTGACTGAGGTTAGAAGGGCTCTGCCGAGGGCTCCACCTGGGTGGAATTTGGCGAAGTCGTTTTCAGTGAAGCCACGCGCTTCTAGCAAGGCCATCGCTAGAGCATCGCCCATCACCAAAGCCGCGGTCGACGATGATGTCGGAGCTAAGTTGAGTGGGCAGGCTTCTTTGTGGATGGGTGTGATCAGCGCTATATCTGAGTGCTTGGCGAGGCTTGAGCGAGCACTCTTTGTAATAGAAATTATTTTGACGTCGAAGCGCTTGATGTGCGGTAGGAGATCGAGAAGTTCTGCTGTTTCACCCGAGAATGAAAGGGCGATGATAGTGTCACCATCAGAGATGATTCCGAGGTCGCCGTGGAGGGCGTTTTGCGAATTGAGCACCACTGCTGTGGAGCCTGTAGAGTTGAGAGTGGCGGCTATTTTGTGGCCGATGTTGCCAGATTTACCGACTCCGACAACCACGATCTTCCCGCTGTTCGCTACTGAGTCAGCGAGGGCGCTGACTGCCAATGCGAAGTTGTCGTCGAGATGGTCGAGTAGAGATTGGATGGCTTCGATCTCGATTGCGACGACCCGTTTTCCGCTAGCTATGAGTTCAGAGTGATTCACGATTTTTGAGGGATTATAGTTTAGGGGCATCTTTGACGCAACGGAATCCAGTGTGGTGGGTCGGTGTCAGAGGCTCATGGTAATGTCTGGCTGCTGGGCGGAAACGTAGGCAGTAGGAAAAGTGGCAAAGAAAGGAGCCGCCACGTGCGACGCGGAGGTGGCTGAGCGGGTGCATGCCAGGGGTCGGTGGTGGGCAGGTGCCGGTGCGTAGGACTTGGGTTTGCTCAGTCTCAGTGAGAGGCTTAGTTGGGCCTTGCGGGTTTTTTACTGGGTTGAGAATGTAATCTTCGTAATAGCGCGGGTTGTAGTAATCGCTACAGATTTCCCAGACATTTCCTGCCATGTCATAGAGACCGTAATCGTTAGGTGGGTAGGATTTAACTGGAGCTGACAGGTGGAAGCCATCTTCGGCGACAGAAGCATTTGGAAAGTCACCTTGGAAGCAATTTGACATCCATTTCCCGTCTAGTTTCACATTGGCTCCCCAGATGAACATACGTTTTTCGTGGCCGCCACGAGCCGCTTTTTCCCATTCAGCTTCGGTAGGGAGGCGCTTGCCAGCCCATTTAGCGTAAGCTGCAGCATCGTGGTAGTTCACGGAGACTACAGGGTGGTCCATTTTGTCTTCTATGGTGGAGCCTGGGCCTTCTGGGTGGCGCCAGTTTGCGCCCTTAGTGTAGGCCCACCAGCGCCAAGCGTTTTCTGTCTGGCGTGGGTTGAGCGCTTCTGCTGGCTTAGTGTAGACATTGGCTCCGGGCTCTAGAGCTTCGGCTGGAGCTTTGGGAAAATCTTCTTGTTTGAGGCCTTCTTCCGCCATCGTGACATAGCCAGTGGCTTCTACGAATTCAGCAAATTGTTTGTTAGTGACCTCAGTGGCATCCATGAAAAATCCATCGACGGCACATTTGTGGAGCGGACGTTCTTCTAGAAAATGGTTCTCGGCAACACGCAGGCGAACTCTAGGGTCGTTGATTCCTTCGAGGAACACCGAGAGATTGCCTGGATCTTCCTCATTTCCACGCCAATAGATTCCCCCTGGAATCCAGACCATGCCTTCCGGCGCCACCTCAGGCCCTTGTGGCAACTGCGGCTTGTTGTCCGATCCAGCTGCGGACTTAGTCGATGAGTTGTCGCAGGAGGATAGACAGAAGGCGGCGAGGCCTGCAAAAAGGGTGATTTTGAATGGATTCATAGCTTGGTGCTTGCGCTTTGCTCGGGTCTAGACTCTGCTTTCGTTCAGAACGATGACCAAATTTAGACCATGTATTGATCTTCACAATGGCCAAGTGAAGCAAATTGTTGGCGGCACCCTATCGGATGACGGGGCAGGCTTGAAGGAAAATTTTGTTGCGGATGCTTCTGCGGCGGAGTTTGCCGAGCAATACCGTGAAGATAGTCTCACCGGTGGGCATGTTATCCAGTTAGGACCGGGCAATCGTGACGCAGCATTGGACTCGCTAGCAGCTTGGCCAAATGGCTTACAGTTAGGCGGTGGAGTCAGCATAGAAAATGCAGCGGAGTGGATCAGCGCCGGAGCTAGTCAGGTGATAGTGACATCGTGGTTGTTTGACCAAGATGGGAATTTCCGTATCGATCGGCTGAGAGAACTTTCTCGGGAAATCGGAAAAGAACGTCTGGTTGTGGATCTTAGTTGCCGCCGGACTGACAAAGGTTGGACCGTGGCGATGAATCGCTGGCAGACGCTGACTAATGTTGAAATCACTAAAGCCTCGCTTGATGGCATGGCGGAATATTGTTCAGAATACTTGATCCATGCAGCGGACGTCGAAGGGCTCTGCGGTGGCGTGGATCTGGAATTAGTGAACATGCTAGGTGACTGGGCTGGAATCCCGATGACTTATGCGGGAGGGGTCGGTAGCATGGAGGACGTCCTCGCTGTCGATACGCATTCCTCAGGCAAGGTCGATATCACGGTGGGCTCAGCCCTAGATATTTTCGGTGGAAGTGGTGTCAACTACCAGGATCTGGTGGCTTGGAACCAGAGAGTAAGTAGTTAGTATGCAGTAGCAAGTAGCTAGCATTGAAAAGCTCCAACCGCGTGTGCGGTGGAGCTTTGGTGGGGTGAGTTGATTTGACTTAAACTTCGTCGAGGTCGAATTCTTCGTCTTCGACTTCCACAGGTTCGCCGTCTGTTACATTTTGAACAAGCTCGCTCTCTTCTGCTTCAGCGGTGAAGTAGACTGGAATCTGAAGAGTGAGGTCTTCTTCCAAAAAGATAGAGGATGCTTCGATCTTAGTGTCCTTGAGAAAGTCCTTTTTTTGATCAGGGCTGGCGAAAGTGAGGAGGATGGTGTCTTGCTTCATTGCTGTGAGGATATAGCTGAGCTGTGCTTTGTGTAAACTTTAAATAGAGCAAGGTTCTCTAATAATTGTGGTGGAGGTTTTGACTTTCCATCAAGCTATGCTGTCGTCTAGTTGGTTGAGTGTGATAGAAGCATTTGAGAGTGAGGGTTTTGAGGTTTATAAAGGGGTGATCAACTCCGATGAAATCGACAAATTACGCGTGATATCCGACGTTTTAGTCGCGGAAGAAAAGAAGGCGTGTGTGCGAGGTGTGGCAGCAAAGTCACTTGAAATTTTGGGCCTAGCTGAATCTAACGCGCTGAGACAATTCCTTCCTGCTGACTATTTATTAGTGCGTAGTATTTTGTTTGATAAGACGCCTGAGGAGAACTGGCCAGTTCTCTGGCACCAAGATTTGAGTATTGCGGTGAAAGGGAAGAAAGAGTTGAGAGGCTATGGGCCCTGGTCAGTGAAAGACGGGGTGGCGCATGTCCAGCCGCCGTCGGAGGTTCTGCAGCAGATGGTGACGCTGCGCGTGCACTTAGATCCCACTGCTGAGAGCAATGGTGCATTGCGCGTGATTAGGAGTTCAAACAAGTCAGGCAAGATGAAGCCGTCATCCGTGCCGGCAGCTGTAGAGCGCGGAGAAGAGGTTGTGTGTGCTTGCGTGCCCGGGGATGTGCTGAAAATGTCTCCTTTGATTCTGCATGCCTCACGCAGATCTGAACAACCGAGTCGGCGGAGGGTATTGCATTTTGAATATGCCCACAAAGACAGCCTTCATCCAGAGCTGCTTTGGTGCAAGTGATGAATGCCGCTAACTATGCATGGGCATAGCTTAGGCGGCGACCGGTCTCGAGGTGTTCAATGTGGATACAATGGCTGCCGGCTGGGATCATCTCAGGGAATCGGTCTGGCCATTCGATCACGAGGATGGCATCGCGCTCTAGGTAGTCTTCCCAGCCGATAGCTAGTAGTTCCTCGGGCTGCTCCATGCGGTACCAATCGAAGTGGATCAGCTCTGGGGTGCAGTCTGAGTATTCATTGACGAGGGCAAAGGTGGGGCTGGTGACGGCGTCTGAGTGACCGAGTGCTGAGGCGATGCCCTGAGTGAGGTGGGTCTTACCTGCGCCAAGGTCGCCGATGAGAGCTAGGACGTCACCGGAGCGAAGTTGCTGAGCGAGGCTCGAACCAAAGGCTTTCATGGCTTCAGCGGAGTGTATTTCTATTGGGAAATGTTGTTGCACGGAAATGTTTTTGAACTTTTTTGAGATAAGTTCAAAAAAAATCTTGCCGATTTATGAGAATTGTGGTCAATTCCGCGCCCAGTCCAGCGCGCTCTTGTGGTGGATTAACCATTTAACCATTTACTTGTCAGACCATGGCATACGCAGTTTTCAAAACAGGCGGTAAGCAATACCGCGTTCAAGCAGGTGATCAAATCGACGTCGAGAAACTCGTCGCTGATGTTGATTCCGAAATTTCTTTTGACGAAGTTCTCCTCGTCAACGACGGCAGCACCACTAAAGTTGGAGCTCCTGTAGTTGAAGGTGCAACAGTCAAGGCCAAGGTTGTGGACCAGTTCCGCGGCAAAAAAGGCATCGCTTTCAAATTTAAGCGCCGTCAAGGTTACCACAAGACTAAGGGCTACCGCCGCCATCTCACTAAGCTTGAGATCGTAAGCGTTGCTTAAACCATTTAACTTACTCACTTACTATGGCTCATAAAAAAGGACAAGGTTCAGTAAAGAACGGTCGCGATTCACGCAGTAAGCGCCTCGGCGTTAAGAAGTTCGGTGGCGAAGTTGTTACCGCTGGAAACATCATCATCCGCCAGCGCGGTACGAAGTGGACACCAGGTAAGAATGTTTACCTTGGCAAAGACCACACAGTTCACGCCTATGTAGACGGTTCCGTTTACTTCGACCAATCTGGTCGCCGTGTGAATGTGGCTCCTGTTGAAGCTTAATACAGCATCATACATTTTCCAAAACGGTCTTAGGTTCTACCTAAGGCCGTTTTTTTGTGAGCGTTAAGCTGGTGATCATTTTCAGTTTGGCGTAGTCGATGCGATCTGAATTTGCCGCTTGGTTGTTTAGTTTGGCATCGGTATTGATGGCGGAGGGAGGAGCGGTCCAATTTAGGGTGTGACATCTTTGCGGCGGAAAATGCGCTCGATTGAGCGAGATCGGTGGCGAAAATCCATGGCGATGACCGTCGAGTATTAGATGTGTCAGCTAGGCGATAGCACGAGTCCGAGCTCACTGTAGTGGACCTAAAGTGCGATAGCTATGGGGGAATTACGTTTTCCCATGCGAGTGGAGGAAAATCCCGCGAGTTCATACTTTTTTACAACCTTCGCTTGTCTTGAAATCGGTGGTTAAAATGACTTTTCTTTGTCAGAGGAGCTTGAAGTTTTTTAAAAAAAGTTCAAATCGAGAGGGGGTCGTCGCCCTTAGGTAGGTAAGGTAAGCCGTTCTTTTAAAAAATTGCTGAGGATAACTAAATGGTCAATTTGATCTGGGAGAAGGAGCGAGTTACGGAGTTGTTTCAGGCTTGGTTGAAAGCTTGTTATTTGGGGGAGGCTTTGAGAGCTTAGGCGGTATGAGGAGAGTCCTATTCTACATTTTAACCATTCTGAGCCTAGTTTCGGCAGTGGCAGGAAAGCCTATTATGTTGCGTGTTGTGGGTGGAGAAATTCATCAAGGCGAGATTAGGTTTGTGCGCAATGACGCTATCTATTTTAAGACATCGAGCGGGTCTGTGGTGAAAATCTCTATGGCTACACTCAATCCAGCAGGTAAAAGAATAGTGAATAGCTGGATCAGCGAGCGCGGGGGCAGTAGGGAATACGCCTCATGGATTGGTGTCACCAATCAGTCATTTTCTAAGTCGTGGCCGCGGACTGTCTACGGGCCTACTAGTATTCAACTCAAAAAAGTCCAGTCGCTCTCCAAGAAGAATCTACTGATTTACGAAAGCGGTCATTATAGGTTTTTGATCAATACCAAGGTGGAGCCACGAGTGATCCAGCGATTCGCAGTGCTTTTTGAGGCGACTCATAAATTTGTTTTAGCTCTACCAATCAATGCCTCTGGGCACTACGTGGACAAGGATTTTAAGTTTCCGATTTACCTGTTTGGTGATTATGAATCCTACCATAGAGCGGGTGGTCCGCAGGGGTCAGCAGGTGTTTACACGCCTAGAAATCAATCGGTCTTGGTGCCTATGCCAGTGCTAGGATTGAGTTGGGATGGCAGAAAATGGGAATATAAAAAAGGTGGCAGCAATCGAGTGCTATCGCATGAGCTCACTCACCAGTTGTGTGCTGGCCCGGCATTTTCCTCTTGGTATATTGAAGGAGGAGCTGAGTATGTGGCCTCGACCCGCTACACGCATGGCGTCTATCATACTAACAATGGAAAACAACGGGTGTTTGATTACGTCCGCGACAAAGATGGCTTGAAGGATGGATCGGGGCGGCGTTTGGGTTCGCGGATTCCCATGATGTCGCTAGAAAATTTCATGACACTGCCCTATGCTCGTTTTGCGGGTGGCAGGGATGCGAATAAGAACTATGGAGTGGGCTTGCTGCTTACGTATTATTTTTACCATCACGACGGGGATGGTGATGGCGCAAAAATTAAGCAGTATATCAAGGCGGTGCAAATGGGAAAAAGTGAACGTGATTCACAGAAGTTTTTACTCAGAAATCGCAGCTACTTCCAGCTGCAGGAAGAATTTCGCAAGTTCTGTGCGAAAGGTGGAATCAGTCTGGAGTTCCCGAGGAAATAGAGCGGGGCTAGGCTTCGAGTTCTTCCTCGATGAAGGTTTCGATGAGCTCGGGCACCTCTGTGAGCGCCTCAAAGTATTCTTCTTCTATGCCTGAAAGGTGGCTCGATTCAGTTTCTGAATACTGACTACGGTCGGAGCTAGCGCTCTGGCACCATTGGCTGGAGTTGAGGGTGTCGACGATGGTGGACGCTCCAATGAGTTCAAATGAGTTGCTGATGCGCGCGTGGTCGATCGAGCTGAGCCAGAACTCATTGAGCCCTTCACCTTCTTCGATGAGTTTGACAGTGTCTAATACATCGATGAGTGCACGTTCCTCGCGATTGAGTTGGCGTTCATTCGATGCTTGTTCAAGCTTGTCGACGAGAATTTCTATCTCATCACTGAATTCAGTTGTGTCAAAAATACCCATGATTTTAGTTGGTGTTGCGGCGGTTACTTGAGGGCGGATACATTCCGTACTCAAGCGGTGGTTTTCATAAGGATTCCGCTAGGATGGGCGAGACAATTTTGCAACTATTTGCCTACAGCCCACTGGGGTGGCGGACATAATAGCGGAGGAGGCCGCGGCGTTGTGGTTTCCAGCGTGGTCCAGTGGAGTTCCAGGTTCCTCCCGTGTCAAAGCGAAGTCCACAGATCTCCATGAAAACGTGACCTTTTCGCATGTAGATAGTCACATAGTCACCGTAGCCTTTTTTTCCGTAGTCAAAGAATTGTTGTGAGACGAGAGGTTTGTCTAACTTACCGCCTTTGTGGAGCACATAGGAGGTTGCTCCAGAACAGTCGTATCCGTTGCATATGAAACTCTTGTGACCACCTCCGTAGAGGTAAGGCTTATCGATGAGCTCGTTTGCTGCGGCTACCATCTTGTGGACTTTGCGTGGAGCGCGCGGCGGTGCTTGGGCTTTTCCATCCGGCCCAATATAAGCAGTCTGGCCGTACACGAAATTGTGTTTCAGAGAGGTCTCCTTCGCTTTCATCTGTGAGGAGCAGGAATTTAATAGTAGCAGAGAAGATGCTAGAAGGATGAATGTGCCGATTCTTTGAAGCATGATCAGAGAGTGTACAGAATATTTTAGTTAGGTAAAGTACTCGCTAGAATGTTGAGTGTAGGAATAAAAAAAAGCGCACCCTGAATGGATGCGCTTTTTGAAATTTGGTGTCAGTTCCGATTAGATGAGTCCGTGGTAGGCTTGGATCGGCTTGACTTCGAACTTCTTGGTTTGAAGTGAGCGGATAGCGAGGACGGATGCTTCGGCTGCTGCTAGGTTGGTGCAGTGGGAGATCTTGTTAGTGACTGCGCTGGATCGTATTTTGATCTCGTCTTCGCGTGCCTCGTGGCTACTTGGTGTGTTCACGACGAAGGAGATGTCTCCGTTTTTCATCATGTCTAGTACGTTCGGGCGTTTATGCTCGGCGAGTTTGTAGACGCGCTCGACTGCGATGCCTTGTTCCTTGAGGAACTTGTAGGTTCCGCCTGTGGAGTAGACTGTGAAGCCTAGGTTGACGAGGTCTTTAGCGATTGAGACAGAGTTTGGTTTGTCGCGGTCGTTGACGGAGAAGAAGACGCTGCCTTCGGTTGGAAGTGGGTTGAATGCTGAGATCTGAGCTTTGGCGTAAGCCAAGCCTAGGTCGGCATCGATGCCCATGACTTCGCCAGTAGACTTCATTTCAGGTCCGAGAACGATGTCAACTCCTGGGAACTTAGGCCATGGGAAAACCGCCTCCTTCACACAATGGTGGTCAGGAAGAACTTCTTCCGTGAAGCCTAGCTCTTTGAGCGTTTTTCCAGCCATGACTTTCGCCGCGAGTTTAGCGAGTGGGATACCGATTGCCTTAGAGACGAATGGCACGGTACGTGATGCACGTGGATTCACTTCGATGACGTAGAGTTCTTCATCCTTCACCGCGAACTGGATGTTCATTAGGCCGCGGACTTCGAGCTCACGAGCAAGGTCTTTGGCACCTTTGAGGATTTGCTTCTGGATGTCGTCCGAGAGTGAAGGGGCTGGGATCACACATGCTGAGTCGCCTGAGTGGATGCCCGCAGCCTCGATGTGCTGCATGATTGCTCCCACCACGGATGTTTCACCGTCGGAGATACAGTCGACGTCAACCTCAATTGCGTTTTCGAGGAAACGGTCAACAAGGATTGGACGGTCAGGTGAGACGTCAGCGGCTTCGCTGATGTACTTGCGGAGTTCATCGTCTGAGTAAACGATCATCATGCCGCGTCCACCGAGAACGAAGGACGGGCGAACGAGAACTGGGTAGCCGATGCGGTCAGCAATGACGACGGCTTCGTCAGGAGTCACTGCTGTGCCTGCTTCTGCTTGCTTGAGGCCGATTCTGTCGAGGAGTGCGGAGAAGAACTTGCGGTCTTCTGCTAGCTCGATGGATTTTGGTGATGTGCCGATGATTGGCACGCCGTGGCGCTCGAGGTCAGCGGCGAGGTTGAGTGGGGTTTGACCACCGAACTGAACGATCACGCCGTCCGGCTTCTCTTGGTCGCAGATGTTGAGTACGTCTTCTAGTGTGAGCGGCTCAAAGAAGAGCTTATCAGAAGTGTCGTAGTCTGTTGAAACTGTCTCAGGGTTGGAGTTGACCATGATGGTCTCATATCCAAGCTCTTTGAGGGCGAAGGACGCGTGCACACAGCAGTAGTCAAATTCGATTCCCTGGCCGATACGGTTAGGGCCACCACCGAGGATGATGATTTTTTTCTTATCGCTTTCACGAGCCTCGTTCTCGTCACCGTAAGTGGAGTAGAAGTAGGGGGTGTAGGCTTCGAACTCAGCGGCACAGGTGTCAACAAGGCGGTAAGTAGGGATGATGCCTAGTTTCTTACGTGCTGCGCGGACTGTGTCCTGGTCAGTGTTCTGAAGGTACGCGATCTGAACGTCTGAGAAGCCGTACTTTTTCGCTTTGCGAAGTTCGTATGGCTTTTCGAGAAGGTTCTCAGTGGCGGCGATAGCATTGCCTTCTTCTACTATCTGGCTGAGGTTCTCAAGAAACCAGAGGTCGATTGCGGTAGCTTCGAAAATTTCTTCTACTGTCCAGCCATTCTCAAAGGCAGTCTTGAGCCAGAAAATGCGCTCAGCGTTAGGGACGTGGAGTTTGCGCTCGATGTCTTCGTGGCTTGGAGATTTTGCGCCTTTGCCATCGAAACCAAAGCCTGAACGGCCAGTTTCGAGCGAGCGAAGCGCTTTCTGCATGGACTCCTTGAATGTACGTCCGATGGACATTGCTTCACCAACAGCTTTCATCTGAGTGGTGAGAACTGCATCTGCTGTTGGGAATTTCTCGAATGTGAAGCGTGGGAGCTTAGTGACGACGTAGTCGATTGTTGGCTCAAACGATGCTGGAGTCACGCGAGTGATGTCATTCTTTAGTTCATCAAGAGTGAAACCAACCGCGAGCTTTGCAGCGATCTTAGCGATCGGGAAACCAGTCGCTTTAGAAGCGAGTGCTGAGGAGCGAGAAACACGCGGGTTCATCTCGATCACGATACAGCGGCCATCTGCTGGGTTAACTGAGAACTGGATGTTAGAACCACCAGTCTCAACACCTATTTCACGGATACATGCGAACGAAGCATCACGCATGATCTGGTATTCACGGTCAGTGAGAGTTTGAGCAGGAGCAACAGTGATGGAGTCACCGGTGTGGACACCCATTGGGTCGAAGTTTTCAATGGAGCAAATAACCACGCAGTTGTCAGCGCAGTCACGCATGACTTCCATTTCGTATTCTTTCCAACCGAGGAGTGATTCTTCAACAAGAATTTCGGAAACGGGCGAGAGGTCGATACCGCGAGCGCAGATTTCTTCGAACTCTTCGATGTTATATGCAATGCCGCCACCTGAGCCGCCGAGCGTGAATGCTGGACGGATGATCAGTGGCATAGTACCGATCTCTTCGCGAATAGCGTGAGACTCAGCCATGTTGTGCGCGACACCAGAGTGTGGGAGGTCAAGGCCGATTTTGAGCATTGCCTCTTTGAAGCGAAGGCGGTCTTCGCCTTTGTCGATCGCGTCAGCGTTGGCGCCGATCATTTTGACACCGTGCTTCACAAGTGTGCCAGCCTTGTCGAGGTCCATCGAGCAGTTGAGCGCTGTCTGGCCACCGAGAGTTGGGAGGAGAGCGTCGGGCTTTTCCTTGATGATGATCATCTCAACCACTTCAGGAGTGATTGGCTCGATGTAGGTGCGGAATGCAAACTCAGGGTCGGTCATGATGGTGGCCGGGTTTGAGTTTACAAGGATCACGTCATAGCCTTCTTCTTTGAGGGCTTTGCAGGCTTGTACGCCTGAGTAATCGAATTCGCATCCTTGGCCAATAATGATTGGTCCGGAGCCGATAACTAAAATCTTTTTGATCGAGGTGTCCTTTGGCATGAAAGTGAGTCGTAAATTGAGGTGTTTCTGCCTACTCAGACTCCTTTTGTAAAGGATTGCTTGCGTGTTTCGTAAAAGAAAACCAAGCAGTTGTGTGAATAACTTGTGAGTAGTGATGCAATCCTCTTTCACATAGAGGATTGTGGCTGCTTAAGAACGCTTAAGTTTTATCATCGATTTCGGCAAATACCATCACACCGGCTGAGGTGTTGATGGTAGAAATGACGGTGACATCCAGAGCTGAACCAATCTTGGTCACGGCATTGTTGACCACGATCATCGTGCCGTCTGGTAGATAGCCAACCCCTTGGTGAGCTTCTTTGCCAGTTCTAACGATGGCGAGGTTCATGTGGGCTCCTACTGAAACCTTAGGTTTCAGTGAGTCTGCCAGATCATTGATGTTTAAAACCGTGACCTCTTGGAGGCGTGCTACCTTGCTGAGGTTGTCATTGGTTGTGAGTAGCTTGGCATTGATGAGTAGGGCGATTTGTGTCAAAATGGCATCGTGAGTGTCATCGGGTGAGGCGGGGGTGGCATCGTGGATGCTGACTCGAGTGCGTTGCGAACTGCGGAGATTTTCTAGGCTATCAAGCCCACGTTGACCTCGCTGGCGTCGACCTGGTGAAGGTGAGTTAGACATGATTTGCAGCTCTTCTAACACGAAGCGTGGGACGATAAGGTTGTTCTCGAGGAAGCCAGAGTTCACCAGCGCGGGGAGGCGGCCGTCGGTGATGACGTCAGAGTCTAGTAGGAGTGGTCGTCCTTTTTGGGCTTCTTGTCTAAAGCGGACGTAAGGGATAATGAGGGCGAAATCTTCTTTGTTGCTGCGCAGGGCAATGACTGTACCTAGGAAACCAAGGGTGGCGTAGGTGCAGACGTTGAAAGTGAGTGCGAAGTCCTCAGGTCGTTGGATGTGATTGCTAAAAGTGACAGTGAAAAGTTCTGGAATGCGAACCGTATTGAGAAGCCATGCGCAAGATAGGCCAACGACTAGCCCTAAGGTCGCTGTTGAGAAACCTCTGATAGAGAATTGCTTCATCAGGCTTTCGACCATGATAAAGAATGCACCGACGAGGAGTCCGAGCGTGATGCCGATCCACATCTTGTCTGGACCTAGGCTTTGGAACGCGAGAGCGCTGCCTGCAAGTTCGCACACTAGCAAGTAGAGCATGCGGGTGACGTTTATGGCTGGGGTGGAATTTTTTTTAGGCACAGGCTTAACTCGAGGTAGAACTGTTGTACTGTCCAGCTTATCCATCTTTTTGCAAGCTTAAGATTCTGTTAGCTTTAATCATTGGGCTTGCACGTGCTCGGAGCTCTAGGCAGTCTGACTCAAGAATGAAAAACCAGCCAAAATTGATTGCGATGGTAGCGATGACATCTGACCGGGTGATCGGCAAGGGAAATGACCTGCCGTGGCATCTTCCAGAGGATTTAAAACTTTTCAAGCGTACGACGAGTGGCCACCCGATTGTGATGGGTCGCAAGACCTACGACTCGATTGGGCGTCCCTTGCCAAAACGCCAGAATATAGTGATCACACGTGACCAATCATGGTCAGCTGACGGTGTTGATGTGGTGCATTCTCCTGAAGCTGTGCGGCAACTCGAATTGATGGACGAAGAGGTGTTCATCATTGGTGGCGCTGAAATTTACTCTCTTTTCCTGCCGCACATTGATGAGCTGTTAGTATCCCACGTTTACCAGAGTTATGAAGGTGATACCCGATTTCCCGAATTCGAGCACTTTTTTACAGGTTTTGAGGTGGTCGAAAAGTTCGATGATTTCGAACTCCGTCGCTACACGAAATCTTGATCATCCAAGAGCGCTCACTGGGCGCTTCTGAGCTTCAGTCAGGCTGACTGGTTGCCAACCCTTCTCGCCGTGGCGGGAGACGTCGGAACCTCCCAAAGGCATGTTTGTCGGCAGCATGAATTACAAGGTTCATCTCGATGGCTATAGCTTTGTACCTTATTTCAGTTATTCAAAATTGATGGTTATCCCCTTGGGTTTCCAGTAGGCTAGGAGGCTTTTTTCCAGAGCTTTAGCCTCCTTACTAGTGAGGAGGGATGGGTAGGGGGCTGAGCTCTTCTTGCGATTTTGGCAGGCTTCAATGTATTGCTTAGCTATAGTTCTACCATCAGGATCACGGTGGTAGAAGTGGTGGACGAGCATGAGGGATAGGCAGTAAAGGTGGTAGATCTCGTTAGGCTCCATGGTGCTGGTGAGTTCCCGCCAGTCTTTGCTGCTGAGCTGCAGAAATTTTTCTAGTTCGGGGGCTCGAATGTGTTTTTGTTTTTGCAGTTGGCGCTTGGCGTGAAGCATTATCCGGTCAGTGATCGACGTAAACTGGTAGGAACCTTTTGGGATAAATGCGGCAGAGATGTATTCCGCATTGCCTTCGGAAAACCATGGCGGTACATAGCCGAGGATGCCATCATTGCAGAGGTGTGTGAGTTCGTGTACTAGCAGATTATAGCGGACGGTGCGGCCCACTTTGACCTCGGTGAATGCACTAGCCCGCAGGTACACAGCCTTCTGTCTGCCAGAATAATAGCCCGCAGATTGAGGCGAACCACCGGCACGGGCATAGCTCTCAGGATCGCTGAAAATGTAGATGGCTGGTTTTTTGCCGTCAGCGGTGACGGGCATGTGTAACAATGGTAAAGGGATTCGACTTACTACTGCCGGGACTGATTCTGCAGTTTTGGCGAATTCGCGGACTTTGTTCAGATCTAGCTTTTTGTCTGAAATGAAGCGAAAGCTTAGCGATTCATAGGTGAAGGGTGCGGAGTCAGCCTTGGAGGCAATGATCTTGGGGAGTGACGTCCTGTTTCTGAGTTGACCGGGCCAAGGTTTATCTTCTGGCTGCGCGAGTATGGAGGTCGTTAGAGCGCAGAGGATGAGTAGCAGTCGCATAGGGTGTTAGAATCGTTTGGAAGCGCGGATTGCTTGGCTGAGCAAGCTGGCGGGCCACTGGCCAGGTGCGGTTTCTTTGTCACCAAGATAACCGTAATTCAGCAAGGAGCCCAGCTGGGAATAGAGGACGCGGGAAACTGGGGCTAGCGAGCCCATCCCCATCAGTGAAGTGGCGATCGGCTGACCTTCTTGAAGTAAACTAGCGCAGCGATACATGTCTTCGACGCTGTTATGATGGACGGCGATTTTTACCATGTCAGCACCGAGGTCGATGGCCTGGCGGATCTTGGAGCGCAGGAAATCTGTGTCGGGGGTTTTTTTGAAATCGTGGAAGGAGGCGACGATGAGAGCGCCGTTGGTGCGGGCTTGATCAGCCGCGCTTGCCATCTCCTCTAGGTTTGCCAGCTCGATGTCGACGAAAGTTGCGAGCGGTGAGAGTCCGCCGATGAGTTGGCATCGCTGCTCGGTGGTGAGCTGAGCTAGTCCACCTTCCGTGGTGCAGCGCGCGGTGATGAGTGTTTGGAGTTGGCTTGATTTTAGTTTGATCAAAACATCGCGTACTTGCTGGAGGTTCTTGAGTAATCCATCGAGACGGAACTCGAGGATTTCACATTCATCAGCCGAGAATGGGTAATCGAGAAGGCTAGCATCGGCGATGGAGCCGACGGTCTTAGGGCCTTGTGGCATGCTCGGGTGGCTGCGGTTCATACTCATGCGGCAGATGCTGCACAAGCTCGGGCGAAGATTCAACAAGGAAGGTAGAAATTTCGGTAGATGAAAGCTGTTCATTCAGAGCATGCGCAACTTCCTGCTATTGGCGAGCGGGTGGACAAAAATTGCCTTTCGTTTCTGGGGTTTCGTGCTTACGTTCCGCGCCATGAGCTGTGCAGGACCAAGAATGAAGATGGACCCGACACTCCACACGGACAAAAAGCCGTCGTGGATCAAAGTGCGTTTGCCGAATAATCCCGTATTCTGGGACACCAAATCGATGGTCAAAGACCTCAATCTTGTGACTGTCTGTGAGGAAGCACAGTGTCCGAACCGCTGGGAATGCTGGGGGCAGGGAACTGCTACCTTCATGATTGCCGGTGAGAAGTGCACTCGTGCATGTGGCTTCTGCGCTGTTAAGACTGCGCGCCCTGACCCGCTCGAAGCGGACGAACCACAACGTGTGGCAGAGGCGACTCGCCGGATGAAGCTCAAGCACGTGGTGATCACGGCTGTGGCTCGTGACGATCTCAAGGACGGTGGTGCTGAGCACTTCAATAAAGTAATCACTGAAATCCGTGCTACGAATCCAGGCATCATCATCGAAGTTCTCGTGCCCGATTTCAATGACCGCGACTGGGCTCTCCAGATGGTCATGGACGCACGTCCTCACATTTTCAACCACAACCTCGAGACGTGCGAGCGTCTCACTCCACTTGTGCGTTCACGTGCTAAGTACTGGCGTTCACTCGCTGTGCTGAAGAAAGCGGGCGCCATGGTAGACGGAAAAGTGGCTGTAAAATCCGGCATGATGCTCGGTCTTGGTGAAACTCAAGAGGAAGTAGAAAAGGCAATGGACGATCTTCTCGATCACAATGTGACTGTGCTCACACTCGGTCAGTATCTCCGCCCTACTCCGCGCCACCTTCCAGTGGTGGAGTACATCACTCCTGAGAAATTCGACGAACTAAAAGAGATCGCGCTTGCGAAAGGCTTTAAGCATGTGGCCTCTGGACCTCTTGTGCGTTCATCCTACCACGCGGCTGACTTCCGTCCAGAGCTCGACGTGCTCGACGATATCGAAGCCGACCTTCGCGGCACCACTGAGCTCGAAGTGAAGCCAAGTGACCTTGGAATCCCAGCCGCTAAGCCGGACGTTTTCCAAGCGACTCTCAATCAAGAGAACGCAGAATAACTCAGCTTTCTAAAATAAAGTTTTCAAAAAGCGCTCCAACTTCGGAGCGTTTTTTGTCTGCTGAGTTTAGCTGAGCGCCTTCAGACTCTTCATCGGATGAGGGCTAATACCATCTTCACAGTTGCATAGCTCGCTATGCGTCTTCCTCGCTACTCTCACCATCTTGTTTCGCTATTGATCCACTCTAACTATTCAAATGGTGCAATTCTAGGGACAGCGATGTCCTCCGTATTCTGAAATGAAGTCGGCGAATAAGGAGGGCTTCGGTAGCCACAAAATAGGCCCTATGATCGATCTGTGGGGCCTATTGGAAAATGGAGATGAAACTCGCTGTTATGCGAACTTCACGGTGTGCTTTTTGGAGAGGCGGAGGATGTCTCCGATTTTTGGTGTGATGGCGGCGTTGGGGTCGGTGAGTTTTGCGCCGTTGAGCTGGATGGCTCCAGGCTGGATCGATTGCTTTTTTAGTTCTCCGTTCGACTTCTTTAGCTTGAAGCCAATTTGGAATGCTTTAGACGCTAGTGATAGAACTGTGAGTTCGGTCGGGAAGTCTGCTAGATGAACATCAGTAGCTCCGGATCCTTGGTCACCTTTTGAGCGGGCGAGCCATTTTTGGACGGCGTCGGTAGCAGAAGCTTCATCGTGGTAGCGTGCGGTGATTTGGCGGGCTAGTTCTAGCTTGGCATCACGCGGGTGGAGGGACTCGTCGCGTGATGTGCCGAGGAGCATGAGGTAGTACTTGTCCATCAGGTCGTCCGAGACGCTCATGAGTTTGTTGACCATTTCAGCCGGAGGTTCTGAGACGCCAATGTAGTTGTGGGATGACTTTGACATCTTTTTGACGCCATCGAGGCCTTCGAGCAGAGGCATCAGCATGACGACTTGCTGGGCCATGCCTTCTTCTTTCTGAAGGTCGCGGCCAACGAGGATGTTGAAGAGCTGGTCAGTACCGCCAATTTCAACATCGGCTTTGACGACGACTGAGTCCCAGCCTTGCATGATAGGGTATTGGATTTCGTGGAGGCGGACTTCTTTGCCTTCAGCTAGGCGTGATTTGAAATCTTCGCGCTGAAGCATCTGTTGGAGAGTGACTCTGGCATTGAGCTTTAGCACCTGATCGTAGGTCATGGAGTTGAACCAATCGCCATTGTAGACGACTTCGGTCTTCTCTGGGTCGAGGATTTTGAAGGCTTGGGTGGTGTAGGTTTCGGCATTGGCGAGGACTTCTTCGCGGGTGATTGGTGGGCGGGCAGCGGAGCGGCCAGTAGGGTCGCCCACGGTGGCGGTGAAGTCGCCGATGATGAGTACGGCTGTGTGGCCGAGTTGTTGGAACTGGCGGAGTTTCTCGATTGCTACAGTGTGGCCGAGGTGGATATCTGGGGCTGTAGGGTCGACACCGAGTTTGACTCTGAGTGGGCGGCCGAGTTCGAGTTTGGCGGCGAGTTCTTTTTCAGAGAGGACCTTTGCGGTGCCGCCGATGAGTTGTTCTAATGCGGATGACATTTTAAAAAAGTGATAAGTATGAAGTATAAAGTGCGAAGTGTTAGTTAGCGCTTCGCTATCAATTTATTAGCTTAGAGAGCTAGGAAATTTTTGAGGAGTTGGAGTCCAGCGTGCTGGGATTTCTCTGGGTGGAACTGAGTGGCGATAAGATTGCCGCGGGTGACTGCTCCGTGGAAGGTTTGGTTTCCATAGGTGGTGACACAGGCCACGCAGTCAGCCTCTTCAGCCTGAGGGAAGTAGGAATGGACGTAATAGAAATACGGTTCCTCACTCATTCCGTTCCACATACTGAGGTTAGAATTCTGAGGCGTGACACCATTCCATCCCATGTGTGGGATCTTGAGTCCAGCTTCCGCAGTAAATTTGACGTTTTTGCCTTTGAAAATGCCGAGACCTTTGGCTGCGGGTGATTCTTCACTTCCTTCGAAGAGGAGTTGGTAGCCGACACAGATTCCGAGGAATGGCTTGTCTGCAGCGATCCAGTCTTTGATAGGCTGAGTCATGCCAGATGCTTCGAGCTTGCGTGAGCAATCGCCAAACTCACCTTGGCCCGGCAGCACAAGGTGAGTAAGATCTGCTAGTTCCGCAGGCGTGGTGATGAGATTTGCTTCTGCGCCTAGGGCGTGAAAAGCATTGAGGACGCTTTGGAGATTTCCTGCGCCGTAGTCGATGATGCCGACGTTCATGAAGAAAGAATGTAGAAGTTAGAATTGAGAATCTAGGGTATTTGCTTTCGCAAATTACTTTAGAGGACTTCTTTAGTGCTCGGAATGCCTTCAACGCGTGGGTCGTTCTCCATCGCGATGCGTAGGGCGCGAGCGAGGCCTTTGAAGAGGGACTCGGCAATGTGGTGGCCATCGCGGCCGTAGAGCACCTCTGCGTGGATGTTGGCACGGAGGTTACAGGCGATAGCGCGGAAGAATTCTTCTACCAAGGAGAATGGGAAATTTTGTGCGTCTGGAGTTCCCTGTGGGAATTTGAACTCGAGGTGTGGGCGGTTAGAGAGGTCAACGACTACGCGAGAAAGCGTCTCGTCCATTGGGAGGTATGCGTGGCCGTAGCGGGTGATGCCTTTCTTGTCGCCGAGAGCTTCTTTGAGGCATTCGCCAATGACGATGCCGGTGTCTTCGACAGTGTGGTGGAAGTCGACTTCGACGTCACCGGCGACTTTGACATCGAGGTTGATGAGTCCGTGACGTGAGAATAAGGTGAGCATGTGATCGAAAAAAGGGATGCCAGTGTCGATCTCGTTTTTGCCTGAGCCGTCGATATTGAGGCTGAGGTTGATCTTTGTCTCGGCTGTGTCGCGCTTCTGTGATGCTGTTCTCATAGGATTGGTGGTAGTGTGAGTGAGCTGGCGGGAAGATCAATCCAAAATAAAGCCAGATTCCGCAGGGTGAAATCTGGCTTTGAGAGCTTTGGGTGATGAACTGGGTTATTAGCCTTTTTTCTAGGCCTTTTTCTTGGCGTCTTCTTTAGCTTTTCGTTCCTCTTCTTCAGCTTCGGCTTTCTTTTGCTTTTCTATGAGTTTCATCTGCGTGACGGCGGCAGAGAGCTGATCGCGAAGGTTACTACTGTACTCCTTAGGTGGGCGAGATCGAGTGAATTCGCGAAGTTGGTCTTTTGCTGAGTCGAGGTCGTTTTTGTCGATGGATTCAAGGAATTCGCGATAGATAGCGCCACCATCGATGAATCCTTCAGATGCAATCTTTTGGAGTCGACTAGATTCGGACTCAATAGATTTGATGACAGTTTCAGCAGATTTTGGGTGAAAGCGGTTGAGGGGGAGCCATTTACCACCAGATTTCTTGGCCTTAACGAGCTGCGCTTGGTACTGCGCTTCTTCTACTGCTAGAATTCTTGTGATCCGAGTTTTATCGCTACTTGAGAGACGGGTGAGTGAGAGGTCACGCTTTTTGATGAGTTCCTCAGCGTTGTCGACAATCTTTTGAGCATTTGATTTATAGTACGGAAGGAGGCGAAGACACATATTCAATGCGTCGTGATAGGGTTTGGTGTTCTGGTATGCCTTTTCTTGTGCAGCTAACGCAATGAGTGCCGCTCCAAATTCACGTTTCTTGGCGTGCAAGAGAACTGGATTTAGGGCCAGAACTGCCTCGATTTCATATTTGTTGGCCGCGTGGCCCTCTGCAGTGAGCCACTTGCCATTGATTTTGAGTTCACCGGCCCGCACTTTGGCTAGCTCATCGAGTAAAGCTACCTCTAGATCTTTGACCATAGCGATGTGCTCAGATGCTGGGTGTTTCTCTAGAAATGGAGTGAGGTTTTCACTGATGAGTGTTTGATAGTCCTTTTCAGTTAGGAGGTCGCTAGTGGGGAGCAACTTCTGAATTTTTTTGAAAGCGTCATGGGACATGTCCTCTTTTGTGATGGAGTGGACGTCAGATTTTTTAACTGTGATTTCATCGCGGACGCCTTTTTGGATTTCAATAAGGAGAATGTAGGAATCTTCAGTTTCCATTGCGATTTCGGCTTCGAAGGAGCGGCCGTTCTTTAGCTTGTATGTGTCGGCCTGTGCCGAGAGTAGGCCAGCGGCCAGTGAGCATGTTAGGATGAAGGGCGTTTTCATAATAGGTGTGTTCTGCAAATTATTTAGAAGGCGAGATGGATATTCTAGCACTGTTTTCTTTCATGCAGAATTTTTTGGCAAGGGTATTTATTTCTTCCAGGGTGATGCTGGCGTAGTCAGCATCACGGGAGCGTGCCGCCTCGATCTTGTCGGGGTAGGCCTGACTTCTGTCCATTACTGTGCTGAGCCAGTAGGAATTTTGGCGCAATGATTTTTCGAGTAATCCGAATTTTGGTTTAAGGCTTCGGTCGAGTTCATCTTGAGTGGCGCCTTGCTTGGCCAGTGTGTCGGCTAGCTGAATGATTATGTTGCCTACTTTTTCAGTGTTGGCAGGTTTTCCTGGGCTGTACGCCATGATGGATCCTTTATTTTTGAAGGTCTGTGAGAGTGTGGCTCGGGCAAATGGGCTGTATGCTTCGCCTAGTTTTTCACGGAGTTCGACTCTCATGCGTTCGTCGAGGATGTCAGCTAGGATTCCAGCTCGTCTTACTTTTTTGAGGTTCCGGTCGGTAGCGTCGTCAGCTTTCCACAGAACAATGGCGATGGCCTTTTCAATTTCACTTTGGTAGGTGAAGGTTTTCTGAGTTGGAGTTCTGGGGAGTGTGAGAGTGCGTTGTTCAATGGGGATGGCGTTGCTGGTGTTTCTAGCAGGTAAGGCTCCTAGAGTTTTGCTTAAGGTGGCTTTGACTGCGTCAATAGATGTGTCGCCAACGATTGAGATCTCTAATGCATGCTGTGTGAGTTGCGGGCTTATCCAGGCTTTTACTTGAGCGGTTGATAGAGCCTGTGCTTGTTCTTCGGTGGGGAATACGAAGCGTGGGTCGTTGTTGACAAACCAGGCGGACATTTCACTTAGGGGGCCTTGCTCTGTATGCTTTAGCTGGGCATAGATATTTGGGAGCATGGCTTTGAATTGACGTTCGGCTTCTGGACGGAAACCTGGGTCTGTGAGGTAAGCGGTGAGTAGCTGGAGTTGGAGCTCGAGATCCTTTGGGGTGGTGGTGCCACTGAGCGAGAAGCTATCGTCACCGATATTGAATCCCACGCCGACGTTTCTGCCGGCGAGTATAGTACGTAGTTCGTCGCTGCTGTGTTTTCCTAATCCGCCAGCATTAAAGATAGCGCCAGCTAGAGTGTCGAGGCCAGTTGCTGTCATTGGCATTCCAGCTTTTCCAGTGCCAAAACTGGCGACCATGTTGATGGAGTTCTTATCAAAATCGGTTTGCTTGAAGTTGACTTTCACGCCATTCGGGTACGACCATTGGTGGATGTTTAGGTCTTTTATGTGTGTGGTCGGGGTAGCTTTTCCAACCTTGCCAAAGTCGGTGTAGGCAAATGCGGCAACAGTCTTGTCGGTTGGCGCGTCTAGCTTTGCTGTAGTTTGCTTTTTGTACAGAGCTTGTAGTTGGTTCTTTACTCCGTCTTCCGCTGCTTGAGTACTTAAAATGAGGTGCACGTCAGCCGTGTTCCAGAAGGCTCTGAATGCTTCATGCACCTTGGTCGGATTGAGGTTTTTTAGGTTTTCTTTAAGGATTGCGAGGTCGGTCTCTGGGGTGGAGTAGACGGCATCGGTGTGGGCGTGTTCGGTGAGGCTTGAGGCGATGCTATCGGACTTACGCGTTGGAGCAGTTTCTACGGATTGCTCATATGCGTTGATGAGTTCAGCGACGACTTCTTTGTACTCAGATTGAGTGAAGCCATAGAGCTGCGCTCTGCGGAATTCATTTTCGAGTACAGGTAGGGCAGATTTCCAATCGTTGTTGAGGGCGGTGATGTCAAAGCTGCCGAGCTCTAGGTCGCGCATGAAAACGCTGCGTGATGCTGATCCCGAGGTGATGACGGCTCCCTCTTCTTTGGCGAGGCGGGAGAATCGGCGATTGATGATCGCGTTTGCGATGTTGAATTTGAGCGACTCCAGACGTTTGGTTTTGCTGTCGGTTTGGTAGGAATGTGGTTTAGTGTGGATCAATGTGAGCTCGGTTGAGGTCAGTTCCTTGTCGGTGAAAACGGATACATTGAACCCTTTAGGTGACGAAATGTCTCCTAGGTTTGCTTTGGGTCCGGGTTTGTTTGGATTCTTGATAGCGCCAAATATGTCTTGGATGCGTTGCTCTGCTGTTGCCACGTCTAAGTCGCCAACATAGATGAAGGTCATTTTCTCCGGCGTGTAAAAGCGTGTGTAGAAGTCGACAAACCTCTCGCGTGGTGCTTTAGCGATGACTTCGTCTGTGCCAATTGGCAGGCGCTTGGGAATAAGGGAGTGGGGGAAGAGTGCTGAGAATTGCTTCTCGAACATACGCAAACCTACAGAGTCTCTGGAGGTTTTCTCAGAGGAAATGACTCCTCGCTCTTCATCGATCTCGGAGTTTTCTAGCAGAGCTCCGTCGGCGAAGTCACCCATGACTGCGAATCCGAGGTTGAGGGTTGTCTTCTCAATGTTAGGGAGGTCTAGCATGTAGACAGTTTCATCAAATGAAGTGTAGGCGTTGGCGTGTGCGCCGAAGGCGATGCCGAGCCGTTGCATTTGTGGGATTAACTTGGTGGCGTCAGGGAAGTGCTTTGTGCCGTTGAATACCATGTGCTCGAGGAAGTGTGCTACACCTCGCTGGTTTTCCGCTTCATTGAGAGATCCGGCGTCGACATGGAGGCGCATGCTGACACGCTTTTTAGGGAGAGGGTTTTTGTGGATGATGTAGCGCATGCCGTTCTCTAATCTTCCGTAGACGACTTTTTCGTCGACTGGAATATCTGAGATGCTTTGGGCCCATGGGCGGGCTTTTCCAGTTGCGCGTTGGCTGTCGGTTTTAGCAGCAACGAGAGCTGTAGAGTGGCCAGCCTCTTTTTGGGCTAGGACAAATCCTCCGACGCAGGCAATGCCTAGCGTGGTGATGAGTGGGATGGATTTTTTCATATAAGGTGAACGGGTAAAAAAAACACGTGCGGATGGGCGCACGTGCTTAGAGTATTGTTTGAAGTAGAGGTTTTTAGAATGACTTCACATCGTCTTCATCTAAGTCATCATCAGATGGGTCGTAAAATTCTTTGTCTGGTCCCTGAGATCCAGCAATGGCTGATGTTGAGCGAACGGTCATTGAGTTACCGTTGTTGTCAGTTTGGCCGGAGAAAACTGTGGAGGATAAATCAAATGTTCTCTCTCCTGTGTAATCAATGTAAATGGTGAAAGGGTTGCCAAATGGATCTCTAAGCTCTGAGGGCGTCGTGCCGTCAGCATTGTATACGATACCTTTTATGCCATTTGAGGCTGCTTCGAATTCAAAAAATCGAGCGTTGTTAGGGTTGATGTCTTGATCTTGGCCCATGAGCACTTTGAGGAGATCCGCATTATCCGTAGTGTACTCTACACGACCATCCGGGGAGCTTCCAGTAGTGTAGGGTAAGTAATCGTACTTTTGCTCAAAGGCATCAATAGCGAAGACGAGGTCCTTAGCCATTTTGTTACCTTCTTCGATTTTAGCGGCTCTTATAGCTCCGGTGATAGCTGGGTAGGAAGCTGCGGCGAGAACTGCGATAATGGCAATGACGACGAGGAGTTCTACTAGCGAGAAACCTTTGTGAGTTCTAGAATGTGTGAGATTTTTCATAGATTATTTATAAGGAAGTAAGGATATGGATGGCAGGAAAACTGGGTGACGGCAACTCCCCATTCGAGATTTAATAGTGAGCGTGTACAAAGTACTGTCCGCTATGCTAGAACTTGGTTTGGTTTACAGCAAGCGAAAGTTATCTTGCGGGATGTGGATAGATGGCACAGTCTGAAGGCATGAACAAGCTCCGCGAATCCTTACTCAAGCTCATGGGTGGGAAAGATTACCAACCAATGGACAAATCTGAACTGGCCCGTCGTATAGGTGTTGAGAGCCACGAGCGTCGCAGTTTCCGAGTTTTACTCACCAAACTGGAGCAAGAAGGACGAGTCAAGATTGGCGCAAAAAGGTGCTATAAACTTCAAGAACGCACTCAAGTATTTTTGGTGGGGAAATTGCGCTTCCAGCCGAATGGCAATGGATGGTTTTTCCCCGTGCTGACTGATGAGGCGAATATCGCAACGGGAATGGATTTACAAAAGTACGATCGCATTTTTGTGGATGGTAGGGACCTGAGTGTGGCGTTGGACGGGGATCACGTGAGCCTAAAGGTGACTCGTGTGGGAGTGCCGAAGTGGAAGCAATTTGCGGATAAAGGACACAAGTCAAAATTTGATAAGCGCGGTCGCCCGATCAAAGAGAAGAAGGGCGCAGAGAGAGAGGTGAGAGACGAAGCTGCTGGTAGAGTACTAAAAGTTCTCGAGCGAAAAAATACCACAGTGATTGGTGTTTACCGAGAAGAGGGCAAGTATTGCTTTGCTGTGCCTGAAACGAAGGCTTTGCCGCCGGAGATTGATTTGCTGGATACTGGTGGCGCGAAACCGGGCCAATTGGTGGCGGTGGAGATTACGAAGTGGAGCTCACGTCAAGTGGCTCCAGTGGGTAAGGTCATCAAAGTGATCGGCTACCCAGACGCGCCAGGCGTGGATATCATATCGGTGATTCACAAACACAACTTACGGGTAGATTTCGAGCCAGAAGTACAGCAGGAAGCTGATGCTGTTTCTGAGAAGATCCCAAGAAAAGAGATAGAGCGCCGTGAAGATTGGCGTGATGCATTGGTGATGACTGTGGACCCTGGTGATGCGAAAGATCATGACGATGCCGTGCTGGTGGAGCAAACGGAGACGGGCTGGAAGCTCGCCGTGCACATTGCTGATGTGTCCCATTACGTTACGCCCCACTCAGCTCTGGATAAAGAGGCTGAATTACGTGGTAATTCTACCTATCTAGTCGACCGAGTCTTGCCGATGTTGCCGGAGAAGCTTTCAAATAACATCTGTAGTCTGCGTCCCAATGTGGACCGACTGACAAAGTGTGCTGTGATCGAGTTTGATCTAGCTGGCGCACGCAAGCGCGCGTATTTCTGCGACGCTGTCATCAATAGTAAAGCTAAGCTCGCTTATGAGGAAGCTCAGGTCTTTATCGAAGGAAGCGGTGGTGGTGAGATCGGTGATGCGATTCGCACTGCGTGGTCCCTGGCCAAAGTCTTACGGAAGCGCCGATTCAAGAATGGAGCGCTCGACCTTGACTTCCCTGAAGTCAAAGTGATTTTAGACGACAAGACGAAGAAGCCTATCGAGGTCAGAAAATTGGTGTATAATGAAAGTCACCAGATGATTGAAGAGTTCATGCTCTCCGCGAACGAGGCTGTGGCAGTGGAGTTGAAGATGAAACGGCGCAATGCCTTGCACCGGATTCACGAAGATCCAGATGCGGATCGACTCAATGAGTTTGCCGAGATCGCACGCATTCACGGGTTTAGAGTGGGAGATCTAACGAATAAGAAGCACATTCAAGAACTGTTGATGGCGTCAAAAGGTTCATCGCTCGAGCAATCGATAAAGCTGGGCCTACTCAAGAGTCTGAAGCGTGCAGCGTATAGCGTGGATGCGCTGGGCCACTATGGTCTAGCAAAAATGGATTACTGCCATTTTACCAGCCCGATTAGACGATATGCGGACTTAGTGGTGCACAGAGCGCTGCAGCATGTCCTGACTAATCCTCCGGCGAACCCAGTGAGGCTTCCAAAGACAGGGAAGCTGGAAGAGATAGCTCAGCACATTTCAGATACCGAGCGCAATAGCGGCGAGGCTGAGAATGCTACCAAGCGTATGAAGATGATGGAATATTTGTATGGTATCGCTCAGCAAGAAGGAAAGCAGACATTTAACGCGCTGATTACCGATGTGCGCCGTATGGGGCTCTTTGTTGAAATAACAGACATGCAGGTCAAAGGCGTGGTGAAGAATGAAGCATTGCCGAAGGGAAAATGGGTCTTCGAGCCAAGCGTGATGGCATTCCGCAATTATAGTGAGGATAAGGACTACAAGCTAGGTCAGCGAGTCGATGTGCAGATTGCCCGAGTGGATATGGAACGGCAACTCGTCGATTTTGTTCTAATAGAAGAGCAAGCTTAACGTTCTATTGGTGATGATACGACGCATTACTCTATTGATCTCGCTAGTTTTCCTTTGTGGGTGTTCTTCAAAGAAGACGACACCAGAGTTGGCGGATGAGCTAACCTTTGAGCTGCAGCGACTGCCCTCGGTGCTTTCAGAGGTGAAGGGTAAAGAGAGCGTGGCCACTGCAGTTGGAGAAATTCATCAAATGCGAGATGCTATCGCGTTGCTTATCCAGCAGGTGACTGAAGGTGAATATCTAACGCTGGAGGAGCGAATCATCATTGAGAGAAAAGTGCGTGCCACACAGGATGAAACTGCCTTTTTACTGCAGAAATTGAGTGATCAGCCAGAGGTGCTGATTGCGCTTTCGGAACCGCTCGCGGAGCTCGGAAATGTGCTCGAGGCTGCGTCTAAGGTGATGAAGGGGAAGTAAGCTACGGATTTGCAGATTTATGGTAAATTCCTCTGAGTGAGTGAGGCCATTTGATCTATAGAAGTGGTGAAATAAATGGCAAACTGTCAGAATTACGACTTGGCTAGAGTGGTTTCCTAGGGAATGCTGCTGGCAGCAATGAGTAATCCTTTCAGAGAAGATTTGGTTTCACGCTCCCGTGCGGAGGCGTGTACAGTAGTGATATTTGGAGCTACTGGAGACTTGACCCACCGCAAGTTGGTTCCAGCGCTTTATAACCTAGCAGTGGATGGTGAATTACCCCACGGCGTGAAAATTATTGGCTTCGCTCGGCGTGAGAAGAGCGATGACGTTTTCCGTGAAGGTTTAGAGGAGCTAAATAAAGAGGTTTCGCGTAGTGGCCACGATCCAGAATTATGGAGTGAGTACCAAGAGAGTATCCAATACCACCAAAGTGAGTTCACCGACCTTGATGGCTATCAGAGGCTGGCGGATCGTTTGGATGCCATCGACCGCGAGCGCGGTGGAGCTGGGAATCGTTTGTTTTACGTCGCCAGCGCCCCAGAATTTTTTGATGTTATCCTAGAGAACCTCAAGGCTGTAGGCCTAAGTGACTCTGTGGGTGATTGTTGGTCGCGTGTGATTGTTGAGAAGCCATTTGGTACTGATCTAGCAACGGCTAAGCACCTCAATAAAGTGGTGAGCAAGACATTTGCGGAGAAGGATACTTACCGAATCGACCATTACCTTGGAAAAGAAACCGCTCAGAATATCATGGTCTTGCGCTTCGCCAATGCCATTTTTGAACCACTCTGGAACAACAAGTATATCGAGCAAGTGCAGATCACTTGTGCTGAGCATCTTGGAATGGAAGGTGGACGTGGTGGTTATTACGATAATGCCGGAGCGCTGCGCGATATGGTTCAGAACCATTTGCTTCAGCTACTCAGTTTGGTGGCGATGGAGCCGCCAACCGATCTTTCCGCCGATGGTGTGCGCGATGAAAAGGTGAAAGTTCTCAGATCTTTACGCCAATTAGATACGCCTGAGCGTATCAAAGAAAATGTCGTGCGAGCACAGTACACAGCGGGTCACGTTGACGCCAAGCAGGTAGTTGGCTACCGCGAGGAAGAACGCGTGGATCCTGAGTCAATGACGGAAGCGTATGTGGCTCTGAGAATGCATATTGACACTTGGAGGTGGAGTGGTGTGCCATTTTATGTCCGCGTCGGTAAGCGCTTGCCTAAGAAGGCGACCGAAATTTCTATCCACTTCAAAGCTCCACCAAACGTTCTCTTCAATGCCATTCCCGGTGCGACAGCCGGCGGCAATGTTTTGGTTATCCGCATTCAGCCAGACGAGGGGATATCTCTTCGAATGGTGTCGAAGCTGCCAGGCACAACCCTTCGTATGGAACCAGTGAAGATGGATTTCCACTATGCGACAAGCTTTGGTAAAGGTAGCCCAGAAGCCTACGAGCGCCTCTTGCTCGATGCCATGGCTGGAGATGCAACTCTCTTTGCTAGACGTGATGAAGTCGAGGAAGCCTGGCGCTTCATTGATCACATTGAGAAAGCATGGCATGAGAGCGAGAAAGCTCCTGAAATGGCTGACTTTGTGGCTGGAAGTTGGGGGCCAAAGGCTGCTGACGACTTGCTAGAACAAGATGGCAATTCCTGGAGAAGACTCTAACCTAAGTATCCGATGACAGTTCCTAACGATTGCAGCCAACTCGGGCGCGAAGTAGAAATCGGCCAAATTGAGGTCGAACTTAAGCGCTTGTGGGAGGCCGATGAGGCTCGCACCAATGCATCTTTGATCAATTTTGCGGTCTACTCTGAGGATGCGTCCGCGCTTTCTCAGAATTCGGACACAGTGCGTGAGATTACACGTGAGCATGCTTGCCGAGCTATTCTTATTGGAGTGGACCGTGATGAAGTCGAAATCTCAATGAGAGCTTGGATCACGGCACACTGTAACCTGATGAATGGAAACAAAAGTGTTTGTAGTGAGCAAATAGCTTTTCATCTAGGAGGCCGAGTCAGTGGACGACTTTCTAACACCGTCTTTGCCCACCTCAATAGTGACTTGCCTTTGATTTTCTGGTGGCAGGGTGACTTGTCAGAACGTTTCAATGATCGGCTCTATTCCTTGATCAAGCGGCTCGTCATCGATAGTTCGGAGTGGCAAAACCCTCTAGCTCAATTTGAAAAAATTGTTCCAGCGATGCAGGAGTATAACATGGTCGTACAGGATCTTTCTTGGACTCGTACTTACCATGCCAGACTAGCAATCGCCGCACTTTTCGATGATCCGCTCGCTCAGGCGGCGATCCCAGCTATTAAAACAGTCAGAGTGGTGACCTCGGCTGAAGGGAGAATAGCAGGACTTCAGTTGCTTGCTTGGTTTGCAGCTCAGTGTGAATGGCGCAAGGCGTCTGAATTGATTGCAGCTGAGTCAGTCGCCGACAGCTTTGATTTTGAACACAGTCATGGTGGGGTAGTGAAGACTTCAGTGGTGACTCAGAGTGGGAGTGCTGCGATTGGTTTGATCGAAATCGATGCCGGCGATGTGCAACTCACTATTTCTAGAAGCAAAGGGAATCAGGTATTACACCTAAAAATGAAAGCCCATGGCCACGTATCAGAGCAGTCCGCACCTGCAGATAGTGAAGATGTTGTCGGACTGGTGCGCGATCAATTGTCCCGCGGAGGTAAAAACTCATTATTCCGCAAAATTTTCCCAGTCTTTATCGATATGCTGAAGGGCGCCAGCTAAGCGCTCAAAAATAGAGTGTAGACCGCTCAAATGCGGTAAAACTACTTAGGAGGTGTGAAAAAGTTGGTTTGCAGGTTTGACAGATGGGGGCATAGACAGTTTAAAGTAGATGAAAGACTATGGTTGATGGTTTGATCATCACTTGGTTTTAAACACATCACCTAACGAAACCCATCAGAGGATGAGCGATAAAAATAACAACAATCACACACAGCCGCTTGATACTGAGCCCCTGGTAAAGGAGCAAATGCGCAAGACTTCATCCGTACCACTCCGTAAGGAAACCGTACGGGTAACTCTTAAGTCAACACCCGCAGGAGCTAGGCCCGCACCGTCAACACCAAAGGCTCCGATGCCTACATCAATGACGCCCAGTACTGCGCCGCATTCCACAAAGGCCCCTAGTTCGCACAATCCAGATATCCCAGATGTTACCTCAGCAGTGCCTCTGAAGCAGGAGACCATGCGAGTGACTCTCAAAGCTGACAGCGAGCCGAGCGCGCCAGCTCCATCCCCTAAAGCTGTCCCGACAGCTCCAATGGCTCCGAAAATGCCAGCGCCAACTGTGCCCTTAGGGCGACCTGCAACTCCACCTAAAATGCCGGCGCCAGCACCCACTATTCCAATTGGTGGAGCAGCAAGTGCGCCTAAGATTGCAGCGCCTGCTCCCACAGTGCCGCTGAATGTTGGTGGCGCAGCGACCGTACCTTTGGCTACTTCTACCCAGCCATTGGCTAACGCGAGCCAGCCACTACCAAAAGCAACTGTCCAGCTACAGCAGACACAGCAGCTGACTCAGCCGGGAGTCTCGCCAGCAGGTGGGCAAGCAGCAACTATTCAAACTGTCAGTGATGAAGACTCTTCAGCTGATCGCGCAGGCAATGGTGAGACCATTTTAGCTGTAGCAGCATTTTTACTGTCACTGTTCCTTCTGTTCTCTCAGTTCCAGCGTGCTGGCATTTGGGTAGACGAGCATGAAGATGGTTCTTACGGAGCAGTCTTCTCCTCAATTGATTAATTTTCACAACTAACGGAAAGAAATTCATATGGCATTACCATTATCACTTCTCATTTTAGCAGGTATTTCAATAGCTGTATCGTTCATGTAATTGTTAGTCCCCAAGTGTGAATGACTTGAGGGCATTATTAGCAATTCGACATCTTACTATTAGCCGCCAGATCGCAGAAAATGCGCTGGCGGCTATTGACGTTTATAGGGGTTGAGGCATAGTTCCGACATGGCATTAGTATTAACTGAAGAAAATTTCGAAGCCGAAGTCATTAACTCCGGAAAAGCTGTACTCGTAGACTTTTGGGCTGAGTGGTGTGGTCCTTGTAAAATGATCTCTCCAATTATCGATGAATTAGCAGCAGAGCTAGGCGACGCTGCAGTTGTTGGTAAAGTAGAGGTAGACAATGCACAGGCCCTAGCAGCCAAGTATGGTGTGCGTTCCATCCCATTCCTGCTCTTTTTCAAAGATGGTGAAGTGAAGGATCAAATCGTGGGAGCAAACGTCACTAAAGAGTCTCTCAAGGAGAAACTTCTCGCTCTCTAATTAGCTACTTTAGCATCCATAGCCTGGCAGATTTCTGTCAGGCTATTTTTTTTACAGAATTGGTTTGCGCGAACGAGAATTTTAGTTACCTTGCGCCCAGCAAAGGCCGGGATGGCGGAATTGGTAGACGCGCCTGATTTAGGTTCAGGTGCCTTAGGGCGTGCAGGTTCGATTCCTGTTCCCGGTATTTCTTTGCAATGACCCACTAAAACTTATGGGATAAGTTTATAGTGGGTTTTTTTGTCTCTTTTAGAGATTCGGTTTTATTCTCGACGGAGGCCGATATAGCTAGGACATCTTGGCGCGGCGAAATTACTGGATGTTGAAACTTGGGGCGATGAGTAGCACGCACTGGTTCTGGAAGGCTTCGATTTGATTAAGGAAGTTGTCTATCTGACGGATTTTGTGGCTGCCGAGCAGACCGAGGGTCTGGCTATTGAGCAATTCCTGGCGCAACTGCAGTACAGGAGTCTGAGGCTGGGAGGCCTGGATGAACTCGTGCTTATCTTGTTGCGGTTGGGCGAAGATGCCTTCGATCGCGCTTTTAGGCTCGGGGAGAAGGTGGACTTTGACCTCGTCAAGCTTGGCTTGGATAATCGCGTGATCGATCGCTTGGTTGAGCCCGCCGAGCTCGTCTATTAGACCGATCGTGAGGGCGTCTTTACCTGAGTAGACGCGACCGCCAGCGAGTTTTTCGAGTGAGCCTTTGAGTCGGTCACCACGTCCATCGATGATGCGTTGTTTAAAGGTCGCATAGACGTCGAGCATTGAGTCGCGAATGATTTTGGCTTCTTCGGGGGTGTAGCCTCGGGTGGTATTCATGAGGTCGGCGTGCCTGCCACGTTTGGTGGCGTGCACATCGATGCCGAGTTTTTCGAGGGCGTTACCGATGATAAACTTCATACCGACCACACCAATAGAGCCAGTAATCGTGCCGGGTTCGGCGAAAATGTGGTCGGCACCTGCTGCGACGTAGTAGCCGCCACTGGCAGCGACAGCCCCCATGGATACGACGAAGGGACGGCCAGTGGCTTTGAATTCATCAGTGGCTTCCCATAGCACGTCGCTGGCGAGGGCTGATCCACCTGGTGAGTTCACACGCAGCACGAGAGCTTTACAGTTCTTGTTGCGGGCTGCCTTGAGAATTTCCAGCCGCACAGGGGCGATAGAGGCGTCGGTGATGGTGCCTTCCAGCGGGATGACGGCTATGTAGGGGGAGTTAAATTTGTCTTTACCACCAGAGTTGAGCATAACCTTGACGAGGTCGAAAATACCATTGATCTCAGGGCCGTTCAGGTCTGGGAGTTGGTATGAGCGGTCGAACTTCGTCTCCTCGGCGTAGTGGGCGCGAATTTTAGCGATGAAGTCTGTTCGGTAGTCGAGGTGGTCGACTAATTTGAATTCGAGAGCCTGCTGTGGGGTGATGAGGCCGCGATCGATGATAGCCTTCATTTTCTCAGAGGAAATACCGCGCCCTTCAGCGATCAGGCTGGTGATTTGTTCGAACAATGAGTCGAGCAAAGCGGCTTGCTGCTTGGCGGCGTATTCGCTCGGGCAATCACGGTAGAATGTTTCACCGGCGGACTTGAAGTCGCCAATGTGGATGACTTCGACTTTAACACCCACCTTATCGAGGAGTTTTTTGAAGTACATGTTTTCTCCGTAGAGCCCGGTGAGCATGACGTTGCCTGCTGGCATCAGTGTCATGTGGTTCGCTGCGCTGCCTAGTAGAGCTGTGGTGGTAGAGAGGTATTCGGTGTAGAGCCAGACGTCTTTACCTGCCGAGCGGATGCTGAGTAGATGGTCGCGGATTTCCTGAATCTGAGCGAGCGACAAGCCTGATGAGTCGACATCGAGCACAACGGCCTTGACCTCAGCATCACTGACAGCGCTCTGCAAACTCTGGATGATATCGAAATGGGTGAGGGGGCGTGATGGGTTACCTATGCTGAGCAGACCAGATAAACTATCGGATGTGATACCCGTTTCGCTGACGGGGTTTTCAATGTCGTAGATGGCAACAGTAGGGGCGGAGTTGAGCGTGGTAGCGCTGATGATCGCAGCTCCAATGGTGGTGAGGAAGTGGGTGAGGCGGAGTTTCATATGCATTCTATTTTCTAGTGAGGGCCTGTGGTAATTCTAGTTTAGCTAGGACTGAGTGATCGGGAGTGCGGTTGAGTGCGCATTCCAGAATGGAGAATTGGTTGCCCATCATGCCTGGGTGAGTGAGAGTTTGGAATTGACGTATCAACTTAGCTGGCGGTGCTTGTTGCTTATTCTCGATAGTCTGAAACCACGGTTTGGCAATCTGGATAAGAAAGCGTGACTGACTGTCGAAATACTGAGGTTCGAATCCAGCTGACTGATAGGCTAGCGCTAGCTGAGTGAAGTCGACATGCGCTGTGATGTCTTGCTCACCGGCGTTCACCAATGGAGTTTCATCGGCGGTCTGATTATAAAATGTCCTGAGTGTGCCAGTGGTTCTTCTGGCTGCGTAGAAGTCGCTGCGAATGTGACCGTAGTCGATGGTGAGGACCATGCCTTGTTCGAGAACTGAGGCGCATTTCTGGGCGAAGGCTTCGAGCCCAGGTCGGTATTCTGTGGTGTAGTCATCGGGGAGTGGCGGGAGATTGTTGCAAAATTCCTGAAGCTGAGGAGAGTGAATAGCTTCTGTGATGAAGGTGAAGTCGTCATTATCATTGACTACGTGCAGCTCACGCCACTGGCCGTCCTTTTTCGTGATGAGTTTGACTGGGAAGGCGTCGATGAGTTCGTTGCTGAGCAGGACGCCATGTTTTTTAGCCTGTTTGATATCGCTGAGGGTTGCGTGAAATTCCACAATTGCGCTGTGCTCTTTTAGAGTGGAGCTCTGTATTTTGTGCATGCTCGCGAGTGGCTCACAGATTGTGTAGCGGACTTTTTTATAAAGATGAGGGAAGTCGGAGCGAAGCGAGTCTAGGATATCGCAGGCTAGCTGACCGGTGTTAGCTCCCAGCTCGATGAGGTCGAATTGCTCTTCGATATGATTGGTTCTAGCGTAGTCGGCAAGACGG
>Ga0233404_10000006_pt1 | contig 50077 bp, 42 predicted proteins | sample Na_oxic_2_MG_FD_179861 | JGI IMG/M metagenome (GOLD analysis project Ga0233404, IMG submission 179861) | Seawater microbial communities from Saanich Inlet, British Columbia, Canada - Na_oxic_2_MG | ecosystem: Environmental > Aquatic > Marine > Inlet | place: Canada: British Columbia | collected...
ACGCAGTGAGTGAAGCTCGTAGTTTATTCGAGGAACCCTCTAGGGTGAGTTTAAACTCGGGTTGCCCTTCAACGATTGGAATTTCGCCTAACACTGAGTCGTCATCCCACAGCGCGAGACTCTGCCAAGCAGCCATCTGCTGCATAAAACTTTTCAGTGGAACAAAAACTGGGTTACCACTGGCGACTCGGAGCCATTGTCGCTCGTTCAAAACAGAGGAAACATCAATTGCAACCAGCACTCCTTGTTCATGGTCCCACAGCCAAAGCTCACTCTCAGCGAACCATGCTGTCCCATGCTCTGTCACACTGCTGCATAGGCCTAACTCCACTCGGTCATCATCCATCGCCACGTGCATGGGAACTCGAACTCCACTAGTACCCACACGTAGTTGCCGCTCGCCTGACATCAATTCTGGATGCCCCTCTAGTGCCTTGAGTAATTGCAATGCCTGCTTTCCCCTCACCCCTAGCATCGGTGGGATTTCACCCGCTGCATTATGGTCTAGCCAACGAGCGAACTGCACGTCTCCTGAAACTAATGGACGCTCCGTTTCGCACTTCTCTAGTTTTAAAGAAAGTCCACCTTCCGGTAGCCCTTTAGGGAAATTGGGAGGAACGAGTACTCGAAGCTGAGGGATGTTTGACGGTAGGGGGTCGGCTGCGCGCCCGTTGGACTCGCGCTCAAGAGCTTGCTTTTTCTCGCTAGCTCCATGGATGACTCCTAGCATGACTGCGACGGCATGTTGACAGATTTCACCAGTACGGCGGCACGCCATACGTGGGCACACCGTGTCGATGTCAGTGTCGCTATGGATGCGTAAAGTCACCCTCAGAGGCTTCCCTCCACCGGAGATTTCACCAACAATGAGTCCTTGATTTTGATTCGCCTTGGTCACCACTCCGCGAGCGAAAATGTCTTTCCCCTCCTTCATCGCTTTCCAGCCAGCGGCTTTTCGTATCCATTGTTCGTCTATCTTCATCACTCAGCGCTTTTATCTTCCGTGTCCGCCCCCTTTTATGCAAGTCTCACGCCGTGCTGCAACGCTAAGCCGTAAGTTTTTCAACTTAGCCGCGAACCTCCCCAAAATTCTCAGCCATTTTATCACCATGAACGTAGTCGCAATTGCCAACCAAAAAGGAGGAGTCGGGAAAACCACCACTGCCATTTCACTCTCAGCTGCACTAGCAGAGGCAGGCCAGCGCGTGCTTTTGCTCGACCTAGATCCACAGGCAAATGCTACCTCCGGCCTAGGCATTGAGCCCCACAGCGAAGGCTCCATGTACTACCCACTCATTGGTGAGGCAAAAATCAAAGACAAGATCATCCCCACGCGTATCGAGAATCTATCCATCGTCCCATCCGGCATGGACCTCGCCGGAGTGGAAATCGAACTCGCCCGCAGCGACGACCACCTCACGCGCCTCAGAAAACTACTCACCACTCTCAAGCGCGGTAAACAATACGACTACGTCATCCTCGACACCCCGCCCTCACTTGGAGTGCTGATGACCACTTCACTGGCATCAGCCGATGAAGTTCTCATCCCACTCCAATGCGAGTGGTTCGGCCTCGAAGGGCTTGCTAAAATTGTCCATATCATCGAGCAGATCCGCGAGTCTGGTGCCGCTCCTAAGCTAAAGCTCGAAGGCATACTCATGACTATGTTTGACGGACGCACCAACCTCTCTCGTCAGGTCGTCGAAGAAGTCTCCAACTACTTCCCTGATCAGCTCTACGAGAATGTCATTCCGCGCACCATCCGCATCGGCGAAGCGCCTTCTCACGGCAAAACAATTTTCGAGCACGATCCTAGCGGCATAGGCTCGCGTTCCTACCGCGCTGCAGCTCAAGAGTTCTTGCTTCGCCACTCAGAAGTCGGCGGCCCTATTGCTTAAGCATTTGAAAGAAAAAGCCCCCTAAGCATAAACTTAGGAGGCCATCTAAAAAAGTATTACTCTGCTCTTACTGAACGTAAGCGAGTGATGCTGCTGTCGCATCAATAGCATCGACGTTGTCAGTGAGTTCACCGATGGTGTCCCACTTGCCATTGATGAGGGCTTCGCGAGCGCCATTCGGCATATCCATGGTGAAAACCACACCGCCACAAGTGACTGTCATGGCTTCCAAGTCCACTGCCAAATCAAGGCTTGGATCGGACTGAACCATTGAAAAAATTTTCTCGTTGTCTGAAAGACTGAGCGATACGCATGGCATCCCTAGGTTGACTGAGTTACCAAAGAAAATCTCGGCAAAGGAAACTCCCACAATCGCGTTGAATCCTGAGCGACGGATCGACTGAGGTGCGTGCTCGCGTGAAGAACCACAACCGAAGTTAGGACCCACCACCATTACTGAAGCTCCAGCATAGTCTGAATTATCAATCGGGTGATTCTTGCTTGAGCCGTCCTGCTCAAATCGCTCGTCATAGAACATGCCTTCAGCCAGATCGTCGAAGGTCACGCATTTGAGGAAACGTGCTGGAATAATGCGGTCGGTGTCCACATCTGCACCCGGCACTGGAACTGCCTTACCTACTATTGATTTGATCGATTCGATTGCCATAACTTGGGGCGAACATTCGCTAGTTTCCATGGAAAATCAAGCCCACAAACAACCCACATCTAGGTATTATCGTCCTATTTCACCTCAAACGGGTCTTTTCTAAAAAAAGCGAGGCCTCCGGGGGAGAACCCGAAGACCTCTGTTACAATAAGCTCAGTACAAGACTGAGCTACCTGCGGTTTGGCAGAGCCATCAGTGTACTTTTACTCGAACATTGTCAATCTATGTTTCGAGTCGTGAAAGTTGCTCTAATCAACACCGTCAACGACGCGCTAGTTTGTCTGGAACGAAATCAGACAACTAAATGCCTGCTAGACGTGGCGATGACGAGGTGATTTGGTCGTGGTAATGCTTCACACGACCTTGGTACCAACGCCATTTTTTGCCAGGCTTCCCATTGTTCAATAAATAATGCGGGCAATTCTTGTGCGGTTTAGAGAGGCCCTTACGAGCCCAATGGTAATGAGGAACCACATTCTTAAGTGGTATATTGTACTGGTGCATCAAATACGCTGTAAGCTTTGCAGTGCGTTCGATTGTTTTGGATCGGCTATTGCCACGGTTTTCACACATCTCAATACCGATTGAATACCGATTGCCTGGGCCATCAAAGTCCGCGTGCTCGCCTTGCTCATTGGTTGGCAAGTGCTGCACAGCTCTAGTTTGATCGACAGAGTAATGCCAGACGAGATAACCAATGCGATTCCCGCCCTTGCGCTTATATGCTCGGAGCGCACCATTTTTCAAAGCTAAGGAATGTTTCATGGCATCTGCCCCTGACGAGAAGTTCTGAGTGCTATGAATCGTGATGTACCTAGGTTTCATCGAACGCCTATATTTGCGAGCATGCACCCCTCTAGGAATGATATCTTTGTACACATTGACCTCCTCCAATAAATCACCTGGACGTTTACGTGGCCGCTCCATCGAAGGCTTATAGCCACGACTCACATAAGTCGCTGTGGACCCCAAACTAGGATCTCCAGACACTGGCTTCACCATCACTACTGGCGGTGTCGATGAGGAGCAGGAGACCACCGCAGCAAAAATTGCAACAACGCTGAGTGGTAGTAAAATAAGTAAACCTCGCATTATGTTAGACTATTACCATAACTACGCAGAAATGGCGAGGCGCGTTTCATAAAAACATCACCTCGCCACCCAATCTGACTCACCTCGTTTATTCTGATGAATTTTGGGATCACCTCCGCAGTTATCGATTCCCGTCAATTATCTCATTTCTTGAGGCTAGCCCCTTTCTCATACATGGGGAAACTTCATTCATTCGTCCCACTAACCATTTTCCCGTTAATATAAATTGATCGCTGCATGGTAAATTCTTCAGTTCGAATTTCTTCCAGCCCATCACCTTTTCCATCACCATTGGTGTCGGTGAAGACAGTTATGGTTCCAACAACTATACGGTATGTACCATCAGAAATGGCCTTTGATTCCCATGCCGATTTATCTACTACAAAGGTATTATCCTTCGAAGCATCTGTAGAATTCACGAAGGCTTCCGATTTATACAAACTCTCGCTGCCTTTAAAAACTTCAACATACGTGGTACTATCTGGGTAGAGGTTCCGGACTTCGCACGAGAAGCCAAAAGCGGCAGAAAACCTTTGTCCATCCACTGCGCCGTTCGAATCTGTAGCGAAAGCTTCACCCACTTCTTTGGCGAGTACTTGCACTGCTCCAGCAGCGTCGGGCATCCATACTGGACTACTCTCATCATGATTCGCCATGAAATAGACCTGAATATATTCGTCCCCTTTGATGTCACCCTCAGTATTTGGCCTAAGGAACGTCAAAGAGCCAGTTTCAAAATTGCCCGTAGCTGTACCATCCTCAACACGGTCATCTTGCAAATAGATAGTGCCACCCGCTTTTGCGATGTGCGAGGATATCAAACGTGTTTCGTTCCACTTTTCGTGCTGAGTATAAGCCGATCGTTCGTCATTCGTCTCCTTATAGTCTAAAGAGTAACGCTCTATCAACAAACGCCGCGTATTTACAGAAAGCTGAGTACCCTCCGGACTCACATCTCCTTCAATTGAGAAATTCAATGTCTCCAACTCAGCCTCAAATCTCTTGTCCGCCCGCGTTCTCGGAAAAATAGGGGAAGAGTTTGTATCTAGAGTACTCATTTGGAGTGTGGCGTCAGGCTGAGGCCCACTAGTCGCAGCAGCTACTCGAACCACTTCATTTGTCAGTGTATCTACAGCATAGAGCCCAAACCAAAGCCCCTGTCCTAAAGGCATTGTAGCAGTCAATGGTCCGCCACCTCTACCAACTGCCGGAGCATTGATAGGAATGATAGCAGAATTCCATAATTCTGGGTTATTAGGGTTTGCTGCCACGCTAGTGATATCTACCTGCAGAACCATATCTCCTTCGAGTGCGGTGACCGAAGCAACTGTGACATGGAAGGCCAACCCGCATATTATATTTTTAAATTTCATTTTCTTATTTCTACAATTTCTGGTTCTGGAGCCGCGTATTTCACCACTGATATAGGGTGGCCTTTATGCACGGCGATTACTATCTTTCCTAGTTTACTCAGTCGCGACATCTTATCTTTGTTGACCGGAACTTCCCCTCTCACTTCGCTGAGACCTAATTCTACTTTGAAAAGCCAAGTTTGATTTTTTTTGTAAAACTCCTCGAATAAAAGGAATTTCCCGATGGGCCGACTCACCTTCTTCCCCTCTAATCCTCTGGGTGTGTGGAGAATGCAGCGCTTTGGAACCACAGTATGGTATCCTCGATCACTTATCACATCCGTCACCTGATAGATATCGCCGCGGAATATAAACCCTTGAGCTTCTGCTGAAATGTTGACGGGTACAAGAGCCAACATGACAGCTAACAACCACAATACATGTAATCTACACATAATCCTATTGATTAAGATTTTTAGTTACTAGACGCGTGGACTACTTTTTGCCCTTTGCGACAAACGAGCCACCTGAACCACCTTCGTCTCCATCAAAGAGTTCAGCGTCGTTGGCAGCTAGAATTCCATTACGGTCATTCCACGCTTGAGTAGCCTTACCTGTGTTATCTGAGTCAACACCATCCACGTTGTTACCGTGACCTTTATCTGGCGACGTAACTACAAATTCGACTTCGGTGTCTGGAATGTCGATGGTTTCATCCATGCCATCAGAGCGCGAAATAGCCCAATTCAGAGTGCAATACTCATCACTAGAACCAGTCTTTGAAGTCGCTGTAATAGTTCCGACTGGGCCAGGTGCCTGGCGTAAACCAATACCTTTGACGACAGCGTAACTACCAGCATCACCTACCATGTTGGTGCTTTGATTGAACACCACACTCACCGATCCTTCATCGATTACGATAGGTTCGAAATCCAGATCACCATCTATGTAATCTGTAATATGATCACAAGTTAAGTTCGCTGAATTTGAAGGTATAATTACAGTTCCGTTCACACTGACGCTCATGGAGGAGTGCCCAGTGAAAGAGGATTTACCATCACCTTTGACGAGATTGCCATTTGTTCTGACAAAGCCACCATCGGGTGTTGCGGCGACAAGGCGCCATTTGATACCGGTAACTTGGTACTTCCAGTAGTCACCTAAATCCACAGTCTCTGAAACAGTGAGACCAGATTTGGTGGCATAGGAATCCATACCAGGTGCTGAATAAGCAAGATCAGCGCGGGAATCGACGGTTAAAAAAGTAGCCAAGGCTACTGTCGTAACAATAATTTTCATTTTTCTGGGGGGGGGTGGGGGTTAGGGGGGTGAATTCTCAGTCAGCATAACCGCAAGCAGCTTTCACACTCCATGCACACCGTTCGAATTCACTTATCATCTTTATTATTATAAATATTACATACAAGTGTTCACTGCATTTATTTTTTTAAACACTTATAAATAAAGGACCTCAGACCAATAGCACACTAAAACCAAAAATTAACTTATACTAACTATATCAACAACGCACATAACCATTCCATATCAACAATCCATCTCAAGCGCTCAATAAATATAGCAATCAATAAGGCGAGAACTCTGGGATCTAAACTGATGCTAAGGCTGCAATAGCATCGATGACTCCAGAATAGGCGATGGCTGCGTCACCTTTTGCCTTCTTGGCATAGTGCTTCAGCGTTTTTTCCTGGCTGATAAGTACTTCGCGTAAGGTAGGCCCCCACTCTTCAGTCAATTCTGAAGAAGCTACAGCACAACTCTTTAAAGTATCGCAGATCTCGATCTGCACATCGCCGATCGAGATTTCGAGAGTTTCCACGAGATAGGGAACGACTACGACTGCAGCAGACTGCACGCCCCCCTTGCAAAGCATGCGCCAGACGTCGTGGCTCGCTTTCATCGCCCGCCCACGCTTTCGGCCCGCTAAATCTTGGAGCACCTTAGGGAAGCGATCTGCATTCCCCTCAGCCACTTTATAGTTCTCCCACTGCTCTTCTCTCAATCTCATCCAAAGTGCCTGCGCCATTTGCTTGGCATAGCCTATTGAAAACAAACTACAAGCCCAGCCTCTCCCACGCGCTCATCCAAGATTCCGCAATCCTCCGTCGAACAAAACCTAGCCAACTCTTCCCTTACCCAGAGTTGCGCAACTTTTAACTCTTTTATACCTTATCAGTTCTTCACAAATAATGATTTAGCACTCAGAGTGCCGTCCGTGAGCGACTTACACAAAGCCTTCATTCTCGGAGCCGGACTAGGCACACGACTGCGCCCTCTAACAGAAAAACTCCCGAAGCCCCTTATTCCCTACTATCACGAGCCACTTGTTCACCAGGCTCTTCGCCATTGTATCGCCGCTGGCATCGACTCCTTTGCCATCAACACTCACCATCTGGCCGAAGAATGGCAACGGGCATTTCCCGATAAAAGATTCGAGTCAGCCACCCTCGATTTCTTTAACGAACCTGTATTACTAGAGACTGGCGGAGGCATAAAAAACATCGCTGAGTGGATCGGAGATGAGCCACTATTGGTTTATAATGGGGATATTCTAACGGACTTAGACTTACACAGCCTGATGGAAAGCCATAAGTCATCGGGCAATCTGGCCACTCTCGCGCTATTTTCTGATGGGCCGAACTGCAATGTGGCAGTAGAAGGCGACAAAGTAATCGATCTACGCCACGCGCGTGGACTGCACCCAGGAACCCATCAGTTCACTGGCATCTATATCATCGAGCCCGAGATCCTCGACCTGATCCCCGCTGACGAAAAAACATCGATCGTTCCCGCCTTTTTAGCCTTGGCTGAGCAAGGAAAACTAGGCGCGCACATTGCCGATGGAGCCCAGTGGCAAGACCTCGGAACCCGCGAAGAATACCTCGCAGCACACCTAAATCCACAAGCCCTAGAACGACAGCCAGCCATCCATCCTAGTGCAAAAATCGACCCGAGCGCGGAGATTGAAGCAATTTCCTGTTTCATTGGACCTCATTGTGTGATTGAAAAGGGCGCAAAACTTAGCAACACCATTGTATGGCCATCCGCAAGAGTAGCCGAACACGCCGTCCTAGATGGCTGCATTGTTCGTGATCATGCATCTGGACACCATCTCAACGAAGATCTCTAACCACAAATAAAATTTAGCCTCACCCCTAAATTCCTTTAGCTATGCCTACTGACACCCTTCTCACCGCAACTCGCGCCCACCTCAAGCTAGAACCCACACACTCGGTACTTATCGAACCGATCGTCAAAGGTGGTTCGGGCCGCACCATCGTGCGCATTTTGCCAAAGGGCTTCCCGACCTACATCGGTATTTATTACACACTAGAACGTGCAGATAATGCAAACTACCTGCCAGTTTCAGTCTTTCTAAAGAAAGCTAACTTCAACGTCCCAGAAGTACTCTACGACAACACTGGCCGGCGCTGCGCCTTGATCGAGGACCTCGGCGAGGTCGATCTACATTCTCTCAAGGATGAGTCTTGGGACGTTCGCGAGCCGATCTACCGCTCCGCCCTCACCCAGCTCGACAAGCTATTCTACACTCGCGCTCCAAAAGACCTCGAGTTCCAACCCCCTTTCGATCCTGAACTCTACACCTGGGAGCAGGATTACTTCTACGATAATTTCGCCGAAATCTACCTCGGCATGAGCAGTGGTGAAACAGCCGTGCTCCGCAACGATCCGGCGATAAAAAAGATGGCCAGCTCACTCGGAGCCTCATCGCGCCACCTAGTGCACCGCGATTTCCAATCTCAGAACATCATCGTGAAAGACAATGAGGCCTACCTCATCGACTTCCAGGGCATGCGCCGTGGCCGCCAAGAATACGATCTCGCCTCACTCATTTTTGACCCCTACATGGACCATTCTGCGGAAGAGCGCGAGAAGCTGCTCGACCTGTGGGAGGACATCAGCGAGGAACGCCCGCTCGATGATATTTTCAAAAAATGCGCAACTCAACGCCTGATGCAAGCGCTCGGAGCCTACGGGAACCTCGTTTCCAATAAAGGAGAAGAATGGTTCGAACAACACATCCCAACTGCATGTCGTCTGCTTTCAGAAGTAATCAAAGGAACTGACGTGGAGCACGCTATCCAGCCAGTGCTTGATATTGCAAAGGTGAAATACCAAGCCGCCAATTAGCCACAACTCACCCCATCACTTGTCACTCATTAGGATAGCTCAGGCCTTCATTTTCCTCCTCTCATTTGCGGTGGGCATGCTGGGGCTCCTTGTCTGGCAACCTACTGGGAAATTAGCTTGGGCTGACAACCTGCTCTCACCAATCAAAAATGAGGCTTTTGGTATTGGAGCCAAAATCGAAGACAACACTAATGGCGAAACGAGGGACCGCATCATCCGCAAAATTGCTCCACCCTCGCACGCAGCGCTCGATTACGTGATCTGCGAAATCGATGACGACTCAGAGCAAGTCAACGCCTTTGGCCTCTACCACCCAACCGACCTCGCCATCACCCTACTCAATCTCAAAGAACAAGGGGTCCAGAGAGTTTTTCTCAGCACACACCTGCACTGGCCGGATCGGGAGCCAGAAGAAAATAGCACACTCTCCACAGCTATGCGCGGTTTCGAAAACGTCGTCGTCACCGCTCCATTGCGCCGCGCACTTCATTCCGTCCCATTGCCACCAGCCTTCATGCGGGCATCCATACCAGCCTCGGAAGTTCTAGGTAGTTCCCAGCGCTTCCCCGTCATCAACAACCTAGACATGATGCACGGTATCGACTTCCCCCAGAACACCTACGCGGGATTCAACCTACTCGAATCAGAAACCCCCATCGATTCACTACCGATGGTCGCCCGCTGGAATGACCGAATCGTCTTCTCCGCAGTGCTCTTAGCGCTCATGCAGAACAATAAAATCACCCCCGACCAACTTCTTGTTCAATCTGGCGAATACATCCGCATAGGCAACTCCGGCAACATCATCCCCATCGATGAATTTGGCCATTTCCACCCCGACCCCACTTTTACAGCAAAAAATCCCCCCAGGCGCACCACCTCAGCCCTCAGCGGTGAATCCAGCATCATTGGAGCCACCCAGAAAAATGCCATCGTCACCGCCACTGGAAATAAAACGTCGGAATTTGAGGCCATAGGCGACCCCTATTTCAAGCTCTCTCAGCTAGCCTACACCCCTCGCGTCTCTGGCACCGAGACCCTCAGCCGCCTCCCCAACTGGCTCGAATACATTCTGATCGTCGACGTAGCAGCGCTCGCAGCCTGGCTATTGGCCTACGGCTTCATGCGCCGCAACACCGCCTTCCTCATCGCACTATTCGCCATCTGGCTCCTTTTCCTAGCCCTTTACCACACCCTCCAATACTGGAGCCCCGTTTCAGTTCACACTCTCACATTACTCACAGGATGGACACTCAGCAACATCCTCGCTAAACCAGCCCGCCGCGCGCTGGCATAAATTTCACTTCTCACTTCTCATACCACCATGTCTATCGAAGCCTTCACCGCCAAAGCCGCCACCCTCATCGAAGCTCTACCCTACCTCCAAGCATTCCGCGGCCAGACCTTCCTCATCAAAATGGGTGGCTCCGCTATGGAAAATCCAGAATTGGTCAAGAAAGTCATGCGCGACATCGTCTTCCTCGAAGTCGTCGGCGTCAACCCAGTCATCGTCCACGGCGGTGGCAAAGCAATCTCCGCCGCTATGGCCACAGCCGGACTGAAGGCCGAATTCATCGGGGGCTTCCGCGTCACCTCACCCGAGGCCATTTCCATCGTAGAAAAAACCCTCAGCGACACCCTCAACCCAGCTCTCGTAGAAATGCTCCGCGAATTTGGCGGCAAAGCTGTCGGTGTCCCCGGCACAGACGTCTTCATCGGTGAACGCATCAAAGGTATCAATGACGATGGCGAACGCGTCGACATCGGCCGTGTCGGCCAAGTCGTCGGCTCCCAAAAAGAAAAAATGCAAGAAGCTCTCAACGCCGACATCGTCCCAGTCATTTCCCCCCTCGCCTCCGAACTCGGCACAGGCAAGCCCCTCAACGTCAATGCCGACCTCGCAGCCGCCGCTCTAGCAAAAGACCTACGCGCCGCAAAACTCATCTACCTATCCGACGTCCCAGGCCTAATGGAAGACCCATCCAAGCCTGAGACCCTGATCCCCTCAATCAACACCGAAAGAGCCGCCGCCCTCATGGCCGACGGCACCATCTCTGGCGGCATGATCCCAAAAATCAACTCAGCCCTCGATGCCCTCAACAACGGCGTCGACAAAGTCCACTTCATCGACGGCCGCCAAGCCCACTCCCTCCTACTAGAGATCTTCACCAACTCAGGAATCGGAACCGAGATCACGAAGTAAAAGAGCACTAAAGCTTAAAAGCTCAACCAACACACAAGGCCACAACACGACCAACGTCTACGATCTTCGCTACCGCCTCATCATTGACTCTTCCAGCGGTAATTCACAATTCTAAATTTAGAATTCCTAATTCACTACCCCCTCTTCCCCCCCCCGCAACCCCCTTATCACCCCATGAAAGCCCCTCCGAACACCTCACCCAAAAAGCAAATTCCTAGCAGTCGAAGACTGGAAAACCTGGATCAGGCAAAGTCAGAAGATGGGCTACAACACAATCATGGTTCATGCCTATGGCCACCCCCCTTTCTCCCCCTCTCCGATCTCCCCAACAACGTGCTCAGGGACACCACGCAAAAAGCAAATACCTAGCAATAACCGAGAGGCTAGCTCAAAAAGAGTGGGTTATGGTCATTGCGCCAGCTCAACGAGCAATGACTCTAACTTAACAAGACTCAAACATCGTGAGAAGCGCTTCACGAAGCACCCACATTCAGCACGGCTTCCGCCATTCGCATCGCCTCAAAGTTGCGTTTGATCTCGTGGACTCGGTGGAGTTGAGCGCCGGCCATCCGCCCCAGGCTGGTGAGAGCCGCAGTGCCAGCGTCGCGATCCTCGGCACTTTCCAGCCCGAGCAACGCCCCGATCATTGATTTGCGGGAGACACCTAACATCATAGGTCGGTCATTCACCTGCAAAGAAGAGAGCCCGTGCAGCAACTGTAAGTTGTGCTCCACAGTTTTCCCAAAACCGATACCTGGATCAAAACAAAGTGACTGTGGGTTCACTCCTAATTTTACCAATGTCCTGTAGCGTTCTTCAAAGAATGCTCTAACATCACACAGAACATCCTCGTAGACTGGTTCATTCTGCATATTCTCAGGTCTTCCCTGCATATGCATCACGATCACACCGACTCCCTGCTGCGCACAAACTTTCGACATATTGATGTCCCCCATCAGACCTGTTACATCATTGACGATATCTGCACCGGCCTCGATCGCCTGACGGGCGACTTCCGCCTTGCTCGTGTCTATAGAGATCAAACAATCACTCACCTCGCGGAGGGCACGGATCACGGGAAGCACCCGCGCTAGCTCTTCCTGTTCAGAAACTTTCGGAGCACCCGGCCGAGTGGATTCGCCTCCGACATCTATAATCTTAGCTCCATCCTGCAACATCCCTATAGCGTGCTGCACGGCTTGCCGGGGGTCGACATAGCTGCCTCCATCAGAAAAAGAATCGGGGGTCGCGTTGAGAATTCCTATGATGAGTCCCCTCTCTGTAAGGTCGATTACTCGACGTCTTGTTTTCCAGCGCATACTGTCAGTAAGACATTCTATATCACTCTGGCAAACTGAAAACTTGAAAGCTGCCGAAATAGTTGCTTATCTACTCGGCATGACCACGATCCCTCGCATCTTCGCCTTGATACTCGCAGCCTGCGCCTGCCTCCAAATTCCCGTGGATGCACAGAAAAAAAGCACCAGCAAGTCAAAGCACCTCGCACGCATTTCAAAAAATAGGGATGGCTCCATCACTGAATTTACGCGTGACGCAGGGAATACAACCTTGGTAAAGCGCACCTACTCAGAAAAACCCAATGGCGAGCCAGTCACTCGCTCACGCACACTTTACCGTCGGGATAAATTCGGCAACCTCCGCAGCGGAGCCATTTATGATGGTCAAAACAAGAAACTCTTCCGCGTAGTTTACGGCTACCACCAAGACACTGGACGCCTAATCGCAGAAAATATGTTCGACGCCCGCGTCAGACGCACCAACCCAAAAGACCCCAGCAAGGAAGAACCGGTACGCGCCACACGCTACCACTACAACGCTCAGGGAGAACGCAGTGCCCCACTCACCTTCACCTCGCAAGCCGGAAAAACATCTGAAGAACTCATGGGTTGGTTAGACCGCAATAAGCCATTTAGTGACGTAGACCGCGACCCATTCAAGAGGACCCCAGTCAACCCGAATTCCAAACCGCTAGGTCAATAGCCACGATGCGTCCTACGCTTCAACTCACGCTCCTCAGCTTTGGAGCTATTCTCCTAGGCTCCCATCTCTACGTCCAGCACACGCTCTCTCGACTGACGACTGGCTCCTCAGTCGAGAATCCACGCTCCCAAGAATACATCGCGGAACTAGAGGCTAATCTGAACCAGCTTCGCAGTGACAATGCCTCACTCCGCGCGCTGATCGCTTCAGACGCCCCGATTGAGCTCGAAGCGGGGTTGATCAGCTTTGTCGAAAAAGACCTCGGACTCAGCTTCCGGACGCCACAGCTAGCTCTCATCCGCAGTGACGACGCCCTGCGTGAAGCCGCTGGCCAACTCTGGCTCGGCGCCTTTAGCGAGGTGGGTCTAGAAATCCGCAGCTACGCCTATGACGTTCTCGGCATTCTGCCACCGAACCAAAACTTCATCGGCCAAATCATCGCCGCTGAGACCACTGGCGCAATAGGCGTGTACGATCACAGCTCCTCAGAAATCCTGCTCGCTCCGCACTACGACAGCGAAAACATCCACCACCAAGCGGGCCTCATCCGTCTGCTCGCCATCGCATTGCTCGAGCAGCACGCCCCGCTGCCCAATCCCCTCACCGACGACCAATTCTTTTGCTACCTAGCGCTCCACCGCGGTCGCGCCTCGATGTTGCAAGACCGGTTCTACGCAATCCAAGCCCGCAACATTGGCTTTGTAGACAGCGCTGCAACCACCGAAGCCCAGGAACTCTTTAGCGCGCTCCCGCCTCTTGTCCGCTTCATCACCACCTTTCCCAATCAATTTGGCAAAGACTACCTCGCCAGACTGCCAGACAAGCAAGCCATCGACCTAGCCATTCGCTCGACCTACTCGAGCAGTAAAAGCATCCTCCTCGGTAGTCCTTCGACCGAGACAAATTTCACCCCAAAGGAGGGCGACTCAGTCCAACTGTCCACCCAACTCGGCGCGCTCACGATCAAAGGCTTCCTCGCCCAGCTCGAACTTAGCGAACAAGAACTCACAAGCTCCCTCAAAGCCTATCAAAACGATTCCCTCACTATCACTACCGATGGCGGAAAATCCGCAACCACCACCTGGACACTCAACTGGAACTCAGCGCCAGCAGCCGCCACATTTCATCAGCAAGCTCAAGAAATCATCAGCTCTCTCCCCACCCCACCAGCTCTCGAAATCGACGGGATGAGCGTCACCCTAAAAGTTTCTGAACCACTAGAAGCTTCCTAAAGGAAACGGGAACCACACAAGCTCCAACCATGATACCACTCTCTCACATTTTGAGTGAACCGTGGACTTCCTGAAGCTTTGTCACTCTCACCGCCCCCTCGGGAAATCCCCCTATCTTTCGATTCGTGCGGTTGGAAACTATTTCATAGCGCTGGCTCGGAAAACTGAACACCGCAAACTGAACACTTCCCCCACTATCCGCTTGACCTTGGCGATTACTGGTAAATAGTCACACCCAGCATAGAGGGAGAGAAATCTTTCTTTTCTTCTGATAGCTATACTGCGTCTCCGACGTAGTATGATAGTGGTTCATACCGCACCCTTTCCCCAATTTTAGTAATTTATAACTTTTTAAACATTAATGTTCGCAAAACTTTTTGGCTGGGGCTCCCGTGATATCGGGATCGACCTAGGCACTGCAAACACCCTAGTAACCGTTAAGGACCAAGGCATTGTCCTGCGTGAACCATCCGTGGTTGCAGTCAAGGCTGGCACTAACCATGTGCTCGCTGTGGGTGACGACGCCAAGCGCATGCTCGGCCGCACACCTGGTGACATCGTAGCGATTCGCCCACTCAAGGATGGAGTCATCGCTGACTTCGAAGTGACCGAGGCCATGCTTCGCCACTTTATCCGCAAAGCTAACAAAGGCCGCCGCTCGAATCCACGTGTGGTGATTGCAGTTCCCTCTGGCATTACAGAGGTAGAACGCCGTGCTGTGCGCGAGTCTGCCGAGCAGGCTGGTGCGCGTGAAGTTTTCCTCATCGAAGAGCCGATGGCTGCTGCGATTGGTGTGGGACTTCCCGTACAGGATGCCTCTGGCAACATGATTGTCGACATCGGCGGCGGCACGACTGAAGTCGCTCTAATCTCGCTCGCTGGTATTGTTTACAGCCGCTCCGTCCGCACCGCTGGTGACGAGATCGACGAAGCTATCATTTCCTACATGAAGCGCGCCTACAATCTGATGATTGGTGAGCGCACTGCAGAAGAAATCAAGATCCGTCTTGGTTCAGCATTCCCACTTCCGAAGGAAATCACCATGGAAGTTAAAGGCCGTGACCTCGTTGCGGGACTTCCAAAGACGATGAAAATTTCCTCTGAAGAGATCCGCGAAGCCATCTCCGACCCCGTGGCAACCATCATCGATGCTGTCCGCACAACCCTAGAGCGCTGCCCACCAGAATTGGCTGCAGACTTGGTTGACCGTGGTCTCGTTCTCGCTGGTGGTGGAGCTCTACTCAAGGGGCTCGACAAACGTCTCAAAGAAGAAACTGGTCTCCCAGTCCACATCGCAGATGACCCACTCAGCGCCGTGGCCGAAGGCACAGGGAAATCTCTGCAAGAGATCAATCTCCTGCGCCGTGTGACCAACATGGACTGATAACGCATGAAGCCGCTGAATCTCATCACCCTTCTTTTATTCCTTGCGGGAGTCGCCTGGTCGCTCACACGCAGCGAGGAAGGTGTGCGTCAGATTCAGCGCACTTATTATGCTGCCATCGGCCCCTTTTTAAAAAGTGGTGCCGCTTTAGAAACCAAGGCGAGAGCCTTTACCGATGAAGTGGAACATTCCAAAACAGTCATTGCCAAGCTTGATGTGGCAGAGGCTGAACTGGTGAAGCTTCGCACCGAATCCTCCCACCTTCGAAAGCTCGAAGAGGAAAACATTCAACTACGTGCTGCGCTCAAGTTCCAGCAACGTTCCCCTTTCAGCGTAAAAGCTGCAAAACTCATACGCCGCAAGCCTGCGACATGGTGGGAAACCATCACCATTGATCGTGGGCAAGAGCACAAGGTGGAAGCCCAGCTTCCGGTGCTCGCTGCAGAAGGCCTCGTTGGCAAGGTAGACCGACCTAACAACGAGACCTCCACCGTGATTTTGCTAACTGATGAGAAATGCCAAGTATCTGCAAAGATAAAGGGCTCTCAAGAAGTTGGCATCCTCAGCGGTCAGCGTGCGCAACATGGAGACACACCAATGCTCCGTCTGCGCTACCTGTCCAAAGAGGCTAAGATAAAACCCGGATCAACTGTCGTCACGACAGGCCGAGGTGGACTCTTTCCCGCAAACATCAACCTCGGCACCGTGGTGTCATCAGAGGTAGGTGCTATAGATGCGGAAGCACTGGTGAAACCTGCAGTAGACTTCGCGGCCTTAGATACCGTATTCGTCCTACTAGGGCATCAGTGAACCAGTGATCCGATACCACATCAGCCTCTTCATTCTCGTATTGATTGCCTGCGTCCTGCAGCAATTTATACCTGCCGTGACGGCCTTGTTCGACGCCCGCATCTTGCTACTTCACCTAGTCTTTCTCTGCGGCGCGGTCACTGTCGGCTTCTCACCGATGCTCGGCCTAGCTTTCTTAGCGGGTTTCCTCTGGGATGCTAACAACACCCTGGGTCCCCAGGGTGGTGACCCTGCGGTCTATCAACATCAGACCGAAACATTACGCTTTGGCTACTCCATTTTACTCTTTGGCTTAATGGGTATCCTGATGCAGGGAATTCAGCCACTCTTTCGCAAGGGAGCATGGCAACTCTCCGCCATTCTTACCGGCATCGCCACTTTCCTTTATCTACTTGCCGAATTTTTACTGATCACCTTTGTCCGCGGCGAATGGATTTTCCCGGGAAAGGTCCTGACGCAGATCTGGCTCACGGCGGCGATGACTATGCTCTGCTCGCCACTCATTTTCGCCATTATTTTCAAATTAGCCAAATTCTTCGACTACACCATCCGTTACGATGGACTGAAGCGTCGCTACTTCACCCCCGAAGCATACACGCTCGACAACTAAGTCCATGCCACGCCCACGCTACAGATACCGAATCTATATCCTCACCATGCTGGTGCTGGTGGGCAGCGGCGTGCTTATGACTCAGCTGCACGACTTCCAGATCAACCGCCAAGACGAGTTCCGTAAACTCGTCCCCACCAACTACGAAGTTCAAATCCGCGAACCTGGTGTGCGGGGCGAAATCACCGACCGCAACGGCGAGGTACTCGCGAAAAACAATCGAAACTACCAACTCATCTTTAACCTCAAAGAAATACATCAGGACTTCCTCCTACAGTTTTGGGCAGACCACAAAGGGGAGAAAGATGCCAAGCCTCCCGGCATAGTCGACATCATCAACCAGTGGGTCAGACCAAAACTCGCCCAACAAGGGATCGATGCCAAATACAGCGCCAGCGCCATGGAAGGACACTACCTCACCCACGGCGGCCTCGTTCCATTCATCTTCCGTGACGACCTCAACTACGATCAATTTGCCCACTTTGCCGAGCACAACCTCGAGCTCCCAGGAGTCTACGTCACCGTCACTCCTCGGCGTATTTACCCATTCGGATCACTCGCCTCACATTGTCTAGGCTACCTCAAGCAATGGGAAAAAGGCGACGTCCCGCCCGACTTCAAACACTACACGGGAGACCCTAAAGGCATCTCAGGTATCGAAGCCACCATGGATCAATACATGCGCGGCAGCGAAGGCGTGCGCACCATTTTAAAAGATGAAAAGGGCAAAAACCTCCGAGTTATCGACTACCTAAAGCCATCCCAAGGCTCAGAAGTTCAGCTCACACTCGACTCCCGCATCCAGTACCTCACCGAGACAGTCCTGCGCCGAGCTGGCCGCGCCGCAGCCGTAGTGATGGATCCACGCACCGGCGAAGTCCTAGCAATGGCCTCAGTCCCAGATTTTGATCCAAACGACTTCATCCCCAACATCACATCCCAGCGCTACGCCGAATACCGAAAAAACAAATCGGCCCCCTTCCTCAACCGCGCCATCAGCAACTTCCCACCAGCCTCTACCTTCAAAATCCCCACCGCCATCACCGGAGCCCTCAACGGACTTCATGAAATGCACTGCGACTGCAAGGGCTACACACCCTACGGTAAAGCTAAAATCCGCTGTTGGAAAACCTGGGGCCACGGAGTCCTCGGAATCAAAGAAGCTCTCCAGCGCTCTTGCAACCCCTACTTCATGAAGATCGCTAACACTGTTGGCACCGATAAAATGGTCGAATCCTATAGCATGCTAGGCCTCGGCCAACCGACAGGTATCCGGCTCCCGCGCGAGTCTGCGGGCATCCTCCCTGGAAGTATCGACTGGAAACGTCGCTACCGAAATAAAACCATGACCCCCGCCCTCACCGGCATGTTAGCCATCGGCCAAGGTGACTCTGAAGCCACCCCCCTACAAATGGCCACACTCATCAGCGCAGTCGCCAATGGCGGAAAACTCTACCAACCACGCATCGTCCGCCAAGTCAGCCACGATGACCTCGGCATCCAAATCTCTAACCGACCAAAACTTAAAACCAATTTGATCCAACAAGGGGTAAAGCCTACACAGCTGCAAAACATCCGTGAAGGCATGCGACTCGCCGCCCACAAGATTGGTGGCACTGCCCGACGCGCTGCTCCGGATGACATCACCATCGGCGCTAAAACTGGCACAGCTCAAACCACCGACCTCGGCATCAAAACCCACGTAGCCTGGACAGTAGCATTTGCCCCATTTGACGACCCACGCTACGTCGTCGTCGCTGCCGTCAAACGTGGTGGCAGCGGAGGCAAAGTAGCTGGCCCCCTTGTCAAACTCATCCTCACCGGCCTCTTCGCTCAAGAAGAAGGCAAAGATCTCCCGCTAGAAATACAACAGCCCTACATCGGCAACACCGATCTGATTTCCGAAATTTCCCTTCCAGACGACAACCCACTCGCCGCAGCCTTCCTGGCCGATGGCGAGACGGGCGAAGAGGCATCAGCCATCGTCATCATCCACCCAGAACCAGAAGAACCAGAAGAATTACCACTACCCACTATTCGCGCTGAAATCGACTCCCGCGGCTCCATAATCCCGCGCGCCATTCCCATTAGCGAATAAAATACTATTTTGAACTATCATCAGCCCCTAACAATCAATAGAAGCTTTGTATTACAAACTTTCCAACACTCCCAAATAACCATTTCCAACAAACCAATTTAACTAATTTATTATGATCAAAAAAATCAAACAAGCATTAGGCTTAGGCGAAGCAAACCCTCGTGACGGCATCACACTCGTCATCAACGCAGAGAGACTCGAACGCCGAGTCGCTCTAGTAGAGAACGGTAGCCTCGAAGAATACGACGTCGAACGCGAAGGCGAAGACAACATCGTAGGCGGCATTTTCAAAGGAACTGTCAAGAACATCGAGCAAGGCCTCAAAGCCATGTTCGTCGACATTGGCATGGAGAAAAATGCCTTCCTCCACTTCTGGGACGCTATTCCTGCAGCCCTCGACGGTGGACTCGAAGAAATCGAACGCGAAGGACGTCCGAGAAAGAAGCAAAAGAAAATTACTTCAAAGGACATCCCTAGCATCTACCCGATCGGCTCAGAAATCATGATTCAGGTCTCCAAAGGGCCTATCGGTAACAAAGGCCCACGTGTGACTACTAACATTTCACTCGCTGGTCGTTACCTGGTACTCATGCCATTCTCAGAGCAATTTGGTATTTCCCGCAAGGTCGACGACCCGAAGGAGCGCCAGCGCCTGCGTCGTATCATGCAGAAACTCCAAGTTCCTGAAGGCATGGGCATCATCATGCGCACAGTAGCCCAAGGCCAGCGCGCCCGCCACTTTGTCCGCGATCTCGCAATGCTACTCGAGCAATGGAACGAAGTTGAAACCAAGCGCGACTCCAAGAAAGCACCAATTTGCACCTTCCGTGAGCCAGGTCTCATCGAGCGTACTGCCCGTGATTTCCTCACTGACGAAGTCGACCAAATCATCTGTGACGACCTCGAAACTACCGAGTTCATGCGCGATGTTGCCGGCAAGATTTCTCGCCGCGCAAAACGCCGCATCCACCACTTCCCATCACGTCGCTCGATCTTCAACAAAATCGGCGTGCAGAAGCAGATCGACGAAGCATTCCACCGTCAAGTATGGCTCCCTTGTGGCGGTTACCTTGTGATCGACGAAACTGAAGCTCTCATCGCTGTCGACGTCAACACTGGCCGAAATAAAGGCTCTAGAGATGTCGATAAAATGATTCTTCAAACCAACGTGGAAGCAGCAGAAGAAGTCGCCCGCCAGCTCCGCCTCCGTAACATCGGTGGTTTGGTCGTAGTTGACTTCATCGACATGCGTCACCGCCGTGACCAGATGACCGTCTTTCGCGCAATGAAGGAACGCCTCAAGCGCGACAAAGCCAAAACTCAGATCATGCAGATCTCGCCAGTCGGCCTCATGGAAATGACCCGCCAACGTCTCAAGGAATCACTGCGTGACACAATGTACGAACCCTGCCCGTATTGCCAAGGCCGTGGCCGCGTCAAGACAACTATGACCATGTCTGTGGAAATCCAACGCCGCCTCAACACCGTAATCCAGCGCAACGCTGAAGAACTCGGCGACCTCATCGTAATGGTCAACCCAGATGTCCTCAACCGCTTCAAAAAAGAAGACTCCAAGCTCCTCATGGAACTCGAGCGCACCCACAACGGTCGCCTCATCTTCCGCACAGATGCCAACCTTCACCGTGAGCGATTCACAATACTCGATGCGGATACTGAGAAAACCGTTTTCCAAAGTTAACCATGGCCATGGATCGCAAAGTCGTTGAGGCCAAGGTCGACGAGGTCCTCAGCGCAAAAATCAAAAAGAACGCCGCCGTTCGGAAGGAAAAGCAATCTGCTCCCGACATCGGCATGCCAAACATGGGGGCTGACAACCCCTTCGCAGCATTTGGCGCAGGCGGAATGCCCGACCTCTCAGCTATGGCTGGGATGCCGGGGGGTAAACTGCCGCTCAAAATGCGCATCATGACCAAGCTAGCCGGCCTAGCCATGAACCCAAAGTTCTCCCGCTTCTTGCAAAAGAAATGGTGGCCGCTCTGGGTTGTCGTCGGCATCTTGCTCTCTGGCTTCATCGTCATTGGCGCCGTTCTTTTCCTCATCTGGAAAATGATCAAAGGCATCATTGGCGCCTACACCGACATGTTTAAGAAAAGTTCATGAGATCACTCCTAGCCATACTCTGTATTACCTGCTGGTTACTCAGTATGGCTAGTTCTCATGCCCAGGCTCTGCTCTCCCCTCCCTTTGGACTCAAATGGGGAGACACTCCTGAAAAGCTTTTCGACTGGGCCGAACGTCAAAAGCTCGACGTCACCCTCAGCCTCCCTGGCCACCAACGAGACGAACGCCACGTCACCATAAAGAATTCCAAAGGCAACCTCCCCAGCCACGATGCCTCATCGCTCGAGGCGCGCTTCAACAAAGGTCGCCTCTACGAAGTCGTGCTCAACTACGCCGACCCCAAAATGAGCTTCGACCTCGCAAAGCTCAAATTCAACGAAGCGAAACGCGCCCTCACCCACCAGCACGGCCAGCTCAAACTCAGCAGTAAAAAACGCGACACCACGCGCGACAATTTCACCACTGACGCCACCTCCTACCACGTAGAACCAGTCTCCGGGCTGTTTCTCATGCTCAGCTACACCGAGGTCCGCGACAGCCTCCGCAAAACCCGCCGAGCCACCTTCTCTATCATTTACCACAATGATAACGTGATACCGAAGAAGTAGGGAGTCTGATATTCCTCGTAAATTTGAGTATTAGTCGGACATCCCATATGATTTCGGCAATCGTCGTTCCACCGTTTGTGCTTTTCGAAACTTTCACGTTTTTCGCGGTAAAATCGTTTCATCCTACTAGTTTGAGGTCTGAAGCATGACGGTTACCACAGCTCTCTATTGACACTTCTCCCAGTAGATGAGTAAATGCTCAAATGAACATGGTAAATTTAGAAGGTGAGTCTACTCTTGAGCAACTGAAGAAGCTCTTTGGTTTTGATTCCTTTCGAGACCATCAACAAGAACTCGTTGAGGGAATTTTATCTGGCCGTGATGCTTTTGGAGTGATGCCGACTGGTGGCGGAAAATCGCTTTGTTACCAACTCCCAGCTTCTATCCTTCCGGGCACTGCAGTCATCGTTAGTCCATTGATCGCACTGATGAAGGACCAGGTCGACTCGGCTCGCTCCAATGGAATCAAAGCCGCGTTTCTCAACAGCACATTGGCTCCAGAAGAAGTTCAAGAAATTGAGAGAGATTATACTGATGGCAATCTCGACCTGCTCTATCTCGCACCCGAACGCCTATCGCTCAGCACCACCGTCGAACTACTACGGAAGAACCAACAAGGGGCTCCCAGCTTTATCGCGATCGATGAGGCCCACTGTATTTCAGAATGGGGTCACGATTTCCGACCTGACTACCTTTTCACCAGCCGGCTCAAAGAACTTTTTCCACAGAGTCCCCTCACCGCTTTCACTGCCACTGCTACCGAGCAAGTTGCTGAAGACATCGAGAAACGCCTGCAGCTGGTCAACCCGGTGAAAATTCGTGCGTCCTTCGACCGCAAAAACCTATTCTACGAAGTTCTAGCAAAACGCGAAGCCGCGACCCAGATCGTCGAGTTTATCCGCGAACGCCCGCAGCAAAGTGGTATCATCTACCGAACCTCTCGCAAGAGCGTGGAGGAAACTGCCAACATGTTAGTTGCGAACGGCATCAATGCAGCCGCCTACCACGCGGGGCTTCCAGCAGAGAAACGCTCAGCCACTCAAGACGCATTCATCCGTGATGACATCACCGTGATGGTTGCCACTGTCGCCTTTGGCATGGGTGTCGATAAAGCTGATGTGCGCTTCGTCATTCACGGTGATTTGCCGAAAAACATCGAGAGCTACTACCAGGAAACTGGCCGAGCAGGCCGCGATGGTGAGCCATCCCACTGCCTGCTACTCTACTCCGCTGGCGACCTCGGGAAGCTGCGATTTTTCATCGATGCCATGCCTGTCGAATCTGAGCAAGCTCGTGCGCGCCAACTGCTCGCCTCGATGGATGCCTTCGCCAGCGTCCCAAGCTGCCGAAAGATCAGCTTGCTCAACTACTTCGATGAAAGCTGTGAAGTGGAAAATTGTGGCAGCTGCGATTACTGCGCCGGCAGCTTCGAAACTGTCGATGCCACCCGCGATGCTCAGATCGTACTCTCGGCAATCATGCGCACTGGCAACCGCTTTGGTGGCATTCATATTTGCGATATTATCTGCGGTGCAAAAACCGCAAAAATCCGCCAGTTCGAGCACGACAAACTCAAGACCTATGGAGTCGGCAAGGACAAGCCAAAGGCCCATTGGCGCAGTGTCATTGACGCCTTAGTTGCCAGCAAGAAGCTCGCACTCAGTCAGGATAAATTCCCCGTGCCTCAGATCAATGATGCCGCCACCGAAATCCTCTTCGGCCGCGACAGCTTCCAGCTAGCGGTCGACAAAAGAATCGCGTTGGATAAAGCCCAGCATCGCGCTGAAGAAATCGACTGTGACCACGACTTCTTCCACCACTTGCGCGACATCCGCAAAGAATTGGCCGACGTTGAAGGAGTGCCTCCCTACGTCGTCTTTTCAGATAAATCACTGCGCGCGATGGCAGCCTACCACCCATCAAACGATTCCGAGCTCCTCAATATTTCAGGTGTCGGTCAAAATAAGTTAGAGAAATACGGTCAGCGCTTTCTCAACGTGATTCAGGAATACCTCAGCAACCACCCCGAGCTCACCCCCAAGCCCCAGCCTCTGAAAAAACCGACTGCACCGAGGGTGAAGCAAGGACTAAGCGAGACCTTCCGCACTACTCTAGAAATGCTCAATAAGGGCATGCAACCAGTTGAAATCGCCCACGAACGGGGGCTCGGTCTTCCTACCGTCGAGGGCCATATCGCCAGACTACTCACCGAAGGTGAGTCGCTCGATTGGCAACAATGGTTAGATCAAGCCACCAATGCTCTTTGCCGTCAACTTTTCGAAGAACACGGACACACCGCACTCAAGCCCATCATCGAGGCAGGCAACGGAAAAATATCCTACGGCCAAGCAAAAATGGTCGCTGCACTTATACAGATTGAGAATGGGGAGGCCCATTGAGCTCAGTAGCTTGCGGCTAGCATCCTCGCCTCTCTACATTAATTCACCAATCAATAGAGCCAACGCTAAGTCCTTTCGTAGCGCAGGTCAGCGGCATAGATTCATACAAGACAACAACCTAACACCATACGACCATTCGCGCCAAATATCAACTCAACCCATTCTAAGTGATAGGTTTAAAATCCTCCTCCCACCTCGTTACTCTCACCATCTTATTTCGTTATTGATCCACTCTAACTATTCAAATGGTATTAGACTCTCTAGCAAAGAAAACTGAAGTTTTCAGCTCCAGTTTTCGCCTTAGCCTCACTCAACTCTGTGTGTTTTAGTCGAACTCCGGCAACCCAACTTTGTCAATCACTAGGGATGAATCCACAAACAGTTCTGTCCAATCAGGATTTATCTTATCGATTTAGTTAGACGAATTTACCGTTATTCTGGGGGACTTAGATTATATTTTCGACATGACTCACGGCAACTCAAGAAAGTTAGGATGCCTGGATCAACATCGCTAGACCTTCTTTTATCGACCTCGATGAGCGAAGATCCAACGCCTTTCGGTCCACCTCATTCATTACTCAGATCGTCATGCATTGCTAAGTATGTTAGCATGGGATTATGCGAATACTTGTGACTGGAGCGAATGGATACATTGGCCTGCGACTAATCCCCGAATTATTAGAACTAGGCTATTCTGTTATCGCCATGGTTCGAAACAAGAACCGTTTCCCTATCCACAACTTTGAGTCTTGGAAACAACAACTCATTGTCATGGAAGGAGACTTTCTCAAACCTGAAAGCCTACCAGCCTCTGACACCCTCCCAGATATCGACGCGGCTTACTACCTGTTGCACTCGATGGGGGCTGGTAAAAATTTCCCTGACCAAGAAGAAAACTGCGCCCAAAACTTCATCGAGTGGCTTAATCCAGTCAAATTAGGCCAAGTGGTCTACTTAGGTGGCATCTCTCCGCACGGATCGGCTCTCTCCGATCATCTAGAATCCAGAGCCACAGTAGCGCGTGTTCTCGGGACTGGAAATGCTCCACTCACTACTCTTCGTGCTTCGATCATTGTTGGTTCCGGCAGCGCATCTTTTGAGATAATTCGCGACCTGGTCGAGAAACTTCCCGTCATGTCTACCCCAAAGTGGACGCGCACCAAATGCCAACCTATCGCCATTCGCAATGTCATTGGCTACTTACTAGGAGTCATCGAACCGACAAAGAAACAACACTTCTTCAATGGAACTTTTGACATCGGTGGACCACAGGTTCTCACCTACCAAATGATGTTAGAGGGCTATGCTGCAGTCCGGGGCCTGAGCCGGTTCATCTTGCCCGTGCCCTTTTTGAGTCCAAAGCTCTCAGCCTACTGGCTCTACTTCATGACAGCCACCAGCTTCCCACTTGCCAGAGCATTGGTGAGTTCATTACACATTGAAACCACCTGTGAAGAATCACGAATAAAAGAACTCATTCCTCAGGAGCTACTAAGCTACCAAGAGTCGATCGAACTAGCCCTCTCAGTCGTCGCGCAAAATCGCGTACCATCCGTTTGGTTCAATTCTCTAGCATCTGGCAGTGTGGATTCCCGCCACATCCGTAATATTCACATTCCTGAGCACGGTGTTCTGCAGGATTCCAGAGAGACTCAATTGCGCGCAACTCGACAAGAAGTGATCGATGCAGTCTGGAGTCTTGGCGGAAAGACCGGCTGGCCGAGCATGGACTGGGCTTGGCACATCAGGGGGATTATGGACAAATGTGTCGGGGGGGCAGGTATACGCCGCGGTAGGCGCGACCCTCACGAGCTTTGCACCGGCGACGCCCTAGATTTCTGGCGAGTCATTCTTGTAGATAAGGAAGCCGGTAGGCTGATACTCTTTGCTGAAATGAAACTACCGGGCGAAGCGTGGCTCGAATACTCCGTCGACTCCAACTCGATCAAACAGCGTGCAGTATTCCGTCCCCGTGGGCTATTTGGTCGGCTCTATTGGGCATCCACCTACCCATTCCACCTCATCATATTCCCGCAGATGTTAGACCAACTTTCTAAAGGCTGGAAAGGTCGCTCCAAATTTTAAATTCGATCCCAAAGTTGACACTCCATCACGCAACCAATTGCTCAGGTCATCTATGCATCTATCACTTTCGAATCCTCTCATTGTCATTGATCCATTATTAGTGCATACTGTCTGACTATGATTCGACCAATCCACCTCTTCCTTCTGAGCCTTATCGCTTTCCAACAGTCAATTTCTGCAGAAATTGCCCCCGTTAAAGACGCTCCCATCGATGTCAAAAAAATAGGCATGCAGTTTCCAGTCCACACTTTTAGTAACCTAGCAAAACAAAAAAAGAAAATTCCAGACGAGCTAGGCGGCGACTATCAGCTCATGATTGTCGCTTTCCAGCGTAATCATCAGCAACTGGTCGACACGTGGTTTGATGCCGGTGACACCCTAGAAAAAAAATACAATAAGCCTGGGAAAATGTTCCGTTATTACGAAATTCCCACCATTTATAAAATGGGATTTATTCGCAGATCTCTCCTAAACACAGGCATGCGCACTGGCGTCAAAGCTCAAACTGCTAGGGAGCGCACTTTTACTATCTACATCGACAAAGCCCCATTTAAGAAAACATTACAGATACCTAACGAAACTGACATTCATTTATTCCTGCTCAACAGCACGGGAAAAGTCATCTGGCGCTGTCAGGGTAAACACTCCATCGAAAAAGAAAATTCTCTCACTAAATCCCTAAAAAAACAAATCCGCTAAAATGCTAATATTAATGGGGCAACGTGTTAGGCAGCATATTTGATGCTGGAACCGTGAAAGTATTTTCTAACTCTCGCTGGTGATCTCTGAAGTCTGCGCATTTGAGTTTTAGTCTTGGATTTGAAGTGCCCATCTTTTCGACCTGATGGCCTTCTTGCTAATTCAGCCTTTAGGTCTCTATTCAAATATTCGTCAGGGTTGAGATCCGGGCTGTAGCTCGGCAGGTAATGCAGCTCTATACTTTCAGATTTCTGACTAGCCCACTTCTTTACTTTTTTTGCATGGTGTACCCTCAGGTTGTCTAAAATCAAATACACTTTCTTATCGGTATCTTTGATCAGTCGACGCATAAATTTTATGAGCCGTTGATTGTTCATTGATTCCTCATAAAACATGAAGCGAATCTTCCCGAGTTTTGTTACCGTTGAGATCATATTCACTCTCTCCTTTTTGCCCTATCTCTCTCGAACTGGAGTCTTCCGCTTGGGGGCATAGCCTCTACCCACCTGATCTTGATTACACACTCCAGTTTTATCGCCCCAATGTATCTCTGCACCTTCTTCGTGCGCTTTCCTTTCTATTTCAGGGTACTCTTCGGTGGGCCATTTTTGGGACACGCTTTGAGCAACGTTCATAGGAGCGTTTCACTGGCTTCTGAGGAGTAAATCCCCATAGCTTGAGATAATGACCAACTGTTCGTATCGGCATGTCGATCTTGAATAAATGAGAGATTAACTGCCTAACAGCCGCTCGCGTCCATAGCGCAAAATCGAACTGTAGCTGGTCAGGAGTGCAGGTAATCAGGCAGCAACGAACTTTCTTCTGCTGCTCAGGCCCCAATGTACACCCTGACCCTTTAGGCTTTCCTCGTGATTTAACCTTGAGGGCTTTGGAGCCACCTGAGAGCCACAATTTATACCATTCAGAGACTTTATTGCGGTTAACTCCTACGACATGCGCGTTAACTTAGTAGATTAAACCATTGAACATGAGCTGGTTGACGACTCCTCTTTTCAATGCTTACGTGGCTAATCCGGAGTCTTATAGGATCACTCAAGGTACTTTGGCTTAAAGCACTTAGGTGGGCTGATAGAGCTTCAAATAGCTTTTCCATACTCAGCACTACCTTTTTTAACTGGCTGAGACGAGCTGCTAGATTGAATCCTATTAACTGTTGGATCAGAACTGCCAGAATCAAGGACTCGTAATGATCATCGTTGCTCACGCCCTTGAAGACTTTTCCGAGGTTTAGCGATTGCTTCCAAGCTTTGAATCGGGTCTCGATATTCCAGCCCAACGCGTAGATTTCGAAGAGTTCCTTAGCGGTGACATCAGAACTAACATTGGTGAGGAGTATATGCCATCCATCGCGCACAAGGGCTTGAGAGCTAGCGCGTCCTTTGCTCTTGGCGTTACGAGCTCTACGTCTTTATGTAGCCGTCTTCTTGTCCGCTCTTACAGCCACGAGACGCGCACACATTCCACATGTTCCAACTGAGACTTCCTCATCAATGAAGTTGTTCGATAGAGGTCTGAGACGCTTCTCTAACGAGGATCCGTTGCTAAAAGTAATTGCGACATTGGTTGGAACACGCGTGAGCCAGAATGCAGACATTTCACCTATGAGCTTAAAGCTCTCAGTGACGAGGTAGCCCATGTCTCGAACAACCAGATCTCCAGGATTAATTTGGTTGAGGAGATGCTTCCCTAGTGATTTATCTTGATGAGTTCCATGCGTAAATGTCTGACTAACAGTTGATCCCGATAGTAAATCAAAGGCTAGGTCCAACTTGAATCTAGCTGTGCGACTCACCCCATTACCGTGACCAGGAAAGTTCGAGGCATTGCCTTTCCCCATGACTTGAAAAGTCGAATCTTCGACTAAAACTCTGGTGAATCCGTGCATCGAGCAGAGCTTGGAGATAGATGAAGATGATTGCTTTACGAGTTCACCGATCACTGCTCGTAAAAACTGAGGGGCATTGTTCGTTATCCGCTTATAGACAGCGACTCTGGAGATTGTTTTGCGCTCAAGGATGCCTAATACCACTTAGCAAAACCAAAGAGACAAATGTTCTTTTTGCTGGCTTTAGGAAAATGCGCTGAAACCTTGGGTTTTGCGTTGGATGAAAGAAACAGACTTGGCTAAGTTCTCAAGTTGCAATAAGTGTAGCGGCGAGTCGTTGGTGTGTAAGCATTTAGACATGCCAACCATGCCGGCGCACTCAACCTTCCAAGCTTATAATGCTTTTTATATCAGAAAGTTGCGATTAAGTTAATGCGCATGAGGAGCGGCTGTTACGTAAGCTGCTACTTGCACATTTTGTTTCTGTTCACTTCCGCTACTGGGATTGAAAAGACCATCGCGACCACGCGATCTAACTAGACCTACGACCTTTGGCCCTTAAACACGCCCCCTCACATCCACAATCAATTGACTATGGAGTTAGAGATATGTTTTTGAAATTGGTCTTGTTAGATGAGATGGTCTGTGAGGCTGATTGTCTCTCCCATGGATCTAAGTTTATCGATCCAAGAGCGCACTAGCGTTCTATCTGAAACTGCAGGGAGCACGCCCGCTGGCAATTCTTTGGCCAGAATTGATTGCACTGCCAGACTGACGGTTAGAGAGACTAAGCGAGCCATTGCCGAGCCATTTTCATTGCCGATTTCGTCTAGGGAATAACTTTTGTGCCAGATGGTTTGATCGCCATCCTTGACCTCGTGTTCCACGCAGAGCACCACGCGGTCGGCTTCGCCGGGTTTGTATGAGTAATTGTCCCAAAGCTCATCGGATTTCTCCTTGAGCACAGCTTCGGCGGTTTCGGGTTTCAGGTTGTCGATGGTGTCAAAAATATCACTCCAAGCATCCGACCATCCTTCGAGTCTCAATGTGCCGCGGACGAACTCCGTGACATTCCATGAGGCTGGGAAGTGGTACTGGTTGATAAATGGGATGGAGTCGCGGTTAGGGTAAGCTTGGAAGCACTCGCCGCTGGCGATTGGTGCCGCATATTCCTTGAGTGCTTTCCACGGACTGTCAGTGTGCTGGACGTCTCCGCCCTGCACCCAGCTAGCGGGAGATTTTAGGGCTCTTAGAACACCTACGGGCGACCAGCTGAACTTGTATTTAAAATCATTCGGGACGCTGGGGAAGCCACCGCAATAAGATCTGAAGGAGTGTTGGTAATCGCCGTTTGCGTATTCGCTTTCTTTAAATGATTCGATCAGGTCATGCGCTAGAAGGTGATCCAAGCCTGGGTCGAGTCCGACCTCATTGATGAAGGTCAGCCCTTTGGCCTTGGCAGCTTCATCGAAAGCCTTCATCTCCTCGGAGACATAGCTGCTAGAAACGAAATGGGCGTCGCCATCAAGGCAGATGCCGGCGACCTTGACATGCTCTGACGCGGGCAACATGGAAATCACGACATCGCCGGGTGCTATGGCCGCCTTCAGTGCGTCCCATGATAGATGCCTGACCTCTTGGGACTGACAGCTGTCCAACATTTTTTTCCTTCGTCGGTGCGTCGGCACCAGAGAACGAAGTTAGTATCGAGATTTGCCAGGCGTTTGATGCCCGGCACGGAAGAGAGGCCGATTCCCAGCCAGTGGATTTTTGTCATTTGATTGAGTTTGATTTGGTGGTGAAAATGTTGTGTGCCCTACCCCACACGCCTGCGGTGTCGTCTTGGATATCGAGTAGCGATGGCAGTAACTGAGAAGAAAAATCATCACTGCTTTCAGCTGGTAAAAGTGAAGGTAAGTGATCGATGGCAATGAGGTCGAGAGGCGAATCCCCATCGATGATCCGAATACACGGATTTACGAAGTCGGAGCACTCGCTGTAGATTGGAAGCGGGTTAAGGTCACTGGTCGGATCGCAGCTCACATCACAGATGACAGAGAGCTTTCTTTGTTCCAATGCCAACTCCTCACCGGTTAGAAACGGCGAAATTTTGCTATTGAGGAAAACGCAGTTAACAAAAATGTCATGTTCGGTTATTTCAGGGAATGGTCCACCGACTTTGGTTTCCTCCATATCCCAGCAGGTCACTTCGAGTCCTAACTGATCCGCAACGGAACGAGCTCCCTGACCACAACGGCCGTGGGCACCAATAACAATTATCCGCGGCTGTTTTCCTGCGAGCGTGTTCCGCAAGTCATCGATCATCGCCTCTTGGTTTCTGAATGAGCTTAAGTTTTTAAGCTCCCTGTTGTCGCGCTGGGCGCACCATGCTTGAACAGCGACTGCCGCTCCGGCAAAACCGGCCCAGAATCCAAATGCTGCCACGCGTCGACCGTCCTCGTTGGTAAGGTATTCAAGATCAAACAACGTCCCTCCACCGGCATTGAAGCGTCCGAGCACATCCTTCCATCCATCCTGTTCTTTGTAGGCGTGGGCGAAGTAGATGTGGCGGTGTTTGAGTGGGGTTGTTGCCTCTGGCAATTCTTTGAGACCTAGAATGTAGGCATCGGCAGGAGCTTGATCCTGCCAGCTATTTTCTGCCACACATTCGCAGCCTAGGTCCTCGTATTCTTGATCATCAAAGATGGATTGAGTAGAGCGCTCTACAGTCACTTGATAGCCCTGATCTATGAGTTTTCTGGCATTCTCAGGAGACAGTGCACTGCGTTCTTCAAGTGGTTTGGTTTCGGCACGTAGCCAGATATGTGGTTTGCTCATTACTGAATTTTTTCTAGAATTTGGGTAAGTGAAGTCAATAGTTCGTCGGCATTATCACTATCAAATGGCATAGGTGGGCGAATTTTGAGGACGTTGTGGTGCGGCCCGTCGGTTCCGATGAGATTCCCGGCGTCCTTGAGGGCATTGGAGATTTGTGAGGCTTCGCTGGTTGCGGGTTCGAGCGATTCGCGATCTTTCACTAGCTCGATACCTAGAAATAGGCCAGCCCCCCTAACATCACCGATCAGTGGGTACTTTTGCTTAAGCTTTCCGAATCCAGCTAACAGCTTACTACCCACCACTTGGGCGTGTCGCTGAAGAGAGTCACGCTGGGTGACATCGATGACTTTTTTCCCCACCACGCAGGATAGCGTGCTGCCGCCAAATGTGCTAAAAAATTCCATCCCATTGTCAAAGGCGTCAGCGATGTCACGTCGGGTGACGACCGCAGCCAGCGGGTGGCCATTTCCGATAGGTTTCCCCAGAACAACGACATCCGGCACAACGCCCTGTTGGTCAAATGCGTAGAAATCACTACCAATCCTACCGTAACTGGTCTGCACTTCATCCGCGATACACACTCCTCCTGCTTTTCTAACGTGTCGATAGACCTCTGAGAGATAACCATTCGGCGGGATTATCTGTCCACCGACACTAGGGTAAGTTTCAGCGATGAAAGCTGCTAGACCTTTTCCTGATTCCTCGATTTGAGTAATTTTGTCACTAACCGCCTGCGCATATTTCTTAGGCGCATCATCATCGCGGTAAACACCCCGATAGGTATCCGGATTGGGCACGGTATGAACCCAGTCCGGGGCGCCGTTACCACCCGGACCATTGTGTTTGTAGGGGCTGATGTCGATTAGAGTTGTGGTGTGGCCGTGATAAGCTGATTCGGCGACGATGGTGTCGCGGTGTCCGGTGGCAGCACGGGAAAGTCGTAGGGCCAGTTCGTTCGCCTCACTGGCTGAGTTTAGGAAGAAGCAGGTATCCAGCGCATCTGGCATTGATGCGAGTAGCGTCTCGGCATAGGCGTTGAAATGGTCGCTGAGATAACGCGTGTTAGTGTTAAGCGTGCGCATTTGCTCACAGGCGGCCTCGACGACTTCCGGATGGCAGTGTCCGACGTGGGGCACATTGTTATAGGCGTCGAGATAGCGTCTACCAGTGTCGTCAAACAGATACTGCATCTCGCCCCTAACGATTTTCAGTGGATCCGTGTATCCCAGAGACAGGTTACCGCCGGTGACCTGTAATCGTTTCTGGAGGCATTCGTCTCTGTTCATGACAATGATTTTTTGAGTACCTGATGTACCTCATTGGCATCGAGGGCCAGGAGTTTGGGCAAGGTTCTGCGGATCGGTTCTTGGCTGATCGCCAAGTAAGGATCGTCGGGGCGTTGCCGTATTTGATGCTGACCCATGCAAGCACTCACGGCGAGACGCATGCACATCATCGGGAATAGGACGGTGAGTTCGTCATCCCCGAGCGGCATGGATTCGTTGTAGCCGATGGCCATCTCTAGAATCACCTGCAGGACATCATCCGATTCCAAACTGGTGTAGCCCATAGCGATCGCCAAATCGCAGATGGTGTGAGTGTGCACCATGTCGCCGAAGTCGATGAGACCGGTCACCTCATTGCCCTCCGCTAGGATGTTGTAATCGTTGGCATCGTTGTGGATCACACTCGTTTTCAATTGGCCGAAGCGAGGCACCACGATGGTTTTAAAATTCTGATAGACTTGATCGATTTGGCCGCGTAATTGTGGGTCAGTAATGAGACCCCGGTAGCGCTCGACGGGCTCCATGGCGTGGGCCAGATCCCAGTCGAATTTGTAGTGAAAGGCAGGGTGGTCATAACCAGTCAATGCCAGATTGAGCCGCCCTACAGTACGGCCAAGATTCCGCAGCAACTCAGCACTATAGGGCTGGCACTTCGCCAGAACTGTACCGGGGACAAAGGACAAGACGCGTCCCACGTATGCATGACCGCCGTCGTCGTTTAGGGAAACGAGGGATTCCCCTTGGCTTGAAATCAGCACGTAGGGTATAGCTGCTAGATCACTTTGTTTGACTAGATCCATCACCTCATTCTGCGCGGATAACAGCTCGCGATCGCAGGAATCGTGGGTCAACTTGCAGACGAAAATCTCTCCATCATTGGTGCTGAGTTTGTAGTTCAGATCACAGTCTCCAGGTAGCCGATCGAGCTTTCCATCAAGGCCATAGTTGTCCCTCACCCACTGGTGAACTCTATCCTCGGAAACTCCGTCTTCTCGTTCTGCGTCTGACATAGATAACGCCTAGTTAAAGAAAATTTCGTCACATGTCGATGATAAGGTCCACAACGTAAACGACTCTTCCGCTAATTGTTAAAAAAATGACTGAGCGGTGGATTTTCCGCCGATTTTCTTTCATCACTTTAACTGATAGAGCCCACAGCATAATCGATGTGTTCAAACCATTGCTTTTTGCTACCATCCGCAGATGGAACCAGCAGGTACAGAGAGGCTCGATCAACTTGTCAACCGCCAAGGTGAACTCGCCCTTCAGCTAAAGAATCTTCAGCAAGAATGTGTTCTGATAGAAGAGTCGATAGAAAAGCTGGTGCTGGAATCTCGACAGGAGGAATCCCCTGTTGCAGCTAAAATCCACCCAGTAAAAGACCCAAGGCATTCTAACGCAGAAGTATTTACAGAAAAACCTGTAACTCTAACACCTCCCCCAATTCCACAAGAAATCAGTCCATCATCCCCCCTGCAGGAAGCTCTACCACCGACTCCTCCCCATACAAAAGACATTTTAGATCCGCCAAAATCTGCTACGCAAACTGGATCAGAGCCCCAACCGAATTGGGAAATCAATTTCGGTCAAACTTGGCTAGTGCGCATTGGAGTTCTCTCGCTGCTCACTGGTCTTATTTTCCTCAGCACTTATGCCTATAAGAACTGGATTTATGAGGCTCCAGCAGCTCTCAAAGTCGGGTTCTTCATGCTTCTTTCACTCGGGCTCACGGGTGCTGGCTTCTATTTTGAACGAGCCAAAGAGAATCTAAAACTCTACGGCCGCGCCATCACTGCTGGAGGGCTAGCTGCAGGCTATTACACCATCTATGCCGCTCACTTCGTGGAATCTCTTCATTGTATTAGCAGCCCTGTAATGGCGGGCGCTTTACTCACGGCCTGGGCAGCCATCATGTTGGCATACTCGTGCTGGAAGCAGTCTCGCATCATCAGCATCATGGCCACAGGACTCGCTTTTTACGGAACAATAGTCAATCCAGCCGGGTGGCTCTCGCTCTTCTCCGCCCTGCTTCTTTCCGCCAGTGGAATGTTCCTGCTGGTACGCTATAAATGGAACAACGTGGGCATTATCACCATTTGCGCAGCCTATGTCGCGCACGCTTTCTGGTTAGGCTATTACCCACAGCAACTCGATCCGGTTGTCCGCATCTGTTACTTAGCCAGCTATTGGGCTATCTTTGCCTGTGCCACCTCGCGCTTCGCTGGAGCCACGATAGAACTCGCCACAGCGCGTCTGATCACCGCCATCAACAACAGCGCCAGCTGGGTGCTCGCGGCATTTATCCTCCCCAGCTTCACCGATCGCCCTGAGCTGGGCACTATTTCGCTCATTGTCGGCGGATTTTTCTTACTCTGTGGTGGCCTCGCCCGCCGTCAATTGATCTGGAAAAAAGAGCTCTCTAACATCTACCTCTACCAAGGCCTTTTTCTCATCACCATAGGAATTCTAGTCGAAGCATCTGGCTACCATCGCTTCCTCATTCTCGCGCTGGAAGCAATCATGCTGATGGTCGCAGGCCACCGACTCCAACACAAATGGCTAAAAGGAATCTCGCTCATCGTCTATACCTTTGCCCTCGGCTCTACCTTCTTCAGCAACGACCCACCGATGCTCAGCTTTGTAGCCCTCAGCGTGATCAGCGCCCTCTACGCAGGACTCACACGGTGGAGCCTCAATGATGGAAAAAGCAATGAAGGCTTAGTGGCTCTATTCCCAGCCTTCTCCACTTGGATCATTCTTTATTTCGGTGTGTTTGATGGCTTTGAAACGACTCAATCTCTCAGTTACACCGTTGCTATAGCAGCTCTCGTTTGGGGGCTTTTCCTTGCCCTCAAGAAGAAGCTCTACCTACAAGATCTTACACTCATCGCCAGCATCATCCCTCTCGTCTGTGGCGGCATTCTTAGTTTTAACCATTTCGAATCAGCTAACTCCCTCGGTGTTGCACTGCCCATCATCGGACTCGGCATGTGGTGGAGTTCGAAGCAAATCTTCCAGCTACAGCAACGCAACTTCGACCAAGCTCCGCTTACCCCGTGGAACGACATCACCGATTTTCTTGCTTGGGCCTACTCATGTTTTGTCAGTTTTACAATCTATCAACTCGTTAGCCTCAGCCCGACCAGCGACCTCATGTGGCTCTACTTTGGCGGAGCACTCGCCATTCTTGCTCACTTTATAGCGATTATAACCAAGCGCATCAGCATAGCGATCCCAGCGCAGGCCTTCCACATTCTTGCTATTTTCAGTATAAATAATCATACGCCATCAGCGTCACTACTCCCCTTTATCTTCCTAGGCCTCCACCTATTTCTTAGCGAATATCTCTGGGGAGCGAAACCGATTCTGCGTAGATTCATCGCACCACTAGCGGCCATAGCCCTATGCAGAGCGACCGATCACCCTGAAATATTCCTCACTGTTTTGGCTCTAGCGTTCTACGGTCTCGCATTCATCAGGAAAGACAACTTACTCACGATCACTGGCGCACTGGCCACTCTCTTCATTGCTTCATTTGATGGCATTATTGGGCCATATCATTCTTTTGAACTCCTCGATTACCTACCGATGGCAGCACTACTAGCTATCTGCGCTATCCCTAACTGGAGCGATGAAAACCTCACCAAGCCTTGGAGCTTTGCTAAAGGTGGGTTCAAGTTTGGCACACTCATTTTGCTCTTTGCCTACGCCTCAGCTCACACCCTGGATCACTACCTTGGAAATGGGCTAGCAATCTGTTGGGCATTGCTCGCCGCTGCCATTTTCGGCCTCGGACTTTTCACTCAACACCGCAGTTACAGGCTCACAGGTTTGATCGCTTTAGCGGCATCTATCATCCATGTTGTCACCATCGATGTCATGGCTCTCAATACCCTTGGCCGCATCCTCAGCTTCATCACCATCGGACTCATCCTCATGGGTCTAGGCTACCTCTACAATCGCTTCCAAGAACGCATCGCTAAATTCCTCTAACTTCCATGCGTTCTCACATGTATAACTTGGTAAAAAAATCGGTAATCTTAGCACTAACAAACTCAGCTTGCTCGATCGAAGCACTATGACCAGCCTGAGGAATCACGCAGAGTTCAGCCCCTTTGACACCCGCCACGATATCTTCAGCCTTCGCTATCGGTGTCGCTGTATCTTCATCGCCCACCATGATAAGTGTTGGACAGAAAATAAGCTCTAACCGAGGGCGGTAGTCCTCGCGCTCTATCACTCCGAGGGTGGCGCGTTGTACTCCAAATTTGGAATTAGCCTTGAGCTTCCCTAACCAATGACGACGTTCGCCAGATCTCAGAGCATTTTTCATAAAACTCGCTCCAAACATGATCGGCATAATCCGCGAAGCTATGGCTCCGATTCCAAACCACCGAGCCACCCATGCGAGCCGGCGGTATTTCACCTGTGTTTTGTCCGGTTCAGGCCCAGCGGAACTGCCAATCACGGTGAGACTGAGAACTCGCTCAGGCTCCCACGCGGCTAGCCGCATTCCAATAAATCCACCCATCGACAAGCCGACAAAGTGGTATTGAGCGATAGCTAAGTGCTCGATAATCTGCTGAATGTCCATTCCCTGATCGCTGATGGAGTAACCCGTTTCAGTCACTTCAGTTTTCCCCTGCCCCCGCAGATCGATCGCTATGCAACGATAGCTAGACTCCAATGCAGCCAGCTGATGCTCGAACATGGAGGAGTCCCAGAGAAGGCCGTGCACAAATACAATCACCGGGACGCGTCGCCCATCTTTAGGGCCACGATCTTGATAAAAGAACCGACATCCATTCACTTCGCATTCCGCCATAGCAATAAACAAGTCGATAGGTCCGCACGCATCAAGCGCGAAGTTCCTCCCACTAGATTCTTTCCACTTGTCGCAACTGCGATCTAGAATTATACCACTCGGAGCGACTGATAGAACGATGAAGCCACTCATAAAAACAGCCCTCGGACTCATCGGGATTTTCCTGCTCATTTTCCTCCTGCTCAATTCTACCGGATTGCTGACTCAGGACGACCTCGCTGAAATACTGCGCAATGCTGAGAATTGGGACAAACGGTGGATCGGCTTACTAGTGATCGGGCTGCTTATTTCCGATATCGTCATTCCAGTACCAGGGATCGTGGTGGTGAGCATCGGAGGGTATTTCCTCGGGCCATTTTGGGGGGCAGTCTGCGGATCACTCGGTCTCACCCTCGCGGGAGTCACGGGCTACGTTCTTTGCCGCATCTACGGCTACCGTATGCTCAAACGCATTTACAGAGACGAAGCCCACCTAGTAGACATGAAGGAAACCTTTCACCGCCACAGCACGCTGGTGCTGTTACTTTCCCGGGCACTTCCTATGTTCCCTGAAGCCGCGAGTTGCCTCGCTGGTGCCACCCACATGCCATTCTTGAAATTCCTTCTCACCTTTGGTGCCAGCTGTACGATTTACTCGATCGCTGTGGCCTACGCGGGTTCACTATCATCAGCAGAAGACCTCACTCCAGCATTGATAGCCTACCTCTGTATCATGACCGTGCTTTGGTCGTCTTGGGCGCTCTTTATAAGAAAAAGTAAACGTGCTAAAACCCACAGCTAAGTTCACAAAAATCACGCATGAACGATTCCACATGGCTCCACTGGAGTGGCGGCAAAGACTCAGCCTACGCCCTCAATAAACTCACTCGGCAAGGAGGCCAGTTAGCCGGTATTGTCACCGCACTCAGCTCCGAGTTCCGCCGCATTTCCATGCACGGAGTGCGCGAGGAACTGCTCGACGCCCAAGCCGAGGCGCTCGGCCTACCGCTGCAAAAAATTTTCATCCCCCGCGACTGCAATATGGAGGACTACGACTCTATGATCTCGGCTGAAATGGCTAAGCTCAAAACGAGAGGTGCGACGCATTGTGCCTTCGGCGACATCTTCCTCGAAGACCTCAGAGCCTACCGACAAAAGCAAATGGACGCCTGCCAGCTCGAAACCGTTTTCCCCATTTGGAAAGAGGCCGACACTGCAACCATGGCGAAAAGCATCATCGACTCTGGCATCAAGGCCATAGTCGTCTGTGTCAGTGGCAAGCACTTTGATTCCAGCTTTGTCGGTCGTGAGTACGATCTCGATTTCCTCAATGACCTGCCCGAAGGTGTCGATCCCTGCGGCGAAAATGGCGAATTCCACAGCTACGTCTACGACTCACCAGACTTTTCTCAGCCGATCCCGATCAAGCACGGCGAGAAGGTCGACAAGCTCTACACCCCCGCCAGCAACGAAGAAGACGAGCCCAAATGCGGCGCCAAACCAGCCTGGGACACCGAGTTCTTTTTCCAAGACCTCAAGCTCTAGACTAAATCCATTTCATACAGAATGATCAGAATTTTTCAGGATTCACAAAATGGTTCTCTGATACAAAAACTCTTCATTCTGTAAATTTTTAGAAATCCTGCAATTCTGTATAAGGAAACAGGCCCCGGTTTGGCTGCTCCCATAAAATCACCGATTAGCTTCGCCAAAGTCCCAGCACTCTCCTACACCGAGTCCATGAAACTCGAACAGGGACAGATTTGGAAAAAAGGAGACAAGTACCTACTTATCACCACGTGGGAACGCCTCGACATCGAATACAAGGAAATGACCGACCTCGAAACGCGCGAGGGCACAATCCACGATGTCAGTAAAAAAGAATTCTGCCGACTCCTCAAAGGTGCTGAGCTCTATCAGCCAGAGCCAGAAATAGTCGCAGAAGAAAAAACCGAAGACTAATGGAGATTCAACAAGCTCTAGAGATCGTCAGCTACAAGCTTGGCGCTAAAAATGGTGAGTCAGCTCTCAGCGATTCTTTACTCATCAAAGAGGAAATCGAGCAAGCAATCAGCGACAAGGCGAGTGATTCCCTGCGCAAGATCGATGCAAGGTCCTACATGATGGCAACCAAACTGGTGAAGGCCGAGCGCCTCAGACTAGCTCGAGTAGCGGGTGAAGCATTTCTCTCAAAGAACGCCACCGTAGACGGAGTCGAAACCACCGCTTCAGGGCTCCAATACAAAGTTTTGCGGGCTGGCTCTGGCCCATCCCCACAGCTCTCTAACCAAATCACCGTGCACTACCACGGCACACTCATCGACGGATCAGTCTTCGACAGCTCAACCGAGCGCGGCAGCCCAGCGAGCTTTACTGTGAACAAAGTCATCGAAGGATGGAAGGAAGGTCTCCAACTAATGAGCGCAGGCGCAAAGTTCCAGTTCTTCATCCCCCAGAACCTAGCCTATGGCGACCGCGGCACTGAAACCGCAGTCCCCTCCTTCGCCGCTCTCATTTTTGAAGTCGAACTGCTCGCTATCGAGTAAAACACCAACGCAACGTGACGGCGATTTCTCCACGTGGCGCGGCCGTCCCGGTCGCTCAAAACAATCCCAGCGAAGCTGCTGACTAAGCTATCTTTAGCTTTGAAACTTGAGGGTAACCCGTAATGATAGAGCCCTTTAAACGATGAAATACTTACTGTTCATTTTCCTAAAGCCAGCAAAAAGAACATTTGTCTCTTTGGTTTTGCTATATGGTATTATTTCCCGCAGCTCATTCAGGCTGTCTCATAATGTGCACATAATGTGGAAGCCCAGCGCCCCAGGTTCGAGCTTTAGCCATAGAGTTCACCGTAACACGCTAATTTCCATAAAATAATCATCCCTCTATAAAACCTGTCTAATAAATCTTCTTTCTAAGAGAAATCTACCACCTTTTGTTCTTAATTTTAGCCGCATCTAGCGCACCGTTCATGCTACCGAAGAGCTTCAACATAGCGTTGTAGAGCCCACGATTCCCATCGTCCTCTTTAGTCCTCGACAAGTCTGCAGATTTTACTCCCTCGCCGTTTCTTTCACGCCTTCTCATTTCCCGGATCACCACTTTGGGGTCACCGTAATTAGGTGGAGGTTTGGGTAATCGCACTTTCGCTGCTTTCAAAGCCTCCGCGTAACTCCCGAAATACCTAATACTCCACTTCGTTAGTGAGATTCCCCTATAGTCCTCGTGTGCGTCATAACCAGAGTGCTGAGAGAGGTGAATATGCTCGGGGTCGATCTCATAGCGCCTTTTTATAGCCGCAATCACATCTTCAGGTTGCTTGAACACCCGGAAGTGAGACATCGCCGGAGTCTTCGGCAAATCCCCCGCGGCCGTAATCGCTTGACCTATTCCGCCAAAATGCTTGATCGCCATAGTTAATAACGAAATATTATCTACCCTAATATTAATACACTTCATACTCAACCCCGCCTTACACCTATCCTTTAACCCCTGTATCAACAACTCGGGAGAATCATAATTCTCGTAGCTAGGTGAACGAAAAAACCTCGTGTGACTGACCCCGATGCTCAAACAAAAATTCAGCCAGTTTCCATAAAACCCGTAAATTGTATTCTCATGCCTCCGGATAAATTTACTCACCCGCTTTAGGTCATAGGGAACTTCTTCCTCCAACCACTTATCAGCCTCCTTCAACAATACCTCACGGGCGACCAACATCTCTGAATCTCCTAGAGCCATAATTTTAGTCAACGGGTCTATTTTCGCCACTCTCAAAGCTTCTTCATAAGAACCAAAATAGATAAAACTTTGGTTAATACAGGCTCTATTTGCCCGACAGTTCCTGTAGTTCAACTCCAGTTTCCCAGGGCTTTGCTTATTTAGTTTTTTTAGCAGCTTAATGAGCGACGCCTTCGTGTACTCTTTAGATTTCCTAGCTAACCTAATTTGCTTTGGGTCTATCCCTGCAGCTTTGAGCCCTTCATCCCAAAGGCCAAACAGCCTCCTTATATGACCAGCCATCCCTCCCTCGTTATCAGCAATGTGAGCATAATTTAGAGGAATTCCCTTCTTGTGATACACATGTAAGCGATCCAACACATATAGGTACGACCAAGCTGGCTCCCAGTGAGGCATGAGCAACTTTGCTTCCCTCCCATGACGCAGCCCCAACCGCTCCATTCGCATCTCTTCACACCGCAACTCGAAATGCTCAGGAAAATCTTTCGTATACTCTTTAGCCGTATACGAATGTTCATTCCTTATATGAGCGCTGATCGACTCTGACCTATACCCACAGACCTGACACTCCACCTCAACCGTCGGAGTGATTAGAATCTCCTCGTAGCTCAACCCGGCATCAATCAGCGTATAATACCACCCCCTAAAATCCTCAGGATCAAACAGCCCCTCGAGTAAATATGGAGCCTCGATCGCTACTGCGGACAGATTTAAGGCTTCTCTAGACTGATGCCGAGCTTTTATCTTAGCTAAACGTTTTTTATACTGTGCACTAGTCATATGATATACTCGAATTTCTTACCTTATATTCACCATATTCGAGCTAATCCCTAAAGCCTAATCTGAGAAAACTAAAAATACACACAACACGCCCAACCTTACCACTCATCCGTTCTAAAGGACGATGCTGGCAGGCCTGCCTTGTTAAAAAGGCTAGGCATTCCAGCGTTATCAAACGCGTATCTCACGGCGACGGGTTTTGCCACCATGTCGCTTGAGACGACGATGGTGTTATTTTCTATCTTCGCCTTTGCTGGGACAAATTTCTTATCGGCACCTGCGATCACGAAGTTGGTAAGGGTGCCGTCTTTGGCGACCATCGGGGAATCTGTCTGGTCAAACGACAAGCGAATCTTTCCACCTTCGATCATCATGTCCTTATAAATCGGACCAGAAAAGACGACATCCTTTTTGCCGTAGTCTTTGGCCAATGCCCAGAGGGCAAGTCGCTCACCGACTTCCTTTTTGTGTGGCGGGTGAATGTTCTTAAAGTCACCTACATCCAAAGTCACCGCGATGCCGACATTTTTGATGGAAAGCGATTGCATCTGAACTTCCCTGAAGAGCGCGCTGTTAGTGCCACCGTAATTATACGGTGGAAGCTGCACATGGTAGAACGGGAAATCGCCGAGGCCCCACGCATCGCGCCAGCTCTGGATCAGGTTTGGAAACAGCGGTTTATACCATCCTAGTCCGCTGACGTCGTTTTCGCCTTGGTACCATATCACTCCCTTGATTGTTGATGAGGTCAGCGGGCTGATCATGCCGTTGAACAAGGCCGATGGCCAGCGGGATCCGATGCGAGGCAGGCCTCTCGGACGCTTCGGCTCAGGAACTCCTTCGGCTTTCGCCTTATCCGCAGCTTCCTGCCAGATCACCATCTCCGCCTGGTATTTCGCCTTGGCCTTCTCAATTGTCTCGGGGTCCGAGATCTGTTTGACCTCGTGAGCATACATGTTTTTTTCTAAGAGCATTTTGCCGGATGTCCACGTCCGAGCAGGTGTTGCCCCCATGGCGGGGCATACTAAACCGATCGGAACATTGAGTTCGGTGTGGATTTTTCGACCAAAGAAATAGGGCACAGCAAAAATTCCACCCGCCGTTTTTGGAGTGCACTCGGACCAACTCCCCTTCACATTGTCAGCTGGATACGCCGTGGCAGCACCACGCACATTGAAAAATCTGATTTGCGGGTAGTTTGCTTCTGTGACCTCCTGTTTACCATTGGTAGCGTGTGGCAAGCGGAACTCCATGTTCGACTGGCCGGAGCACACCCAGACTTCACCGATAAGGATGTTTTTAAGCTCGATGGTATTATTGCCTTTGACCGTGATAGTGTATGGTCCACCGGCTTTTGGAGTCGTGAGAAACATCTTCCACTTGCCGTCATTTCCGGTCGTCACAGGTTTGGTTGCATCCTTTGCCCAGGAAGCTTGAACCTCCACCTTTTCACCGGGAGCAGCCCACCCCCAGAACCTAGCATCGCTCTGCTGTTGGAGAACCATGTTATCCGACAGCAACGCCGGCAGTTTGACTTCGGCAAGGAGATTGCTTGCCCCTGCCGATAAGACCAAAAGTCCAATAGAAAATTTCTTATGCATGTTCATAGATTTGTTTTGTTTGGAAATAGTAAGGGTCAGCCAGTGCCTACATGCCATTAGCCAACGGTTTCTTTGCTCACACCTGCAACAGCTCGTGAGTTTTCAGGTAAGCTTCCGCTAAACATCTGCCCATCATGATCTAATCTTTGCCGCTGTAGTGAATCATACCTCCATTGGCGGTGAGCTGGGATTCCTTAGAACCATTGAATTCTGACTCATTCAGTCTGGCTGATAGTGTTGAATAAACTGCACCCTAGCGAGTTGGTTTTTGAATAAAAACAACTTTCTTGAATCCAATTGAGGCGAATCGACGAAGACTAATAATGAACCCACTAAGGGAGTTCTTAACAAAATCCAAAACAAATAGAGACAAAGATTATGAAAATATTAGCTACTACAGCCATACTTAGCGCCATTGCAATGGCATCCCCCATTACCGCTGGCGAGTGCCACACAAAGAAAGTGAACAATATAGTCGAAACCGCGGTTGCGGCAGGCTCTTTTAAGACGCTTGCAGCCGCACTTGAAGCTGCAGGTCTGGTAGATGCTTTAAGTGGTAAGGGCTCATTCACTGTTTTCGCTCCAACTGACGCGGCATTCGCCAAGTTACCAAAAAGCACTGTTGAAGATCTCTTGAAGCCAGAAAATAAGTCAAAGCTTCAAGCTATTCTTAAGTTCCATGTGGTGTCAGGAAATATCGGCCTTTCAGACGCACTTACCGCTAAATCGGCCAAATCACTCCAGGGCGAACCTGTAAATGTGCGCTTCTCTAATGGAAAAGTAAAAATTAATGACGCGTCCTTAATCTCTGCAGATATCAAAACTTCTAATGGCGTGATTCATGCAATCGACTCAGTAATGCTTCCGCCCGCACCAAAGAATGATATTGCCAGCGTTGCTAAGAAATCTGGACAGTTCAACACCTTGCTCGCAGCAGTTGGCGCAGCGGGCCTAGATAAAGCTCTTTCTGGAAAAAACTCGGTGACTGTCTTCGCCCCCACCGACGACGCCTTCAAAGCGCTACCAAAAGGAACCGTTGAGTCACTACTCAAGCCTGAAAATCTCGATAAGCTCAAAGCCATTCTAACTCTCCACGTAGTACCCGGCAGAGTCTCTGCGGGCAATGCCCTGAATGCTAAATCATCCAAATCATTGAACGGCGACACACTCAATTTTGGAATCGAAAATGGTCTATTCCAGGTCAATGGTGCAACTATCGTGAAGACCGATATCCAATGCGACAACGGCGTTATACACGTCATTGATTCTGTTATTCTACCAAAAACAAAGATCAATTGTCACTCAGCGTCATCTGACACAAGTCCAAGTCAAATGATAACAAAAGCCATCACAAAAGGTGTGCCTGTTTTTAACCATGGCAATCACAGTAAATGTGCCGACATCTACCAGCAATGCTTGGTATCCCTCACCAAAGCAACGAATGTCGACTGCTCCACACGCGCTATGTTACATACGGTCTTGACTCGCTCGCAAAAAATCAATTGCGATACGACACGCGCCTGGACACTCAGAACCGGCCTAGACAATGCATTAGCCTCAATGAATAAATAATACCATTTGAATAGTTAGATTGAGGTAATGACGCAGAATTTTTTCTATTTTAGCAAGGCTCAAGGAAGGAGCATAGCGAGCTATGTGACTGACGCAGAACGCCGCTAGAATGGGAAAGGTTCAGCGCTATATTAGAATTCAGCTTGGCTGACAAATCACGAACCTCAAAACTAATCATTACACCAAGGTAACTGTGAAAATGGTATAATGCCATCTGTCAACATCAGGAGGGGATTTCTCCCCTCCTGATATATTCAGTTACGAGCAGACTTATTCAGTCAGATTGTCTATTCAGCCCGACAGCCTGATCTTACTTTTTTTGAGTAGGGTGAATGTATCCTTACTTGTTAGGATAGGCTTACTCGCCAGCACCATGGACGTGGCCGGGTTGACCGTGTGGTGGGTTTGCAGCCTTAGGCTTGGATGCCGCTTCCTTCATTTTCTGCAGTTGTGGCTTGAAGCTTTCTGCAAACTTGGCCGCTTTTGACTCAGGGGCTGCCGCGATGATCTCATCGATCGCCTTGGCGGCACCATCAAAGTTATTGGTGCTTAATAATGGGTTCATTTTCATGCCAAGAATGCTTTGCTTTTCTTCGCCCACCACTTTGTAGTCGGTGATGAACTTATCAACCAATACGATAGCTCCATCGACCTTACCAGCCTGCATGGCTGCGTTGATGTCCGTTCCAAGTTTGGCCAGCGCGTCTTTGCGCTTCTGTTCGGCGACGAAGCCCGATGCATCGGCTGGGTCGAGCTTGGCAATTTGGTCGGTGATGTCACTATAATGACCGAGTTGATCTTCCGGAAGGGCTTTAAGGACCACGACTAGGGCCTTGGCCTTAGCAACGCCTTCGAGTTTTTCGGCGGCTGCCAGAGCTTCGTCACGGGCGACACGCTTGCTACGTAGCTCATCGAGATGGGCAAGGTATTTTTCAGGGCCTCCAGCTTGGTAACCGGTGCGTGCGAAGGGGCGACCTTTGGCATCCAGTAACAGGATGGTGGGGAAGCCTCGGACTCCGTATTTTGCCTGCAACTCAGCATTTTGTTTATGAGTGGCTTCACTGAGCTTGGATTTGTCTTTAGGGAAATCGAGCTCAACGAGCACAAACTTATCAGCCACACCTTTTTTGAAAGAGTCGTGTTTAAAAACTTCATCGACGAGCTTGATGCACCAGCCACACCAGTCGGAACCGGTGAAGTCGACGAGGAGCTCTTTGTTTTCAGCCGCAGCTTTTTTCTTCGCGGCTTCGAAGTCGGTCATCCATTCGTCTCCAGCGGCTGTGGCAACTGTGGCAAAGGAGGCGGTCATTGCCAGAGCTAGGCCGGCGAGTAGTATTTTTTTAATTATCATAATTTGTGATTGTTTCGATTGGGACGTAGGGAAATGTGATTTTATTCCGCCATTTGTCCAATCATATCGTCACGGATATCGGTTCTTGTCTCATTTTTTGGGTGGTTGACACGCGTTACAGATCGCCCGGCACAGCTCATTTTGTCTATCTCATAGATCATGCGCACTGGAGAGAGTCGAAGGTCTGAAGGTCTAAGGTCAAGCTAGCAAAGTCTGGTGACTTTGTGGACCCAGCAATCGCGCCCACGCGATCTCACCGGACTTGCTACCTTGAGACTTTTGACACTCGTCTTGCAGGATTAGACACCCAATATTTGTGCAATGTGACGGCCACTTCACGTAGCGCGACCGTCTCGGTCGCTCAAAATAATCCCAGCGAAACTGCTGACTCACAGCGCTCAGACCTCACCAGCAAACTTCCGAACGCCATTCAGTCCCGCCATCCCCACACAACCCTGATTGATAGAGACCCCATAGACTCAGACCATTTTCCAAGACCCCTTGTAGAATAAGAAATTATTGGAGTTGCAACTCATTTAGCCTGTCTCATAGATTTACTTCCATATGATAAACAATAGATTGATCCTTAGTTTTTACTTGCTGGTTTCTGTCCTAGCATCCGCTGGCGAGCGGGTGGCGCTGTGGCCAGAAGGAAAGATCCCGGATTTTCAAGCCCATCAGATTGCGGCAACCACCCGAGAGGCGCGGGCGCCGGGATTCAAGGCCGCGGAACATACCATGCCGCACCTCGACTGGTACGAAGCCCCGGCGGAGAAAAACGGTGCATGCATGCTGCTCATTTCCGGTGGCGGTTACAATAACTGCTGCGACGGGGTGTGGATTGACAAGGCCGCGAAAAAGTTCACCGAACTTGGGTTCGTTTGCGTGAACTTGACCTACCGCACGCCGCGTCCGCAAGGGTTGCCGATCTACCAGAGCGCGTGGGACGATGGCCAGCGCGCCGTTCGTCTTGTGCGCAAAGACGCGGTAAAGCGCGGATTCGACCCAGAGAAGATTGGCGTGTTAGGCTTCTCCGCAGGATCGCACTTGACGGTTGTGCTTGCGACGAGCGCGCTCACATCAGCCTACGAGTCGGTCGACGAACTCGACCAACTTCCCTGCCACGTCAACTGGGCGGTTCCCGTCTACACGGCCTACGCGCTCACGGACGGACTCACTGGTCCCAATACCCGCGATGGGGATGCGATCGATGTGAAACTCTCGGACGCGTTCAAGTTCGATGCCAAGACCTGTCCGATGGCACTCTTCCATGGCGGGACTGATGTCTATTCGCCGAATGGCTCCACCCAGATCTACCGTCAACTTCGCCGGATGAAAATTCCGGCCGAGCTCCATCTCTTTGCGGATCGCGGCCACGGTTTCATGGGCAACCCGAACAAGGGCGAAGACGGTACCGCCTATGACCACTGGTTCGACCGGATCCCCGAGTTTTTCCGCCAGATGAATTTTGACGGACGTCTCGGCCCGGAAGTGGAGTTAATGACCCGCTATCCGAACGACGATGCGCGCGGCGAATTTCACAAGGAGCCGGTCTGGCCGGAAGGCCGGATGCCGGATGTGCAGGCAAAGCAGTGCCAACCCTACCTTGAGTGGCATATGCCGAAGGAACCCAAGACCAAGGCCATCCAGATCATCTACTCGGGCGGCTCCTATCAAGGCAACAATCCGAACGGATTCGAAGTGGCACCGGCAAGGCGTTACCTGAACGAAAAGGGCATGACGGTCGTGACGATGAAATACCGCACGCCACGTCCGCAGGGGGGACTGGCGAAACACACGACGGCGTGGCAGGATCTGCAGCGCGCCATCCGAATCGTCCGCAGCAAGGCCGCAGCGAAAGGGCTCGATCCGGACCGCATCGGCATCATGGGTTCCTCGGCCGGCGGACACCTGACGCTCATGGGCGCGACCAGCTCGAAACAACGTTCCTACAGGCCGATCGATGCACTTGATAAGCTTTCCTGCAACGCTCAGTGGGCGGCCGCCATCTATCCAGCCTATGCGCTGACCGATGGCGAGAATTCCCATAACACGACCGGTGGTAACGCCGACGACGCTCGGCTTGTACCGGAGTTTTCCTTCGACCTTGCCACCTGTCCGATGCTGTTCGTTCACGGCGATGCGGACGGTTGGGCGGCAATGAATTCAGTGAAATGCTGGGAACAACTACGGCGGATGGGAATTCAGTCGGATCTCCACACGCTTGCCAAACGCGGCCATTGTTTCCAGAGGAAGGCCGCCCCGGGCACCGGCAGCTATACCTGGATGAACCGTATTTGGGAGTTTATGAACCACAAGGGGGTCAATAAATAGGTTTGATGTATTGTGAACCTACGGAGAGCCATTTCTAACATGTACAAAAAGTGGGTCAGGCCCCATGAGTAATATGCCATTCAAGCCCGTCATCACCAAACAACCCTGGCTGATATAACTCTCCATAGAACCAGACAATCTTCCAAGATCCTTTGTAGAACAAGGGATTATTGGAGTTACTGCACATTTAGTCTGTCTCATGTGGCTCATTAGGCCCTGCCACGGGCAGGTGTGAGAGGGCTTTGACGTTCTGCAAAAAAAATAAGACGAATAAGGACAATGATCATGGGGCCGATCACCCCCCTGTTCTCCCGATCCTCCTCGAACCACTCCTTAATTTTGAACTTGCTCCAACCCCGGAAAGTAATATTATTCAAAACACCATGAAGAGACTTACCATCACTCTATTAACTCGCGCTATATTTAGACAGAACTTTGAGGTGGTTTCGCTCTCAAGGTATGAATAGAAGAGATGCTAGAAAGCTCACCCCTGAAGCGCAATTTGAAGTGAGACGTCAGGCTATTCGCCTA
>Ga0233404_10000007_pt1 | contig 49144 bp, 50 predicted proteins | sample Na_oxic_2_MG_FD_179861 | JGI IMG/M metagenome (GOLD analysis project Ga0233404, IMG submission 179861) | Seawater microbial communities from Saanich Inlet, British Columbia, Canada - Na_oxic_2_MG | ecosystem: Environmental > Aquatic > Marine > Inlet | place: Canada: British Columbia | collected...
TAGATCAAAAACCTGTTCACCGCAATAGGAAAACAGATTATGGATTTTTATTTCATCAAAAATCATGGATTGAATTCTTTTTGGGTAACAGCATTTTCTATGATCTGTTTAATGTCTCGTTTTAATTTTTCTTTACTACCATGCACATCTAGGGATGGATATTTTTGAACAACCAAATAAAGTAGTTCTTCTATCCACACCTGTTGTAAATCAAAACTGGGAAGTAGTTCTTTTATTAATTCTTCTATTTCAGGAGTGTCAAACATATGTTATCAGTCAACTTCCAATCCGGCAACGGTGTGATTGCTTTATAGTTTGGAGAAATTAATTAAATATACTGAACATGCGAATTAATGGTTGAAAAATTCTTAACAACGCGAATAATAAAAAGTTAAGTTTATTTTTAGAACATGTATTGCAAAAATTTTCCCGTTTGAACCGTGAACCACTCTTACTCAATAAGGGAGGCTATTATGAATTAATTCGATTTTTGCCAAGGGTGGATGCTGAGCTGGTTGAAAAGTTAGATTTATTGGTAAAATATTTGGGTAGATGAAAAAAAATACTATTTTTGAAAAATAGTATTTCTAACCTGCAATAACGAGGTTTATTATCAAATTGTCAAATAAAACCCCTAACTATTGGGCTATTGTGCCAGCGGCGGGTAACGGCTCGCGGATGGCTAGTCACCGTCCTAAACAATATTTACCATTGCATGGTAAACCCATTCTCCAACATACCTTAGAACGATTATGCTTATCGCGCATTGCCGGTATTGTCGTTTGTTTAGCAGAAGATGATGCTTATTGGGAGACGGTGACTTTACCAAGAACGGTCATGCGTGTCGGCGGTGGAGTTGAACGTTGCCATTCGGTATTAAACGGCTTACAAGTCTTACAACAACAGGCGCAGCCTAATGATTGGGTGTTAGTGCATGATGCAGCGCGTCCTTGTGTGCGACAGGCAGATATTGAAAAATTGATGAGCCAACTGGCTGATCACCCAGTCGGTGGACTGTTAGCCGTACCAGTACGCGATACCATGAAACGGGTGAGCCAAACTCCGCCCAATACTCATTCTGGAGAACAAGGGCTAGAAATTGTAGAAACCGTTAACCGCGAAGGTTTGTGGCATGCCCTCACGCCACAAATGTTTCGTTTAGAGACATTATATCATGCTTTACAAAGTGTATTAAAGAGTGGTGAATTAGTCACTGATGATGCACAGGCGATAGAAAGATTGGGATTGCGCCCCATATTAATTGAAGGACATGCGGATAATATTAAAATCACTCATCCACAAGATTTAAGTTTAGCAAAATTATTTTTGCAACAACAGTGGAATCCAAACTGCCAAAACTAACCCTGAGAATGTAGTGAAAAAAATTAAAAGGGCAGAAATACCATTTTTTCAAAAAATGGTATTTCTTTTATACCCTCAAAAAACGGGTTCATTCCAATAACTTAAAAATACTATTTAAAAAAAGTATAGGGCAGAAATACCATTTTTTCAAAAAATGGTATTTCTTTTATACCCTAAACAGGTTCATTCCAACACAAAAATTTTTAAAAGTATTTTGGAAGGAAAACTCAATATCCAAACCGTTGTGCAGTTTGGCTGGTTTCCTGCTTTATTGTCTTGATCTCTTCTTCTGAAAAATCAGGTTTATAGTAAGAAGGAAACTTGATTTTTCCTGCAAATTCGCGCATCACTTCCTGCCCTTCTCCCAAGCAACAATGGTCCATAAGGGCTTTAATCGTTTCTTCGGGTGATTCACAAAAATCTTCAAAGCGAACAACCATTGATGCTTTTCGCAGGTTCGGATTAGCCTCCAATCGGTCCGCGATATAGCCGTGGAGTTTGTTCCAATAACTGGACCACGCTTGAACATCTTGTTTATTTTCCCATAAGGTCATAATTTCTTTGGTTTTGTCGCCAATATTTATGGGACGCATATCCAATCCAAATTCAAAATGACCTATTCTCTGCAAATGTTTAAGTGCTTGTGGGCTTTCTTTAATACCTTCGCAGAATAGCACATGTTGCTTGATGAGTGAGGCGATGTGATTAACCGGTTGGCGAACGGGTATCACAAATCGCGCATCTGGAAATAGTTTCAAAATATACTCAAGCCGTGTGATATTGTAATTTCCTTTGGCAAGGTATCTGTTTCCATTCCGCAGCAACAACAATTTACGAATGTGATTATGATAAAAACTTTCAAACTTCAGATTATTCGTACTTTGATCTAGAATATTGCTGTTCGCAGGATTATGCACATTCGGGAAAAAAGTCATCCAAAGAATTTCTTCCATCGCCTCAGGGCTATCTGGGGTAACGAGGATCCCATCACGGTGCGCCCGCTCAATTGGCTTGACTTTCCGCGTAAGCATACGAGCCAATAACCAATTCCACCAAAATGGTGTATAAATAGGTGGATAGTCTTTATACTGCTGCGACACGACCCCTCGGTGACGCGACAATATTTCTAGGAGTATCGTCGTACCGGCACGGGCAAGTCCACTGACATAAATAGGCTTTTCTATCCGTACCTGGCTCATTTCCTCCTTGAGAAACTTAGATTCCAAGTTGCCAAGACGCACCCAAAAACCTTTTGTCCTGTCAATAAATCCACCCAGAAAATCAACCCATTTCTGTACCTGAAAAATATTGTTGTTCTTCTTCATGAGATTACATTGTTTCAAAGTCAATGAATACGAAAAAGGAGTTTTATGGCAAGGGAACCTATAACCACAACCAACAAAAAAACAGCTTCTGACGAGTGCATCCATTCAGGACCAATTTTAATGTACTTATTTTCAGGCAATGCGATCTCCACTCTTTCCAAGAGCGAACTTTCGGGAATGTATCCGATTGGATTACCAAATAGTACGTTCCACCACTGACGTTTATGTAGAATTGGAACGGGTTCTGATAGAGGGAAGGTGGCAATGACTTGACTGGTTGAATCACGCAACCAGAGTTGCTCATCGGACACCGGCCAAGAAATTTGCCATTGACTTTCTTCAACGCCCTGCTTTGCTTGGGGATGCCACTGCACTTCTGCCGAGGCAGGAAATGTTTTGATATCGATTATTGCCCCGGTTTCTGGCATGCGATAATTATATGCTGTCCCTAGCCACACAAGCATAAAAAGCACAGGTAGGGATGCAAGGATAGTAGGTCCTAGCGCAAGACCAATTTGTTTTAAAGAAAGGCTCAATGTTCGACGAATAAGTTGCCAAGCACCTTTAAAATCGCCATCATATTCGTTAAGGGCTTTCTTTGTCTCGGCGGCTTCCGTCTTTATCCTGGATAGTTTTCCTTGAGATGAAAAAAGCACGTATAGCCACATTGTAAGAATTGATGCCGCAATTCCCCAAAAAAACAATCTAGCCATTGGGGACAACACATATTCCAATATGGCATCAAACCATGAAAAAAAAGGTGAAAATATATCGAAAATACCCATGTTTTAATCTTGCTTGCAAGTTATTGGAGTGAAAAATAATAGCATTCCTTAATTATGTACGAAAAAGTATTTTAACATTTTAGAAACCAAGTTTTTTCAAAAAACTTGGTTTATTTCCGTAAAAAAATGTTAAAAGATGTGGAACTGCTTATTTATTCACAGATTCAGGCGAAGTTTCTTGAACGTTTTCTGAAACGTTTTCTGATTCCTTGGTAGGCTGTTTTCCCCGTATCCGCCTAATAAGAGCACGCACCGGCCAAAACAGTATTATACCCAGGGCAGTTAGAATGGCAATCACCAGCCCAATGAGAGAGCCAATAAGGGTTAATCCTGCACCAGGACCAACATAAGCCATTGCCATTTGGGGAAAACTTAATACCGCAGTGACGGTTAAGAGCGTAATGCCCCTTGTTTTTATACCACAACTATTTTCTACTTTCATGTTATACCTCTGTGAAGTTATTCAACCTTGTGCTTAAATAAAGGGGGCAAACAGTTTTGCCCCTACGGAAAAGACATTTTAATATGGAGGCGAACGATGTGTTCGCCCTTTTGAAGCCCGCCACAAAACGCCAGTTACTTCTTCAAGTTAAATTCAAAATTGAGTGAATCAGGATGAAATCGCTGTCCCCAACAAACGGCTGCCACAATCTTGTTGTCATTTGGTGCCCTGAACGGACTCATAAATTCCCAAACAACCTCCTTTTCTCGCGTCACTTCAAATATTCTACCTTTAGTGGACTCAGTAATAAGCGTGTTGCCGTTTGGTAATCTTTGCTGTGCCGCTCGGAGCAAACTTTGAAAACGGTCTTGCTCGTCTCCCGTATATTGCCAAATAGTTTCCATTGTCCTGGGATTAAATTCTACAATTCGAGACACCCCATCTTTTTTATTTAAATGACCACGATTATCGAATATGAGCATATTTCCGCTCGAAAGAAAATCAGGATCATGTTGCCTATGCCATGGACCTCGAGTAGCCCAAACAACTTGTTCTTCATCCAAATCTACAACGGCTATGGTATCGATCTCCCTCATAGAGATTAGAACCTGACCTTTTTTTAAAAAAGGAAACTGATCAGCAAGTTGATCGTCAAGCACTTCTACCGTGTTCGTATGCCACAGGTCACCCGTTCGCCCTCCGACTGGCAAGTCCAAAAGGCTAGAAAAATCAGAATGACGAACCACTTCTGTAATTGAAAGTCTCTTGATCTCTTGCCCATTGGCGGATAGAACGACAATGCCATCTTCAATCAGAGGCGGTTCCGGTTTTATTCCAGGGATTTCCTCAGTTGTGATCCAATGAACGAGGGCGTAAATCTTGCCATCATTGCCAACATCGACATCGTGATGCACACGCCCTGCATACCTCCAAATCATATTAGAATCCTTGTCCATTTTCACCAGTCCGTATCCCCAAGGCGTATCTCCACTAGCGGCATAAATAGCGAGAATATCGCCGTTTGGGTAAAGGTAAGCCTTTCTCCAAAAGATAAAATCATCTGATACAGGCGGATTTGATGTGTGAAGTGGATTTTTCCAGACTTTGGAGAATGGCAAGTGCCATTCATGCACAATCTGACCATCCATTGACATCAAAAAAGCTTTTTGGGCAGAGCTAGAAGTGAACAATGTAAAGCCGTTATAGGCTTTTTCTTTATTGTACCGAGAAATGCCGATGTTCGTATGGCGAGTCTGGTAATAAAGGTCTGGACGGTATCGGTCGCGGGGCATTAGTCTTACATGCCATGCCTTGGCAGCCAGGTGTGCATCCCGAAATAGCAAATATGGCCACCATTGAAATTTATAGGCTGCCATCCCGTAAGCAACACCTAAAAAACCAATAGAAACAAGTAGGATTACAGTAAATAACCGTTGTCTAACAGTACCTTTGTTCATATATTTATTGTACCTCAATTGTTTGAACGAAAAGAGCTTTACCTCCAATAACCTACGCAAACAGAAATCAAGTTTTTTTCAAAAACATGCGTAGGTTATTGCCACGCCCCTAAATTCATGGCTAAGGGGAATTTTGTTCGAGGTTAGAAAACTCAAAATTGAGTGAATCAGGATGAAATCGTTGTGCTCCATTAATGGTAGCAGCACGCTGTGGATCATTTGGAACACGGAATGGTGTCAGAAATTCCCAAACGATCTCTTTCTCTCGTGTTACTTCAAGTATTCGTCCATTCTTGGATTCAGTAATAAGCGTATTGCCGTTTGGTAGCCTTTGTTGTGATGACATAACCATACTGTAAAGAATGTCTTTGTCGTCACCTGTATATTGCCAAATAATTTCCATTGTTATGGGATCAAACTCTATAATCCGAGATTCCCCACCTTTGCCGCGATGACCAAGATTGTCAAATATGAGCATATTTCCGTTAGGAAGAAAATCAGGATCATGTTGCCAATGCCATGGTCCACGAGTAGCCCACACAACCCGTTCATTATCAGGATCGATAACAGCTATGGTATCAACGTTTCTCATAGATACCAAAACCTGACCTTCCTTTAAAAAAGGAAATTGCTCCGCAAACTGCTTGTCAAGCACTTCCACTGTGTTCGTATGCCACATATCTCCTTTTGGATTTTTGGCTGGCCACTTCAAAATGCTTGAGAAATCCGAGTTGCGAAACACATTTGAAATTGAAAACCTCTTGAGTTCTTGTCCTTGGGGAGATAGAATAACAACGCTATCTTCTATCAGAGGAGGGGACAGTGGTATTCCTGGAATTTGTTCAGTCATGATTTCATGAATAAGAGTGTAAATCTTACCATCGCTACCAACATCAATATCATGATGCACGCGTTCTGCATATTTCCAAATCACTTTGGAATTCTTGTCCATTTTCACAAGTCCGTATCCCCAAGGAGTATCTCCATTCCCTACATAAATGGCAAGCAGATCACCGTTTGGGTAAAGATGAGCTTTTCTCCCTGTGATAAACTCGTCTGATATAGGATATGTGATGTGAGGAGGATTTGGCCAAACGCTAGAAAAAGGAAAGTGCCATTCATGCACAATCTCACCCTCCATTGAAATTAGGAGAGCTATCTGGCTGTGCCTAGAAGTGAATAATGTAAAACCATTGTAAGCCTTTTCTGCATTATACTGGAAAATGCCCCCCTTTTCGTGGCGAACTTTATGGAACATAGAGGGGTTATCGTATCGACTGTGAGACTTCAATTTCATATTCCATGACCTAGCCGCTTTTTCGGCAGCCACAAATACCTGAGATGGCCATAAGTTGAAGTGACGGGTGGTTATTCCTGCAACAAAAAGCAAGAAAACAATAGAAATAACTAAGGCTACGATAAATAGCCGTTGTTTAATAGTACCTTTTTTCATAATATTGTATGTACCTCTGTTTGAACATAGAAGCTGACCTACGTGTCAGTCCTTTGTGGAATGATTTATCTGAACATCTATAACAAAAATTGCCATTATCACAATAGTTATGGTCAAGTATATGGCTCCTATACTCTCCAGCATACGGGATACATAAAAATTAGTGACATGTCCATCAATCATAAAATTAATAAGATTTGCTACATTACTCGGCCTTGCCACTAAAATAATTCCTGGAAGAAGAAGAGCTATAAAATATCCCCTCATAACAATAAGTGAAGAAAACACTAGAAAGAATACCACATAGTCATACCCATGAAGAGGCATAAATATAGGTGTCATGCAGAATGGAAGTGTAAGAAAAAGAAGCGTCTGCATTTTGCTCTTGTCTTCACCGTTTCCAAAATTATCAAATACCCCTAAATCTTTTTTTCTAAGCCAGAAAACTAAAGCCGAAACAAGCATCAGTCCTGCAACAGGTGATATGAAGGTAACTGGATGATTTATACCTATTTGATCCATAAACCAAAATAATCCCGACAACCGAGAAGCTTCAAATTGCGTTAGGGATAAGTGAGTTGTTGTTGAACCTTGGATGATTGAAAATGGATTATAATCTCCACCCAGCACTAAAATACTCATAGTTGTTACAGCCACAAATACCGATGACCATCCGAAGAAAGACCAATTCCTTGCCATAATAAACAAATAGATAACTGGTAGTAGTGACAACTGAGGCTTAATGCTGGCAACAACTATAAACAATGAAGCAATGATAATATTGCTACGTTGAAAAAAGTAGATTGCTCCAAGACATCCAGCAAGCGCAATAAGGGGAGTTTGTCCTATAAAAATCGTCCATTGCACCGCAGATATTAAACAAGCCAGTCCCATGCCTGCCCAAATTTTTCCATCATAAGACGTTAGGTTTAATGTTTTTTTTATAATACCCCCAGAAAAAAACGCTATTAACAGTAAAAAAAGAAGGTTCATAAAATCCAAAACATATTTGGCTATATCCCAAGAAAAAAGTGCGATTGGAATTGCAATAACTCCCATCGTTGGTGGATAAACGAAGGCACCTCGTCCCTGCTTTAATTGTTGTTGCCAAACTTCTTTTTCGTTCTTCATTTCTTTTTGCCAAACACGGCTAAAAGTGTCGAAGTTATAGGGGGATTGACCTGTCAACCAACAAGTACCCGCTATATAGATATAACGCCCATCAATGTGTTTTGCGCCGTCAGTTTTCAACACACCTGAGTTGAAAGCATAAGCAAAACATAAAATGAAAAATAAAATGCCAAAAAAACGTTGATATTTCATATCTATAATTTCAAAGTTAGCTATAAGCCTATTACTTGATGTTTTAGTTTTTAAAGTCAAAAGAAAAACTTGCCCGAAATACTCTTTTTGTCAAAAATAGTATTTCTAAAGGCAACCTATATCCTGTTTTGCTTCACAGAAAAAACTTGAACATCAAGTATTACGATCCATAAACAATTATGGTGAGGCTATTTGCTCAAAAATAACGACATCAGCAGCGACAAAGGCAACGAATAAATGATTCTCAACAAGTTGCCAATTTTCTGATTGTCTAAAGGCGAGCGAAACCACACCATCAGGTGTTGCCTTATCACCATAATGAATTTGCCGTACAATATCTTTAGTATATTGTGTCCGTGCGCGAATGACTAGCACAAAAGGCGATGTCAATGTTGTGGGTTCAATGCTGGTTGCCTTCTTTAGTAGCCTCAGTACATTAATTTTTCCGCTGTCATCTGATTCATGCAGGTATTGAGGTAATTGACTACCAAATTCATAACGGAGTGGGAAATATCCAATCGGCACATTAGAATTTTCATAAACAATAGACACTTTATCAGAACCTAAATGACGTATCAAGCTCGCAATTTTTTGATGGGGGCCGTGAGCAAAGTATTCACCATGAATAATTAATTGGCTTGTCGCAAATCCATTAGCACCAATTAATAACACAGCGGCAATTATCGCTAATTTGCGTAAACTTCGTTGATATGTAACCGCTAACCCACCTGCCAGCAGCAAATAAACACCAGGTAGCATCCAACTATTATAACTTGGTGCGGTTGCACCAAATGATGAAAACACAAAATTAGCTGTCACTACCGTCATAAATCCCACTATTAGAGCCAGCCATATCCCATTCTGAACAGTGTTATCTTTTTTTCTAGGTATGGCTAACAAGCCTAAAATAACGGAAGATATTAGCGCAATCCCTACTGCCATTTGGTTGACCGCCATGGTGGGGTGTACAAATAAACGATAGAGTAAACGTACAATACTATATAGGTAATTCTTTTCCGTCGCACCGTGTGAAACTGAAAAGGCATTTAGCACAAAAGGTATTAAACCTAACAAGGCTATACCCACAATGCCAATACTGATAATAATGGGCCAACAACGACCTTTAGCATACCAAACTACTAATAAACAAGCACTTAACAACGCACCCGCAAGCACGACTCCATAAAAATGGGTGTACATGGCTAAAACTAAGGACAGTAAAAGTCCAGCAATATGTTGCCAGCGATATTTATCAGGTTGAGCTAATATACGGGTAAAAAACCAAAAACTACAGGCTGAAAGTAGTAAGAACAATGGATAAGCACGTATTTCTACGGATGTTACCAACACGTTGGGTGACAAGCCAAAAAGAAAACCGGCAACGGTTGCAGCGCCAAGCCCCCATGTCTTATAAGCGGTGACAAAAATTACCCCCACAGCGATTGCCATTAATAGCACACCCAGCCAGCGCATAGCTGTTTCGCTCAAGCCCCAAATTGCTGACCATTCCCAACCTAGCCAATAACTGAAGGGGGGCATGCGGTCACGCGGTACACCGAATCCATATTGGCTAGCGTCTTTACCACTGGTTAGCCAACTGATAACTTCAATAGGGTTTAAAGTTAATCCACTCATTTGGGTAGTTTCATCAACCCAAAGTGTCTGCTGGGGTAGAAACATCGCCGCACTAATAACTGCAACTACCACGATTATAATTAATATAATCAGTGCTGGAATCATTCCACCTGTATTACGTGTGGAGAACCAAGAAAATGGGGTTGACATCATTTATCCTTGAACACAAAAAGTCGGTTGATAGCAAAATTGAAAAACATACCTACAAGAATGCCTACTATAGCGGCTAACTGTGGTATAAGGGTTGGTATCAATGCCAGCATATAAAGTGTTATGGCATAATTAACCACTGCCCCTACGGATGAAGCCCCTATAAATCCTAAGAATTGTTTTATAATCGAACCGTCGCGAGCATAAGAAAAGGTAAAGCGGCGATTCAAAACAAAATTGGTTACCATTGATACACCAATGGCGACAGCAACAGCGAGTTCAACGGTAACGTTAAACCATATAAGTATAGTTAGAACAAATAAATTGACGAATACACCAGACGTACCCACTACGGCAAATTGTGCCATCTGTGTTCCGAAGCTGTAACGGTAAATGAACAAACGGCGCAGATGTTGAATATATCGCAACTGCTCTTTGAATGATAGTTTACTTTCACCATATTGTCGATCTGCAAAATGAATGGGTATTTCCTGAAAATTTTGACAGTCACATTTGATCAGCAATTCTAGCCCAATTTTATAACCAATAGGATTAAGTGCGTATTTGCCTTGTTCAAAAGTTGTTCGATGCAATGCAAAAAAACCAGACATGGGGTCCTTAATTTTAGTTAAGGGGCGAGCCAATAATGTTGCTACCTTGCTATTGAGCCAACGAAACATCCCCCAATCAACATCCGTTGATGCTCCAGGAACATAACGTGAACCCATTACGAAATCTGCTCCCTCTTTTAAGTGTTGAACCATTTCTGGAATTTTTTCCGGCGGATGGCTTAAATCTGCATCCATGACTACAAGAAATTCATGTTTTGCCTGTTTAAGTCCATCAATGACGGCTTGGCTTAAACCACGATTTTCCTTGCGGACAATCAGACGTATCCACGGTTGTTTCAACTCAACAAGCTGTTCAGTACCATCACCGCTGTCATCGTCCATGATGAGCAACTCTATTGCCAAGTCAGGGTACTGACTTCTTACTTGATCAACGCGTTCCACTAATCTTGGTAGGTTTTCTACCTCCTTATAAGTGGGTACGATGATTGACGTTGGGGTTAGGTTGGACATCTAGCTATCCTGTTTTTTTCTTTTATTGCCCTTTGGAGACGCTAAAAAAATGTAGTTTTTAAATTATATTAAATGCACTTATATAAATAAGATTTGTTAGTGATGCAAATTTTTTAAAAACTTGGTTTCTAAAAAGTGTATATGAATTTATAAATTTGATCGCTAAATTTCAATTTACCAAATTATCAATGTACAAAAAACTCAATTCATTTATTATACACAAATTTTTGGCATTTTTCCTGGTTAAGTACAACGGATTTTAGAATCCAACGGATTTTATCCCCTGGCAATGTAAATGTAATGAACCATTATTTCGAGCTTTTCAATACTGTCCCTTATCGAATTGATAAAGTATTCCGCTGTTATCCGTTGGATTCTAAAATCCGTTGTACTTACCGTAAAAATGGGAATGCACCCCGATTAAAGTTTTGTTCCCTATTTTCAATGCTCCGAGTCATATTTAATGACCACCATTACCTAAATTTAATCCAATAACGCCGAGAACAATCAAACTGATTGAAAAAATTTTAATAGTGCTAACCGGTTCTTTAAACCACACAATTCCTACAATGGCTATTAATGTTGTTCCTAATCCAGACCACACAGCATAAGCAATGCTGATATCAATTATTTTCAGCGTCAGTGCTAAAAGGCTTAAACCAAGTACATAAAAAGTCAGCATGGCTATCACGGGTATTAATTTAGTGAAACCATCTGATAGTTTCATACAAATCGTGCCGGTTACTTCCAAAACGATAGCGATAATAAGTAATATCCAACTGATTGTTTTTGGATCATAATTCACGATTCTTCCTCAATACCTAAGTCCAAAATTCTATCTAAGCCAACTAGTTGTTCGCCTTTTCCTAAACGGATTAAGTTAACCCCCTGGGTGTTACGACTCACAATGGAAATACCATTAACTGGAGTGCGTACCAACGTACCACAATTACTAATCAATACAATATCGTCATCATCTTCCACTTGCACCGCACTGACTACTTCGCCGTTACGATCAGAAGTTTTAATAGCGATCACGCCCTTACCGCCCCGTCCTTTGACAGGATAATTATCAATGTGAGTCCGTTTACCAAAGCCATTAATGGTAGCGGTTAGTACGGTACCACCTGTATTGATAATCAAAGAAATGACTTTATCTGCTTCGGCTAATCTGATACCACGTATCCCACGAGCGGTTCTACCCATAGCACGTACTTTTTCTTCCAGGAAACGCACCGCTTTGCCACTTTGAGTAAATAACATCACATCACGTTGTCCATCGGTAATGTCCACTCCAATCAGTTGATCGTCTTCATCTAAATTGATTGCAATAATACCATTAGTACGAGGGCGGGAAAAACCGGAAAGTGCCGTTTTTTTCACTGTCCCTTTAGCTGTTGCCATAAAAACAAATTTATTTTCTACAAATTCACGTATCGGTAATATGGCATTAATTCGCTCTTTTTCTTCTAGTGGTAATAAATTAACAATTGGTTTACCCCGTGATATGCGACTGGCTTGGGGCAACTGATAGACTTTTAGCCAATAAACTTTACCCAAATTGGTAAAGCATAAAAGAGTGTCATGAGTGCTGGCAATAAAGAGTTTATCAATAAAATCTTCCTCTTTCATTTGTGTTGCCGCTTTACCCTTACCCCCTCGTCTTTGGGCGGAATAATTGCTCAGTGCTTGTGCTTTGATATAACTCTCATGGGATAAAGTTACCAAGACATTTTCTTCTGTAATTAAATCTTCTATGCTGAGATCGGCAACTTCTGAAACAATTTGAGTACGTCGCTCATCACCATATTCATCACGTATCGCTTCTAATTCGGTGCGTATCACTTGCATCAGGCGAGCTGTGTTATTAAGAATATCTAGCAAATCATGAATGCGATTTAACACGATTTGAAATTCTTCCAAGATTTTATTTTGTTCCAAACCGGTCAAACGATGTAAACGTAATTCTAAAATCGCTTGCACCTGCGTATCTGATAAACGATAACCTGCCTCACTTAAACCAAATTCAGATGAAAGTCCAGAAGGGCGTGAAATGGCTGTATCTGCCGATTGTAATAATTTTATCACTACCCCAGGTTTCCAGCTTTGGTGAGATAAACTAACTCGCGCCTCCTGCGGATTTTTAGCAGCCTTAATCAGCGCAATAATCGCATCAATATTACTTAATGCCACTGCTAAACCTTCTAAAATATGTGCCCTCTCTCTCGCTTTACGCAATTCAAACATAGTACGCCGCGTCACCACTTCCCGCCGGTGGCGAATAAATAATTCCAGCAATTGCTTAATATTGAGTAAGCGAGGTTGCCCATCTACCAGTGCCACGGTATTGATACCAAACACGGACTGCAATTGTGTGTGTTGAAAAAGATTATTCAACACCACCTCAACGATTTCACCACGCCGCAGTTCAATGACAACGCGAATACCATCTTTATCCGATTCATCGCGTAAAGCCGTGATACCTTCAATTTTTTTATCTTTAATTAAGTCCGCAATTTTTTCGATGAGACGGGCTTTATTCACCTGATAGGGCAACTGGGTGACAATAATTTTTTGTTTACCTTCTTCTTCGCCCTCAATTTCAGTACGAGCACGGATATAAACGCGCCCTCGCCCAGTACGATAACCTTCTAAGATTCCTTTAAGTCCATAAATAATGCCTGCCGTCGGAAAATCCGGACCAGGTATTAACTTCATTAAGTCTTCAATGGTTAAATTGGGCTCATCAATTAAAGCGATACAGGCATTAATGACTTCACGGAGATTATGGGGCGGAATATTGGTTGCCATGCCAACCGCGATGCCGCTGGCACCATTGATCAGTAAGTTAGGGATACGTGCAGGAAAAACGGTGGGTTCTATTTCAGATTCATCGTAATTAGGTGCAAAATCGACGGTTTCTTTATCAATATCCGTTAACAATTCATGGGCAATTTTCGACATTCTGACTTCAGTATATCTCATCGAAGCAGGATTATCGGCATCAATTGAGCCAAAATTGCCCTGCCCATCCACTAGCATATAACGCAAAGAAAACGGCTGTGCCATACGCACAATCGTATCATACACCGAAGTATCACCGTGCGGATGGAAACGCCCTAAAGTTTCACCTACAATCCGTGCGGATTTTTTATAAGGTTTATTCCAAGCATTACCCAATTCATGCATAGCATATAATGAACGCCGATGCACGGGTTTAAGCCCATCACGCACATCCGGCAATGCCCTACCTACGATAACGCTCATCGCGTAATCAAGGTAAGACTGTTTCATTTCATCTTCGATATTAACTGGCAGGATTTCTTTGGCAAATTGAACCATTTAATTTTATATATCCTTAGATTGGGTAGTAAAATAAGTAAGTCTTTTCGATGTTTCCGTTTTTTTTCAAAAATCGGATTTCTCGAAGCTTTATGAAAATTAGTAGAAATCCGATTTTTTCAAAAATCGGATTTCTTGAGAACTTCATTAAATTCATACTGACATATACTGATCGCCAGTCATTTCAATGAAAAAAATTATAAAGGATTGTAAGCCTTATACAACAAGGCTTTCTATTATTTTCACAAATTTGATTTCCGTTCAGTATAAGTGCTAAAAAAGATATTATTATACCATAATATCAAGTATAATTTATTTAATTTCTAGGTGTCATACGATAATGTAAAAAATCCGTGACATTATTAAATTGCATAAACGGATTATTCTTTAATTGTTCCGCCAGGGTAGAAGAAGGTTGAGCGGCATAATGGTGTCCTGGGTGTATAACCGTTTGTGGTGATAAACTCGTACCTAATTTTTTCAAAGAATGGTACATTTGCTCCGGAGAGCCGCCCTTTGAATCACAACGTCCACAACCTAATATAAATAAGGTATCCCCCGTCATTAAATGCCCATTAAGATAATAACAAGCTGAACCGGGCGTATGCCCAGGGGTATGCAAAACGGTAATCTGAGTTTTACCCAGTTGAATCGTATCACCATCGTCATGTAAACTCGCTTTTTCCAATTGATGTCCCCAAAATTCCGCTTCGGCTTTTAACAAATGAATTTGTGCATCGTAGGTTTTTAAAAGCTCCGTTAATCCGTTGGTATGATCATGATGACTATGAGTCAGCAAAATATCGGTGATTTGAAAACCTTGATGTTGTGCCAGGACAATCACTTTAGGTACTTCCCAAGCGGGATCGACGACTGCCGCTCGTTTGGAACTTTGATCTTGAATCAGATAGACAAAATTATCCATCGGTCCTAATTCCAGGGCATGAATAACAAAGGGCTTGACATTTTTCATATTGAGTTATCGGTATATTCTTAATATTGAATTAGTATTACAAATTAATAATTAGAATTAGAATTACTTTTGTTATTAATAGACATTATACTGATTTAATGTAACCAATTGATTTATTTAAAACTTCTATTTTGGTAAAACTAATGAAATCAAGTACTTAAATTAAATCGGTATAATGTCTAATAATTAATGATTAATTGAGCATATTAGTCTGATTTTTTCAAAAAATCAGATTTTTTGTAATGTTCAATATCTTGTTGATGAAATTTTTCAAAAAAATAGTATTTCTATCTAACACGCTAAGGCTGAGTAGTTACAATTATAATTGAAATCTTATGTATTTCCAATATTTTAAATTTACTTTAATTTCTTAACTCTGGAGTAAAGCTAATGAGTCACGGCGCCTTGCCACCTAAACAAGGACTTTATGAGCCACAAAATGAACACGATGCTTGTGGAATTGGTTTTATTGTTCATATCAAAGGACATCAAAACCATGAAATTATCAATCAAGGTTTGACAATCCTGGAAAATTTAACCCATCGGGGGGCTGTTGGTGCTGATCCACTGGCGGGTGATGGAGCTGGGATTCTTATCCAAACGCCAGATACTTTTTTGCGCGAGGTGTGTACTGCTGCTTTTAACACGCCCTTGCCACCGCAAGGTGAATATGGGGTGGGCATGATATTTTTGCCGCGCCAGGCTGAAAATCGTGTTGCTTGTGAAAATGTAATGGCTAAAATCATTGCTGACGAAGGGCAAGTTTTATTAGGCTGGCGAGATGTACCCACGAATAATGAATGCTTAGGTGAAAGTGTTAAAGTGGTTGAACCGGTTGTTCGGCAAGTATTTGTCAAAAAAGGAGATAATTGCGTCGATCTGGAGACTTTTGAACGTAAACTGTTTGTTATTCGCAAAATCATTAAACATACAGTTGAACGTGAATTGAAGCTTGACCAGGCTCATTTTTATATTCCTTCCTTTTCTTCACGTACTTTGTTATACAAGGGCATGTTGTTGGCTAATCAAGTGGGTATCTACTATCCTGATTTGCACGATAAGCGTATGGTAACGGCATTAGCTCTAGTTCATCAACGCTTTTCGACGAATACTTTCCCAACTTGGGATTTAGCCCAACCTTTCCGCATGATTTGCCATAATGGTGAATTCAATACTTTGCGCGGTAATCTTAATTGGATGGCAGCACGTCGTCATTCTATGGTTTCATCTAAGCTTGGTGATGATTTGAATAAATTATGGCCATTAATTCCTGAAGAACAATCTGACTCTGCTTGTTTTGATAATGCCTTGGAATTACTTGTCGCAGGAGGCTATTCCTTAGCGGAAGCCATGATGTTATTGATTCCTGAAGCCTGGGCTGATAATCCCTTGATGGATGAAAAACGTCATGCTTTTTATGAATATCGTGCTTCCCTGATGGAACCCTGGGATGGTCCAGCCGCGGTGGCTTTCACTGATGGTCGTCAAATTGGAGCCACTTTAGATCGGAATGGCTTACGTCCAGCCCGTTATTTAGTCACTGATGATGATATGGTTATCATGGCATCGGAAATGGGTGTTCTTGAGATTGAACCGGCAAAAATCATCAAAAAATGGCGTTTACAGCCAGGTAAAATGTTTTTAATTGATACCGAACAAGGGCGTATCATTGATGATGCGGAGTTAAAATCGCAATTAGCGAATAATGCCCCCTATCAAGCCTGGTTAGATGAAACGCAAATTATCCTGGAAGATTTACCCCCTGAAGTGGCTGCGATGCCACCCTGTCAGGAGATACTTTTAGATCGACAACAAGCTTTCGGTTATACCCAAGAAGATTTGAAATTTTTTTTGATACCCATGGTGATTGGGGGACAAGATCCGATTGGTTCTATGGGGGTTGATGCGTCCCTGGCTGTTTTATCGAATCGCCCCAGGATGTTGTATGACTATTTTAAACAAAATTTTGCCCAGGTTACTAACCCACCGATTGATCCCATTCGAGAAGAATTGGTGATGTCCTTAATTTCAATGATTGGACCGCGCCCTAATTTGTTAGGACTTAACCAGGGACCTACCCATAAACGGTTAGAAGTGCATCAACCCATTTTGACCAACATTGATTTGGAAAAAGTACGCCGTATTGAAACTCGCACTGATGGAGCATTTCGTACTAAAACGCTGAAAATGCACTTTAGTGCTGAACAGGGTGCTGAGGGTATGGAACCTGCCCTAAAACAACTGTGTCATGAAGCTGAAGAAGCGGTGCTGCAAGGTAATAATATTTTAATTCTGTCAGATCGTGGTATGGATACAGATCATATTGCTATTCCAGCCCTATTAGCCACTTCAACTGTCCATCATCATTTGATCAAGGAGGGCTTACGCACCCAATCTGGCTTAGTGGTAGAAACCGGCGAAGCACGGGAAGTTCAACATTTTTGTTTGCTCGCTGGATATGGTGCTGAAGCAATTAATCCTTATTTGGCTTTTGATACACTATCTGCTATTCGATCTACCTTGCCGGAAAAACTGACAGAATCAGAAGTGCATAAACGCTATATTAAAGCCGTCAATAAGGGCTTATTGAAAGTCATGTCAAAAATGGGCATTTCCACCTATCAATCTTATTGTGGTGCCCAGATTTTTGATGCCATCGGTTTGAAGGATGATTTTATTGAACGCTATTTCACCGGTACGAAATGTAAAACCGCCGGGGTGGGTTTAGCTGAAATTGCGGCAGAAACGGTACAAAAACATCGCTTGGCTTATGGTCATGCGCCATTATATCGCAATGCCCTGGATGTAGGCGGAGAATATGCCTATCGGGTACGTGGCGAAAACCACGCATGGACACCCCAAACGATCAGCAAATTGCAACAAGCTACCCGTCGCAATGATCGTACTTTATATAATGAATATGCTCAAGAAATCAACGATCAAAATGAGCGCTTATTAACATTGCGCGGTTTGTTTGACTTTAAACTGGCTGCTGAACCGATTCCTTTGGAAGAAGTCGAACCGGTTTCAGAAATTGTTAAACGCTTTGCGACTGGGGCAATGTCTTATGGTTCGATTTCTTATGAAACGCATACAACGATAGCTATTGCTATGAATCGCCTGGGCGCTAAATCGAATACCGGTGAAGGGGGGGAAGAACCGGAACGTTATATTCCAATGCCCAATGGGGATTCTAAGCGTTCTGCGATTAAACAAGTTGCTTCCGGACGATTTGGTGTCACAACCGAATATCTCGTTAATGCCGATGATATTCAAATTAAAATCGCACAAGGTGCGAAACCAGGTGAAGGGGGACAATTACCGGGTCACAAAGTCGATAAAACTATCGCACGAGTCCGTCATTCAACGCCTGGCGTAGGGCTGATTTCACCACCCCCTCATCATGACATTTATTCAATCGAAGATTTAGCCCAACTCATTCACGACTTAAAAAATGTCAATCCACAAGCTAGGATTAGCGTCAAACTCGTCTCTGAAATCGGAGTCGGCACGGTAGCCGCTGGCGTTTCCAAAGCCCATGCTGATCATGTCACCATTTCCGGCTATGAAGGTGGCACCGGTGCCAGCCCAATTACTTCGGTTAAACATGCAGGCTCCCCCTGGGAAATTGGTTTAGCGGAAACCCATCAAACCCTGGTATTGAATAAATTACGGGGACGCATTGCCGTGCAGACGGATGGAGGGTTACGGACAGGGCGTGATGTCATTATTGCTGCTCTTTTGGGGGCTGATGAATTTGGTTTTGCAACCAGCGCCTTAATTATCATGGGGTGTCTTATGATGCGGAAATGTCATCTTAACACTTGCCCGGTAGGGGTTGCCACGCAAGATCCTGAATTACGCAAGCGTTTTACTGGACAATCAGAATATCTGGTGAATTTCTTCACGTTCTTAGCCGAAGATATCCGCGAATGGATGGCAAAACTCGGTTTCCGTACTATTAATGAAATGATTGGACGCTCCGATAAGTTAGATATGCGCCGCGCCATTTCGCACTGGAAAGCCAAAGGGCTTGATTTTTCACGTATTTTATATAAACCAGAAATGGGCTCTGGTGTAGCCGTTTATAACTGTGAAATACAAGAACATGGCTTAGAAAAAGCCCTGGATCAAGCCGTCATTAAACAAGCGAAGCCTGCCCTCGAAAACTGTACTCCAGTCCAAATCGAAATGCCTATTCATAATTATAATCGGACTTTCGGTGCCATGTTATCGGGCGAAATTGCGAAACGTTATGGACATGCTGGACTACCAGAAGATACGATTCATCTCAAAGTGACTGGCTGCGCTGGACAAAGTTTTGGGGCTTTTGTTGCACAGGGGGTGACGATTGAATTGATAGGCGAAGCTAATGACTATGTGGGTAAAGGTTTAAGTGGAGGTCGTCTCATCATTTACCCGCCCAAAGAATGCCCGATTGTCGCAGAAGACAATATTGTTGTTGGTAATACCGTCTTATATGGTGCAATTAGTGGTGAATGCTATTTCCGAGGCGTTGCGGGTGAACGCTTCGCTGTGCGTAACTCAGGCGCGATTGCCGTGATTGAAGGACTCGGTGATCATGGCTGCGAATACATGACAGGCGGCGTTGTCGTGGTACTTGGCGAAACAGGTCGTAATTTTGCGGCTGGGATGAGCGGTGGTATTGCTTATGTATTAGATGAAGCTGGGGATTTTGAACAACGGTGTAATTTGTCGATGGTCGAATTAGAACCGATTGTTGAAGAAGACACGGCGATAGAAAAAGCCTATCATCAGGGCGGTGATTTAGAAACGCATGGCTTAGTCAATGTGATGCATGATATGACACGCAATGATGCTATCCGCCTCAAAACATTGATTGAACGACAGAGACAATATACGAATAGTCGTCGCGCCGAAGAAATACTGGATAATTGGGAGAACTATTTGCCCAAATTTGTTAAAATCATGCCGGTTGATTATCGACGGGCGTTGATGCAGAATAAGCCTTAAAAATGCTTTAGCTTTAGACCTGACAGGTTTCTAAAACCTGTCAGGTCTGCCGTTTTTTTTAAAGTCTCTCAAACATTTTCTGATTCCCACTCGTATGAAAAACTCAAAAGACTTCGTACAAGGTGATATGTTTAGCTCTCTTTTGCCTAAGCTAAATGAAGACAGCCCTTTATTCTCGAAAGAGTATAAAGAACAACAAGAGTTGATTAATAAACCGATTGATTATGTCAGTCGAAAGGCAATAGAATTACATCCTCTTGATTTTCTGAGTTTTTTTCCGGATTTTCAAAATCTTTCACAGGATGAACTTAAGAAAGTCAAAATACTGGATGCTAACCGGACCTTAGAAGCCTATTTCAAAAAAGAAACAGATTCTTTGACACTAATTGTTGAAACAGATATTGACAAACTGAGGGACACCGTATTTCATATTGAGGTGCAAACGTCTTATGATAAAACGATAGATGAGAGACTTTTGCTCTACGATGTGTTGATCCAAAACAAAACCAAAAGGTCCAAAGTAAAAACTTTGCTGATCAATCTTGATCCCAATCCTAACAGCCGATTGTTAGGGAGTCATGATTTTGGTTCCTTCAAATTTCAATACGAAGTCAAGAATTTGTGGGAACAAAGTTATCAGGAAATCAAGCAAAAAGGATTGATTGGACTGTTACCTTTTACCCCCTATTTAGCAGGAGGAAAACAACCCGAAATTCGGGAAGCCTCGGAAATCATAAAAAAAGAGATTCCCGAGTCTCAGGAACAAACAGAAATGCTGTTTTTACTTGCTATCCTAGCTGGAAGAAAGTATAATACAGCGGGCTTTAAACTACTTTCGCCATCAACTATTATGAATATAGAATCACTTAGAAACGATCCAACAGCCAAGGAATTGATTCATATTTTGTTTCCAGATGAAATAGCTGAAGCTAAAACCCAAGGTGAAGCCCAAGGTGAAGCCCGGGGTGAAGCCCGGGGTGAAGCCCGGGGTGAAGCCCGGGGAATAGAAAAAGGCGTTAAAATGGCGACAGAAAATTTGATGCGTCGTTTAACTAATGTACTCAGTGATGAACAAATTCAGCAACTCAAAGGGGAAGTAGGTATTGTGGCACCTACGCAATGAATCAATGTCATTAAGTTAAGTCAGGGCAAAAACAATATATGGTTTTTTGTAGGGCAGACCATCGCGACTGCCCTTAACTTTTTATTGTTCCAAAACTATGTTTGGGAATGCTTGTAACGACGCAGCGCAAAGCGTGCTGGGAAAACAGTTTGTGCTGCGTTCTGGAAAAGAAATCCCTTAAAAACGGAAGTTGTTGATGGTAATATTCTGTTCAAAGTGGATTCTGTGAGTTGAGATGTACATTGATCTCGGTGCAGAAAAAATCATTGCCGCCGAGAAAGAATGGCAAAAAATTGCAGTTGAGGTTAAAAGCTTTGTCAGTGCTTCGCTTATGTCTGCTTTTCATTTTGCGATAGGACAATTTATAGATTATCGTCATGGATTAGAAGGACAGAATTTTGCACATACCTTGTACATGGCGGTTCCGGTAGATGTTTATGAGACTTTCTTTATGCGCCGATTTATTCAATCCGTCATCAAAAGCTGTTCTGTCAAACTGATTGTTTATGATTTTGATAAAGAGGAGATCGTCAAATGGCAAACTTAGATCAATACCGAACCGATATTGAAAATGTGATTAAAGAATATAGTCAATATAAACCCTCGTATGGCGAAGTTGAAGTGCAAATAATTTTTGATCGGGAACACGATCACTATCAACTAGCCAATGTTGGTTGGCATGGTTATAAACGCATTCGTGGTTGTGTGCTACACATAGATATCAAAGATGGAAAAATTTGGATCCAGCACGATGGAACGGAAGTGGGCATAGCCAATGACTTAGTTGCATTAGGTGTACCAAAAGAGGATATTGTTTTAGCCTATCATGCAGCGTCCAGGAGAAAGCATACGGGGTTTGCAGTTTCGTAACTATTCCAACGCACAACTGAGGACTTGTTTATGAACTATACCCTGGTCAATAACATATCAAATGCCGTTGATTTGGGTACCCACATCATCATGGGCGAGCCTCGCTTTGTAGATGCTGAGAATGAAAATTTCCGTTTACGCGCTGATTCTCCAGCTATTGATGTAGGTGACTCTAGTGTGATTGAATCTTATGAATTTTTAAAGGATGACAACGGCAATGCCCTTGATTTAGAGGATAATTCTCGTGTTGTTGGCGGTGAGGGAATGGGTTTCGCTATCGCGAAACCCACCATCTGAATCCGAAAAGGTGGGTTTCGTTCCTCTACCCACCCAACGCTTGCTGACTTCGCAAGACGAAGTATCGTACCTCTACCCATCCTACGCTTGCTCTTGAAACCAAAGCTCTCATTTTTCTTGATGAAACAGGTAGCGTTAGAAATCTAACTCACGGTCATGCACGTTCCCCTTTAGGTCATCGGGCTCATAGTGAAAATTCTTTGACTCGTGGTACGAGAATTAGCACGCTTGGCGCATTGGGAATTTCCGACTTATTGACAGCTTTCTGTTATGAGGGAACTTTAACGGGTTTTTTGTTTGCTTTCTTCTTATAAGAATTTTTAGTTCCTGTATTGACTTCCTCTAATGTTGTTATCATGGATAACGCGAGAGTTCATTACGATGAGGACGCTATAGCGATGATTGAAGCAACCGGGGCGAGGATAATGTTTCTTCCAGCTTATTCTCCCGAACTAAATCCAATTGAACATATTTGGTCTAAAGTCAAAAATTTTATCAAGAAAACGGTTATCTCAAATACCGAAGAACTTTATCAAACTCTAGCAGATGCTTTTGAAACAATTACTCCTTTAAATGCACAAAACTGCTTTCAACACTGCCTCTTAAATTGTATTTTATGCAAACGGGAACCGCTATAATTGTGAATTGTGACACGAAGTTGTGTTTTTCTTATATTCAACGCGGGAACAAACTTTTTTCAATGAGGCAGCCGTTGCACAGACTAAAGGGACCTAGATAAAAGGTAAATGTCGGGTTACGTTTTTTTGCCGCGCAAAAAAATCTAACCCGACCTACCTGGCTTTTTTGTCCAAAGGGTGTGTTAAACTAACACATCATTTTGCCTTACTTATCTAAAGTAGACATTTCCGCTTAGTTCAAAATTAGTGATATAGGCTACTGACATTCGCTTCGACAAGCTCAGCACCTGTAACCAATTTAGCGGGGGGCGGCGAGCGAAGTTAGTCGAAGCAAATGTCGGAACCTAAAAACAACATATTCAGCTGGAAAAGGACTTAACCGAAAAAGTCTATAAAGGTAATGAGTTAAAATAGAAAATAGATTATTCGTTCCAAAATTCTGTTTGGGATAAACTAACGCAGCTTCGCTGCGATCAACGCGATAACTTCGCTACGATCATTGCTAATACCAAGGGAGGATAAAATCAATGAATCAAGTTGAAATAGAAAATAGACTCTTACACGAAATTCATAATCTTTCAGTCGAAAAACTTGAAAAAACGCTGGTTTTCGTTTTATCTCTCAAGAATCGTGTTTTTCAAGATGTATATCCTCAAAACAAGGATAATCACTTGGTTCAAAAAACGCAAGGAATCTGTGGCGGTAGTCCACATATTCGCAACACCCGCATTCCTGTCAGGAGCTTGGTACAATATTGGAAAGAAGGCACGTCTGATAGGGAGCTTTTAGAAGTCTATCCGAGTCTTAAGCAATCGGATTTAAAAGCAGCATGGAACTATTATGCTCTTTATCAAAATGAAATAGATCAAGAAATTGAAGAAGAGAATGGTTTATGATTAAACTTTATGCCGATGAAGATTTTAATTACCTTGCTGTCAAAATATTAAGGAAAATGGGGTATGACATCAAAACCACTCAAGAAATCGGAAAAGCTGGATAAGGAACTGATGATAAAGCGCAATTGGTTTATGCCGTTTCTGAAATGCGTGCTATACTGACGCACAACCACAAGGATTTTTACAGGCTACATGCAAATAATGAGCATAGCGGCATTATTTCATGTACTCACAATAAGGATTGCCAACAATTAGCCCAAAGAATTGATGAACAAATTAGAGAAGTACAGCAATTAGACAATCAATTAATACGGGTTACAAGACCATTATTGTAATGAAACAAGCGTTGGATCACTGCCATTAAGTTAAGCTAGGGCGAACACGCAGGTTCGCCCCTACAATCACATAATACGTGCAGAAGAAAAATAGGGGACAGACCACATTTTATGCTAGATGGCGTTTATAAAAGCCCCAAGTCTAATCATGACAAGGGGCTTTTTTCCGAAGGGCGTGTTATACTAACACATCATTTTGCCCTATTAATTTAAAGGTAATGAGTTGAAATAGAAAATAGACTATTACACAAAATTCATAACAAAGCATAGGGTGGTAGCTTTCGCCAACTACAACCAAAAAATGATTATCGTATTCATTGAAGGTGGGTTTTCTACTAAATTTTGATAAGATACAATAAAGATATGCGTTATGTTGTGATTTTAGAAGAAGGCGAAAGTAGTTTTGGTGCTTATGTGCCGGATTTACCAGGTTGTGTAGCGGTTGCAGAGACAAAAACGGAAGTATTAAAATTAATTCATGATGCAATGGAATTTCATTTAGAGGGATTACGTGAAGATAAAAAACCAATACCTAGAGCATTATCCAGTAGTGAATATGTTGAAATTGACGCTATGGCATAATTTATGACGAATGAGGTGGGCAACCACGTTACCCACCCTACATGGCTATGGATTAACGCCATAATTTTCTAATGTCCACCATATTTCACCGTCATCTGTTGGGGTAAATTGTAAATCAACCCATAAATTCATCTTACCACCCAAGGTTTGATATTCCAGAGTTGGAATATGCATATTCAAGTTTGGGGCAATTGTCGGTAGCTGGCTACTGTCAAGTGGTGCTGTTGTACCACCGCTAACAGGTGTTGAACTACCAGTGCAGGCTGTTTGTATTCCGCGCACTTTTACATCGGAAATACGATCATTACCGGTAATACCTTCAATGGCAACCCGTTCAAAAACAACACCTGCATCGAAAGTAATTGCTCCTCCATTCAATGGTGCTCCATTTGTATAAACATTAGCTACTCCTTGCTGTACAGTAATTTTAACCTCATTAAAATTACTTTTACTCCACCCAGGCAATCTGTCACCATAATTAGCCCCCCCCGTTCCCAGGCCATTTGGAGTAAAACCATAGCTTCCCCAAGTACCACCTTCACTAAAGCTTAATCCAAATCCTTTATTATCTGCCGTCAAAATTTTGATACCTTTTATTAAACTATCGAAATCTGCTGTGACAACGATTTCAAAATTCCCGCTAAGCTGGGCGAGTACTTGCAAGTTACCAATTTTGATGAGAGAAACGGCAGTCAGCCATTTATATTTTTCGGTGCAGCTAGTTTCACTAAGCTTAAGACAACCTTCCTTGACAACCAAATTTTCCCCAGCCGTTGCACCAACAGCCATGGTACTCGCATCTAACAGATAATCTCCTGCCATGCTGACTTGTGTTAATATCAACAGGCAAGAAGATAAAACCCACTTTTTCATTCTTGTTACCTCAATGTCCAATTGAAAAAATAAGCTAAACGCTGGATGTATTAAACGCCTAACTTGAATGGTGGGTTTGGCTATCCACCCTACTCCGGAATCATCAAAAAAATACCTATCAACAAGTATGAAATTGATAGACCTCATAGGTATGGGCCATTTTTTTTAAATCAAGACCTATTTTGAACTTTTTTTGAACTTTTTTTTCAAAGGGCGATCATATTTGAACGGTTTGTGATTAAGATGATATAGAAATACTATTTTTGCCAAAAATTTCTTGAAATCTTTTGACTTTTAAAACTTGAACATCAAGTAAAAAGTTAATGCTTTTGGATTTGATGTGTTAGAATGCTTGAACAAGGTATCAATGATAATTTGAATGGGAAACCAACATGCAAACCATAGAACAAATATATCAACGACATATCGCACCCATTCCCATTAAGGAACAATTGCGTCTTGTCGGTTTGATTAGGCAAACATTAACAAAACAGAATGATAATAAACAATCCTGGGTAAATAATAATAATTGGCGTGATAACATGTCAGAAAAAGTAAAAATATTAGTATCAGAAGATGAATTAATCCAGCCAATGACTGATATATTGTCTAACTTATTTCATGCAAATTAAACTGTTAAACAAGTTTTTTGGAAATATTATTTTTGGCAAAAATAGTATTTATTGAAACCCTTGTGGTTGCCTTTTTAACACTCTGGAGAATAATTTATGGAACGCAAATACAAACTTTTGATTGCAGATGATGATCAAAGTATTCTGTCAGAATATGGAAATTACTTTGAAAAACAAGGATTTATAGTAGAATTGGCTCAAGACGGAATCGAAGGGCTTGAAAAACTGCGCCATGACAAAGAAATTGATGTCGCACTAGTTGATCTGAAAATGCCTAAAATGGATGGTATTGAAATGATCAAAGAGGCGCATAAAGCCGGCAACAACGCGGAAATGATCATTTTGAGTCATGACACAGAATCCGAAAAAGTCGATGCCATCGCGGCGATAAAAGTGGGTGTGAAAGATTGGTTTGAAAAGTCTGATCTTTATAAGCCAAAATTCGTTGTCAGAGTCAAGGAATTGGCTGAAGGCATACCTCTTGAGGAAGTTTCACGGATATTATCCGTTATTCGGGATTGATGAAAGAACGATGAACAAGTTAGAGCAAAACCACTATTTTGACACCAACGCACTTTTCAAATACTATCACGATGAAAAAGGTAGCTTGAACATACGACGTTTAGTTTCCAAAGCATCCCCTCCCATTATCGTCTCATCACTCACCATGTTGGAATGTTTTGGTGTTGTTATGGAGCATTACCGTAAGGGCAAATTAAAAAAGAAACAAGTCAATGATCTTTATCAACGTTTAGATAAAGATATTGGTGAAAATAAGGAAACTAATCGTCCTTTTCAACTCGTTCCAATACCTGATGGTGCCTTTCAGTTAGCTAAAAATTTTCGAGTTGAAAGCGCAGATGCATTACATTTAGCGATAGTTAAAAAACTATCCTTATATCAACCGATTATGGTAACTTCAGATAAATCGCTCCAAAAGGTTTGTGAATCTATCCAGATGTCTTTTTATGATCCGGAAATGGAATAGGGCAGTAGGGTGGGTAGAAAACCCACCCAATCTTAGTTGAAATTGACGCTATGGCATAATTTATGACGAATGGGGTGGGCAACCAAAACACGTTGCCCACCCTACATTTCTTACCTCCCACCAAATTTTAAGAGGATACATCAATTTGGATGACTTGCCCATAATCAATTTTAGTTTCAAATATTTTTGAGGGGGATATATCGTTAATTATGGCTAAAAATGCCCGTATTGCCCCACCATGAGTAATAATGCAAATGACTTCATCAAAGGGAAGTTGTTTTAGCTCATTTATAAAAGATGAAATTCGCGCAAGTAAATCCCGGTATGATTCGCCATGAGGGCATGGTGTATTTATATAATCGTTAAACCAATGTTTGGCTTCAATCGTATTCTGAATGGCTTCCCAACTTTTACCTTCCCATTTGCCAAAATCTAATTCCTTAAGCCGATCATCATAAATAATATTTTTGTCATTTTCGGCAAGGGTTTGTGCAAGTAAAGCACATCTTTGCAGAGGACTAGAATAGATTGCAGAAAACGGATGTAAGCGATTTTTTATTTTAAGAGCCTCTTCTTCAAAATCATCGGCAAGTCCAATATCACTTTGCCCATAGCAAATACCTTTGGCTAAATTAACTTTTGTATGTCTGATCAGAAATAGCTTCATAGGATGTTATTTTGAACAACGATAAAACAAATAGGCATTGGATCGTTGAATGGGATTGATTCAAATCAAGAAATGACTGACGGGCAACCATAAAGGATTGCCCCTACATAAGACTGGTTTGTAGGGGCAATCCCACGCGCAAGCCCTTGAAATTGAAGCGTTCCCACTTAACGATCCCAGTGCCTTTTTGTTTGATCCCAATCAATTATTATTTCTTAGCTTAGTTTAACTTCTTTTTATAAAAAAGGATAAAACTCATGCTTAAAATCGAACATTTTTTACAACCTCAGTTTTTGATTCAGACAAAATACGGATATTACGTTATTGTCTTATACTTTAAACTGCTGAAATTTGGACTTTTATGTAGGGTGGGCAAGTTTTTTTTTTGCCCACCAACCGTTTTAAAAAAAAAAGTTCAAAAATTACCCGTTAGTAGTATACATTAAACATTAAATGCGTCTTTCCAAATACGATTGAATCTCTTCGTAAAAGTATTATCATCAACATAAGGAGAAAAGTTTCTATATTTTATAGATTCTTTCAACGTCTCAATTTTATTCTCTTTTCCAATTTTTCTTAATATCTGAATCGCATCATCAAAATCTGCATCCCGTCGCCATGCGCCGCTTAATTTCATTCCTAATAGTTCGTACCAACTTGCAGTATACAACACCAAGTGGCTGTGCCGGAAAATAACATTATTACTTTTGGTTTGTAAACCAAAAAATGATATGCCATCATTTAACCAAGCATGTTCACCACTTGGTAAGTTTTGTTCATTGCTAACTTGCTCAATAAGCTGAGTTAGGCACTTTTTTTGTGAAGGCGGAAATATTGCGTCTATATCTCGCGTCATTTCTCTAGTTCCAAATAACAAAACACTAATCACACCGCCTGCCGTAACTAATTCTACATGTTCATTGTGTTCCTGTAATAGTTCACCTAATCGCCAAAGTGCTTTTTCAATAGCATTTTTTGATAAAGTACCGTTTCCACTATACTTTTTATTCATTAATGATTTCAGCGTGTTTTAAAACTAAATAAAATACATAAAATTTTTCGCAACTTGGATATTTCTTTTTTCAAAAGCCTCACAAAGCGACTCGTCTTCTAAGAGCCGATCACTTTGTAATTTAAATGGTTCCTTCAATCCTTTTATCTCTCTACACCATGCAGGAATAGCCTGATGTCCATTTCTTGGAGGGCTATTTAACACTTCAACCAACCTTTCAATAATACTTGCCTTTACAGCTAAGCGCATAATATCAGTATCAGTTGGTTTTGGGACAATCTGGCATGGGTAATGCATTCTGTACCAATGCTGAATACATTCAGAATATTCAATTTCATACCCATCCAAGAGATGATTGGTCATCATGTCAAGTTGCTTATCTAATGTGCTTTCAATCAGATTCATGACAATTAATAATGTTTTTTTGAGCATCATAATTAGCAAGCGTAGGGTGGGTAGGAGCTTCGCTGCAACCCACCATTTCTCAATTAATATTAAATGGTGGTGGTGGGTTTCGTTTCACTCTACCCACCCTACGCTCGCTAATTGATTAATATAATTCCCACACAACTATAGTTTTTCAGGTAAATAACTTCACAGTCTAAACCTGACAGGTCTCGAATACCTGTCAGGTTTTTGGAAGTTATTTTTCTGAAAATCTATATCTATTAAGAAATCGACTGTTTATAGCAATCTTGTATAGTTCTGATGATAAAAGCTATATCGTTATTTTGAACAACGATAAAACAAATATAAAATACCAATTCAGCTAATTGCTGCAAAGCACCGAGTACATCTCCGGTATATCCTCCAATATGTTTTACCACAAAAGCTTTGAATGTATATAACAGGATAACTGAAACAGGGATAATTAACAGAGTGACTTGCCATTGAATTAATGCCAGTGGTATTACTGCAAAAATTAAAGCGATTAACACATCCTGCCATGAACCTTTTTGCCCTACAGGTTTTGATTTGCTGGTTGAACTTTTACCGACATATTTTCCAGTATAAATGAATAGCACCGGTAACATCCTGCTAAATGCATGAGCGGCAATAATGACAACCGGTATTTGCAGCGGATTAATAGCCAACAAACTGAAAAATTTGAAAAGAAACATCATTAATAGCCCGATGGCACCGTAAGTTCCTATCCGGCTATCTTTCATTATTTCAAGAATTTGCTCTTGACTATATCCGCCACCAAAGCCATCACAAAAATCTGCAAAACCATCTTCGTGAAACGCGCCAGTCAGTAAAACGGTAGCTGCTAAACTAAAAAGTATCGACAAATGCAGATTCAATATGGTAGCCGTTATAAAATAAACAAAGGCACCAACACTTCCCACTATTATCCCGATTAAAGGAAAATATTTTGTGGCTCTGTTTAAATTGTTTTCTGAAAAACCGGTGCTTTGTGGCACAGGAATTCGTGTGTAAAACATTAAAGCTGTAAAAAATATTTGAATTTCTTTTTTCAAAATGACTTTTAGAATCAATAGAAATCCGATTTTTTCAAAAATCGGATTTCTAAGCTCAAAAATGAATAGTGGGATAGGTTCATAGTTCCGATGATAAAAACTGATGTGCGTGCAGGCATGGGAACCAGAAAAAACGGCATAAATATAAAGTCATTGTAAACAATAATTACTGCATTAAATCCGACACGTTGTCCACATCTGTTTTATCACGATAAAATGTCATCCAGTATTATTTTTATCATGCTCAATTTTTTTCAAGGGGAGCATAGCATCTCCTACACCACTCCAAAAACTCATTTGATTAATCACGATTGTAGAAAGAAGGCTAAAATGTAAAAAGAAAATACCGAGCAGGTTGATTGGCAAAGGTATGAGACTAATAAGAAGGCTTTTTCGCAATTGGCTATCCAAACCATTGGCAATATCAAATAGCTTACATAGATGGGATAGACTGCCATCCATGAAAACCACTTGCGCCAAATCTGTGGCAATGGAAGTTGCCCCACGTATGGAAATGGAAACATTGGCTTTCTTCATGGCAACCGCATCATTGACACCGTCTCCAATAAAACAGACTGATTTGCCTTCTTGCTGAAGTTTCTCGACAATTTTCGCTTTATTTTCCGGCAAAATATCATAGAAATAATTATCCATACCCAGTTCTTCAGCCAATTTTTGGGTGGGCTGTTTATGATCGCCTGATACGATAGCGAGATATTTAATACCACGTTGGCGTAACCCACTGATAATACCTTTTATTTCTGGACGTAGTGCTGGTTGTATTTCAATCGCCCCCTCTACTTGGTTATTAATAGCAACCATTACCAAGGAATAACCTTGGGCATGGGTATGGGCCATCGCTTTTTCTATAGTTTTTGGAATGGTCATACCTTCCATAGTCATAAAGCGAAGACTACCTACTTTGATAATCCGGTTGTTGATACTCACCGTGATACCATAGCCGATTTGATAGTTGGAATCCTCTATATCGGGTAAACTTAAATTGGAATTATTGGCTTTTTGGACAATAGCCTTGGCAATCGGATGTGCCAATTTACGTTCAGCAGCAGCCGCATACACTAAAATGTCATCGGCTTCATAGCCATCACAAATAACGATTTTACCGACTTTGGGTTGTTCTTGGGTCAAAGTACCTGTTTTATCAAATAGGATAGTATCTATCCCAGTCAACAATTCAAGAGAACGCCCATCTTTAATTAGAATACTATGATGGGAGGCTAGATTAAGATAATTGAGTGTGCCAAGTGGCCCGCTAAGTTTTATACGGTAGCCAAAATTGGTATTGAGAGTCGCAGTGGCACCGACCGGACCTACAGCTAATAAAGCTAAACCGGTTATACCCAACATAGGCCAAGCGGCTTCATCTGCCCATTGTTCAGCCTTCAACTGGGTGGTGGTTTTGAAGTCCGTGGTACGATTCAAAATTTGTCCAATTTGAGCAATCGTCGTATCAATTCCGGCTTTTTCAATCTGAACATGGATTCGACCAGTCATAATTGTTGTAGCCGCAAACACTTGGTCACCAATACTCTTTTCTGCTGGCTGTGATTCTCCCGTTAATGCGTGTTGGTCAATGGTTGCCATGCCTTTTATGATAATACCATCAACAGGAACCACTTCACCGGTGTTGACCACCACAATATCATTGATATGCACAGCTTCTAATGGCATCTCTACTTCAACATTATCCTTTAAAACCCATACATTGCGAGGCTGTTGGTCAAAGACATTAATGAGCATATCTTTAGATTTGTCTTGGGTTTTGGCTTTAATTTTGCCGGAAAGATAATAAGTCATATCAATAATACTAGCGGCAAAATATTGGTTAGTAGCGATAGCAACAATGATGAGTATCGTCTCAGTCATTTGCCCACTGAGTTTTTTTTCCTTCAAGAGCGTTGTTTCGGATTCTTTCATATGTGGTACAAAGTTGTACATATAGAGTCCAAGATTTAAAAGTACCACCAGCGGAGATGAATAAAAAAATTGCCTTATGGCTGATACAGCTAACGAAACATAGCTGGTTTTTAATCGATGTTCGAGTTGCTTATCGGCTTTGTCCTGAACAACTAATTTTTTATCAGCATTATTCACTGATTTTTTCAGCACAGAAGGTTGAAGTTTTCTGTCAGGTTTATTAATAAAAACATTTTTGGTGAGCTTGTCACGAAATGTTTCAAACAACCTTATCCCACTATAAGCAGCAAGTAAAATTCCGGCCTCAATTAACATATTAAGTAGTTTTTTGTCCTTTCACAATGATAGGAATCATAGCCGTTTGGTGTTGAAAGTATTGACAAGTTATTGGAGGTGAAACTTTGAAAACCATAAATCCCTTGATATCATCTTCAGGAACACCAGCCTCAAGAAGATGGGGAATTTGAGTTTCATTAAATAACGCTTCCCATGAATCATAATTATTTTTGAGAACAGTAAGTCTCTCACTTTCATCATGCCACCTGTCATGGCAAAGTTCTTCTTCCAAACCATGGTAACCACTTTTATTTAAAATTTCCACATTTGACCCTTTCTTTTATAATTTTTACACCCTTCAGTTATCTTTGAAGGGTGTCTTTAAACCTAAAAATAATCTTCCAATTTTCCCTTTCTACGAACATCTATTGTAGCACAATGGAATCCACCCCCGAGTGTTCGAGGCTGACGCAATTGCAGTGGAATAATTTCTATCCCATGTTTTTCAAGTGCTTTGATGAGGTGAATTTGCCTTTTTTCCACAATAGCAAGATTTGGATTAACCATTATGAAATTCATACCAATCCAAGTAGTAGATAATGCCATTTTTCCTACATAGCCTACATCAATCATTTCAGGACACTCTATTTGATCCCAATTTTTTATCAAAGGCGGCATGTTTTGAGAATTGACTCGCTGTGGATTGACAATCACCAAACCGGGACGAAGAAAGGTAAACGTTGTATCAATGTGTTTGTGATTATACACATTATAAGAAGTATGTACCCGATACTCACTTCCCAAGGTGGATTGCAACCATTGAGCACCGAGTTCGTTACCAGAATTGGAAATGAGATAGAGAATATCTTTGCCTATTCTTAAAATATTTGCGGCATCGAAAAGCGGTTCTGCATTTTTCAAACAAATTTCAAAGCCATTGGGGGTTCCATAACAATCATCCAATAATTGTGGTTTGGGAGCGGCAATCCAACGGCTACCTGATCGCAAATAGTCAATAAATATTTCCTTATACTCGATACCGCAGTTTTTTAAAATAAGTATGCAAATCAATAAGTTACAAGTTGATGTGCCTGTTAGGTCTCATTTCAGTAACCTATTGATTTTTATGATTATTTGAAAAATCACTTCGCATTGAAAACCCTTATAAACTAAAAAACTGCGGTATCGAGTTATAGGCAAAAGCCTCAAGAAAACGTGAACGCAAGGGAGAAGGAGCTTCTATTATCATATCTCCAATGGCTAAAATAATGTCCCTTGGACAATAATTGTATAAACCATCTGTCTCCCAATCAGTTGTCTTAAAAACTTGAGCATGATCGACTACTTCGGGGCAACGAACTTTAACCCCAAGTTTTTGCAAAGTTTCTATAAACGTTTGCAATTCTTCTTCTGTTTCATTAATAGCATGAGAAGGAAATGCACCGAAAGGAATATCTTCCCGTTTTTCAAGTTCAGGAAAATCTATCGCATGTACGCTAATGTCCGGTTTTGGCAATCGAGCATTAATAGCTGTACCAACAATGCTCTCCTCTAGCGGATCCCATTCATTATGAACGTTGACTATACTCATATAATAATATCTTATTAAGGGCAGAAAGAGGTGTAGGCGATTTATCGCCTTACCTATCGTGACAAAAAACAGGCGATAAATCGCCTATATAGTTTTGCAAATAGAAATCCGATTTTTTTCAAAAATCGGATTTCTTAATTAGAACTATCTGAAACGCCGGCATCTTCAAAGCTTGCCATTTCATTTAAGAATAGAACCGCCGATTTAATTAATGGATAAGTGACGGCGGCACCCGTTCCTTCTCCCAAACGCATATTCAAATCAACTAAAGCTTCTACTCCCAAGTATTCGAGCATATACTTATGACCATTTTCCATGGAACAATGGCAAAATATGCAATTATCCAGTATTGATTTATCCAATTGATAAGCCGCTAATAACGCTGCTGTCGTAATAAAACCATCGACTAACACGACCATTCCATTTGTTTTCGCTTGCAACATGGCACCACACATCATGGCAATTTCCAAGCCGCCGAAAGTGGCCAAAATTTCAACCGGATCGCTGACATCGTATTTTTCGGAAGCCCGTTTTAAAATGGCTTTTTTCTTTCTCAAGCCCTCATCATCATGCCCTGTGCCTCTTCCAGTGCATTCTTCAATGGAATGTCCGGTGTACTTATGCAAAAGAAGCGATGCCGCTGAAGTATTTCCAATACCCATTTCCCCAAAACCAATAATATTACATCCGGCTTCAAATTCCTTATTCAAAATTTTTTTTCCTTTGTTGATAGCCAGCATACAAATATCCATTGACATAGCAGATTCTTTGAGGATATTTTTCGTACCCTTTGCAACCTTAGCATGGATCAGATTTAACGCCTTAGAAAAATCGTAATCAACTCCCGCATCCACAACTTTCAATTTAATATCGTGTTGGCGACAAAAAACATTAATGGCAGCTCCCCCATTTAAAAAGTTCATGATCATCTGAAAAGTCACTTCCTTGGGATACTTGCTCACTCCTTCATCAGCCAAGCCATGATCACCGGCAAATACCATAAGAGTCGGATTTTTCAAATCGGGTGATAGCGTATTTTGTATCATTCCGATTTTATGAGCAATCATTTCTAACTTGCCCAATGAACCAAGCGGTTTGGTTTTCAAGTCGATTTTTGTCTGTAAAGCTTTTTTCATGTTGATAAGCGTTTGATTTTAAATAACTATTTATATTCCTGACTCGTTTTCGGTTTTTTAGAAACCAGCATTTTTGCCAGGTTATTTAATTTCCAAAGGGATACCGGAAACCATAAAATAAACATTATCTGCTAATGCGGCTATATGTTGATTTATCCACCCTTGCAAATCAGTAAACTTTCTGCCACTCTCATTCTCAGAATGTATGCCCATTCCAAGTTCGTTACTGACAACAATAAGTGTAAAGTCTTGTTGAACAAAATTATCCCATATTGATTTCGCCTCCTCAAGTGAATTTTCAAGATCGTATTCTGCGTCATGAAATATATTTGTGAGCCAAAGGGTAATGCAATCAAGAACAATCGTTTCTCCTTGAAGTTCAAGTTTATCAAGGTTTTTTTCTTCTTCAATCGTTTGCCAGTTTTCAGAACGGTCACTACGGTGCCGTTTTACCCTCGCTTTGAAATCTTCATCCCAAATTCTTGCTGTTGCCAAAAAAATCGGATTATCCGCTTTATCTTTTGCCAACTTTTGGGCATAGTGACTTTTACCTGAACGTTGACCGCCGGTAATGAATATTATTTGTCGCATTGGTACCCTCATTTTGTGTAGATTTAACCCTATGTCAGCCAGAAATACCCTTTTTTCAAAAAATGGTATTTCTAACACACTAAGATTGAATAGTTACAAAAGGTTGACATTTTTCCACTCACTGGATTAGAATGTTATACTTTAAACGGTTGAAATTTGGACTTTTATGTAGGACCTAACAGATAGATTAAAAATCAAAAATGTTAAAAAAAATTCAGTTAATTCACTTTAGATCTTTTTGTCAAACTGAAGTGGATATTAAAAATATAAACGTTCTAATAGGCGGGAATGGCTCTGGTAAAAGCAATTTTATTAGCTTATTTACTATGCTAAATTATATTCAGATAGGCAGACTGGGAGATTGGATTGTCAATAAAGGTGGGTTTGACAATATTGTTTATAATGGTATTCAGGAAAATGAATCTCTCAATATCAGATTTTTATTTGATGCCGAAAGCTCAAATGTACAAAATATTTATGAACTATCGTTAAGAGCCACCGAAGAAGATTATATCGTGGCAGCCGAAAGGTTTGCTTCTTGGAATTCTCAGGCAGGTTTAATTTTTCAAAATGAAGAAACTAACCAAAAAGAAACTAAATTAAAATACTTTGCCGACCGAAAATGTAAAGTTCCTTCTAATATTTACTCAAGTATTAAAGGTTTTCAAGTTTTTCACTTTGACGATGTGAGTGCCAACAGTAATAAGAAAAGGCTACAAAACTTAGATGAAAGCTATCCTCTACATCCGGAAGGGGATAATATTGTTGCCTTTTTGTATTATCTTAAACAAAATTATATTGACTCTTATGATAAAATTGTCGAAATAATTCGTTTGGTAACGCCTTATTTTGATGACTTTATTCTGGAACCAGAACCCACTCATTCCAATCAAATAAAATTAAGATGGCGAGAAAAAAATAACTTAAAAACATTTAGTGCTTCTCTTATATCAGACGGCACCATTCGATTTATCTGTTTATGCACCCTGCTTTTGCAGCCAACCCCCCCATTGCTTATCGTTATAGATGAACCAGAACTTGGACTACATCCACTTGCGATTAGCTTTTTGGCAGAACTTATCAAAAAAGCCTCAAGCCGAACTCAAATTATTTTGTCTTCCCAGTCTGTTACACTTTTGAATCAATTTGAATCTCAAGACATTATGGTGGTTGATCGCACCCAATCTGGTAGTAAAATTAAACGTTTAAATGAATCAGAACTAAAAGGCTGGCTGGATGAATATTCATTAGGACAACTTTGGGAAAATAATTATCTTGGGGGGCGTTATTGATGATTATTGTCCTTTGTGAAGGTCAAACAGAAGAACGATTTATCAAAGAAATTATTATACCTGCATTTTCGCACCTTTATATTGTACCCAAAATTATTATGACTAAAGGTGGTAAAAAAGGCGGTAGTGTTCACTATGAAGATTTTCTAAAACAAGCCAAGCAGATACTTCATAATACTCAATTGACACTTTTGCTGACAATGTTTGACTTGGCAGGCATCTCCCCAAGCTGGTGGGATGGAATAAAAAGCAATTGTCCTAAACAGCTTAATGGTAAACTTAAGAAAGATATTGAGGACTCTAGATTTTATCCGCTATGGATGATTTATGAGTTTGAAATAGTGGCATTTATAGCACCGAAAAAGACCGGTGAAGTCGTAGGTAGTCAACACATTTCTGCGTTAGAAAAAGTATTAAAAAACAACCAACATAACCCGGAAGCGATTAATCATAATAACTACCCCTCTAAGCATCTTTCGCAAATTTGTGGAAAACACGGATATCAAAAAATTATGGACGGTATTTCAATTGCTAAAAAGCTAAGTTTAGAACAACTTAAAACCACCAAAAGCTTTGCTAGACTATTTGATAAATTAGCAAATGTTAATTAATATTTTTCGTTCTCAAACACCTAAAAAAAGGGTTAGGCTCAAATTTTAGTTGTTTGGGATGTAAAATTCGTTTATTTCCTTAATCCGTTGTACTTAACCAGGAAAATGAGAATGAAACTCACCAAAACATTATTATGACGAATGTGGTGGGCAACCAAAACACGTTGCCCACCCTACATGGCTATGTCAATCAGAAATACCATTTTTTGAAAAAATGGTATTTCTAACATACTAAGTTGACATTTTTCCACTCACTGGATTAAACTATTAAACAAGTTTTTTAGAAATATCCTTTTTCAAAAAATAATAGCCGGGTAGGGAATGGACAAATTCTTCCCACCCTACTTGACTAACTTTTTAGGAACAACTAAGTATGAATACACAAGTTTTAATCAAAGAGGCAAACTCTTTGCCGGTAGAAGAACGAGCAATTATAGTTGACTCATTATTAAAAACCTTAAACACGCCTGAATCCGATTTTGATAAAAGGTGGGTTATGGTAGCCAAGGCTCGTCTTCAACAAATGCGTTCTGGTAAAGTAAAAGCCATTCCCGGCGAAGAAGTGTTTTCAAAAATATGGAGTCGTTTTTCTAAATGAAATATTCATTTCACCCCGAAGCAGAACAAGAATTTATTGAGGCAATAGATTATTTTGAGGAAAGTGGTTGCCTTTTTAACACTCTGGAGAATAATTTATGGAACGCAAATACAAACTTTTGATTGCAGATGATGATCAAAGTATTCTGTCAGAATATGGAAATTACTTTGAAAAACAAGGATTTATAGTAGAATTGGCTCAAGACGGAATCGAAGTAGCGTAGGGTGGGTAGAAAACCCACCAATGCCATTAAGTTAAGCCTGGGCGAACACATAGGTTTCGCCCCTACAGCCTTTGAATACGCGGGATTTTGTAGGGGCAGACCTGTGTGTCTGCCCTTAACTTAATGGCATTGAGAAAACCCACCCAATCTTAGTTGAAATTGACGTTATGGCATAATTTATGACGAATGGGGTGGGCAACAAAAACACGTTACTCACCCTACATGGCTAAGTTGACATTTTTCCACTCACTGGATTAAACTGTTAAACAAGTTTTTTAGAAATCCGATTTTTGCAAAAAATAGTATTTCTTGAAACCTTTAAAACGATTTAGGTGCTTATTGGCATTTGCCTACAAGATAAACGGGAAGTCGGTGCAAACCCGATACTGCCCCCGCAACGGTAAATAAGTTAAGGTCAATAGATAAGCCACTGCGTATTAACGTGGGAAGGCCATTGACTGATATATAAGCTTTCAGAAAAGTCAAAGTTATCAGACCTGTCAGGTTTTAGAAACCTGACAGGTCTTTAGGCCAAAATCTGAACAGCTATAGATTACTTATGAGTCCGGATACCGGCCTAAATCGCTTCTTAATGTGTGTCGCGGAGGGCGACAGACTAATAGGCGCGGTGCCTGTTTGTCACTTTTTCCTCCGTATATTTCTTTTAATTAATGTAAAGAGGAAACTCATCTTGTATCATTTTTTCAGACTGAGCACCCTATTGCTAATTTGTTGGTTGGCTCCATTTTTAAGGGCGGCTGAAACTATCCTTCCAGAAGTTATCGTCACGGCAAATCGCGCCGCTCAAACAGTCGATGATTCACTGGCTTCTGTCACGGTGATTACCCGCGAAGAGATAGATAAAAGTCAAGCCCTTAATTTATTCGATATTTTACGGGGTGTCCCCGGATTAAATGTCACCAGCAACGGTGGTTTAGGTCAAATCACTTCTTTGTTTATGCGGGGTACCGAATCCGACCATATTTTAGTGTTAGTCAATGGGATTAAAATAGGTTCGGCAACAACTGGCACTACCGCATTTGAACATTTACCGGTTTCACAAATTGAGCGTATTGAAATAGTGCGAGGTCCCCGCTCTAGTTTATACGGCTCTGAGGCAATAGGTGGCGTGATACAAATTTTTACCCGTCAAGGTAAGGGTAAACCACATACACGCGCCAGTATCGGTATGGGTGCAGACCATACTTATCAAGTCACGGCTGGGCTATCCGGCTCAACAAACGATAATTGGTTTAGCATAGGTGCTGACTATTTGCAAACTGATGGTTTTAATGCCTGTCGGGGTAGCGACGGCTGTTTTACCATTGAGCCAGATGACGATGGCTATGACAACACCTCATTGAGTGCCAGGGTGGGACATCGTTTTGGAGACAAGGGGCGTATTGAGGCGCATGTTTTACAAGCTCAGGGCAATACGCAGTTTGACTCCTCTTTTAATAATGAAGCGGATTTTGTTCAACGAGTGCTAGGTGTCAAAACCGATTATGTTGTCAATGACGGGTGGCTAATGAATCTCAATTTGGGTTCAAGCCTTGATCGATTCGAGGAGTCCCCAGATTCTTATTTTCAGACTGATCGCACAAGCATTTCTCTTCAAAATGACTTTTTGCTTGCCAATCAAAACCGGTTTACCCTCGGTTATGATTACCAAAAGGATGAAATGGAGAGTCACACTATCTACACGGTCGATTCTCTGGAAAATAAAGGGGTGTTTATGGAATATCAAACCCAATCCGGTCGGACGACTTTTATAACCGGCTTACGCCGGGATGATAATGAGCAATTTGGTGATCAGACTACCGGTAATATTAGCATTGGTTATGCCCTGAGCCAAAGAACACGCTTGATAATGGCTTATGGCACCGCCTTTAAAGCCCCCTCGTTTAATGAATTGTATTTCCCAAACTTCGGTAACCCTAATCTGGTTCCCGAAGAATCGAACAGTGTTGAAATGGGCTTAATGGGTACACAACCTCACTACAGATGGTCACTTAATGCTTATCAAACCCAAATTGATAAATTGATTGCGACTAATTTTGATGCAGCAACCAGCCGTTATTTTGCCGACAATATCAACCAAGCCAAAATAACCGGGATGGATGGTGCAGTCAACTGGCACCGGGGTCAGTGGGAATTTAATACCAAGGTATCTTGGTTAAATCCTGAAGATGAAACCACCGGCCATTTATTACCCCGCCGTGCTGAAAAGACAATGAATGTGGCGATAGCCGAAAAACGGGGAGCGACACGTTTGGAATTAAGCTGGTTCACACAAAGTGCTCGCTATGAGGATGCTGCTAATACGAAACGCTTAGGTGGCTATAGCCTATTCAATCTAACCCATGAATATCAGCTCAATAAACATTGGGCATTGCGGACGCGGGTGGAGAATCTCCTTGACAAGGAATATGAAACGGCTTATTTTTACAACACGCCAGGGCGTTTTTGGTTTTTGAGTCTTCATTATCAATAGTTTAGAAAATTCACAAAGGGCAAATACGAGGGCAAACACGGAGGGCAAAAATACGCTGTTAATTCACGCACTTGCGAAGCGGGATTGACCGAATATACTTCATACCATTTACACAGCCATTGAGGCTAAGGAGAGGTGGGTTGTTAAAGTGGCAAACTATGTTGATTTATTCATCAATACTTTCGGATTGAAACGTGAAAGTGCAGCAATCAATCAATTGCTTGAGAAAAATGATTAAAGTGATGTATATAGTTGGGAATAAAATAAAGAGAAAAATAGTATCTTATCAAAAAGTGTGGGTAAACGTGCAACGAACCTGACAGGTTTTGGAAACCTGTCAGGTTTTTTCCACCGAATTTAGAGAAGATACGAAAAATATAACTAAAAAAGTCGCCACAGTCGCCCAGTTTTAAAAGGCAGAAATACCATTTTTTGAAAAAATGGTATTTCTTTTATGGTTGCACATTCCTCCTTATAATAAAACTACGCACTTCTTCTAAATCAGCCGGCGTATCAACAGAGATAGGATAATGTGATGTGACAAAGGTAAAAATACTTTTGCCCGCTTGCAAGAAACGTAATTGCTCCAATTTTTCAGCTTCTTCCAAATAACTCTTAGGCAATAAATGATATTCTTCTAGCATTTGTCGCCGATAACCATAGATACCAATATGCCCCCAGAATCTGATAGATTTTGAACTATTTTCTTCCATATCATCGCGGAGATAAGGAATCGAACTCCGAGAAAAGTACAGGGCATAACCATCATGTCGTCGTATCACTTTGACAAGATTTGGATCAAAAATTTTATCGTCATAGATAGAACAAACTGGGGTGACAATATCAGGAAGTGGTGCCGCCTTTTCAAAAACTTCAATGACTTGATTAATCAATTCAGGTTCAATCAACGGTTGATCGCCCTGCACATTGATGATAATATCTCCTTCCAATTTGTCAACAATCGTCACAATGCGTTCCGTTCCAGACACGCAAGTGGAATCTGTCATCCACACTTTGCCGCCCCAATCTCGTACCGCTTTCGCGACTTCTTCAGCATCGGTAGCAACATGCACCTCATCAACCTTTGAAGCTTGTAAACAACGTTGATACACATGCCAAAGCATCGGATGCCCCCCAATATCGGCAAGTACCTTATTTGGTAGGCGCTCCGAGGCGAGACGGGCGGGAATAACTACAATTGCTTTTAAAAGACTCATCGTTTTTTTATTGATATCCGATGTTTTAGCTTTTATTAGAAAAGAAATCCGATTTTTGGAAAAAATCGGATTTCTAATGAAATTTCACAATTCACAATTACGCAGTGAAACAATTTCTCCAATTCCTATTCCATAATAGTCGCCCACCAGTGCATAACTTGCTGGCGCAATTCAACAAACGGTTCATGTTTCACCACAGTGGGTTTATTTTGCAAAGTTAAACGATGTGTTTCAGCACGATAAACTCGAAAAGCTTCGCTTAACTGATTACATGCTGATTTCTCAAGTAGTTGCTCTTGAGCAAATAAGCGTAGCAAGGGCAACATGCCTGTTGTATCTAATAGACTCGGATAATCCTTAGCCCAAGATAAAACACCATATTGAACAATAAATTCAATATCTGCAATACCTCCGCGCCCCTGTTTTAAATCAAATAGAGCATTCGTAAAAGGTGGCAAAGTGGGTTTACTTTTATCTAAATTACCCCGCATTTTATCCCGCATTTCACAAACTTCTCGTTTTAATTTTTCAATATCGCGGGGCATACTGAGAATAGTGCGGCGAATTGTTTCAAACCGTTCCCTGCTCTGAGCCGTGCCAGCAATAGCTCTTGCACGGACTAAAGCTTGATGTTCCCAAGTCCAGGCATTTTGTTGTTGATAATTTTCAAAAGCCTTATAAGATGAAACTAACAGTCCCGAAGCTCCACCTGGGCGCAATCGCGGATCCACTTCATATAAAATACCTGCCGGCGTTCTCGTTGTGAGAATATGAATAATGCGTTGGGCTAAACGCACAAAAAATATCTGGTTATCCAATGGCTTATCGCCATCCGTCATCTGCTGTGTACCACAAGAATCATGTAAAAAGACAATATCTAAATCCGAACCATAGTTTAATTCTATTCCACCGGCTTTACCATAAGCCACAATACAAAGTGCTGCGGTACGATTTTCACCTTCAAAATGGCAATAGGGTTGCCCATGTTTTAGAACCAAATGGTAACTGGCGATGCTTAATGCCCGTCTCACTAAAGTATCTGCCAGTGCGGCTAAATAATCACTAACCACTTCAACCGTTAAATTGCCGGACAATTCAGCCGCCGCGATATGGAGAATATAAGCCCGTTTAAATTGACGTAGGCTATCCATCTGCATATCTAAATCATCAATAGGTAAAGAGGCTAACTGCGCTTGTAGCGCATTTTCTAATTCATCTGGCTTTAGGGGATCATAAAGGTAGCGTGAATCAAGCAATTCATCTAATAACAAGGGATAACGGGTAATTTGTTTAGCAATCCAAGCACTCTCTGCACATAAACGCACCAAATGCTTTAATACTATGGGGCGTTCTATCAATAAAGCCAGATAAACACTGCGCCGTGCGACAGATTCGACAAATTTCAAGCTACGGTGCATCGCATCATCTTGACATTGCTGCTCAAGAGAAGCCGTGATTAATAAAGGAATCAAGGTATCTAACTTTTCACGCCCATGTTGCGTGAGTTTACTCACTGAACGTGATTCCAAAAGAGCTTGCAGATGAGCTAATACTTTAGCGGCATCTTGAAAACCCGCTTGACTTAACGCTTTTGCTTGTTCTTGAGCATATAATCCGCCCATCCATAGTGTTTGCCAACGGTTTGATTCTTCTTTAATAGGGGTAGCAGATTCGCTTGGTTGAAAAATTTGTTCAAATTCAAAATGAACTTGCTGTTGATGATAGAGCAATTTTGCGATAAAGTGATTCCACTCAAAAAAATCCATACTATACGCTAAACGGCTCTTATTTAACTCATCTTCCGGTAACGTTTGAGTTTGTCTATCTTCAATAGCTTGTAAATGGTTTTCGCTTAAACGCAAAAACTGATAAGCTTCACGCAAACGAACAATCGCATCACCCGGCATAATTTGGTACTTTTCTAATTGTTTTAAAGTACTCAATAAATGCCGTTGTTGTAAAGCAGGTTGTTGTCCACCGCGTATGAGTTGAAACACTTGACAAGTAAATTCAATTTCACGAATACCACCGGGACCCAATTTAATATTATTATCCAGCCCCTTTCGACTAGTTTCTTGATCAATCATCGCCTTCATACTGCGTAAAGCTTCAAAGGCATTAAAATCCAAATAGCGGCGATAGACAAATGGGCGTAAGTTTTTTAGTAATGACTCTCCCTCTGGTTTATCGCCTGCCGCAACACGGGCTTTAACCAATGCATAACGCTCCCAATCTCTGGCATGGGTTTGATAGTAATCCTCCATCGCCGCAAAACTGACAACCAAAGGACCCGCATCACCAAATGGTCTAAGGCGCATATCCACTCGGAAAACAAATCCTTCCGCCGTAATATTGCTCAAAACATGTATCAGTTTTTGTCCCAGGCGTAGAAAAAATTCTTGATTAGTCCGTGAACGTTTAACACCTACCGTTTCGCCTGGCTCAGGATAGGTAAAAATCAGATCAACATCAGAAGAAAAATTAAGTTCTTGCCCACCCAATTTGCCCAATGCTAATACCACTAAAGATTGTGCTATGCCATCAACACTGCGGGGCGTACCTAACCGAGCAGCCAATCGCTCATGTAACCAGGAAAGTGATGCATCTATCAGGGCATCGGCTAAATCGGATAATGATTTTAAACTTTCTTCCAAAGGTGCCCACTCCGCCAAATCGCGCCAGGCAATGCGGAGCATTTCTCTATGACGGAATAAGCGTAGAACTCGCATTAAGTCAGCTTCTTCAGTTACTTCAGGTAATAAATTCGCCAAACTGTCTGAATAATGCTTAGATGCATTTAATAAATCCTCACTCTCAATCAAATCGCGGAGCAATGCAGGTGATTGCGTACACTGTTTAGCGACAAATAGGCTACAGCCCCACACTTTAGGTAAACTATCAAAAATACGCGAATGCTGTATTAAACAACTGATTTCTTCAGAAGTGGCATGATCTTGGTAATCTTGCCACATCCGGCTTACTTCACGTTGTAATAAGGGTGGCAAATGAGAAAATGTGTTGGATAGGTTCATATTCGTGAAAATTTAAAATGCCAATCAAAAATACATTTCGTGAAAATTTAAAATGCCAATCAGAAATACTATTTTTAAAAACAGTATTTCTTGCAAACCATTTTCACAAATTTTAAGTAGGCATAAGTCTTTTAACATTTTGAATGCGTCAAAAATACTATTTCTTCAAGAAATAGTATTTTTAAAAAAGTTAAAATACTTTTTCGTACCTACATAAGTACGTTCAGTATACTTTGTTCATTTTACCATGTCATTGTTATCTTGACTAAAATAAGCAAATACTAATATAATATTTGTCAAATTCACTAATAATTGAGGACTTGTCCAATGATTGATACGGATGGTTACAGAATGAATGTTGGTATCATCCTGACGAATTGGGCGGGGCAAGTATTGTGGGCAAAACGTGTTGGGCAAAAAGCTTGGCAGTTTCCCCAAGGTGGTATCAAAGCTTATGAGACACCAAAACGAGCCATGTTTCGTGAACTACATGAAGAGTTAGGTTTAAGCACGGGACAGGTACAAATTTTGGGGACAACGCATGGATGGTTGCGTTATCGTTTACCTCATCACTTGATACGCCATTACCAAAGACCTTTATGTATAGGTCAAAAACAAGTTTGGTATCTACTACGCCTTTTAAGTCAGGATAATAGTATTAGCCTTGATTCTAGCGAGGTACCTGAATTTGATAAATGGCTATGGGTAGATTATTGGTATCCATTAGCTAAAGTTGTTTATTTCAAAAAACAGGTGTATAAACATGCGCTGAATGAACTTCAGCCTTTGGTATCGCATAATCAAAACATTAAAAAACGCAAGTTAAGTTATAAATTACCGTTTTAAGGAAATTAACTATGTTAGTTATACCCGCTATCGATCTTAAAGATGGTCAATGTGTACGGCTCAAACAGGGCAGAATGGAAGATGATACAGTTTTTTCCAGTGAACCCAAAGCGATGGCGGAACGCTGGATCAAAGCCGGCGCACGCCGTTTACATATTATTGATTTAAACGGTGCTTTTGCAGGCAAGCCGGTGAATGCAAAAGTTATCCATCAAATCGCTAAAACTTACCCCCAAATTCCCATACAAGTGGGTGGTGGTATTCGTAGTCAGGAAACGATAGAAACTTATCTTGATGTTGGGGTAAATTATGTCATTATTGGTACTAAAGCGGTCCAATCCCCCCAGTTTGTTACTGATATGTGTCAAAAATTTCCTGGACATATTATAGTGGGTTTGGATGCCCGTGATGGTAAAGTAGCAACTGATGGCTGGTCATCGATATCTGAATATAATACGATTGATTTGGCACAACGCTTTGAACAAGCGGGAGTTGAGGCTATTATATTTACAGATATTAGTCGTGACGGTATGCTACAGGGCTTAAATATTGATTCAACGGTTAAATTAGCGCAGTCAATTAAAATACCGGTCATAGCCGCTGGGGGTGTGACAACAATAGATGATATTGAAGCTTTATGTCATGTAGCAGATAAGGGCATTATGGGTGCTATTACCGGTCGTGCGATTTATGAGGGTACTTTGGATTTTACCGAAGCACAAAAACTGTCAGACGGTTAACTGATAACTGATAACTGAAAAAAAATGTTAGCAAAACGTATTATTCCCTGCCTGGATGTTGATGCCGGGCGAGTTGTTAAAGGTGTGAAGTTCGTTAATATCCGCGATGCAGGTAATCCGGTAGAAGTCGCTGAACGTTATGATGAACAAGGCGCAGATGAATTGACTTTTTTAGATATTACCGCCAGTTCAGATAACCGCGATACGATAGTACACGTCGTTGAAGAGGTTGCCAGCGAAGTCTTTATCCCCCTCACTGTAGGGGGAGGTATTCGGCAACTGGCTGATGTTCGGCGTATGCTCAATGCTGGCGCGGATAAAATAGCAATTAACACCGCCGCCGTTTTTAACCCTGACTTTGTAAAAAAAGCCAGCGAACATTTTGGCTCCCAATGTATTGTAGTCGCCATTGATGCCAAGCAAGTCAGCAATGAACGCTGGGAAGTCTTCACCCACGGGGGACGAAAATCAACCGGTATTGATGCCGTTCAATGGGCAAAAAAAATGGTTGATTTTGGTGCCGGCGAAATCCTACTAACTAGTATGGACCGCGATGGCACTCGCAATGGCTTTGATTTAGCATTGACACGTACTATCAGTGAAGCGGTGAGTATTCCCGTCATTGCCTCTGGGGGCGTTGGTACCTTAGAGCACCTTGCTGAAGGTGTCCTTGAAGGTAAAGCCGATGCCGTGCTGGCAGCGAGTATTTTTCATTTTGGAGAATATAGTATTGCTGAAGCGAAACAAGTTATGGCGGCGCGTGGTATTGAAGTGCGATTATGATTTTTTTAGGAACACAAATAATGTTCAAAAGAAATACCATTTTTTCAAAAAATGGTATTTCTGCCCTTTCTTTAGAAATCCGATTTTTTCCAAAAATCGGATTTCTTATAATGTTCAAAAAATGGTATTTCTGCCCTTTTAATTAACACTTAAAAAAAAATGCTTCTTGATACCACACGTTCTATTGAAACACCTGAAGGAATTGAATTAGCCCTACGAGTTGTTGGTCCCGTCGCACGCGCAATCGCCTGGGCAATTGACCTGGGCATTCGTAGTATATTATACCTTATCTTATTGTTTTTTTTCGCAAAATTAGGAAAACTCGGAATGGGTTTACTACTGATGTCCATATTTATCCTTGAATGGTTTTATCCTGTTTTATTTGAAGTATATAGGCAAGGCGCAACCCCAGGTAAACGTGCTATGAAAATTAAAGTTTTACATGAATTAGGCACCCCGGTGGACTGGTCCGCGTCAATGATTCGAAATTTACTACGTGCCGTTGATTTTTTACCCTTTTTATATGGTTTTGGATTTATGAGTATGCTTATCAATAAAGATTTTAAAAGAATAGGAGATTTAGCAGCTGGCACCGTCGTAGTCTATGAAGATGAAAAGGTAAAAACTTTAAACCTACCGAATGAATCACCACAGGCAATGTCCATCGCTTTGCCCTTGGAAGAACAACAAGCCATCATCAAATTTGCAGAAAGAGCGCAAAAATTACCCCCGGGGCGGGCAATAGAATTGGCAAACCTTATTACCCCCATGACGGGGGAAACTGGGGAAGCCGCTATTAAGAATCTTTATCAACTAGCAAATGGTTTAATTGGTGTGAGGCATTAATATCAGTTATCAGTATAAGAAATCCGATTTTTCCCAAAAATAGGATTTCTCCTGAATTAAGAATCATCTTGACTACTACAAGAATTATAAAAAACGATAACAGGAAAATCACTATGTATGCTGAACGCTTGATTCTTGAAACTGATCAATCAGGAAACCTCAAATTTCTGCCAAAATTACCCGCAAATAAACAATTTGAAACTATTTTTCTG
>Ga0233404_10000009_pt1 | contig 40630 bp, 26 predicted proteins | sample Na_oxic_2_MG_FD_179861 | JGI IMG/M metagenome (GOLD analysis project Ga0233404, IMG submission 179861) | Seawater microbial communities from Saanich Inlet, British Columbia, Canada - Na_oxic_2_MG | ecosystem: Environmental > Aquatic > Marine > Inlet | place: Canada: British Columbia | collected...
TGTTTTTAGCCTTCACCTTCCACACTATGCAATTGAATTTCACCCCCTAATAGCTTTGCCAGTTCCCTGGATATAGATAATCCTAGACCGGTACCACCATATTGACGTGAAATACCCCCATCAATTTGTTGAAAGGCTTTAAACACTTCGGGTTGTTTGTTTTCTGGTATGCCAATTCCAGTATCAATCACAGAAATCGCAATGGATTTTTGCGGCTCCAAGCCACTACAAAACAGATCGATTTTTGCATCAGGGCGATGAAAATCAATGGTAATACTGCCTTGACTGGTAAATTTAATGGCATTGGACATCAGATTTTTGAGAATCTGATTTAATCTTTGATGATCGGACATTATAAATTCTGGTAAGTCTTGACTCAGATTAACCAGCAAGACTAAACCTTTTTTATCTACAAGTGCCTTGAAGTTAGTTGTGAGAATACTAGAAATGCTAGAGAACCAGATTTTTTCAATAATCACGTCCATTTTTCCTGCTTCAATTTTGGAAAGATCAAGTATCTCATTGATCAATGCCAGCAAATCTTGACCACTATTATAGACAATTTGTGCAGATTCAACCTGCATATCCGTGAGATTGCCCTCTTCGTCTTCCGCTAGTTGTTGAGAAAGAATCAGCATACTATTTAATGGTGTCCGCAACTCGTGGGACATATTCGCCAAAAATTCTGACTTATATTGGCTAGATTTTTTTAAATCAACCGCTTTCTTTTCCAACTCTCGTCGTGTTTTGTTCAGGGCTAAATTGGCAGATTCCAAATTTTCCTTTTGTATCTTGAGTTTTTCCTCATTGGCTTTTAGAGTGCTAGTATGTTCGGCTAACTCTTCATTGCTTTGTCTTAATTCTTCTTGTTGAGCGGTTAGCTCTTCTGCTTGTGTTTGCGTTTCCTCCAACAGTTCTTTCATTCTAGTACGCGATTGACTAGAATTAATCACGATGGCAATATTTTCCATCGTCATCTGTAGAAATTCCAAGGCAGTATCGGAAAATGCTTGGAAAGCACCCAATTCTATCACACCTTCTAGTTTTTCCTCGTAAATAAAAGGTATAACGACCACATTGCGTGGCACCGCTTCGCCCACAGCCGAAATAATTCGGGTATAATCCTCTGGGATTTCAGTAATTGAGATCATCTCTCGCTCAAGTGCGGCTTGTCCTATCAAACCTTCGCCAATTTTGAAACTATCGTTTAGGCTTTTGCGTTTTTTAAAGGCATAAGTGGCAATCAGTTTCAATTCTTCATTTTTTTCATTGTATAGATACAATGCGCCAACTTGTGCTGATAAATACTTCGCCAAAAAAGTAATGGCTTTTCGACTCAAGACGACCAGTTCTAGATCACCCCGCATGGTTTTGCTTAATTCATACTGTCCTGTTTTAATCCAGTTCTGCTTGTCATTTTCAGCCGACATTTCACGCAGCCTCTGGTTCATTTTTTGTAGCGCAATGCCCAATATATCTTGATCACTTTTAGGAGCAATATTACTCGTATAATCTCCATGAGAAATTTTGTTGACTTGCGAAACCACATCTGACAAATTTTCAAGCATGGTGTTCATTGATTGAGCCAAGCGATCTCGTTGACCTTTAACTTCTATGCGACCGTAATTATAATCACCGCTCGCAATCGCTTCAGAAATGGCAGCAATATTCCACAATCGTTGAATCATTTCAGATAATGCTTTTCCAAGTTGATCTTGTTCAGAAAGGAGTTTTACCTCCTGAGTATAATCCCCAGCTGCGATAGCATTAGCTTGGACTATCGTATTTTTGATGCCTTCTTTCAAAGTGCGAGTAGAGGTAACCAGTTCACCAATTTCATCGGCTTTTGGGTAGTCAATGTCATCTTCAAAAATTTTGCCCTGAGCCAGTATTTTTAAATGCTGATTAACTGATAATAAGGGCTTAGTCAAATATTCAGCAAAGCGACGGCTTAAAGTAAATACCAACCAACCCATTAACAGAGCGATGATAAAAAGTTGCCATTGAAGCTGGATAATGGGTTTAAAAGCCTCATCTAAGTCAATTTCAGCAATGACTGCCCAATTGATGTCACCTATATTAAGGGGGGTATAAGCGGAAAGCACTAATACATCGCGATAATCTTTTATGATTTTGTGACCGGTTTTTCCCGATAAAGCAGCGCGAGTCGCTTCGGTATCCACCGTTCCGGAAATGGGATTGGCAAAAGAGGCTTTTATCGAATGGTGGCTCGGATCGATATAAGAGTCGGAACGCATCAACTTATCTTGACCGACGAGATAAGTTTCACCCGTTTCACCCATGCCTGTACGCTCTTGCATGATCTGAGTGATTGCTTTATCGCTTAACTGCAAAGCCACTATCAATTCAATTTTGTCGTTGTTAAGTAGCGGTTGAGCCATAAAAGCGGCGGGTTCGTTATGACTAGGTGGATACAGCGCAAAGTCACTCATAGCAAATGCTTTACTTTTTAATACTTTTTGGAACACACCGCCCAATTGTGAATCGGCATATTCACCATGCAAGAGGTTCGTACCGTAGTCAGTTTCATGCTTGACGCTGTAAAAAATTTTCCCTTGCGGATGAATGAGAAACAGATCATAGTAATGATACTTACGGATATATTTAGCGAAAAAATCTTCTTGTTCGCCAAGCAGTTTAAGCGTCAGGATTTCTTCTAATTTTACAATTTGTGCCTTTTCGTTTTCCTCCAGCGACTGAAGCTTTTGAACCGCATTTTGCTTCAAGTTAGCCACCATTTCTAACAATACTTGTAGATCAACCATGCGTTCAACAAAAAAGCTTTCAATCTGTGCCTTTTTGATTTCCCGTACACTTTCAAGATGATTAAACGCTTCATTTTTCAAGGCATTCCGGCTTTGAAACCAAGAAACACTTCCAACAATCAGAGCGGGAATTAAGCCGATTGCTAATGCCGCCGATAAGAGTTTAGTGCGTATTTTCATTTCAGTTATCAGTTGTTAGTTGTTAGTTGTTATCAGAAATCCGATTTTTGGAAAATCGGATTTCTTGTACACCTTCAGTATATTAGTTAGCGTTTCTACCCCATTCCGTTGCCCATAAAGCATTGAGTACTGATTGCCGTGATCCAACTAAGCAATTTTGTATGCGTTCCATATATTCGGGATAACATAATTGTTGGGCGACATGAATTAATTCTAACCATCTTTCTTGATATAGCTTTTCAGATAAATATTTTGGTCTAAAGACCTGACAGGTTTTGGAAACCTGTCAGGTCTGAGAACTTTTATTTTTCTGAAAAACTATAGCGGATTTCTTTCCACTGGTTTGGATAAAAATTAGCGAGCACTCTTTCACAAGTCAAAATCAATTCCATCGGTGGAATATCCCAACGAGGAAGGCTGACTTTTAATTCGGTTTGCCGATCTCCTTTAGGTTTATGCCCACCGCCTTGTAAGTGAAAAAGGGGACCTGCTTGAAAAGTGCCATTACGATTAGCCAAATCAATATGCCAACGAGATTGCAACTCATCTTTTAAAGATAGCACTTCAAGGGTGCTGTTGAGTCGAGTAAAGGGCGATATGCCGTTGTTCCCCGGCGCTTTGACGGCGACTTGTATATAGATGCGAGGTGCAATTTGCCCTAACTTTTTATCTTTAATGGGAACAAACTTGATAGCATTTGATTCTTCGATAGTATATTCCCACGATTTTTCTTGTTTAAGTGCCTTGAGTTTCTTACTGACATCGTCAATAAAATCTTTACTACGAGATTGAATCAGTTTTTCCTCAAACAATAAACGACTTAAAGAACCCAGTTTTGTTCCCATTAGCCTCGCGCTTGGAATGTCATCCAAATTCATTTGAAATCACCCTTTAAAATCATTTCAACAACGGCTTCTTCGTCTTCATTAATTTCCAAACCCTTTTCCCTATATTCCCCCGTTTCCACACATTTCCAACAAATGTATTTACTATGTGTAAACGTGTAAGGGAGTGGATCGTAAGCGATAACTGAATATTGGTTTTCAGTAGGCTGATGGCAAGAATCACAAGCAAAAGCAACTAGAGTATCGGTACGGTTTTTCCAACGTGATTTAGCGGGTGATAATTTCAGCCCCAATTTTTTATTTAAACACGACACCCGTTCTTTAGCGGTCATATTGCCCAAATGCTCTTGACATAAAACTTTTCCCCATTCTCCTAAACGATGTCGCCACCATCGCGCCCAACCTTCACTAAAAACACCCGTGTACTTCACTTTGTCCCTACGCAAAATCTCAAACAGTTTATCAACGTCAGAACTCGCTAACTTTACCCCAAGTTGTGCCAGTACATTGTATTTGTCTAGTAAAAGACCGCGCCTATCTATTACATAACGCAATAGATCGCGAGCCACTTGATGCGGTGCTTTGAGCTTATCCAACTCACGAATGGCTTGATAAGCGACTTCAATCTTTTCTTGCCGAGTCACGCCTAAAAAAGTCACCCATCGTTCGGCTTTATCCCAGTGTTTAATCAAGTGCTTATAGCCCTTCACCAGCGATAAAATTTCTAGGCTGTGAGTAGAACTATTACTAAAGCTTTCTTTGGTAAAACAACGATCAAATAAATAATGAGTGCTGATATTATTAGAAAAGGCTTTGTAATCATTTTCACTGGGGACCAGTATAATTGGAAAATCCTTAGTCACGGTGTCGAGTGCTTGATCACGCAACAGTTGTGCTAAGGGTCCAGCCTTGTAGGCTTGCTTATTCAAACGATAATCTAATGCGACTAAATCCGGGCTATCTGCCATAATGCTCTTAGCCAATGCCATCAAATCTGTCGGTTTTTGAAACTTAACACGCAGGGAGCCTTTAGTTGACATCAGTTTTGCAAAGCGTTTATCCGTTTTTTGATTGTCAATAAAAATACCTTGGTACATATCAGTTGTCAGTTGTCAGTTATCAGTTATCAGTTATCAGTGTCATCAGAAATCCGATTTTTGGGAAAAATCGGATTTTTCATACTCATTTTTTTCGCGCTAAAATACGATAGCGAAATGTTTCCAGGCTATCATAATCTACAACCTGGCTACCAAAATCATATTTATCCCAGTGGGAGGGCAAAGGCACCTTTTCTTCTTCCCATAGAATAACTTCCCAACCACTTTTTTCTAACCAGCCTTGCCATGATTTTTTTGTTCCAAAGCGTTGATGACTGACACAAAGAATCCCAGAAGGTGTTTCATCCCAACGCCCTGCTAATAAATCATCAATAATTGACCAATGCCCTACATTGGGAAAAGAGGCAACTAAAAAGCCGTCATGACTGATATATTGCCGCAAACGCGAAAGCAGTTTCCAAGGATAAGGAACATGCTCTAACACATCGGCGCAGACAATACGATTAAAGCGTGTTTTTTCAGAAAAAGGGAGGAGGTTTTCAATATCCGCCTGAATCGCTAAATCTAACCAGGGCAAGGCACTTTTCAAAGCACGGGTATGCATATCAACTCCGAGCCAAGTGACAGGGTAACCTTTCTCTTTACAAGTTTTAGCCATTAAGCCATTAGCACAACCCAGTTCTAAAACCAAGCCCTGCCATTGACACAATGCAATCAGATCTTCACGCGCTTGCGCCTCTCGCAATGCATTAAAAGCATGAAGCCACCCTTCACAAAAAATGCGAACTTCAGTGCTAATCTTTATCCAATAATCTGGTAAATCACCTATTTTTATATTATCAGGCACCGTTCTTAATAACGATAGGGGAACGACAGCGACATCAAAAGTCGATACATTTTGCCCGCGCCCTATCATCCAACGTTCTTTACCCCGATAAGTCGCCGCTGTTTCAAGACCTGGTAAAGTTAAATAAGGAGAAATATCTCGTCCAGCCTGCCACGAAACATCCTGATTCCCCAGCGGAACATTAATAAGGTTACTCGTACCCTCTTTCAGAAGGGCGGTGAACCATTGTTTCCAACATTGGGAACTATACCAAAATTCTGGGTCAAAGATTAAACCTACTTCGGTCACATTCAACGTCTCTGCCCAAACATGAACAGGGATTGAGGCTGAAATTTCATGTACAGAGTAGGGCGGTGCGCCCATTTCACGGGCTAATTCTTGTTCAACACTAAGATTTAAATCCCCTCTAGCTCCCCTTTTTTTAAGAGGATGAAAATGAGAATTCAGGGGGGAAGAACTAGAATGAGGAACAATTGGTGAATGAATCACTAAAAAAATGGGAATCATAGGACATTCTCATAAAGGCGGAATAAATCGGCTGCCAGCCATCGATCTGGAAATTGACGAATATGGGTTTCTAAAAATTGATAAAATGGTTCTAAACTTTGTTCGGGACAAAGGGGATCTATCGTTTTGGGAGGAGTGCAAATCACTTTATATTGACCAACACCCTGGTGAATACATAAATAAGCAGCAACTAAACTATTCGTTTTGATAGCCATACGTTGTGCGCCAGCCGACAGACGACGCTTGGCTCCTAAAAAGGGCATTTTTATCGCGTCCGCATTAGGCGCAGCGGGCACATCAGCCTGGATAACCACAGCTTCTCCCCTTAACAAAGCCCTATAAAAATAGCTTAGATTAGTCTCGTGATACATCAATTTACCGCCCTGCATGTGCATTTCCATACCCTGGATTTTTTTCTGGAAAAACCTTTGTATCACAGGCGCAACAAGTGGATCCTCAAGGGCAGAAGTCGTTACCGCATTAATACGTAAACCACTCATCCCCATCAATACAATCCCCATACAAAAACTATCCAAATGGCAAGTTAATAAGACGATACCTTTTCCCTCCTTTTGCGCCTGTATTAAGGGCATAAGTCCTTCAACCTGACTCTTTTCAAAAATTGACTGTATCGCTTTTTGATTTCTAAACAGACAAGATTCCCATTCTTCTCTGGAATTATGCACAAAGCGGCGCCGAGTATTGAGTAATTGTACCTTTTTTCCAGCAGTTGGCATTAAAGCCTGCATCGCTTGCTGCGTTGCCTCACGGACAAAGTATTGCCCTATTGCTTGTGAACGCCAATCATAATCCATTAAACCATGTAACCAACCCCTCACTTGTGCTAATCGTTGTCCCAAAGGCAACGGTAATTGTGAAATGGCAGGTAAAATACTATGATAATCAATGGCTTGTCTAACGTTGCCCCATTTAGTCCAAAAATCCATATATTTCTCTCAGTCAGAACTCAGAATTTATAGTTGTCAGAAAGTTTTAACTAAAAAGGTAAATGTCGGGTTACGTTTTTTTGCTGCGCAAAAAAATCTAACCCGACCTACCTGGCTATAAAAGGTAAATGTCGGGTTACGTTTTTTTGCTGCGCAAAAAAATCTAACCCGACCTACCTGGCTATAACTTGTTCTATCAATATCATTGGTTATGCTTTCTTTAAACGGCTTTCAACTTAAAACAAGACAATTTTATTAGGTGCCGCGGGTTAAGTTGATAGCCCTTTAAACTGTTCTAAAGTAAAGAATTTGGTTTGTCGTTCATTAAATAAAGGAATATTTCTAGCTTTGTTTTTCATATACTCAAAGTAGTTTTTTTCCTTTTCTGTGAGAAAAAAGAAACGGGATAAACTTTTAGCCGTTTTTCCTACCGTTCCACTACCAGCGAAAGGATCAAAAATTAAATCCCCTTTGAATGAATAGTATTGAATCACTCGTTTACATAATTCAACTGGAAACACAGCAGAGTGAATTTTATCAAAACAAGGCTCTATTTTCCATACATTTGTTGTTTCATAGCCATTAGCGACTTTACTTTCTTTTACAATTTCTTTAGGATAGCTGCGGATATTCCAATCTAATAATCTTTCCGTCTGTTTCCGATAAACCATTAAATACTCTGTCACTGAATTAGGTTTATATGCCAATGGCTTACGGTGCTGCATAAAGCCACCAATCCTATTTTTTACGCTACTTTCAGGTTTTAACCAAATGATGTCATCTATAAATTCCCAACCCATTTTGACTAAATAGGGGTGCAAATCATAAGGAATCGGATAACGCTTACTTGAATGTGAACGACTGACTCTCGGAATAATGATTGGTGAAGTATTAACAATTAAAAATCTGCCCTCTTTTGTAATCCGATGAGTTTCTTTGAAGACTTTTTCTAAAAACTCTAAATAATTTTGATAGCTTGGATAAATTGAATAATCTCTAGCATTGTAATAGGGCGGAGATGTAAAAGTTAGATGAACACTTTCACCTGGAACATATTTTAAAACGGACAAAACGTCATGATTAACCACAATATTTTTAAGGTAATCATCACTTTCATAATGAGGTAATTTATTTTGATGACAGTTAATTTTAGCAAAAAATTCTTTGTAAATCACCGTTCTGATCATTTCATTCGGGTGATTGATTAAAGGTTTCAGTTTTTCAATGACTTCGCTATCATTTTCAAATAATAATAACCCACGAATCGCTTGACATACGATTTTCGGATCATTATCCTGCAAAATATTAATTAATATTTTTTTATTATTGAAATCCCTAATTCTGCCAATTGCTGAAACAATTTCACGCTTTACAGTCGTATCTTTTTCTTTTTGATAGGTTTGAAATAAAATTGTTGTACTATCAAAGTTGGTTAATTTAGCGATATTTTTTGCTGCGAGTAACCTGATTTGACTATATTTATGATTTAATAAAGGAATTAAAAAATTCCCATCGAAGTTTTGAGGCAGGGAACCTAAATTTTCTAATATAAAAACGATGCTTTTATTATTTTTCTGTTTTGCAACAAAACAACCTAACTCGTTTTTTCCACGATTTTTTAATTCTGTAATATATTCTTTATAAAGTCTATTATAATGTCTGATTTAAAATATCCTTTTGATAATAAAAATTAATAATGGATTATACTCCGAACTGTCAAGTTTTCGGATTTTCGTTGGACTCCCCAGTGTTTTATTGCCCACCATCATTGGTGAGGTGGGCAATAAAAAAACCTTGCCCACCCTACATTCTGACTAAAAATTGGGTATTGGGAATTTGGAATATAGAAAAATGCCAAAATTTTTTGGAAAAGTTTCCAACACAATTCAGAAATACCATTTTTTGAAAAAATGGTATTTCTAACGCATTCAAATTATAAAATGTTAAAATTTTGTGTATAATAGTTGAGTTTTTGATAATTGGTAATTGGGAATGAATTGGGAATGACTTAATAAGGCAAAAGACTTAAATGAATTACATGACCTGGATTGTGAGTATAGAAGAAACGTTGGTGCGACACATTGAATGGCGTTTTCCATTTATCACGGTCCAAAAACTGATTACTCTGTTTGGTTTAGAAACTAAAATCAGTCACATGAATTATTGCCCAGCAACAGAACGTGGCGAATTGGCATCAAAATTGCGCAAAATAATTTAGATTGTACCCACAATCAAATCTATCTACAAATGGCTAGATTGTGAGCTAACCCCATTGGAATTGCAACGTTTAGAAAAAATACAACAACAGCAGAAAAAACGAATCAAGGGATATGATAACCAACAACAAAGTATTTGAAGGTTTTGAAACCTGCGACTCCTTAACACGAGTAGAACAAAAACACCTTTCTTATTTGAATGTTGAATGAACCTATTTGAATGTTGAATGAACCTACCCCATTATTCGTTTTGTATTTTAGAAATCCAATTTTTGCAAAAAATTTCTTGAAATGGGTATTTCAAAAATCTTATGTGCAAAAAAACTTGACATTTTTTAAAACATCAAGTAAAATTCCAACAGTATGTTAACTAAGTAGATACGCATAAATATTTGAACATTTTTAGTAGCCCACCAGCCGCAGCAAAGGTGGGCAAAAAAACCACCTTAGATGCCCTATAAAATGTTAATAAACTTTTGTGTACCTACTTATTGTTAATGAGATTGTTATCTTAGTCTATTAATATAAATTAATAGTTATTTAATTGCTACCTATATACCGGGAATAAATTTAACTTTTCTAATGAGGTTGGTGAGCAAACAAGAATATGTTTGCCCTACCTGGCTACATAAAAATTTTATTTATAACCGCGTTCAGTAGAACAACAGTATATAATATTATGCCAATATTGTGTAAACCTTATGTTAAGGTACCAGAAAACATTATTACCCAGGAACAAACGCTTGATCTATGTAAACGTTTACATCCTGATCATCCCAACCTCAATAAGTTATTGAGTATTATCCGCCACACTTCAGTAAAAAAGCGCCATATTCTTCAGCCATTAGAGGTGGCATTAGAACATCCAGGTGTTGAAAAGCGTCACGCAATTCATGAAAAAAGTGCATTAGAATTTGCAGATGTGGTGATCAGAAATGCATTGAAAAATGCCGAACTGTCTGTTTCTGACATTGATCTCCTTATTGTGACTTCATGTACGGATTTTTCATTTCCTTCATTAACGGCACATATCATTAATCGGTTAGGGTTCCGTTCAGACACCAAACAACTACCCATCGCACAATTGGGATGCGCAGCCGGCGGCTCCGCAATCAGTCGTGCTCAGGATTATTGTATGGCTTACCCGGACCATAATGTGTTAATTGTGTCTATTGAATTTTGTTCGTTGTTGTATCAACCGGATGATAAATCAATAGGTGGCATTATTTCAGATTCTTTATTCGGAGATGCTGCTTCGGCTTGTGTCATGCGTGGTAAAGGTGGGGTAGGGTTTCAAGTTGATGCTAACACTTCCTATTTAATACCTAATACGGAAACTTACATTGCTTATGATGTTAAAAGCACCGGATTCCAATTCAAATTAAATAAAGCTGTGCGTGATACAATGGAACCCATATCGCCCATTATCGCCAAATTTGTAGAACGGCATGGTCTTGATGTGCGCGAACTTGACTATTTTATTTTCCACACTGGAGGCCCCCGTATCTTAAATGATTTGGTCAAGTTTTTATCTATTTCCAATGACAAGGTCCAATTCAGTAGAGAATGCCTGAGTGAATATGGCAATATTGCCAGCGTAGTTGTTTTTGAAGTGATGAGAAGGATGTTTGAAAATGCCAATTTGAAACCTGGGGCTAGAGGGGTATTGGGTGGATTTGGTCCTGGTATTACGGCTGAACTTAATCTAAATACTTGGGTAGCTTAAAGTATACTGAACATACTTAAAATTGATGAAAATGGTGTGCAAGAAATACTATTTTAAAAATAGTATTTCTGATTCGCACTTTATATTTTCACAAAACTGGACACACAGTCTAGCAAGTTGTAATAATTAATTTTTGCTCAAAATAGAGGTATTATGGAAACAAAACGAATCACTATCTCTGATAAGGTAGCTGTTCTCAACAATAAAACAGCGGAAATCCCATTCAATCACACAGAATTTGATGGGATGCTTCTTTTGCATCTCCTAACTGAAGAAACAGCCCCCGCTTATTTGGGTAACCAGTTTAAAACACGACCCCAAGATGTTTTTTTAGTTTCTTATTCCAAATCAGGCAGCCATTGGTTAGCTTATATTGTCAACAATATCGCCAAACCAGTACTTCCAAACAAAGACGATTTTAGGCATCGTGCTGGTGAAGTGCCCCTTTTAGAACAGTCACTCCCAGAAAAATTCGCACCAATTGCTTCACCGCGCTACATGTACACGCACTTGCCCTATAAGTTTGTGCCACGTAGTAGCGAGCATGAAGTCAAGTATGTTATTATTGCCAGGAATCCCAGAGACATAGCGGTTTCTCAATTTAAATTTATGAGAAACATGAAGGACATTGATTTTAATGGGACGTGGGATGAGTTTCTATCTCTTTTTATGCAGGGAAATGGTCTGAGTGGTTCATACTTTGATCGAGTTTTAGAATGGTGGGAACACAAAGATGATGACAATGTTTTATTCCTCAAATACGAGGACTTGAAGAAGGACTTGACAGGACAAGTTGGAGTCATTGCTAAATTTTTGGGTTATCAACTTCCCCAAGAAAACATCGAAGAAATTGCGGAAAAATGCACTTTCAAAGCAATGAAAGGGGACCGTGTCGGTTCAATTGAGGGCAACAAGGGCTTACTGAGGGAAGGTAAATCATTTTATCGCAAGGGAATTGTAGGTGATTGGCGAAATCATTTTTCGGATGAACAATTAGAAAAGTTCAACCAGTGGTGCAACTCGAATTTGGAAGGCACCGGGCTTGAGTTTGATTTTGGCTAATAAACCGTTTTAAAGGTAGGGTGGGTAGAGCGAGAGCGAAACCCACCAATCTGATATATATCAAAAAAAAATTAGAAGTACCATTTTTCCCAAAAAGGGTATTTCTGCCAAAGTATCAGAAATTGACTAACTGCCCACATTCCATCTTCAATATCCGATCAGCAACCTGGAAATATTTATCATCATGCGTCACCGCAATAATGGTTTTCCCCTGTTGTTTTAAATCTGGTAGTATCACCTCATAAAAAAACTTTCTAAATTGAGGATCTTCATTCGCCGCTAATTCATCAAAAATATAAATGGGCTTATTTTCTAAGACAGCTGCTACAAAAGCCAATCTTTTCTTTTGCCCTGTCGATAAATCAAGCTGAGTAAATTTTCCTTCCCGATATTTGGTTTTCTTCTCCAACTGCATTAAACGCAATAGCACCTTGACTTGCTTATCATCAATATTTGATAAGCCATACAATTTATCAAACAAGTGGGCATCAGAAAAAACCATCGCAAATAATTCACGGTAACTCACATATTGATTTCTATCAATTGGCTCATGATTCATATCATGAGAACCGGCACTCGGATAATACAAGCCCGTCAACAACTTCAATAAAGTAGATTTACCACTGCCATTATCCCCCACGATAAACACCATTTCCCCTTTTTTAATTTCCAAATTAATGGGACCTATAGAAAATAAAGAGTTACCATGCTTATCCTGATAAGAAAAAGTCGCTTTATCAAGCTGAATTTCCTTAAAATCAGACACCAGAGGTTGTTGTTGAAAATAAATTTCAATAATAACCTTATCCAGTTGTGCTTCGAGTTCACCTAAGTTTTCTAAAGCCACATTGCTTTGAAATAAGCTAGGTAAAGAAGACACCACCATCCCTATTGGTCCAATAATGAATAAAATCGTTGTTGATATTTTATAGATATCATCGGCATGACTAGCGTGGAGCGAGGGTACAATAAAAACCAAAATCACCAGCAATAAATAAAAAAACAAACGAGAATACATCAAATGGGTAATTTGTTGTAACCCCACATTGACTTTAAGTACTTCTGTTTCCTTAAAAAGCGTGTCGATCTGCTCAAATAAATCATCACTTTTTTGACGGTTCATTTTGAGTTCTTTAAAACCATCAAAAAGATGATTGAAATACCCGAAAAATTTCGCCTCCTTTTGGGTAGCAATATAGAGTTGTTCAAAAATATTTTTCGCATAAAATAAATAAAAATATACAACAAGAATAAGACATAAGATTGTCATCAAAAAGCTGATGGGAGATAACCAAGCCAAATAAAGAAGACTAAAAACCAGCACCATTCCCGCTTGAATCGCTGTAATCAGAAGCAATCCAGATTGAGAAATAACGTGACTATCCTGGGCGAGTCGAGTGTACATATCACCCCGTTTACTATTTTCTATAAAATGCAATTGTGTCGAGCGAATTTTATCCGCAATTCTAATCCGAATTTTACAAATAAACTTTTCAATCGCAAACACCGTTTGAAAAAACGCATATTTTTGGGTATAAATATATAAAACAAAAACAATGAGGTAAAGCAAAAAGTATTGTGCCTGTAAATTATTATTTGAAACCATTTCAGCCGCCATATTGACAATAGCTAATATCATCACATTAGCCATAGCTGATAGGGCAATCATAAAGCCAATCTGAGAAATTGGCGCATCACATTCTGCCAGATATTTGGATATTTTCATAATAATGTGTTAAAGAAAGTATGAAGGTATATTGTAGGGGCGAACCTGGGGTGTTCGCCCTATGAAATGATTTTTATAAGAAAACGATAATTTTCTATATGGTCCTTCAAAATAACCAAAATTAAATATAACTATATGATTTTAAAAGATATTTATTTGAATCAGCATATAACGTCTTAAAGTATCCGCACCCGTTTCGCATAAGATGAGTTTTCCCAAATACTATTTTTAAATAGTATTTTTGGTTGGAATGAACCCGTTTTTATTAATAAATTTCTTAAGAACTGTGCCCCATAAAAAATTTTTTTAATATTTTTTGAAAAAGTGCTTGACATTTTTGAAAATCCAGCATATAATAAAGAGTACCCTTTTGGAAGCATTCCTTAACTTATTTTACAAGCACTGAATGAAATTTCTAACAACTATTGAATAGTATCCATCCGGAAACACCGGTTTATGTCATTTCAACATAAGGAGAAATCTGGTTTTATCAGTTAAGATTTCTCGCCCCACCTCGAAACACAAACTAATAAAGAAAATGACATAGAATTTGAGTTTCCGTGATGGACACTAAATAGGGATGCTGAAAAAATTGGGCATCCTTCATTTCCCGGTTAACACTTTCCTTTGCCGGGATTTGTCCAACATGCGAATGCAAAAAAAGTGTCAACTACTTTTTAGCCGATATGAAGGATGCCTAATTTTTGATTATACTTTAAACGGCTGAAATTTGGACTTTTATATCGGGTGGGCAAGTCTTTTTGTGCAACGGCAACCGTTAAAAAAAGTCCAAAATTGACTTTTATGTAGGGGGCTGGCAACGTCTTTTTTTGCCCACCAACTTTTATGTAGCCCACCAACCGTTAAAAAAAGTCCAAAATTTACCCGTTAGTAGTATACCAGAAAGTAGAAATGCGCCTAATTGGTAATTGCACAGCGAATTACCTAAAAATGTCCAACTTTGTCCAAGTTTTTAGGAACAGTGCAAACTATACCCTGTAAGGGACAACGCGGAAAATAATATACGCAAAACAAATACTATTTTTCAAAAAATTGTAGAATGAGTTATTTGCGTAAGTTATTTGCTGCTAAATCCCTAACATGATTTTATCCAAATTTCAAAAAACTTGGGTACATAAAGGGGTATGTTATTTTTAATATTTTCCCTTCAGGAGTTATTTATGTTCAAATACAAACCTTTATTAGTAACGGCATTATTTGTGTTTAGCTTGCAAGTGCAAGCAAATCCGGCTGACTTTTTGGAATCCACAGCTTGGCAAAACGAGTTTTTACCGATAGTTTCGCCGGTAGCAGTTTCAGATGCGGATAAACAGGAACGTCGTGAGAAAAGGGCTAAAGCCTGTGAAGATAAGAAAACAGGGGATAGTTGTACGACGACAACTAAACGTGGTGATGAGAGGACTGGTACATGCAAGGAAAGGGGCAAAAGAGGAGGAACAAAACGGTTAGTTTGTGTTTTCAAAAATCGTCCTAATGAGCCAGGACAAAGACCAGAACGGGAAAGGACTTTCAAAAAATAAATTATCCCAACAAGTAGAAAGAGTGCGACATCAATTTGATGTAAAGTTTTTTTTGTAGCCCACCTACAAAAAACAATTTTAAATCAAATACTTAAATACTTATGTATAACGATGAGGTGTTCGCCCCGTGACAGGCGAAGTTACTTTTCCTTAAAAAAATCGGTACCCTTATTCCGAAGGTGCAGATACTTTAAGACGACACGTTGTATGCTGATTCAAATAAATATCTTTTAAAATCATATAGTTATATTTAATTTTGGTTATTTTGAAGACTAACCGTCACTAATTGATTTTATTGAACCGTCGTCCTTAAGTATCCGCACCCTATTCCGAAAAGGGCAACCACAAGGGATTGCCTCTACAATATCCACTCATTGTTATACATAAGTCAAAATGATCAAATGTAGGGTGGGTAGGGTGAACGCCCACTATTTTGAAGGTTCGGTGGGTTTCCACTTCGTTTCTACCCACCCTACGAAAAACTTTTTAAAATCAAATACTTAAATACTTATGTATAATGATGAGACAATATCCAATGGGCATTAAGCTAACCCGATCTATTATATTTCTATAAACTCATTTCCAATTCCCAATTATCAATTCCAAATTCCCGATTCCCAATTGCTTCGTTATTGCGTTTCCCAATTTCCATCAGTAGAAATACTATTTTTTGTAAAAATAGTATTTCTTGAAGCCTTTTAACTTTAAATAAATGGATATACTCAACGCGGGAATAAACTTAACTTTTTTCAATGAAGCAGCCGTTGCACGAAAAAGACTTTAGGAGCCCTACCTAAAAGTTTAAGTTATGCCCGCGTGCAGTATAAATTTCAGACGAAAATCATTTTTTAATCCTGTTAATCCTTTAATCCTGTTCAAAATACTTTGGCGAAGACATTATATATAAGGAAGGATTTAAATTGAGTACAACCACGATCTAATCCCTTATTATATACAATCCTTGTATAGACGTTCAGATAAATTCACACGAAAAACCTGTCAGGTCTCGAATACCTGACAGTTTTTTGGAAGTGATTTACCTGAACATCTATAGTTATTGTCTTTGGTAAAAAACTTGAAGATCGAGAACTAAAAAAATTTTTTAAAAATTTTTTAAAAAAGTGCTTGACATATTTGAAAATCCAGCATATAATAGTAAGTATCCTTTTGGAAGCTTTTCTTAACTCATTTTACAGGCACTGAATGAAACTCCTAACAAGTATTAATTAAATGGTGCGGTGAAAAAATAAGTAATTTTTAATTACCCGGAAGTGGGAATGCGCCCAATTGGTAAGCACAAGTTCTAACAAGATTTACTGTTATGACTGTGCAAACTATACCCTATAAAAATGATTCTATCCAAATTTCAAAAAACTTGGGTACATAAAGGGGTATATTTTTTTTATATTCTTCCCTTAAGGAATTATTTATGTTCAAATACAAACCTTTATTAGTAACGGCATTATTTGTGTCTAGCTTGCAAGTGCAAGCAAATCCGGCTGACTTTTTGGAATCCACAGCTTGGCAAAACGAGTCTTTACCGATAGTTTCGCCGGTAGCAGTTTCAGATGCGGATAAACAGAAACGTCGTGAGGCAGCGGCTAAAGCCTGTGAAGGCAAGAAAACCGGGGCTAGTTGTACAATAGCAACTCCACGTGGAGAGAAGACTAGTACATGCCAGGAAAAGGGCAGAGAAGGCGCAAAAAAATTAGTTTGTGCTATCGCGCGTCCTGGCGATAAGGGCAGAGGTAAGTGAGTCGCAAATAAATAATTGATAAACCTGACAGGTTTTAAAAACCTGTCAGTTTGATTATTTTTGAATGCTCTCGGAATTTTCGCGTTTTCTTGTCGGGGCGAACCTGCGTGTTCGCCCTCCTGTTGTGTTCGCCCTCCTGTTGTGTTCGCCCTCCTGTTGTGTTCGCCCTCCTGTTGTGTTCGCCCTCCTGTCTGTTCGCCCTGTTAAACTTCGTTGCCCGTTTTAGATTCATTTATTTTTCTGAACATTTCAAAATTGTTATCTAAGGAATGTGCATAAAATAACTTAGTCAACTAGGGTAACCACAAGGGATTACCCCATTCGCATCAAGGTAAGCTTTTTGCATGGTTGCTTTTTTTCCATGCGAGTCCACGACTAACTATGCCATGAGCTGGGCTAACATTGAGCATTATGGAACCAAAAGTCAATCTATTGCGGTTCAATTTGTCAAGAGCAAAATCCCCACATAAACCAAAACCTCATTATCATAATATCTGATATAGATCAAAGAAATGGGTAAACACGCAAAAAGCTTGCCTTGATGCATATGGGGCAATCCCACGCGCCCTTTTAGGGTGGTCTGGAAACTTCCGCTTTCCTGCACTAGGGCAACCATAAAGGATTGCCCCTATATATAAAGCCAGGTAGGTGGACAAACGTGTTTTTGTGTGCATCGGTATTTATTTCATAAGGCATTTGTGAATCATTTTCGGTTTTAATGAAATGGTGGGCAATAAAAACACCTTGCCCACTACCTGGCTAAATTCGGTGGAAAAAACCTAACAGGTTTCCAAAACTTGTCAGGTTTAGGCAAATTTACCCACACTTTTTGAGAAGAGACGATTTGTAGAATAATTGTTATGAGGATTTAAATAGGTTCATCCGGTTAATCCAATTCCCAATTCCCAACATTATACATCAACTACTGATAATTTTCACGATACAGCGTCGCAAGTTTCTTAAAGTGACTATCTGCTCGTTTGAAAAAGAACTTATATGACTCACAAAAATGATTATGCCCTTTATCTCTCGGATCGCGGCTCCTATCTTTTATACACCCTCCATAACACAAATGCAACCATCGGCACTGCTGACATTCCATCCCATAGTCAGCTTTGCGTTTGCCAAACGCGACATGGGATGTAGAAAAAAATGCGTTTTCCAGAGAAACTTCATGCAGATTGCCAATGCGACTCCCTTTGGACACAAGAAAATCACAAGAAAACAAATCCCCATTATGCTCGACAACCAAATAATCGTTACACATTTTGTGAAGAGCACAATGATCTGGCACCATACCAATATAATACTGAATTAACGAATCAAAAAAGCGGATAGAAGTTTTTTGCTTGAGCCGATCAAAATCAAAATCCTTGAGCCAACAGTCAAACAATTTACTAAGAAATTGACCATAATCTTTAGCGTTCACCGAATACTGAGCGGCAATCTTTAGATTTTGTGAATCACGTTCTACCAGTGGACTAAATTGCATAAAAAGCAACCCGTTATCCACAAAAAACTTATAGATTTCCCTCGGATATTTCACAGAATAATCACTAACAGTAGCTAATATATTGACAAGAACACCTTTACTCAAGAGCATTTGAACATTCTCAAACACTCGCTGAAATGTCCCATTCCCCTGGCGATCCTTACGATAGCGATCATGTACATGTGCTGGACCATCAAGCGATATACCAACTAAAAAATTTTCGCTCCGCAAAAAATCTGCCCACGCCTCGTTCAGCAACATCCCGTGGGTTTGAAGCGCGTTAGAATACGAACCATTTTTTGCATACAACCGTTGAATGGCAACCACTTTCTGAAAAAATTCTAATCCCATCACTGTCGGTTCACCACCCTGCCAAATAAATGTTGGCGCATCTGAACAGGCAAACATGTCCTTAATGATTTTTTCTAAAGTGGCATCACTCATACGATGTGTCGAAGGCGGTCCCTCATATAAATTATGTTTATCAAGATAAAAACAGTATTCACACTGCAAGTTGCAAAACGAGCCAATAGGCTTGATCACAATACTTTGTAAAATTTTCTGCGTCATCGTTTCCTAATCCGTTTATAATATTTTATCATTCAAAAAATGGCAAGCCTGACAGCTTTTAGAAACCTGTCAGGTCTAACAGTTTACTATGTTTGGTTGTATTTGAGAAAATAGATTTTCTATACTGCTCAACATTTTCACAGATTTTGCGGTGAAGTATATTAATGTTAATTATTAATCTATTATCAGCCATTTCTAAAGCATAATCTGTTAATCGTATCCTATCAAAATTTGGTGGTAAATAAAAATGTAGGGTGGATAGCCCTGGGCTTTTAAATCTGCCACAAAATGCCCTATCTTTTTTCACCCGACATTTACAAATACTAGATCGAAAATAAATAATATTTGTGTGTTTTTGACAGATTTACAATGGAACAAAAATAGGGTGAAAAAATTCTGAAAAATTAACCCAAATTTAACACCCCAGGGTAACCCCCATTTTTCAAAATCACTGGAATGAACCCGTTTTTTTGGGCAAAAATACCAGGGAAAAATTGTATTTCTGCTTTAAATAGTTAATCTTGAAACTTTGCGCCTTTGCGCGAAGCGTGAGATAAAATTTAAATGTGACAAAATTAGAAACCAACTTTCTAAAACGGCAAATTATTTTGTGACCATTTCCTAATAAATATAGTTAATGTAACTTATTGATTTGATTAAATTTCTTAAAAACGGTGTCCAATAAAAAATTTTATTGAAATATTTTTAAAAAAGTACTTGACATATTTGAAAATCCAGCATATAATGAGATGTAGGTATCCTTTTGGAGCATCCCTTAACTCATTACAGGATGCGAATTAAGGGTTGAGAAATTCTTTTAAAATCTTATGTTTAAAGCTGGTAATTTTGGGCGATGCCCTGGGTTGGTTTTCTTACCCATTGTTTTTAGTAGACACACAAATTTCAACCCTTAATTCGCATTTAAAATGCAAGGAAAATAATTATTATGATTGTTTTAGGATACAATGGCTTTAGTCATTCAGCCGCGTTTTTTGATATCTACTTTGGAATGAGAGGGATTGACAAGCATCGGCTTGCAGGTCATGATGCATCGGCCGCACTCTTCAAAGATGGCATTTTGGTAGCAGCAGCGGAAGAAGAAAGATTTTCCAGAATCAAGAAAACCTCCGATTTTCCAAAAAACGCTATCAATTACTGCCTGGCCGAAGCAGGTATTTCATTAAAAGAGGTGGACTACATAGCCATACCTTGGGATTTTAATGAACAAGTGGTAAGTGAAACTGTTAGGGATATATTTGGTGCTGACCTAGGTGGACTTTCAAAGCAATTTCAAGCGTTTGAGCAGGTGAAAAATATGTATTTTAACCTGGTTTCCAATCAAAAAATCATGGACGATTTTAATTTAAACTTGGCAACCCGTTTAGGTGCTGAGAAGTTTGTTTTTGTTCCACACCACTTAGCCCATGTCTTATGTGGCTTTTTCCTATCTGGCATGAAAAAAAGTGCTTTTTTGGTGACAGATGGTCGCGGAGAACTCTACTCTTCAGTCATGGGGGAAATCGATCAAGAACAGTGTAAGATTTTTCAAGACGTATCGCTTAAGATACCTGATTCAATCGGTGTATTGTATCGAAAGTTTACGAGATATTTGGGTTATGTACCGAATTGTGATGAATATAAGGTGATGGCCCTAGGTGCATTTGTCAATTCTCCCCCTGAGTATGATTTCGATCATTTTATTGAATTTTTGCCCGATGGTCAATTCCAGATCAAGCTACAGTCTGATATAGAACTGCATTACTACCGTTTTTTGGAAGATTTTTTTGGTGGAAGAACGGAAGAAAATGACAAAAATATGGCCTATTTTATCCAAAAATTAACGGAGAAGGCAATATGGCATCAAGTCAAGTATCTTCAAGACAAAACCACATCTGACTGCATGTTGCTTGAAGGTGGAGTGGCTATGAATTGTGTCAACAACAGTAAGGTATTGGCAAAATCAAGATTTAAGGATGTCCATGTCGGATTTGCTGCCAATGACGCTGGCGTTGCAATTGGTGCGGCTTTTTATCCGTTTTACCAGAAGAAGGCTTTCAAAAGCAACACCATTACACCCTATCTGGGACCTCAGTTTTCGCACCAAGAAGTTTTAAATGCCCTTAATGCGAAATCGGAGGAGGTGACTTTCCGCGAATTAGAAGAAAATGCGCTTTTTGAAGTTATTATAGAGCATCTGTCTGCTAAAAAAATAATCGGCTGGTTTCAAGGCAGAATGGAGTATGGTCCCCGTGCTTTAGGGAATCGAAGTATATTGGCAAACCCGGCTTTTCCTGATATGAAAGATATCATCAATGCCAAAGTTAAATTTCGGGAAGGTTTCCGTCCTTTTGCTGGTGTGATTTTAGACACAGAAGCCGACAATTTTTTTGAAATGGGAAAAAAGGAAAGTTCTCCTTTTATGACTTTTGTTTTTGAGGCAAAACCACAGAGAAGAGATAAGTTGAGCAGTGCGCTTCACATCGATAACACATCTAGGGTCCAAACTCTGTCAGAACAGCAAAATCCTAAGCTTTACAATCTCTTGTTAACATTCAAGGAGAAAACCGGTATCCCGTGTATTATTAATACCTCTTTTAATGTGATGGGAGAACCCATTGTTTGCAATCCTAGTGATGCGGTCAATTGTTTCCTTAACAGTGGGATAGATGTTCTTGTTATGGAGAATTTTCTTGTGTCTAAAAAAGTTGATGAAAAATGATGTTTGTTAAGTGTCAACATAGAGCGAATTAAATTGTTTAACTTTTTAGGAACAGACAATGAAAGCTATTTGCAGAAGCAAAGATTTTAAAACGCAACTACGCGAATTGCCAATTCCTGAAACAGTACCTGAACATATAGTTATCAAAGTTTTAGCATGCGGGATTAATCAGGGAGATAAAGCATGAATTGCAGGTGCTTTTCTTCCATGATTGGCTCCTGAAAGTTTGCATGATATCTGTGGAGTATCCGTCTTATATAGAATTCTAGCAAAAGCACCTGGGAATTTTGTTTTTCATTTAAAATGGGATAAGCCAGCTTTCAAGATTAGCAGTTACTGCTGTGCTTTGAATGACTGAGCTATTTCCATCACAGAAATTTACGGCAAGAATTTTATTTAGTTATTAAAAGCAATAGCTTCGCCAATTAGTTGTTTCGGGAATTTCGTTGTGCGGATTTCCAGAAACTCTTATGTTATCAGGATTTGGGGGAATCGTACCTCATTCCAGAAATAACAATTTTTGACATTGGCGAAGCTATTATAAAAGAGGATATATTTTATGAATTTCAAAAAAACTTCTACAGCGATGTGTGTCGCATCGCTTGTAGGTTTGACCCCCCTTCAAACGGCGATTGCTGACGTTGTTAACGAAGCAAAAAAAACCAATTTTGTTACTATTGTCATAGATGACATGGGTTTTTCCGATCTGGGATATTTCGGTGGTGAAGTGCCTACGCCGAATCTGGATCAATTGACGGAAGGCGGCATTGCCTTGACCAATTTCTATGCAGCCCCGACTTCTACCCCTTCCCGCGCCATCTTGTTTACCGGTAAGGATCATCATCAAGCCGGCATCGGCAGTATGGTTGGAATCATGGGTGGCCGTGGGGACAAAGAACTGATGCAACAACCGGGCTATGAGGGGGTTCTATCCAAAGACGTACCAACATTCGCCGAAGTCTTACAACAAAACGGCTATCAAACTATGATGACCGGCAAATGGGACATGGGCGACAAACCAGGACAGTATGCACATGACCGCGGTTTTGAAGTCACCAAAGGGTTGTTGCTGCCGGGTGGAGATATGCAATATCTCAGCGATGAAAATGGAAACTTGCTCACCGCCCAGCTACCCTCGTATTACGAAAACTTAGGACGCACTTCCCCCTATAACGAAAACGGCCAAGAAGTGACCGAATTTCCACCCAATGCGTATACTACGGATTACTACACCGACAGCGCGATTGCCATGTTGGATGCCCGTGATAGCAATCGGCCTTTTTATCTGAACGTTGCCCACATTGCGACCCATACCCCGTGGCAGGCGCCGCCGGAAGTCACCGCTAAATATATGGATACTTATGCCAAAGGCTGGGACGTACTGCGTAAGGAACGCTTTGAACGTTTAAAAGCCAATGACATCTTGCCTACGGATGCCCAACTTCCTCCCCGCCCCACGAATTTGCGGGCCTGGAGCAGTCTGAGTTCCACGGAGCAAAAAGTGGAAGCGAACAAGATGGCCGTATACGCCGCCATGATCGAAATGCTGGACAATAGCGTGGGCCGCTTGGTGCAACACTTTAAGGACATCGGCGAGTACAACAACACTGTATTCATCGTCTATTCCGATAACGGTGGGGAATCAGTCAGCGCGGGATTGACCTTTTTCCGCGATCATATCATCAATAATTTCAATACCACCATTGAACCAAGCTTCGATCCTAATAATTACCAAAACATGGGGGATGCTACCTGGTACATCGGTCCGAACGAAGAATGGGCCATGCTCTCCAATATGCCTTTCAATAAACATAAAGTGACCCTGTTTGATGGCGGTTTTCATGTACCGGCCTTTATCCATTATCCACAAGCCAAAGTTTCTGGCGTGAAATACGATTGCATGCACTCAGTTATGGATTTCGCGCCCACCATTCTGGACATGGCAGAAGCCCCTTACCCCGATACATGGAACGGCAAACCTCTGTCTCCCATGCAAGGGGTTTCCATGGCAGGCTTGTTGAAAGGGAATTTTTCCTGTGACGCGAATCGCTGGTTGGCTTGGGAGTTCGATGGCATGAAAGCTGTCCGTCATGCAGGCTGGGCCTTGTCTCAAACCCGCTTTGACGATACATTGTACCTGTTCGATCTAGAAGAAGATCCCTATGAACGGAACGAACTCTCCGCGCAAAGACAGGAGAAAAAGGCAGAGCTGTTTGGATATTACCAACAATATGTGACAGAAAATAATGTATTCGAGGTCAGTGCTAAATATCTGCCGAATTTGGAGGACGTAAGCCTAGCGGCTGGTATCAGTGGTGGTGTCGCGGCTAACGGTGTCCACTCTTGGAAAAATAATGCCACGTTCCTGCCCACAGACCAACTGGACGTGGCCGCCTTTATTCGTGTAGCGCACGAACACGTAGGGCAAAAAGGCGAAATTTTTGCCTACGGCAACTATACTCCAACGGATGGCAGCCAACCTGTGTTTTTCACGCTGACCGAAACCGGGCTACATTTCCAGTCGGCAAACGAAAGTATGCCCAACTTTAAACCCATGCCTTTGTCCACCAGCATCCCGATTTCCATTTTTCAAGGAGTGGTAGCGACTCCAGGAAAGGCGGAAATTATGGTCGGGTATAAGGTAAACGGCATGGAAGTCTTTAACAACGAGATGATTACGTTTACCATTTCAGAGTAATTTCAATACTTGGCAAACCTTGCTTTGAATGTTCAAACCAAGGTTTGTTTTTCTTTCCTGAAGAATTTTTTTAGTTTTTAAACATCAAACAGGAGCTTTTCATGGTTGTTGTAGGTTATAATGCTTTGAGTGGCGCAGCTAAGTTCTTCATTCAAAAAATACGGAAGAAAAACAGGTTGGGACAGACACCGCAATGGTGGACATGATGCCACTGTGGCTATATTCAACGCGGGAACAAACTTAACTTTTTCCAATAAGGCAGCCGTTGCAGAGACTTTATGGACCCTAGATAAAAGGTAAATGTCGGGTTACGTTTTTTTGCTGCGCAAAAAAATCTGACCCGACCTACCTGGTTGGCTCCACACGGTAATAAATTAAACTTTTATGTAAGGTGGGTAACATGTTTTTGTTGCCCACCATCTTCATTAAAAAGTTAAGTTTGTTATTGTGTTAAGTATAGCAACGTATTTTATTAAATATAGATGTTCAGATAAATAAATACGCGCGTTAAACCTTTCAGTCCTCGAATACCTGACAGTTTTTTGGAAGTTAAGTAGCTGTACAAAAGTTTCTTAACATTTTTGGTAGGGTGGGCAAAGTGTTTTTATTGCCCACCTTAACGAATCAAAATGTTAAAAGACTTTTGTCTTACTACTTATTTGCCTGAACATCTATAGTATTTAGGAAAAAACCAAATGAATGAATCGAAATTACAAGACTCTATAGCCATAATCGGTATGGCGGGTCGTTTTCCTGGAGCGAACAATGTCAATGAGTTTTGGAAAAATATACGAGACGGTGTTGAATCCATTACCTTTTTTGGCGATGAAGAATTAAAAAATTCAGGTGTAGCACCCGCTTTGCTTCAAGATAGTGATTATGTCAAAGCTTATGGCGCGTTGGAAGATGTCGAGATGTTTGATGCTTCATTTTTTAATTTCAGTCCCAAAGAAGCGGCTATGATGGATCCTCAACATCGCCTTTTTCTGCAATGTGCTTGGGAGGCATTGGAAAATGCTGGCTACGACTCTGCAAAATACGATGGTCGTATTGGTGTTTACGCCGGTGCGGGTATAAGTACTTACTTAATTAGGAATTTAGCATCCAATCCTAAGTTATTTAACACTTTTAGTAACTTCGATATTGCAACAACTAATGATAAAGATGCGATACCCATGCGGGTGTCCTACAAATTGAACTTAAAAGGGCCCAGTATAAATGTTGCCACCACTTGTTCTACATCATTGGTAGCTATTCACTTGGGATGTCAAAGTTTGCTGAATGACCAGAGTGATATGGTGCTGGCTGGTGGTATTTTTGTCCGCGTTCCTCAAAGAGAAGGTTATTGGTACCAAGAAGGTATGATGTTTTCGCCAGACGGTCATAGTCGAGCATTTGATGCTCAAGCTGCGGGACTTGTGCCAGCCAGTGGTGCGGGCATTGTTGTTTTGAAATCGCTCAAAAAGGCTTTAGCCGATGGCGACTGTATTTATGCCACTATCAAAGGTTCAGCCGTCACCAATGATGGTAGTGCCAAAATGAGTTATGCCACATCTAGTGTAGATGGTCAAGCAGAAACTGTCATCCAAGCACTGTCGTCTGCTGGCGTAGGGGCAGAAACCATTTCATATATAGAAGCGCAGGGGACCGGTACAAAATTAGGGGATCCCATTGAAATCAAAGCACTGACTAAAGCATTTCGGGCAACACTTCCAAAAACTGATTACCTTTGTCCTATCGGTTCACTCAAACCCAATATTGGTCATACTAACAACGCTGCCGGTGTGATAGGTCTTATGAAAGTTGTTTTGGCCATGAAACATCGGTTACTTCCCCCCACTCTTCATTTTCAAAAACCGAATCCTAAGATTGACTTTGCTAATAGCCCTTTTTATGTCAATGCTACCCTACAAGAATGGAAAACGGATGGAATTCCGCGTCGTGCTGGGATTAGTGCATTTGGTGTCGGCGGTACTAATGCACATGCCATTTTAGAAGAGGCACCGATACAAGAACCTTCCGGAAAATCCCGACCTTGGCAGTTACTGGTATTATCTGCTAAAACGGAATCTGCCCTTGAAACCGCAACGACACAACTGGCAAAATATTTCCAAGCACATCAGGAACTTAACTTCGCTGATGCTGCTTATACACTTCAGCTAGGTCGCAAAGATTTTAACCATCGCAGAATATTGGTTTGCCATAGCATTGATGAGGCAGCCAATCTTTTAGAAAAGCGGGAACCAAAACGAATATTTACCTCCGTATCAAAAAGACGATCTGTCGTGTTCATGTTTTCAGAACAAGAATCGCAGTATGTCAATATGGGGCTAGAACTATACCAAATTGAGCCGACATTTCAAAAACAGGTGGATATTTGCTCAGAAATTCTCAAACCGATAATAGGTTTTGATTTGCGTCATTTGTTGTATCCGAACAAAGAAGCCACACAACAACTTCAACAAACGGCTATTAACCAAGTTGCCATTTTTGTCATTGACTATGCCCTTGCTCAGTTGTGGATGGAATGGGGTGTACGTCCCAAAGCGATGGTTGGTCATAGTATTGGCGAATATGTCGCAGCCTGTTTGGCAGGTGTATTCTCGCTTGAAGAAGCATTGTCGCTAGTGGCAGCACAGGGTCAAATGATACAGCAGCAAATACCACCGGGTGCTATGCTCGCTACCCCCTTTACCGCAAAAGAACTAGAAGCTTATTTGGGCAAGGAACTCTCCTTGGCTGTGACTAATAGACCATCCCTTTCTGTGGCAGCCGGAAATATTGAAGCAATTGAGGCATTACAAAAACAACTTACAGATGAAGGTGTGGAGTGCCGTCGTCTAAGTGCTTCCCATGCTTTACATTCAGAAATGATGGACCCCATTGTCGAACAGTTTGCCGAGCGTGTCCGAAAAATTAATCTAAAGCCTCCACAAATTCCCTATTTATCCAATGTAACCGGTAATTGGATTACAGCGGCAGAAGCGACCGATCCTAACTACTGGGCCAAGCATTTACGCCATACCGTGCGTTTTAATGAATGTTTGCAACAGTTATTGCTGGAACCAACGCAAATTTTGCTTGAAGTTGGTCCTGGACGGACTTTAGGTGCATTAATTAATCAACATCCGGATAAAGCCCCAGAACAATTTATCGTTTCATCAGTACGTGAATCTAAGGATAATCAATCAGATGTGGCATTTTTGCTCACGACTTTGGGCAAACTTTGGGCTGCCGGGGTGAAAATCAATTGGTCGGGATTTTATGCGCTTGAACAGCGTCATCGAGTTCCTTTGCCAACTTATCCATTTGAACTGCATCGTTACTGGATTGATCCTCAAAAACAGAGTGCTGTTGGCGGTACGTCTCAATTAGCTGGAAATGAAGAATCTGAAGATCAGGAAGCAGAAGATTCGTTTTCGCTTTTTTCTTCCAGACCAAACTTATCTTCTTATACTGCTCCCCGGGATAAAAAGGAACAAAAGCTTGCCAAAATTTGGCAAAGTTTTTTAGGCGTTGAACAGGTTGGTATCCACGATAATTTCTTTGACTTAGGAGGCTGTTCCTTAATAGCCAGCCACCTGATTACCAAAGTACGCAAAACGATGCAAGCAGAATTGTCGGTGCAAAAATTTTTAAATGCACCAACCATTGCTGAGTTAGCTGAACTAATTGATACTGCCGATTCCACTCAGGATGTGAAACCCGCTCTTCCTTCCTCATTGGTCAAAATTCAAGCTGGCAATAAAAAACCTTTATTTTTGGTACATCCAATATATGGACAAGTATTTTTATATCGGGAACTTGCCCAGAGTCTTAACCCGGATCAACCCGTTTATGGTTTTCAAGCACTTGGATTTGATGGGGAAACTGAACCGCTTAACAAAATTGAAGATATGGCGGCGCACTATATCAAAGCAATGCGTACTCTTCAGCCAGTGGGTCCTTATCTTTTGGGTGGTTCTTCGTTTGGTGGTCTTGTCGCTTTTGAAATGGCGCAGCAACTACATGCTCTAGATCAAAAAGTCGCACTTTTGTTTCTTGCTGATACCCCGGCTGTCGATCAAGCTTTGTTTAATTTAGAAGATGATGCCGCTATTCTTTTGTTCATTGCTGATCACATGTTGAAATTAAACATAAATTCCCTATCTTTGAATGATTTGCGAAAATTAGCTTTTGAAGAACAAATAAGCTGCATTTTGGAACTAACGGAGGAACGCAAGGGTTTTGAAGCATCTCAAATTCAGCAATTGGTTCAAGTTATCAGAGCCAATCATGAAGCGAGGAAGAACTATTCGCCTCGCATTTATCCTGAAAAATTCATCTTTTTCCGTGCCGAAGAACCGTTGGAAAAAGATACCATCTATCATCCCGAACATTTTTGGTTAGAATTTGCGGGGGGGGGAATAGAAATCAATACGGTGCCAGGGAATCACTTTACCATGAATTATCAACCTCATGTTCAGGCGATAGCTGAAAAAATCAAATTTTGAGCCTGACTTTTATAAACCTGTCAGGTATTTAAGACCTGACAGGTTTTCTGAAATTGTGACTACCAGGGCGAACACTTATGTTCGCCCCTACATGAATCTATTTTACGTATTGTAGGGGCAGACCTGCGTGTCTGCCCTTTGTGAAGTTATTTATCTGAACGTCTATATTATTTTCCCTTCAAGTATGCTTGCAATTGATCCTGCTGGGATAACCCTAGTCAATTCAAATCCCGCCGCTTCAAATAAAGAGCGAAATTCTTTTTCAGTACGAACGGCGGCTGAAAGTAGCATCAACAAATTTAAATCAGCAAACTTAGGCATCCAAAAAGTATCCTCAGTAATCACCCTCTCAATAACTAACAAGCGCCCTTTCCCTGCCATCGCTTGATGACAGCTTTTAAGCACCTTTACTACATTTTGGTCATCCCAAGTATGAAGAACGTACTTGAGCAAATAAGCATCTCCTCCGCTTGGTATCTGAGATTTAAAGAAATCTCCCCCAACAGCTTCACAACGATTCGTCAAACCCTTTTCCTCAAATAAGACTTTGGCTTTTTCAGCAGCTCGTGGACGGTCAAAAAGTACCCCTTTCAAAGAAGGGTATCTTTGCAAAATAGCGGCTAGGAGATTACCGGTTCCGCCACCAACATCCACCAATTTTTCTAGTGCTGAAAAATCATAAGCACTTATAATAGCCGCATCCTGTATGAGTGAAACTTCTGCCATTCCTCGGTCATAAATTTTAGAAAAAGCGGAATCTTGATTTTGGTCAAGATACTGAAACATAGACATGCCGTAAATACGTTCATGTGCATTTTTCCCAGTACGCAAAGTCTCAATTGCGTCTCCCCAACAACCATAAGTTCTTTCCAAGAATAAAATGAAGTGTCGTATAGAATGCGATTCCTTATCCTGTAAACAGGCAGCCAGCGGAGTCAGTTCAAAACACTTAGGCTCAGTTTCTGCAAAAACGCCGACACTGGCTAATGCCCGTAGAAAACGATACAGAGAATGACTATGGGTATCAGTCGCTTGTGCCAATTCATCACAGTGTTTTGGTCCATCTTTAAGTAGGTCTGCAATACCTAATTTGGCAGTAATCACAAGAGATTGCATTATCCCAGCTGTAAGTGCCATTTGAAAGATAACTTCCTCAGGAGGAAGTTGTTTAGAAAGTTCTAGATTGAGTAAATTCATAATGTATACATAGTTTTCAATGGTAAGGAATGAGAATTTAATAACTTCCAAAACTTTTAAGCCAAACCTTCAAGGTTTTTAAAACCTTGAAGGTTTAGTTTCGGGTCTTATTAAATTCCCATTCATAAGGATAGCCCTGGACTGTACACGGGCATTAAACTTTTATGTAGGGTGGGCAAGTGTTTTTGTGCAACCACTACCTCATTGAAAAAAGTTAAGGAACGTGCATGAAATAAATTCGACAACTAAACCAGACCTGGCAGGTTCAAAAGAAAACCTGCCAGGTCAAAATCAAGTTTGGACGCTGCTCTTGACCTGCCAAGTTTTGTTTTAACCTGGCAGGTCTGGTTTTAAAGTTGACTAAATTATTTGATGCACGTTCCTAAGGAATGAGGTTTTAATAACTTCCGAAACTTTTAACCCAAACCTGACAGGTTTTTAAAACCTGTCAGGTTTAGTTTCGAGTTTTATTGAATTTTTATTCCTAAGTTCGTTCCCGCGCTGAGTATATAAGGATTGATGAACTTATTTTTGAACCGAATTTGCTGCTAAACAAAATGCCACGGTTGGGAAAGTATGATACTGCCCTTATGAAGATTTTTGGCAATATCTGTTACTACGATGGGATTATCCACCCCTTGGCGTTGACTGTCTTTTTCTACACGCATAAAGAAAACATACATCTCATTAACCCCAAGTTGTTCAAAATGTTCTCCAAATGCCTTGTAGGTCTGATCTATCAGCGTGTTGCTATTAAGCCCCCCCCTAAGTATAAGAGTATCATAAAACGAGTTGCCCGGTTCTAACTTGAATTTACTCGTTAACAGGGCATGTCCAAAGAAATTTCTCCCTGCTAAAATTTTATTCAAATCTTCCACAAATCTTGCAATGCCATTTGACCCAAGTCCAAAACCAAGAAATTCAATGGCTCCCCCTTCATTCAGTCTGGGAAGATACAAGGTAAGAATATTCTTGGTTAGTTCTAAACCATCTTCGCCGCCTCCACCTACGAAAGGAAATTTGAGCGACTTTGGTATCGGCACAAAAGGGGGATTAAAAACAATTAAGTCAAATTGACTCTCATTTTGTGCGGCAAAATCTTCAATTGACATATTAAAAAGCCTAACCTTCTCGTCAAGGAAGTTTAAACAGATATTAAATTGAGCCAGCTTTGTAGCACGTTCATTAATTTCTACCGCATAAACCTCTTGACAACGTGAAGCTACATTCATAGCTTGAATAGCACTGCCGGCACATAAATCCAAACCTTTACCATTAAACGAGGGAATATGATAGGTACCCAATGCGACACTATCAGGTCCAAAATAGACCGAAGGCGGTTTTAAATGTAAATTAGGTTCACAAAGGAAGAGAATGGAGTTGAAACAGATTAGAATATAGCCATTCGTGGATGTTAACCCGCTCTCCTCTGCCAATATCTCTGCTTTCAGCAACTCCTGATGGACACCCTCACCCAATAACTCTAAAACCACCGAGGTTTCAAGAGATTTATTGAGAAGAAATAATTCAACTAACTTTTTCTGAGGAACACTCGTCAGGTTGCTGGCATGATCATGCCAGTCCTCTTGACGCATGTTGCCATTACCAAAGGCAAGGTAATAGTGAATATAGCCGGAACTTGAAAGCACTTTTCTAAATGCTTGCATATTCTCAAAAGCTGGTTTTACTATCGCTGTCATTTAAAACTCCTATTTGTTGAATCTTCTTATACAGAATGTACTATAGTTTTTCAGATAAATAACTTCACAAAGGGCAGTCGCGGTGGTTTGCCCTACAAGACGTGATATTATTCGTAGGGCGGACTGAAGTGTTCGCCCTCTTAGTGAAATTATTTACCTGAATATCTATAGTTGAAAAGGGTGAAAATTAAAATTGATCAGTTTGGTTCAAAAAAACCGTATTCTTATTAACTTTCAATTCTATACTGAGCTGATAAAAAATCTGTTTATTTCTTCAATCCGTTGTACTATCAGTATATCGGTTTTCTACTGCCTGTTTTAACGTGGGTATCATTGCATTACCTAACCCCAAAATAAGTCCAACCATATTTAAAACAATCGTTTGAGGAAGACCAAAACCTAATAGAAAAACCCCACCCACGCTGATAACGGCTGGGATGAGCATAACCGTAAACGTGGTATCCATATTTGTATTGAAATCGTTTGCCAAATCGAACAACGTATTTAGATGCTTCAAACCTCCATCCATCAAAACAATTTGCGCTGTATCAGTAGCAATCGTAGAAGCACCCCGTAAAGAAATCGATACTTGAGATTGTTTGAGCGCGATTGAATCATTGATACCGTCTCCGATATAACAAATAAAATGACCTTCTTTTTGTAATTGTTTGATAATAGTCGCTTTGTTCTCTGGTAAGGTTTCAGCGAAATAATGGTCAACGCCAATATCTCGTGCTAATTTCCTCGTGGGTATCTCATGATCACCAGAGATAATATAGGTTGCTTTGATATTCTTACGCTGTTTCAAACTGCTGATAATTGCCTTTGCTTCTGGACGCACTGTCGGTAACAACTCAATGGCACCACTGACTTGATTATCAATTGCTACCATGACTAAAGTATAGCCCTCTTCATGACAAAGTTGTTGTTGCTGCTTGATGCTACTCGGAATACTCATGCCTACCGTCGCCATAAAACGTTCACTACCAACATGGATAGTTTGTCCAGCTACGACAACAATCAAGCCATAACCAATTTTATATTCGCTATCATCTATGGAAGGTAGGGTTAACTGGCGTTTTTCAGCTTCTTGTAGAATCGCTTGAGCCAAGGGATGATTCTGTTTACATTCAGCCGTGGCCGCATAGGTTAAAATATCATTTTCACTATGGTTAGAACAACAATGAATAGTACCTATGTGAGGTTGTTCTTCAGTCAAGGTACCTGTTTTATCAAAAACGATGGTATCCACCTTACTGAGTAATTCCAAAGAACGTCCATCTTTAATAAGAATATTTTGCTTGGATGCTAAGTTGAGATAATTCAGAATACTAATTGGGGCAATAAACATTAGTTTTTCTTTGGGATGAGAATTAATGGTAGCCAACGCAGCATTAAAACCCAACACTGGTAACGCAATACAACCCGCAATTAACGTTGGGTTAACCAATTCCTCAGAAAGTTTTTCTGAGCGCAACTGAGTTGTCGATTTAAAATCAATAGTGCGATTCAGGATATGGGTAATTTTGCCAACGGTACTTTCTTCACCTGTTTTTTCCACTTTAATATGAATTTTCCCTGATAAAACGACCGTCGCAGCAAACACTTCTTCTCCCAGTTCTCTTTCTACAGGTCTTGCCTCACCTGTTAAAATATGTTGATCGACACTTGCCATACCTTCTACTACAACACCATCTGCTGGAATAGTATCACCGGTATGAACTACTACTACATCGTTCACTTGTAGTTCGTTAAATGGGACTTGGATTTCAGCACCATCAACTAGAATCCAAACAAATTTTGGGTGTTGTTCAAATATATCAACTAGACTTTGTCTGGACTTTTGAGTTATTCTAGCCGTGAGTTTGATAGTCCATATAAATAAAAGTATAATTAAGCTTGCTAAAAAAACACCACCCGCAATAAAAAAAGTGCCCACCATAACGAGACTAAGTAACGTATGAACACTTGCTTTACCTTTTTTAGCTAATTGGTATGTCGTATTAAGGATATCCCTAAAAGCATAAACGATGAAGGGTATGCTGACCAAATTCAAAGGCCAATAAAAAAATCCCGCAATGGATAGTCCTAGTGCCGTCAAGGCAGCTATATTATTCCGTTCAACCCTTTTTTTCATGCCTTCCACGTCATTATTGCCTGACTTTTGTGGGGGTTGATCGGTTTCGTCTTCGAGAGTTTGCTCTGATTTATTTAGTTTTATGCTTTGAGTATCAGGCGTTTTGCTCTTATTTGATAATAGGGGACCTACATTGCGACTTTTTTCAAAGTCCTTAAAGCCTATAAATAAAATTCCGCCTAAAATTGCAAGTTGTAAAATCATTTTTGAACGTATTCACTTGTTGGGGCGAACTTGTCTGTTCGCCCTCCTGTATATTCGCCTTCCTTAATTCTTTAAGAAGCCATCTTACCAGAAATAAAATCTGCCAATACTTTAAGCGTACTGAAAGATTCTGGATTCAATTCGGATTCAGAAAATTGAATGTTAAACTGTTTTTCCACTAATGAAATTAGTTCAACCAATGTGACAGAGTCTAACCCCAGCCCTTCTTCAAACAATGAAGCATTCTCATCAATTTCTTCTACTTTCAGATTGACATCAAGTTCCTGGGCAATAATTGTTTTCAATTGATCTATTAAGTTTTCCGACATTTTTACCTCTATTCGTAAATAATAAAAAATTAGCCATGTTGTTCAATCAACTTTTGCCTATCTACCTTACTATTAGGTAGTAATGGCAATGAATTAACCACAATGATTTTATCCGGAATGGCATGTTTTGGCAAATTATCAAAACAAAATGCTCTGATATCCGCTTCAGCTATATTAACACCTTTAACTGGGACACAATAAGCAATCATTCTTTTGCCGCGTTGGCTTTCTCCTTTAGAGATAACAACAGCCGATTCTATTCCTTCAAGGCATTCAATGCTTTTTTCTACATCTGCAAAGAAAACTAGAAGCCCATCTCGGTTCACACTATGATCACACCTTCCCAAAACTTCTAGGTGACCGTCTGGTCCAATTTTTGCCATGTCTTTGGTACGGAACCAACCATCCCGATTATCTTGAGTCAGGTTGATTGCTTTTCCATTTTCATCGACATATCCTTCAAAACCATAAGGGTGCTGGCACCAGAGTTCGCCAATGTCCCCATTGGCAGATTGCCTTTTTTCTAAACGCATTTGTACGCCTGGCATAGGCTCACCAACCGTTTTAGCACGTTTCCCAATTTGATCATTCGGACTTGCCGCTGTCATAGCCCCCATTTCTGTACTGCCGTACAATTGTACCATATTGCCAAACAGAGATTCATATTTTGTAAAAGTATCTCCCCTGAGACGATCACCGGCAACGACTGTCAGTCTGTAAGCCCGTTCAGATTTGCGCCCTTTTAGTAAAGTTTCAGCAAAAACCGGGGTCATAAAGGCTACATTGGGGTTAAATTCCCTTTCCCGTGGTAAATATCTAAGTAGGTTAGCACCTTTTTGTAGATCAATTGAGGCTTGAACTGCCACACCTGGCAAAAAGGCTGCGCCTAAACCATACATATGAAAAAGCGGTACAGGGATTGCTACCCGATCATCACTGTTAAGGCGTAATCTTTGCACACAATTGAGTACATTCCCTTGCAATTTTTTGTGAGAATGCACCGCAATTTTAGGGGTACCCGTACTCCCTGAAGTCCGCATATACAGTTTTTGGGCAACATGAGTAATCTCGTTAATTCCTTCTTTGAAAATGTGCAAAAATTGTTCAGGATTCATAAGAGCGGTTTTATCATTAATGCGCTCTGTTCTAATCCGGTATTGACAAAATTTTGGGATAGATTGCTCTTTAGGTGCTTTGGGTAATAATAGAAAACTGTAGCCTTCTTCCAATAGGTACAATAGGACCAACGCACTAGGTACAGAATTTTCACATTCAAAAGCCAGACAATCTTTAGTACTAATATTTTTTTTTGTCAAGTGGTTTTGAATTTTGTCAAATATGCTTGGCATATCTTGATAAGCACATTGATGTTCACCATCCATCAGCACGTTTGACTGCGAATTTGTCGCGTTGGAAAATTGATTGATGAACTTCATTTTTCTATTTCTTTATTTTGGATGCAATAAGGGCAACCATAAAGGATTGCCCATACAATGACGAGGGGCAATCCCTTGTGGTTGCTCCCTAAAATGAGTTTTCTGGAAATTTTTCCGTGATCGTCATGACGGGCTGACGATTGGAAAAAACGCGATAAGTACGAGAGAACAATTTGTCTTCTCTTTTAAGAGCAAAATAATCGGATAAATCTCCAGCGGGTTCCCGGACATAAGTAACGATTTCTTTGAACGTTTCAGTTTTGTGTTCTACCCAAAGTTTTCCAATGGGAATATGAGATTTAATAAGTTTTTCTCTAAATTTTTCCGCCACTCGCTCAAGAACAATAATGGAGTCAGCGTAAAGCCAATTACGCTGGCTCGTTTTGCCGTAAAGCAATATTTGTCTTTCCAACACTTCAGTACCTGCTTTGATTTCTAAGGGCAGAATATCTTCTGTGATTGAAACGATTTCTTCAGATAATTTAATAACGCCAATCGGTTCATTTAAAAAAGCTTCTAATAAGTTTGTTAAGGTACCATCAGCGATCAATAAAATTTTTTGAAAAGGGCTTAACTTAGATGGATCGATTTGGCTGTCTTGCAACGATTCGTGCAAATCTGTTTTAAGCACATCTGTGATTTCTTTTGCTTGCATAAATAAGCCTATTTGTTAGGTATTTGTACTATAGGTATTCAGAAAAATAGCTTCCAAAAACCTGACAGGTATTCGAGACCTGTCAGGTTTAGAGTGTGAAGTTATTTATCTGAAAAACTATACATCAGGAAAGTAGTTATCAAACGTGTAACCAAACAATTCAATATCTTCTTTGAAGTGTTCCTCTACCATCTTTTTCGTTTTATCATTATAATACGATTTGTAGTCCCTATGCAGGGTCCGGTTTATGGATGGCAGAGAAGCCTTAATGTTGATAATCTTGCAAATGTGCTGGAAATCTTGTGCTAACGTTTCATACTTACCAACAAAATCAACAATCAAATTTCCATCGTTGTCGGTAATCATATCCTTTTGAAACTTAGTTGCGCCCTTGGCATAGGGCTTTTTTGTATTGATTATCCATTCCAGATATTCTTCAAAACTTGTCATTGATTTAACCAGTTTATATCTGATATGCGATGTTTCTTTTAGGATAAAGTGATACATAGAGACTTGCCAATCCCATGGATTCCTGACAAAAGCAAATTTATAGAAATTGTTATAGATGTCATCAGGCAATTCCTGCTTAGCATCTTTTGCCTTTGCATGTATAAGGAAAGACTCCCACATTTCGTAAAGTGGATTGGGCTTATCACCTAATGTTTTTGGCGGTCGTCTAATCTTAAATTTTTCAGGTTCCTGAACATACGGTTCCAAGGCATTTCTAATACTTAAACCAGCCACCTTGGCAACATGAAAGAAAATAAAGTGGTGACTATAAGATATCAGCATATAATTTTTCAGGTCTCTGCGTAAACCTACCAGGTCTTCAAGACCTGGCAGGTTTTTATTTTTCAAGACGGAATAGATATACTTCTTGCTAAGCTTTTTCCAACAAAATCTCCGTGAAGCATACCTTTTGATGTCAACACAATCTCATTTTCGGAGAAAGAAATAAAACCTTCCGATTCCAGTTGTCGCATTGTTGCACCACAAAATGATTCCAACTTAAAACCATAGTTCCTTTGAAATTTTTTCAAATCCAGATGAACTAATTTCATGCCAAGCACAACGTCCCGGACCATTTCATCCAGACTCGTCAAATGGTGACCACGGGTAATGGGAATTTCACCTGCTTCCACAAATGAGACATATTTTTCCATCTCATTGGTATTTTGAAACAGCCAATTACCGAGACGACCAAATGCCGATGTACCAAATGGATAATAATCGTCTCCCCGCCAAATACTGGGCGCATGTACGTGTTCATAGCGTCCACCTTTGGTAAAGGTAAAAAAGCACCACGGCAAATATTGCGCCTGTTCAAACTGCTCAAGAGCATATTGCATAAATTCAAGCTCTTGTTCATCTGATGGTAAGTCCAACGTTTTATTGCGAACATCCTTATAATATTGTGTGTTGGCATAAAGTTCCATTTTATAAACAGTGATGCTTTCTACCCCTGTCTCAAGGGCACGTTTAACACTATAGGCCCAGGTGTCAGGTGTTTCACCAGCAAGTCCGCTCATGAGATCGATATTAACAACGGCGCCGGTACCTTGGGCAAAGTCAATAGCTCGTAAAACTTTTTCTTCGGTATCCTGGCGATTGGACAATTTGATAATATCATCAGATAGTGATTGAACACCAAGACTGATACGGTTCACTCCCAGCCTTTTCAAAACGTCGGCTTTCTTTTGAATAAGTGTTACTGGCTCTCCCTCGACTGTAAATTCAGGTTTGTGAGTGCTGTCAATATTCAAATGTTTATGAAGCGTCTCAGTAATTTTAGATAAGCTCTTTTCATCCAAAAGTGTTGGTGTGCCGCCCCCAAAGTAGATGGATAGTACTGGTCTTTCTTTTAAATGAAAACGTTCAGCAGCAATTTCAATTTCCAGGCAAATAGCATCTACGTACCTATCTATCTCAGATTTCCTGCTGCCTGTGAACGTTCGATAATAGCAATAGGAGCATTGCTGGGCGCAAAAAGGAATATGCACATAAATGTTTAACGGTTTGGGGGCTAACACATCTCCACTCGTCAGTTTTTTCCAGTGCTGAAAGTTCGGATAGTTGGTAATAAATCCCCTTCGGGAAGGTTCCAAGTTGGTAAGAAACCCCCTTCTGGTCGGCTCTAAGTGAGCATCTTCTGTATTCATGTATCAGTTATCAGTTATCAGTTATTAGAATTGTTAAGCATATGAAAAACTATACCTACATTTTTTCAATTTTCAGTGAAACTACTTATCTGGAAAAGTATAGTCTAATATTTTAAAATCAAGTTTTTTTTTGTAGAAATCCGATTTTTTGAACTGGTTAAAAATGTTAAAATACTTTTGCCTACCTACATAATATCCAAATGAAACCTGACAGGTTTTAAAAACCTGTCAGGTTTTGCTCATTCCTAAGCGACATTATTCAAATCAAGCAATTCAGTGTCACAACCTTGACGCTTCATTTTTGCTGCATCATTGCGATGGTTTTCAAGATGTTCAAGATAATTTTGATCAATATCGCGAGTGACATAGTGACCGGTAAAGCAGGAAGTATCGAATTGTTTAATATTTTTATTGCCTTTGCGGGCACAAGCAATTAAATCTTCTATATCCTGATAAACTAGCCAGTCGGCACCAATGATTTGAGCAATTTCTTCGCTGGTACGATTATGGGCAAGTAACTCTTGAACTGAGGGCATGTCAATGCCATAGACATTCGGATAACGAACGGGGGGAGCGGCTGAAGCAAAATACACTTTCTTAGCACCTGCATCACGCGCCATTTGGATAATTTGTTGGCAAGTTGTGCCACGCACGATGGAGTCATCTACTAGCAAGACATTTTTATTTTTAAATTCCAAATGAATGGCATTGAGTTTTTGGCGCACCGATTTTTGGCGCAAACTTTGCCCTTGCATAATGAAAGTGCGTGGAATATAGCGATTTTTCACAAACCCTTCACGGTATTTGCGATTGAGGATATAAGCCAATTGCACCGCCGCAGTGCGACTGGTATCTGGAACGGGGATGACGACATCGATATCATGCTTAGGATAAAGACGTAGAATTTTTTTCGCCAGGGTTTTACCCATCCGTAGGCGGGCTTTGTATACTGATATTCCATCCATGATGGAATCGGGGCGTGCCATATAAACTATTTCAAAAATACAAGGCGAATAAATAGGGTTATCAGCGCATTGATGGGTATATAATTGTCCATCAACAGTGATAAAAATGGCTTCACCGGGGGCAATATCACGGACTAACTCAAATCCGAGAACATCAATTGCGACACTTTCCGAGGCAATTATATATTCCATCCCTGTTTCAGTGTGGCGTTTACCGAACACAATGGGACGAATACCATAAGGATCTCGAAAAGCCAGAATACCCAAGCCGGTAATCATCGCCACTGCTGCATACCCTCCTCGACATCGTTGATGGATACCCTGTACGGCTTTAAATATATCTTCTTGATTGATCTTTAATTTTTTTAATTTATGTAATTCGTGGGCAAAAACATTGAGTAAAACTTCAGAATCAGAATCAGTATTGATATGGCGTAAACCTTCTCGAAATAAATCATTTTTTAGAGTTTCTGCATTAGTCAAATTGCCATTATGCGCCAAAGCAATACCATAAGGGGAATTGACATAAAACGGTTGTGCCTCAGCACTTGATTCACAGCCAGCGGTTGGATAACGCGCATGACCAATACCCATCTTGCCACGCAAATTCAGCATGTGGCGAGTATGAAAAACATCCCGCACGAGTCCATTATTTTTACGCAGATACAAACGATCATTT
>Ga0233404_10000011_pt1 | contig 38217 bp, 36 predicted proteins | sample Na_oxic_2_MG_FD_179861 | JGI IMG/M metagenome (GOLD analysis project Ga0233404, IMG submission 179861) | Seawater microbial communities from Saanich Inlet, British Columbia, Canada - Na_oxic_2_MG | ecosystem: Environmental > Aquatic > Marine > Inlet | place: Canada: British Columbia | collected...
CGGCTGAAAGTTGTGTATCTCCGTGTTACCCGTCTCGCCGCCGTAGAGTGTGTGGACGAACTCGCGGCCCATCCTGCCAAAACTCGCTAACAGCGGATTACCTTCTATGAGAATTGAGGATTCATCAAAGGCCTCAGCCATTGTCCATTGGCGCTTGGTCGGAGCATCTTCCCAGTACCCTTCATCGATAGAGACCGGGTTCATCCAGTAAATATGCACTGGAATTTGTTGGCTGAGAAGGTAGAGGAAGCGAACATAGATCGGAGCAAAGTTTGAAATTCCGAAAACGTGGAGGGCGCTGGGGAGTTCGGACTCGATTGCTAGTTTTTCAGCAGCAAGCAGATTCTGGGACCAATGCTGGATGTCATTTTTTGTGAGTTCTAACCAGAGAATGCGCTGCCACGGTTCATGTGAACTGAAGGTTGATATTGATTCTCCAGCATTCCATGCGGTGATCCACTCTGGACGGTAGAGCAGGTACTTGTCATAGAGGGCTGCAATCTGGCTGGAGAGTTGGTAGCGCTTGAGTGATGCCTCAATTTCCGTCGTAGAGCTAGAGAGGTAGGTCTTGAGGATGCTGAACTCAGGTCTTTCTAGTAGAGTGGGGAGTAGCTCATAGATTGGCCATTTGAGTTCTTCTAGTTGGATTGATTTTTCATCTATCAGGCCTTGGAGAAAGCTGTTTGGCTGAGGGAAGTCGACTAACATCGCCAGACCAGTTTGCTTGGCAATCCGCTGGCGCAACCATGTCGCCATTCCCTGGTTTCGCACTAATACAGTGGACGTATGGAAGGGCGCTCCAGTGCCTTCTTTCGCTAGGTTTTCGAGCAATAACTCGGCTAGGGCCTCTTGCTGCGGGAAGTGATGGAGGTTGAACTGAGCGTTGGGCATGGTAGAGAAGTGGGAAGTGGCAGTTGGTACTATGGCGCAATTGTATCAAGAGGGTAGGACAAATACAGGGTGATGGTCATTTTATGAGATCAATTACTGTGCCGTTAGAAGATAGTGCCCATCCTTTACTGCCTCTAGGGCCACCGTCTTTGTTTCGTTGATGGTTTATCGGCCCGTCCGAAGCAAGGGAATATGGCTTTTTATTTTAGCAAGGTGGCGGTCTATCATTTATGGCGTGGGACTTGGTGAGAGTCAGTCGTAGCTGGGTGAGTTTTTTGTGGAGCTTTATATCTACGTCACGTTGCGTGAGTGAGCGATGGTAGGACTTGTCGTTTTTCTTCAAACGAAGGATGTGTGGTGATCCCTTTTTTATAGTGGTGCAGTCGAAGTCAAGTTTTGCATCCCTGATGTGCTCTTCTATAGCGCTACGGAATTCTTTGTTGGTTTTGAAATCATAGGTCTCGGCATCGGGGTCGAGACAGAATGTCTTTAACGTTTTTAAGTGTGGTTCTTTAGTAAATACAGAATTTCTAGTCCAAATTGTTCTGTCGTATTCTTGGTAGGGGCGAGACCAATTAGGATAGGCAACGATGGCCCGATTGATTTCATTTTCTAGAGTGTCGCAGACTGTGATTAGAACGACAGAGTAGAGGCTGTTAGGATTGGAGAAATGCTTGCTATGGGTTTTCTCTAAAAGCGCTTTGGATAGGTCCGTGCGGATGTAATGGAGGCTGCAATCGTGGAGGATGGTTTGTTTTAGAACATTCCGAGTGTGGAGGTCTTGGGTGTAGCCGGAGCATGCTAACAGCCGGTGGAGATCTTTTGCTGCGTTCTGTTTACCGTTAGTCCATTGTGAAGCTGCGGGGTGAAAATCATGAGAATGGATCAGCTCAATAAGCGAAGGGAGGATATTAGCGTTTCGATCGGTAGAGAGTAGTGCTGCGATGGGGTGGGTGAAAGCACGGCTGTGTTTTTCGACTAGGTCACTCGGCAGGCTCATGAAATAATCAGTAAATCGTTCGGGTTTGAATGCATTGAAGAGTGCCTTCCAGCTAGAGACTTCTAGTTTAGAGAGGTGAGGATGGCCAAAGTAAGAGAGAGTCTGAACTAACATTTCCTCGGATTTCAGCTTAGCGATGCCACAGGCGAGTTCATCGATAGGGAGGTGGCAGTGTGAGGGGGCCTTCTTCTTAATGACAGTGGTGAGTATGGCAGATCCTAGTGCTGCTGCTTGCTTCTTTGATAGATGGTGCGTTTTGTAGTTTCTGAACGTGGAAGTCGCTCCAATAAGGTCATACTGGGACATGATTAGCGCATTATTCTCCTGCGGCCAGATGACAATAGCTGCTTTACGATACCAATAGTCCATCGAGCAACCCGCGTTGCCCGTGGGGCCTTCGGCTTCTTTTTCTGAGGGTTCGCCTTCGGTGAGGTCGATGGCTGGTAGAAGATTTGATTGGTGGATTCTATAGGTGCCAATTCTGTGCTTTTTGGTTCCGATTTGGACAGTGAGTGATTCGTCGTAGACTTCCCCCATGGTGCCTTTTTCGTAATCGATTTCATTCTGATCCTCATCATAGTTGTAGCGGCTTCTGGAATAGTAATAGTCGTCGATGCCTTCCAGTTCGCCTGACTGATGAAGAGTCACGAGTCCAATGTGGGCAGTGAATCCTGCTATTTCAGCAGCTTTGAGGAGGGCATTAGCTTTGGTTGCATCTTCGTTTTTGAGTGTTTCTAAAGAAAATTGATCTTCCGTGTATTGGTGGTTGAGAAGGACGGCTCTCAACGGATCATTTCCGTCCTTCTTGAGTTGCTCCAGGGCCGGCACCAACTTGTCCACATGAATGCTGAGGTCCTCAGTGTATTCAAACGCATCGACATTTCTAAGAGCCAAGTTATAGGCGAGGCATATGCGATAACCGTCGGTCACCTCCGTGACTTCATGTTCACAATTTGCAAATAGCGCTGCATGCTGGAAATCGTATTTGTGTGATGTGAAATCCACTTTGACTTCCTCGCCGTTATGTCTGATGAGGAGGCTTCCACCGCTGTGCTTCGACGGCAAAGAAATGATCAATGTACCAAACATTCCAGGAATCTTCTCAGTGTCAGTGTGGGGGAGGAAATGGCCGCCTTTTTCGTAAATGAGTAGCTTGTAGGGAGCGATTAGAATGTCGCCTGTGACTCCCATTTTTTCAGCCATTTCCTCTGAAATCGATTGTAGGTACTTCTGCCACTTGCCTGACTTTGGTGTGTTGTAGTGCTTGGCGTCGATCTGCCAGCACTTGCGGACTTCGTCATCGTGCACGGTTTTTTCTCCCATACCAAATGGTGCATTTTCAGCGACGCTGATCAGGTGTTTGGCCTGCGACGGGGGAATGGGAAAAGCGAGTTCCTCACCATGCACCATGATTTCAGGAAAGAAAAATTTACAGCTTCCAGTCGTTGAGAATTTTCCAGTTCCAGTGATGGTGTCGAGGATGGCGGTCAGTTCGTTGTCTGCTGAATTCATTTTCTAAATTATCAATTAGTTGGTCTGTTAGGATTTCTAGTTGGGGAAGGTGTGACTATGAGAGAATTGCGGGCTCTTTGTTAGTGGGAAGTTGCTCGCATTTCTAGAAGAAAGGAATAAAAGCGAGACATGAAAATTGAACGACAAGAAACCAAGCAGCGGATGAGTAGGATTGTGAAGCACAATGGAACGATCTACCTTTGTGGTCAGGTGTGTGCTGATGCGACTAAAGACATCTCCGAACAGACTCAAACGATGCTAGATAAAGTGGATGACCTGCTCATTCAAGCGGGCTCTGACCGTGAGCACATGCTTTCTGCAACTGTGTATGTACGCGATATGAAGGACTTTGCTGGAATGAATGCGGTTTGGGACGCGTGGGTGCCAGAAGGACACGCACCAGCCAGAGCGTGCGTGGAAGCTCGGATGGCTAGAGCTGAGCTGTTAGTCGAGATTTCTGTGGTGGCAGCTGAGAAGTAAACTGCTCTGATAGAGAGATAAAAAAAAGCGCATTGGCTAGGCCAATGCGCTTATTTTGTGAAACAAATGGAAGGGATTAGCTCTTCTTCTCTGCGGCTACTTTGAAGCCGGATTTTGTGATGACTTCTTTAACCTGCGCAGCTGTAGCACCGTCAGTGAGGACAACGTCGACACAACCGGACTTGTGGCAAATTTTCTTCACTTGAACACCCTTGACTGCTGCAAGAGCTTTGTTGAGTTTCTTGGAGCAACCACCGCAAGTCATGCCAGTGACATTGACGTGGGTAACTTCAGCCGTGGAACATGCTTTCTTGCAGTCAGCAGCGCACTTTGTCTTAGCCTTGGATGGGCATTCAGTTTTGCACTTTTTTGCACACTCAGTTTTTTCTGTTTTAGCTGCAGTTTGCGCACCAGCAAAGCTCACCATTGCGGAAGCTGCGAGAAGGGTCATTGTAATTTTCATGATAAAGATAGTATTTTGGTTTATTTATGAAGTATGCCAGACGTTGTAGACATACTGATAAGAGAGGATTTATGATGCCTTTATTCCGAGGAATTGCAAAATATTAAAATATATCGATGGAACAATCATAAAAATCGATTTCCCATGAAGATGAAATCGGTTATTTTAACCCGAGATGAGTAGATTGAATCAATTGGGTGTGCTGCGGATGCCTATGCCTTGGCACAAGGGTGTGAAGCGGGGAAGTGGCGACGAGTTAGTAATCTGTCTACACGGACTATGGCGTAGTAAATGGGCGATGGAGCCGCTGGCTAAGCAATGTGTTAATTCTGGATTTAGCTGTATCAATCTGCCTTATCCATCCTTTCGAAACACTCTGGAACAAATGGTCGAGCGCTTAGATCTATTGATCCAAAAAGAAGCAGAAAACTTCAGTAAAATTCATTTACTGACCCATTCGTTAGGAGGAGTAATTGTACGAAGGTACCTAGATACATGCTCACATGAGAAGTGCTCAAAAGTATTGATGGTGGCTCCACCTCTGCAAGGTAGCATGATTGTAGATTGGCTAGGTAAGTCACCTCTACGTAGAGTTCTCGGCCCAGCTGGAGAGTTCCTTTCAACTGCCCAGATGGCAGGCGAGTGCCAGACTATTAGCCAAGATGTCGAATCGGCGGTGATCATGGGCGACCGGGTGAAAATCCCTATACTACATCACATAATTGAAGGCGCGAGTGACGGAATAATCCGGGTGCAGGCTGGTAAGATTGAAGGGTTGAATCACTTCAAAGTTGTGCATGCTGATCACACATTTATTACGTCAGATCCAGAGGTGTTAGCGGCAGCCGATCGATTTTTAAGGACAGGGGGTTTTTAGTGTTTTCCACCAACCCTGTGGCTCTAAAGGCTAACGAGAGAGTTAAGAACTTTTACGATGTAATCGATCTCTCTGCTGTCGGAGGTACTCCATATAGCGTCGCTTTACGAGAAGGTCAGTATCCATTGCTGGATTTACAAATGGGTTGTTGGTGCCGTATTTTGACCAGGCACCTTTGGGGACGTTTTCAAAATCAATAAAGCGCCAGTGGACTTTGGCTCCGGACTTGAAGCCTAGGTAGTCACGTACTGCGGGTGAAAGATCGATGCCCGCAGCATTATTCTTGGAATTCTTTGGCCGAGAAGAGCCAAATACATATTTGTAATCATCGGTGCAAAATGGCCCGCAGTCTTCCCACTGAGCGTAGCAGACCTTGTTCCCGTGAACGATCTGTAGCCAGCGACCTTTGCAGACGGTTTGCCCTGGTCTTGGTTGATATTTACGGAACCATGGAATGACTTTTGAGGCTTCAGGCTTGTGGCGTTTCCAGTTGATTTTGTCATTGTACGGGAGAGCAACGTAGAAAGGATTTTGCTTCGGCCGAAATGCTCTAGGCCGGTAGCCGTATGTGCGTGCGGCTGGTTTGGGGTTATCGAAACCTCCGTAATTGATCTGCCACTTAGTGTCCCAAGAGCTGGCGTGGTTTGGGGTGGGGTTTTTGGCCGTGGGGGTTTCACCGATCCAGAATACAGTGGCGGTGATGTTTTGTTTCCACGGGTAGGCTTGCTTTTTGAATGGGTCTTGAGGAGCAGTTGGCGACGAGAGTCGTTGAGCCGATGCAACACAAGTGAGTGCGTAAAAAAGTAGGATGAAAATGCTAAAGGATCGGCGTTGCATAACAGCGATAAGGAGAGTTTGTTAGGTGAACAATAGCGAAGCTTATTCAATGGTATCGCTGAGATCAATCTTCAAATGTGCTAACAACTATCAGGCAGTTACTTAGAGGATGCATTTTGAAAATCCTCGTTTATACATGCTTATGGAAATTGATCTGAATGAAGTTATGGAGTACGTGCATGAGCAAATTCCAATCACGGCCCATTTCAAGGCTCGCTTGATGAACTATGATGGAACCTCTCTTGAGGTGGCGGCTCCGCTCGAGGCCAACATCAACCACCGTAATTCGGCGTTTGGTGGAAGTCTTTCAGCAATAGGGATCTTATCTGGGTGGGCTTTGTTGTTTATCAAGATGCGTGAGTTGGGCGTGAAAAATAGGTTAGTGATTCAGAGTTCAAATTTTCAGTTTACGGATCCAGTCGTCTCGGATTTTGTAGCTCATGTTGAGCTGCCAACGAGTGATAAGTACGCAAGGTTTATCAAGATACTTGAGCGAAGGGGGAGAGCTCGGCTTGAGCTAAAGTCGCTTATCCGTGACTCCGATGGAAATGAATGTGGCAGCCACACTGGTGAGTACGTGGTGATTGCAGGTTAAACAAAAAACGCCCAGGTGACACGTGGTCAGCTGGGCGCTCTGAAAAAATGATTAGTGTTGGACTATGTTAGGCCGTCTTTTGCTGAGGCGAGGAGGTAGTCGCGATTGAGTTTCGCGATGTTGTCGACACCGATTTCCTTAGGGCAAACAGCTTCGCACTCGTATTGGTTTGTGCAGTTACCGAAACCTTCTTCATCCATCTGGCGAACCATTGCGAGAGTACGTTTAGTCTTCTCTGGTTGTCCTTGTGGGAGTTTATTGAGGTGTGCAGCCTTAGCTGAAACGAAGAGCATTGCTGATGCGTTCTTACACGCGGCAACACAGGCACCACAACCAATACAGGCAGCAGCGTCGAATGCTTCGTCAGCGAGCTTTTTCTCGATAGGCGTGGCGTTTGCATCAGGTGCAGATCCTGTGCGAACGTCGATGAATCCACCAGCAGACATGATGCGGTCAAAGGCACTACGGTCTGTGATGAGGTCTTTGACGACTGGGAATGCTTTAGCGCGGAAGGGCTCGATCCAGATAGTTTCGCCATCCTTGTACTTGCGCATGTGAAGCTGGCATGTGGTGATACCAAGCTCCTTGGAGTGTGGCACCCCATTGATAGTGAGTGAGCACATTCCACAGATACCTTCGCGGCAGTCGTGGTCGAAAACGATTGGGCTACCACCTTCTGAAATGACACGCTCGTTCACAATGTCGAGCATTTCGAGGAAGGATGCTTCCTGCGGGATATCTTTCGCTTCGTGCGTTTCGATAATACCGCGGTCGTTTGCGTTCTTTTGACGCCAGACTTTGAGTGTAAGGTTGAGGTTGGCCATGACTATGTGTTTGTTAAATGTGATTTTGGTGACTTTTGAAAGCGGGAAAAGAGAAAATTTCAGCTATCTCATTCAGTCTAATGATGAGGAGAATTAATCTTAGCTCTTCTTGGAGTTTTTTAGTTGAATTGGTTTGCGCTTAGGAAACTCGATTTTGACTTTCTTTCCACCCTTGACTGGCTTGAGTGCTACCTCTTGGGAGGTGATCGCTTGGGCCATGTTGTTATTAGTGATTTGTGCTTGCTCTGGGCCTTCGAGATCCTGTGGCATGTTTTGGAGGAGCTGCTCGAACTGGTCGAGGCTTGCTGTGGAGCGGAACAAATTGCTGAGGGCATCGCCTTTGATCGAATCCATCAAGGTTTGGAACAGGGAGTATGCTTCGTTTTTGTATTCAACGAGTGGGTCTTTCTGACCTTGAGCGCGGAGGTGTACACCTTCGCGGAGTGCGTCCATGTTGTAGAGGTGCTCTTGCCAAAGTCGGTCAATAGCAGTGAGTATGATTTGGCGCTCAAGGTGGTCGAGGTATTCTGCTGGTTGGTCTGCGACTTTGAGCTCGTAGGCCTTCTTGACTTCAGCGATGAGCCATGTGGCGTTGTCATCAGCTGATCGGTCTTGGATACCACTTTCTTCCATGCTGAGAGCAAGAGGGAAGGTGGTGTTGATCCAACCGAGAAGTTCCGCGAAATCCGGTGATCCTGCGTCGCGTTGGTCCATGTATTCATGGATGGTGGCTGGAACCATGTCGTCGATCACTTCATTGAGGAGTTCACGTGGATCTTCAGAGGAGAGAACTTCGTTGCGGTAGCCGTAGACGACTTCGCGCTGCATGTTCATCACGTCGTCGAAATCAAGGACGCGCTTACGCCACTGGTAGTCGCGTTGTTCAACACGCTTTTGTGCGGTCTCGATAGAGCGGTTGAGCCATTTGTGCTCTAGCGCTTCACCTTCTTCCATGCCAAAGCGTTCCATCATGGTAGTCATACGGTCGGCTGCAGCAAAGTTGCGCATGAGGTCGTCTTCGAATGAGATGTAGAATTGGCTGAGTCCTGAGTCACCCTGTCGGGCGCATCGACCACGCAGCTGGCGGTCAACTCGGCGTGAAGGGTAGCGCTCACAACCGATGACGAATAGGCCACCGAGTTCTTCTACGCCTTCAGCGAGTTTGATGTCAGTACCACGGCCAGCCATGTTAGTGGAGACTGTGACTGCTCCTTTTTGTCCAGCGTTGGCAATGATGTCCGCTTCTTGTTCGTGGAACTTAGCGTTGAGAACTTTGTGTTGGATCTTGGCGCGTTGGAGGAGGCGGGAAAGTGTTTCAGAGGCGTCGACGGATGCTGTGCCAACGAGGACGGGCTGGCCGCGCTCTTGGGATTCAGCGATCTTTTTTACCACTGCATTGTACTTCTCACGACGAGTCTTGAAGACTTGATCGTTGTCGTCAATACGTGTGTTAGGACGGTTGGTTGGGATAGGGAGAACGTCGAGGCGGTAGATGTCGTGAAACTCCGCGGCTTCAGTTTCAGCTGTACCAGTCATCCCTGCGAGTTTCTCGTAGAGGCGGAAGTAGTTCTGGATGGTGATTGTCGCGTATGTCTGAGTCTCGCGTTCCACGGTGACTCCTTCTTTTGCTTCGATCGCTTGGTGGAGGCCATCTGACCAACGGCGACCAGCCATTTTACGGCCAGTCTGCTCGTCGACGATCACGACCTTATTTTCTTCGATCACGTATTCGACATCTTTTTCGTAAATACAGTATGCCTTGAGAAGCTGTGAGATGGAGTGCATCTTCTGGCCCTGGCTGTCGAGGCGGGTTTGAAGTGCGTCTTTTTGCTCTGCTTTTTCTTCGCCTGTGAGTTCGTCTTGAGCGTCAATGTCAGCGTATTCTTCAGCGAGGTCAGGGAGAACGAATGAGTCCGAATCGTCAGGGTTGAGGAAGATGCGTCCTTTGTCCATGAGGTCAGCATCGTGGCCTTTCTCATCGATGGTGTAAAAGAGCTCTTCTTTGATTGCGTAGAGATCTTTCTTCTGCGCGTCTTGATACATCGCGAGTTCGGTCTTCTCGATCAGTCGGCGAGCGTCAGGGTCCTGCATGTAACGGGCAAGTTGCTTGCTACGTGGCTGGCCAAGTTTGATCTTAAAGAGTGCACGGCCGGCAGTTTCTTCATCATCGTCAGCGAGTCCTTTTTTAACTTCTTCAGCGAGTTCGTTACAGAGGAGGTTTTGTTGCTTAACGAGAGCCTGGATGTTGCCTTTGAATAGTCCATATTGCTCGGTGTTTGAAACAGTAGATGGGCCAGAAATGATGAGCGGCGTACGGGCTTCATCAATCAAGATGGAGTCGACTTCATCAATAATGGCGAAGTAGTGGCCGTGTTGCACTTGCTCTTCTTTTGAGGAAGACATGCCGTTGTCGCGCAGGTAATCGAAGCCGAATTCGGAGTTTGTACCATAGGTGATGTCACATTGGTACTGGGCTGCGCGGAGTTGTGGTGGCTGTTGGTTCTGGATACAACCGATGCTGAGTCCGAGGTAGCTGTAAAGTGCGCCCATCCATTCTGAGTCACGCTGAGCGAGGTAGTCGTTGACTGTGACGACGTGCACACCAAGGCCGGTGAGGGCATTGAGGAAAACGGGTAGGGTGCCAACGAGAGTTTTACCTTCACCGGTTTGCATTTCGGCAATCATGCCATTGTGGAGAGCGATGCCACCGACGAGCTGGACGTCGAAGTGCACCATGTTCCATTTGATTTCATTTCCGCCGAGTGGGATGCTGCGGCCACACATGCGGCGCGCGCCATTTTTTACAACTGCGTAAGCTTCAGGAAGAATTTGCTTGAGGTAGAGATCGCGCTTTGCAGGGAACTCGTCTTCGATGTCAGTAAAAGCAGCTTTGGCGGTTTCAATAGACTCTGGTGATGCTTCTACTTTAGGGAGATTCGGGTACTCGTTACGCAGGTCGCTGAAGCGAGTTTCAAGGACTCCAGCAAACTCGGAAAGTGTTGCGCTGTCCATCGCTTCGATGGTGCGCTTGGTCGGTGCTCCAAGTGGTAAGTAACGGTGTAGGTGGTGCTGCCACGCAGTGACTTTGGCCAGAACAGTAGCTTCAGATTCGGTCTGAAGCGCCTCCTCAATTTCGTTGATTTTGGCAACGATTGGGTTCATGCGCTTTACCTCGCGCTGATTTTTGTTACCGACGATTTTTTGGAGAATCCATTTAAGCATAGCTATCTGCCCGAATTATTAAAGTTGGGCGGGATCTGCATACACCCGTTCGCCCCGATAAGCAAGGGAGTTTCTGTGCGGATGTAGCATTCGCTAGGGATTACTACGTATTTCTTAAATTGGAGATGAATTTGCTTTGTTGTAAACGCTTTAACCATTTGGAAATTGTGCGCAGTAGCTGTGGAGGCAGATGCTGGTAGCAGTGGCCACGTTGTAGCTGTAAGGCAGTCCCCAAACTGGGATTTCTACGACGTGGTCGAGGACGTCCAGAGTGTCCTGATTGAGACCTTCGCGCTCGGATCCTACTACTAGGACGGTCTTGTGAGGGAATTGGAAATTACCTAACTGAACGGAGTTGGTGGTCTGCTCCAGTCCGACGAGTTGGTAGCCCTCGGCTTTGAGCTTTTTGAGAGCGGGGAGGAGCGTGCGGCGAGACGTGAGGTTCACGTTGTCGGCACCGTCGCGTGCGATTTTTGGGTTGATTTTAGCATTGCCGGTGGCGATGACTTCGGTGAGGCCGAGGCACCCGGCGGTGCGGACAATCGTTGATAAGTTCGCGTGAGTCCTCAGTGGTGAGAGGGCGATAATGAGTGGACGGGGAGTGGTGAGTTCCGCTGGTGGTTTATGGCGGATGTGTTCGAATTTTTTGGAATCACTCATGAGGGCGGGCTATAGTTTGCTTTTCAAGCGGGTGAGAACTTCAGGGTTTGATTTGAGTTCTTCTACCAGGGTGGTGATCACGCCTAGTGTGGCTTTGGAAATGTGGTGCTCCATGCCTTCTACGTCGGCATAGATGGTGTCTTCATTAATATCAAAAAGGCGGAGGAATTCGGTCAATGTGTCGTGGCGCGTGATGATGGCATGGGCTATAGTACGGCCTTTTTCAGTGAGAATGGTTCCACGGTATTTCTCGTGTTTGACGAGCCCTTCGGTGTCGAGCCTGCGGATCATGTTAGTGACACTCGCTTGGGAAATCCCGAGTTTTTTTGAGATGTCGACTGGGCGGGCATAGCCTTTTTCTTCGATGAGATTGAGAATCTGTTCGAGGTAGTCGTCCATGGCTACGGAGCCAGATGTGCGGTTGGATGAAGACACTGAGTGATTAATGATTTAGATTGAAAAATTAGTAGTCTTCGACTGGGCTGCGGGAGTTGGCGACTGAATCACTTTGGGATTTCGCCGCTTCTTCACCGAGGGTTTCGATACGAAGTTCCATAATTTCGTCGTTAAGCTTGTCCCAACGTTCTTGGCTGAAATCAATCGGTTTGGCTAACTTTCTTTTCAGTTTGTGGATTCTATTGAGCGAGTCTTCGAGCGTATAACCGGAGAGTTCCTGTAGAGAGGCTAATGCTTGCTCGGCTGTGTCAGTCTGATGGCAGATCATTGCCATGTCGTTGCCGGCCTCGATTGCCATTTTCACATCGGGGCCACGACCGTAGGTGTTGATGATAGCTCCCATGTCGAGGTCGTCAGTCATTACCACACCATCATAACCAAGTTGGTCACGAAGTAATCTAGTGACGACATTTCTAGAAAGTGAAGCCGGTAAGCCAGGTGAATCTGGATCAAGTTGGGAAAAGTGGGTGTGACCAGTGAGGATGGCACTGAGTTCGTCACCGAGCGCCGTGTAGGGCAGTAGGTCACTCTGCATCATATCCTCTTTTGATTTATGAGACACGGGAAGCATATGGTGGGGGTCCACATCGGCGAGGCCACATGATGGAAAGTGTTTGCCGCATCCGAGCACTTTGGTGCGGATGAGGTTTCGGTTATAGACTCCAGCGTTGTTGATGACCTCTTGGGCGTCTCTGCCGTAGCATCGGCCACGCAGTGCATTGTCTGATTCTGAGTCATAGCAAATATCTAACACCGGAGCTAAGTTCATGTTGATGCCCAACTGCGTGAGGAGTAGACCAGTTTGGATCCCGTGCCATGCGATGAGGTCGGGCTTGCCACAGATGCGGAGTTGTTCGGCTGAGGGAGGCGTGTTGCCTATTTCTTTGGTGCGAGTGACTCTACCTCCTTCTTGGTCGATGGCGATGATGGGTTCAACGTCGCAGATCTCACGTAATGAGTCAGTGAGAACACGCACCTGAGTAGGGGACTGCACATTGCGGCCAAAGAGGATAAACCCACCAGGCTGAATTTTACTCAAGTAATGGATCTCGTTAGTCGAGAGTTCGTATCCCTTGATTCCTAAGAGTAACAGTTGGCCGTGCATGGCGGGAGGTTGGAGGGGGGAGTGCTAAGTAGCAAGTCGCTATTGAATTTAAGACTTTAAATTTAAGGAGTAAAATTTTCTGAGCCTCCCTCAATTCTCAATTCTCAATTCTCAATTCTTAATTATTCATTGTTAATTCTTCATTGGAGCGCAGCGATCCACTTCCCAGTTGCCAGTCAGATGAGTTGCCCGTATAAGCCGGCTATATGGCTAAGAAACCAGTAGTACTCATTATTCGTGACGGCTGGGGTGTGAACCCTGGTGGAGAAGAAACAGCAGTGAAGGATGGTAACTCCACACTTCTCGCAGACACACCATTTCATGATAAAATGTTCGCTAACTATCCCAAGGGGTTCGTTAGCGCTTCAGGCATGGATGTGGGTCTTCCTGATGGTCAAATGGGTAACTCTGAAGTGGGTCACCTCAACTTAGGTGCAGGTCGCGTGGTCTATCAAAGCCTCACTCGTATCAACAAATCGATTGACGATGGAGAGATGCCTAACATCGAAGTGATGAAGAAGGCTTTTGAAAAAGCCAAAGGTGGCACAATGCACTTTATGGGCCTCGTCTCCGATGGCGGAGTACACAGCCACCAAAATCATCTTGCCGCTTTTGTGAAAGCTGCTGCGGAGGCTGGGGTGAAAAATATCTCCATCCACGCGATCACCGACGGTCGTGACACTTCACCAAGTGGTGGCATCGATTACCTCAAAAAGTTAGAGGCTGATATCGAAGGTACGGGCGCTAAGATTGTGACTGTCATAGGCCGTTACTATGCAATGGACCGCGACACCCGATGGGAGCGAAATAAACTCGCATGGGATGCTATCGTGCTTGGTAAGGGTGAAAAATTTGAAGGATCTGCTAGTGAAGCAGTCGCAGCAGCCTATGCGAAGGGCGAGACTGACGAGTTCATCACGCCAATGATTCTAGCAAACGCTGATGAGCAGCGTATCAAGGACGAGGACGTGGTATTCTGGTTCAACTTCCGTGCTGATCGTGCGCGCCAGCTGTGTAATGCATTCCTCAATGGTGAAGCCTTTGTCGCTTTTGATAAAGAAGTCCACCCAAAACCCTATTTCGTCACTCTCACAGCATACGATGAGACTTTCGATTGTGAAGTTGTCTATCCATCTAGCAGTATGAAGAATGTGTTAGGTGAGGTTGTCGCTGACGCAGGACTGAGCCAGCTCCGTATAGCCGAGACTGAAAAGTACCCGCATGTGACATACTTTTTCAATGGTGGTGCCGAGACTCCATTCATGGATGAAGACCGCCAGATCGTAGCGTCGCCAGGAGTGGCAACTTACGATCTTCAGCCGGAGATGAGCGCCCCAGAAGTGACTGAAAAATTGGTCGCTCGCCTAAAGGATTACGACCTCGTGATCCTCAACTTTGCAAACCCAGATATGGTGGGGCACACTGGAATCGTGGAGGCTTGTAACAAAGCCTGCGTCGCTATCGACCAAGGAGTCCAAGCAGTAGTAGAAGAAACTCTACGACTCGGCGGTAAGCTCCTAATTACTGCCGACCATGGCAACTGCGAGAAGTTGATCAATGCTGATGGTTCGCCGCACACCGCGCACACCACCAACCTCGTGCACGCTATCTACGTCGCCGACGATCATGCTGGCGTCACAGTCAACGATGGCATCCTAGCAGATGTGGCCCCGACACTTCTCGATATGTTGGGCCTTACCCAACCTGCAGAAATGACTGGTAAAAGCATGCTGGTTAGGTAGTCGCTTCTGAAGATTAAAAATATTTTAGCCCCAGTTGATAGATTTCAGCTGGGGCTTTTTTCTACTGGTACGAAGTTGATTCGGGCACCATGACTGAGGAGAAACGCTGATTTAGCAAGAAAGCGACTGGTATCTCATTAGTTCCTCGAAGCGCACTTCCCTAAAACCCCAAAAAACAACATTTGTCTCTTTTGATTTTCTAAGTGGTATTATCTGTATTTGGCAATATCCCCCTAACAATTTTAAGATATTGAAAACACATAGCATATATAAAGAAATTCAATTGGATGCATCTATTGAGCGCGTTTTTACAGCTCTGACGGCTAGCGAGGAGATCCCACGGTTCCTCCCACTTAATGGAGTGAAAAGTAAATGGCTAGTCGGTAGTGAGGTGCTCTATCACGGCGAAATCAATGGTAATAAGTTCACTGACTTTGGGGTGATTGAGAAACTTGAACCTCCGAATGTTTATTCTTACCGCTACTGGAGTGATAATCATGGAACCGAACGAGTAGATGAGAACTATCTGAGAATCAGCTATTCTCTGCAGCGTGACGCTGGTGGAACTATACTTCATGTGAGGCAAACTAACATCAAGTCGCCAGAACTTTACGAGCTTATGGATTCTCAAGTCTGGAACTTCTTACTTTCATCGTTAAAAAAGTACATTGAATAGCAGTCGTCAGAGTTGACTTAGACCTTTAAATGAAAACGCCTAGCAGAATTTAGACTGCTAAGCGTTTTTTGATTTTTAGATAAGTGATAGCAATTCTAACGAATTACTTCTCATTTATGAGCTTCATAGCTTCAGCCATTTGCTGTTCAATATTTTGCACATTGCGCTCCGAGAGAAGGATACCATCTGCGTCAGTTGAGATTACCTGAGCTGCACCATTCTTAACTTTTGCTAGTTGCTCAAGAGCATTATCAATTTGCGTTTTAGCTTCCTCGCCCGCTTCTTCGAGCATTCCACCGCTCTTGAATGTGGTAAGTGTCTGTGTGAGGAATGTGGCGAAATCCTTCGACATATAGGTCATGGAGACTCCCTCTTTTGGAAGTCCAGCCATTGTGGCCTTGAATGCTGCGCTTTCTGCTAGAGTGTTTTTTCCGCTGCTACTCTTTGTTAGGAATTCAGGTGAAGACGCGACCCAGATGTGATTCTTGTTAGAGTCTACTGAGATCACTGGGGAATAGCCCATGAAGTTTTCAGCCATTTCTGCCGGTAGGCTATACGTTGTAACTCCGTTTGCTTCTGTTTTTTCGAATGGTAGACCAGTGAGTCCTAGAAGTTGCCCTCCAGCTTTTGCCCACGCCCATGCCGCTCCGTCGATACGCCCAACGATGTGAGGTTTATCGAATGCTCCAATAGGGGTAGGGAGCTTGTCTGTCGCGTCAAGATCGATGACTAGGTTGAAACGCAAGTCGAGTTTTTGAAGTAGCTCAGAATTGGTCATCTCCATCATTGGGACTGGCTTGGCCATTTCAGCTTTGAATTCGGCTATATCCTCGTCAGAAGCGGCAGTGTTCATGATTCCCGCGATGAGAGGTTCGATGCTGGAGAGGTTGATGCTAAGCTGAAGTGCGAGGTCAGTGCCGGCTGGTGCCATTGTCGGTACTGAAAGGCCCTTGTGCTCGGTATCCAGTAGCAGTTTGAGCGCACCTTCGTTTTTACCACCATTGTTGAGTCGGATTTTATTGATCCACTCGGTTCCTTGTGGAGTTGATGACTGGGCATAGCTTTTGATGTTCTCAAATCCAAGGGCGCTAAATAAGTCGCGACTTGTTAATTCTTCTGGTAGGTCGTCAGCATTTGCCGCCATCGCTTTTTCCGCGATTTCGAGGTAGTCAGAGAACTTGCCTTCTTTATAGTTTGCTGCGGACTTATCGACGCCAGTGGACTGAGCCATCACAGGAGTGAGTGCTGCTAGTGTGATAGCTGGGAGTAGGTGGGTGTGCTTTATTTTCATTGAATGGATAAATTAATTTTGGGGTTCTCTAATGACCGGGAAAGCGAGTTGCCTCCTGCGCATTAAAGAAGAGATGCTCCATAGTCTTATTATACGAGCTTATCTCAAGTACAAAATTGAGCTGTAATTATAGGGGAACTAGGGCAACTGGCATTGATGGAGCTGGTAAAGTGAGATTGGTATTCTAAAGTAGCTGCGATGGATTTGGCTGAAATGATTGAGTGCTGCATGTCTCTGCCAGAGGTGGAAGAGACGATCCCTTTTGGTCCGGATGTGCTGGTATACAAGGTGGCGGGTAAAATGTTTGCAGCGACTGACCCTCAGAGAGTTCCTATTGGGATGAATCTCAAATGCGATCCTGATAGAGCGCTGGATTTACGTGACCAATATGATGCTGTTCAACCAGGATGGCACATGAATAAACGCCACTGGAATACCGTCGGTCTTAATGGCACTTTGCCTGACGCACTACTCCATGATTTGGTGGAGCATTCGTATCGATTGGTGTTAGCGGGCCTAAAAAAAGACGTGCGAAAACGCATTGAGGCTAGATTAGATCCATCATAAATCTTCGAATTACCAATGCTTTCGCTTGCTTGAACTAGGAGTCTGGAGACAATCAGCGCCCGCTAAGATTTTTTTACAGATATGAGTAACTCCACTTTTTCCGAAATAGCCAAAGCTCTACGCGAGCACCAGTCCTTCATCATTATGAGCCACGTGCGTCCTGATGGCGATGCGATTGGCTCGCAGTTAGCTCTAGGCCACGCGCTCGAGGAATTGGGCAAGACTGTTTATTACGTCAATGAAGACGGCTTGCCAGATAATCTAGCCTTCCTTCCGCATTCTGAGCATCTCATTCAACCTAAAGGCGAAGTGCTTGATGTAGAGGTCGCCATCGCAGTCGATTGCGCGACCAAGCCCCGCCTTGGCGACAATGCCCTCAAAGCTGCATCCAAAGCAAAGCTCTGGATCAACATTGATCACCACATTTCTAACCCAGCCTATGGCGACCTCAACTACATCGATGGGGAATCTCCTGCTGCGGGAAAGATCATCTATGACTTTATCAAGTCTGAGGACTTCCCATTGTCTAATGTGACGCGCGATGCCATCTACGTTGCTGTCTCGACCGATACCGGCTCATTCCAATACGGCAGCACTACCGCTGATACCTACGAAATGGCAGCGGACCTTATGCGTCTGGGCCTCAAGGTTGGCCAGATCAATGCTAAAACCTACGACAGCCACCCATATCGCCGAGTCGAACTTCTTCGCAGATTACTCAACACTCTCCAACTTTCCGAGGACGGACGCCTGGCTGATTGGCAGCTCGTCTACAGCACACAAATGGCACTTGGGCTGAAGCCTGAGGATAGTGAAGGTCTCATCGATACGATTCGCGCAATTGAAGGCGTTGAGGTAGCTGTCTTTTATGAAGAGCTACCGGACGGCATGATTCGTGTCAGTATGCGCTCGAAGAATAAGGCGATCAACGTCTGTGACGTGGCCAAAGTATTCGGTGGCGGTGGCCACGCAATGGCGGCTGGTATCAGAACCGATGGTACCATCGAGAGTGTCCGCGACGCAGTCTCTGCCGAGCTACGTGACCGTCTCGATGCAAACGCTTAAACACTGAATCGATGAGTGAAATTGAAGAAATTCCTAGTGGTGTGTTAGTCGTCGATAAAGACCCTAACATGACTTCACATGATTTGGTGGCCATCACGCGCCGCCAACTCAAATTTAAGAAAATTGGCCACTGCGGCACGCTTGATCCGATGGCGACAGGCGTGATGATGTTAGTCATAGGAAAGGCGACAAAGCTTCAAGACAAGTTGATGTGCGAAGACAAAGTCTACGACGGTTCTCTCAAGTTGGGAGTCACTACAGGCTCGCAAGATAAAGAAAGCGACACAGTAGAAGTAAAAGATGTTCCCGGGTTTTCCGAGGAGGATATAGATAAAGCATTCAAGAAGTTCTCGGGGGATTTCGAGCAAATTCCACCGATGGTTTCAGCTATCAAGAGAAATGGAGTACCACTCTATAAGCTCGCTCGTAAAGGTATTACCGTGGAGCGTAAACCACGTGCAGTCACTGTCATGAGCTATAAAGTCCACCGGGTCGCACTTCCCGAGGTCGACTTCACTGTCAACTGCACCAAAGGCTTCTACGTGCGCACCTACGCCCATGATATTGGACAAGACCTTGGCTGCGGAGCACACCTTATTGCCCTGCGTCGAACGCGATCCGGTAAGTTTGATCTCAGCCGAGCAATCAAGACGGAAGACCTCAAAGTCGCCACCCGCGAGCAGATTATCGAAAAGATGATCAAGCTCGATGAAATCGCAGAAATGCTTTCCGAATAACCCGAATGAAGGTGTTCCATCAGATTGGTGAACTTCGTCAGTTAGACAAACCCGTGCATCTAGCACTGGGAGTCTTCGACGGTGTCCACGTGGGACACCAGGAGGTCATCCGACACGCCGTCGAAGCGGCTAAGAAAGATGGGGGGCTTGCTGGGGTCGTGACTTTCGAGCCACACCCAATCAGAGTTCTCGCACCAGAACGCGCACCTCGCCGCATCTTGGCATCGATCCAGCACAAGGCAGACTTACTGGCTGAGCTTGGAGTCGACTTCCTATGCGTCCAAGAATTCACCCTCGATTTCTCAAAACGTGAGGCGAGGAACTTTATCGAAGATCTCGCTCAGAATTCAGGAAAACTCCGCCACATTGCTGTCGGAGAAGATTGGATTTTTGGTAAGGCACGCGGTGGCAATGTTCAGCGCCTGCGCGAGTGGGGTGAGGAGTTAGGCTTTGTCGTAAAGGCTGCGCCACCAGTGATGGTGCAAGGTGAGCGAGTGAGCAGTACACGGATTCGCCAAGCAATCCGCGATGGCAACCTTGTTGCAGTCAAAGAGATGTTAGGCCGAGATTACACAGTGGTGGGAACAGTGGAGAAGGGCAAGCAACTAGCACGCCAGTTAGGCTTTCCAACCGCCAATGTAGTGGCCCACAACGAACAACTTCCACCTGATGGAGTTTGGGAGTTAGAAGCCGTCATTGATGGCGCCCATTTCCAAGCGATCGGAAATCTTGGCCGACGTCCCACAGTTGAGAACGAGAATGCTCGACGCTTGTTAGAAGTTCACGTTTTCGATTTCAATGGCAACCTCTACGGTAAAGTCATCGAAGCAAAATTCCTCAAATATATCCGTCCCGAGAAAAAATTCGATTCAATCGAGGCACTTAAACAGCAGATTGCGCTCGATGCTGCATTTGTACGTGGCATGTAAAGAGGCGCGACTAGTGTTGAAGCTGCCGCAGTGAGCCATTTTAGAACCGAGGTAGGGGTTATTAACGACAGTGTCACCTAATTTATGGTGCCATGGTTTCCCTTTTCTAGAGTAGTCATGGGTCAATATGCTACCTTGTGGTCTTTTTTTAAGGATGCTGACGGAACTACTTCGGAAAGCCGGATGCGGGAGAATCTCAAGTCAGGTTTGATGAGGGGCGGCTAGAAATAGCCCTTACTCTACAAGTTCTAGTTGACCCATTTGTAGGTCAACTTTTCCATCTTTTTGAGTAGGGTAGACTTGTTCGGTACTGGCTTGGCTTTGTCAAACCCCAGCCAAAGCACTGCAGTCTTCTCCTTGTGGCTGGCCATTGACCAGAGTGCTCGACCACCAAAAGCATAGGCTGTGTATTGCACTGTACTTTTTACGTTTTTAAGTAGTTTTTTGGTTTCTAAAGCTGAGCCTTCCTGGATTGCCTGAGTGTTTTTCGCTGAGTTTAAAAAAAGTGCTGTACCATCACGCTTGACTATCGATTTCACAAAATAGGTATGGGGTCGTTTTCCGTAGTTGGAAAAAACGGAAAAGGCGGTAGCTAACCTGAGAGGGCTAGTCGTTCCACTCCCGTAAAATATTTCATTTTGGTTGAAGTTGTCCTCAAATCCAAAACGTTTTGCGATGCGGATCATGTCGGTTGGGTCAAGCTGCTTGCTTGTTTGCACAGGATTCCCTTTGATTGGTAGTTTTCCTCTCTCAAGGGCTGTGGCATATATAAAGGGGCTAAAGGCTTCACCTAGATCAACCTGACTGTCGAGGGTTCGATCAAACTGTGAGGTTTTGAAGTCGGTGCCGCCAATAGAGCTGAGGATCTCTCCAGATGTGTGGTCAATGACTATGCAGGCCGCTTGTAGGCTAGCGATTTTGGTGCCCCTAACAATAGATTTAAGGTCGTTTTCACATAGGTGTAGTAGATCCAAGTCGAGAGAGCTTGTGATGGTGAGGCCGCCAGCTCGGATGTCTTTATCAGCTAATATTTCATTCAAATGGCGATCAAGCGCCTTCAGCGCATAGCCATTGGCGGCATGGTGGGTTTTCTTCACTGACGAGGAAAGCTGAGGTAGTTTAAGTGGCTTGGACTTGATCGACTGAGCTTCACTTGTGGTCAATTTTCCGATAGTAACCATGCGGTCAAGAACTTGATTTCTCTGTGCCTCGGCGGCTTTGAGATTGCGTAATGGTGAGAAAATGTGTGGTCCACGGATGATGCCAACAACGGTGGCAGATTCGGAAAGATCTAATTCGCGAGTCGGCTTCTTGAAGTACTTCTGTGAGGCTTGTTCAATTCCATAGCAACCAGATCCAAAATAGATTCGGTTCAGATAGTAGGCCATAATTTCTGGCTTTGTGTAGCGGTTCTCGATTCTCAAAGTGAGAGCTATTTCTATGAATTTTCTATTCAGAGACTTTTCATCCAAGTTGTCATAGGTGTTACGTGCAAGTTGCATTGTGAGTGTCGAGGCCCCCTGAGTGAAAGACATGTCCTTCACATTTCTCGCTGTAGCTCTGATAAGGCCTACAAAATCAACCCCGCAGTGGGTTTCAAAGCTTTTATCTTCGCGAGCTATGAGGGCATCCACTAGATGCTGAGGTAAGTCATCTTTCGTAATAAGTAGAGATTGCTTAGCGTTGGCCCCAACTAAGCGCTTACCAGTGTGATCAAGTAGGATGTTCTGACGCTGCTCTTCAGCAACTTTATCTAGATCAAACTTGCTCGCTTTAAAGTAGTAGTAGGAGGCGAGTAATAAAAAAAGAACGATACCATAAAGGAAAACTCTGAAACCCACCTTTAGTGTTAGCCGCAGCCATTCAGGCATCCAGTCCGTCATTGGTGACTTTTTATTTTTCGATTTCCACGACATACTTGCAAATAACTATCAGATTCTAACGAACAGGAAAAGCCCTCGGTGGCACAGCCTGTTCTCGCTGAATTTCAGCGCGGACTGGGTGGTTATCACAGGTGTGCTTAGGTATTAAATCCACCGGAATGGAAGCAGTGTAAGCTGAACGATGAGACTCGCAACCGCGCGTGGCAATTTGTGAGGAGTAACGGCAAATGCGGACATCCTTGAATGGTATGGTGGGCTTGAGGGAATGGGTGGGGTAGCTGCGTTTATCTGCAGCTTTCATCACGTCAGCCCAGATCGGTAGGGCTAGGGTGGAACCATAGCCTCGGCTAATAGTCCGAGTGTTGTTATCCATGCCAACCCAAACGGCACAGGTGAGTGAGCTGGTGTAGCCAGCAAACCATGCATCTTTGTAGTTGTCGGTGGTGCCAGTTTTACCTCCGCAGGGAGCTTCGAAACCTAGTGAGCTGCGTAATGATGCGGCCGTGCCACGTGAAGTTACTTCTTGGAGGGTATTTGAAACTGACCACGCCGAGCCAGATTTAGCGCCAATGTATGGGATCGAACCCGATCCTGGATACACTACTTTTCCCTTAGCGTCGGTGATTTGTGAAATGATGAAGGGCCGGTAGATCGTTCCTCCATTGGGGAAAACGCTATACGCCTGCGCGACTTGCTGAGGAGTGGCTTCGAACGTGCCTAGGTAAGTGGCGGGCGTGTTAGGGATTTTCTGGTTAAATCCTACTTTTCTAGCAGTCTCTAGGACGTTGTCCATGCCTGCATAGTCGCCGACTCTGACTGCTACTGTGTTGCGTGAACGAGCGAGAGCTTCAGAGACTGTCATCATATTTTCGTATGTGCCGTCAGAGTTAGCTGGGGACCAGGAGCGCTGAGCACCTGTGATTTCTCCCGGACGTATTCGGCTGTCGCGCATCCAGACACCGGGCTGTAAGCCTTTATCGAAGGCTGACATGTAAACGAAGGGCTTGAATAGAGAACCTATCTGCCTCTTGCTGTGAAGAGCTCTGTTGAATTTTGACTCGTCAGCATTACGCCCGCCCACAATAGCTCGGATAGCGCCACTTTTGTTTTCCACGCAGACCAGAGCTCCTTGAATGTACTTCGGCGCTTTTCTGAAGTTAGCTGAGTTTCGTATAAATTGAGATCGAGTTTGATGGCTGTACCCAGAGCGTTGCTCAACGGCTTTGAGGCGTTTTTCAACAGAAATTTCGGCAGCTTTTTGTAGCTCAGGGTCAATCGTTGTGGTGATGTGTAAGCCGCCCATTTCGATGTTGTGTTGCTCGAGGATTTTATCAAGGTCACGACGTATAGCGTCCATTGCGTAGGAGTCATGGATAATGCGTCTTCCGGTGGGACGAATTTCAAGTGTTTCGCCTTTCGCTTGATCCGCTTCATCTTGACTAATGAACTTGTAGTGAACCATCCTGCTGATGGTCACATCTCGTTGTTCCTTCGCCGCTTCAAAATTGACAAAAGGGGAGAAGGTATTGGGGCCACGGATGATCCCAGCTAGTAAGGCCGACTCTGAGAGACTCAACTCGGCGGCTGTCTTTTCAAAATAGGTCCGAGATGCAGATTCGATTCCTTGAATGGAATGCCCCCAAAAAATGCGATTCATATAGTGTTGGAGAATCTCCTCTTTACTGAACTTATTTTCGATGCGTAGGGCGAGCGCCAATTCTAATAATTTTCCATCAATTGACTTCCCTTTGTAAGCGAAAGAATTGTCAGCTAACTGCATAGTTATGGTAGAGGCTCCTTCTTTTTTACCATCACTCACAAAATTTTTGAATGCCCGGACCAATCCACGAGGGTCGATGCCCAGATGCTCATAGAATCTGGCGTCCTCGCGCGCCACCAATGCCTTGATGAACCAAGGTGAGATTTGATCTACTTCTAAGATGAGTCGGTTGTCACCGTGAACCGTGCCAATTTCAGTCTTCCCGTCGTTTGCATATACAATCGAACGAGCTGGCATTTCCGTGACTTTATTGAGGTCGTATGTCTGTGCTCTTAATCCATAAAAAACCGCCAAAATTAATAAAATAAAACCGCAGAGAAACCCAATAAAGCCAAAAAGCTGAGCAAACCAGCGATTGATGGGGTGCCATGATCGGGTGAAGTAGCCGACAATCCCGATCGGCCAAGTCAGAAAGCGAGTCAGCAAACCACGTTTACGCTTGCGCTTGGCTGATGGAGCAGACTTGCGCGCGGTTTTACGTTTTGTTGCTTTCTTAGCTGTTTTTTTAGCGGCCATAATGGATCTATGGGAGGGGCAGTACCCCTGACGGACTAGTGTATGAAGGATAGCTACCTGAAAAACAACCCCAGTCCTATCTCAAATTTTATTTTGAGAATGAAAAAATGACGGCTATAGTTACGCTATTCTAAAGAACAAATCACATATGACCCATTTAACGAAGTATTGTACGACTCTGATTGGAGCTCTAGGCTTGATGGCATCACCTTTATTTGCTGATGCCCCTAGCGTGACTAGTATCGCTCAGCTAAAAGAACTGCAAAGTAAAATTCAGAAGGTGGTGAGCATCGCTCAGCCTGCAACCGTAGCTCTGACCTCTAACCGTACTGGGGCTTGGGGTAGTGGAGTGGTGGTTTCTGAGAGCGGGACAATTCTCACGGCTGCGCATGTGGTACAGGGAGCCAAGGTTGTGGTCGTGATATTTTCCGACGGTACTGAGGCTTCAGCTGATGTCCTAGGAGCCAACCGTACTAAAGATACAGCGATGTTGAAAATCCGTGAGGCCGATACTTATCCATATGTGAAAATCGGCGACTCAGACCCGCTCGATGTCGGAAACTTCCTTGTTGCGATGGGTCACGCTGGTGGCTATGACGCACTACGCAAACCGCCAGTTAGATTTGGCAGATTGGTTTCTAAAAACGTCGGAGGCTATTTCTCAAGTGATTGCACTTTGATAGGTGGTGACTCTGGTGGGCCAATCTTTGATATTGATGGGAAGCTGGTAGGGATCAATTCTTCTATCGGTGAAGATAGAAAAGCTAATAACCATGCTGGTGTCAGCGCCTTGAAGGCCGACTGGCAGAGGTTAGAGGCTGGGGAGACTTGGGGGAGCCTAAGCTCTAATCAACTAGCAAACAACGACAGTCCAATTCTCGGCGTCGCTATTCTGGGCTCAACTAGGCAAGGAGTTTTATTAGGAGAAATTATCCCTGGCGGACCAGCTCAACGTGCTGGCATCAAAGCTCGGGATATTATTAACAGAGTAGAAGGCCAAAGAGTGCATGATGGCGGGCAGCTCTTGATCGAGCTCAATAAGTTTAGACCAGGTCAGACCGTGAAATTGAAAATCCTCCGTGGAGCTTCCGTTATCGATTTCAAAGCCACACTCGCTCGCAGGGGAGACCTGTACAAACAATAATTTATCTCTATATCATCTATGAAACATATGGTTCTATCATTCGGCGTTTGCTGCGCCCTCGTAGTCACGGGTTTTTCTCAAAGCCGTGAATCCGCAAGGCGTGGTTTGCCGTACCTCAAACCACTCGACCAAAAAATCCTCCAAAAACAATCGGACAGCTTTTTCAAAGCAATCGATCCTATTGCGGATATGACTGGCGAGCACGCAGTCAATGTCTTTTCATCCGGTAGAATGGTGGCGAGGGGAACAGTCACAAGCGAAGGTGTGCTCACTAAATGGTCCGAGCTTGTGTCCAAGGGCGATAAGATATGGGTTGTTGGCCACGACGGAGTCAAACGTGATGCTTTTGTCAAAGGAGTCTATCTAGAATACGACCTAGCATTACTTGATTACGGTGGCGGACTAAAAGCTGTAGAGATGAAGGATTCCAAAGCGGTTGAGCCTGGCGAGTTTCTCATCGCTGTGGGGCCCGCTAAAGAGGCGCATGGACTTGGTATTGTGAGTGTAGCCCCCCGTAGTCTGCGAGAGTCAGATAAGGCATTCCTTGGTGTGCGTATGGACTTCAACCCAGTAAAAGGCGGTGGCGTGCGCTTAGAATCGGTAGAGCGTGCTTCGGCAGCAGCCAGGGCTGGCTTGGTCGCTGGAGACGTAGTGACCCAAGTGAATGACAAAAAAGTCGATGGACTCCATGAAATGGGCAACTTTCTGCAGGCGCTCAAACCAGGTGACCAGATGCTGCTCCATTTTCGCAGAGATGACCGAGAGTTCTCGGTCGATGTCATTCTAGGTGCACGCCCAGAGAGGGAGCAATTCTCTCCACAACGTATGAAAAAAATGAAACGAATGGGCGGTACTATCAACGATGTGGCGGAAGGATTCCCCAATGTGCTGCAAAGTGACATGCAAATTGATGCAATTGATGCTGGCTGTCCCGTGTTCGACCTCGATGGTGAATTTGTTGGACTGGTCGTCGCCAGAGCTAGTCGCATAAAAACCTATATAATCACAGCGGATAAGCTCGCTATACAGTTGAAGAAAAAACCTGATATGACTGCGAGTCTTGAAAAACAAACGCATCTCATCGATCAACGTAAAGCTGGAATTACTCCAGCTCAAGCCAAAGAACTGCGACAGTTACGCAAAGTCATTGAACGAGCAGAACAACGTATTCTTGAAATTGAAAGTAGGGAATAAGCTAGAATTCATCCAAAATGAAAAAAGTATGCACTTTTCCTTGCCTCTAAAAATAAATTAGTGCAGCTTCCCGCCGTCGAGAGTGGTAACGCGCTAGGCAATAAGTTCCGGCATAGCTCAGCGGTAGAGCGGGTGACTGTTAATCACTAGGTCCTTGGTTCGATCCCAAGTGCCGGAGCCATTTAATAAGTCTCATTTCTTAATCAGAAATGAGGCTTTCCTTTTATCTACTATAGCTGTTCCTCGTTGATGAGTCCATCTTCGTAGGCTTTTACCAGTCCTTCGAGCGCTTGAATTTGCTGATTTAGCCTCTCACCTTGTTCCGTATGTTTAATGAGTCGAGGGCTGTCATAGTTCCGAATCTTACGCATTGTTGGAATTATGTCTTCCCCTGATCTAACAACAGAAACAGGATCTTTGAAACCGTGGTGCTCGGCGAGGAATTCACCACTATCAGTGAGGATGAGCGTGTACCCTCGGTCGCCGTAGGCTTCGGAGAATGCTCCATCAATCGTGACGGCGTTGCCGCCTCGTTTTACCGGATCTTCCCCTTTTTCTACTTTGACGGGGACATGTCCGTTCACTATCAGACCGCCGCTCTCGACTCCCATGTCTTGGCAGACTTGTTCGCAAAAATCTTTGTTGTTGAGGAATTTGAACCATGGATTACGCGTCTCTGTGTGGGTTTCCTTGTCATCGATAAAGTAGGTTTCGAAGGTTGCCATCTTGTCTTTTCCAAAGAGCGGGGACTTGGGCCCAGCCCAGAGGTAGTAGAGCCAGTCTTTGTCATCCTGTTGCGCCATAGAGCCTTTACGGAAAGCGCGTTTGATCACTTTGTTGAATGCTCCAAATTGGTCTGGGCCATGTTTTTCCTCACCATCGATTTCGAGTGGGAGGTAGTCTCCATTTTCATCCAGTGAGAGGCAGGCGTGGAAAATGGCGGCTCGGTCTCTCACTTCCGCCATGCTGCCACGCTCGACTACCCATTTCATGTGCTCCCATAGACGAGAAGAGCTAATAAAGGATTCGACGAGCCTTTTCATGCAATGTACTTCTTCGGCTGAGAGTTTATTAGGGTCTAGCGGGTCTACTGTTGGGAAATGCGTGTCGCGCAGCTTGTAGTGTTGTCCGTCGAGCTCAATGGTTCCGTGGGTATAATTGATTTTTTTGAGAATATTGCGGTCACTCATTTCCCATTCCGGATGACGCTCTACAATCTGTCCTTCAAGCTTGAACTGGATGATTGCGATCGCTTTCTGCATTCTAGCGATAGTGAGTTCATCGCGTTCTCCTCCACGCTTTGGCTTGAAAAACTCAGCGGGGTCATCGTTGTAAATATCTCTGACTAGCAGCTCTAGGGAGTTCGTTAGAATGCCGTAGCCTTCTTCTAACTGAAACATCCGACGATAGCGTAGAGAGACGCGCAGTACGATTGCTATGAGAGCCTCGTGACCTAGGCAGGCGCCCATCCAGCTCACATCGTGATTTCCCCAAACAATCGAGACGTTGGGTTGCTTCATCAGGTAGTCAACGACCCAGTCGAGGCGGGCGCCACGGTCGCCTAAGTCGCCGGCTACAATGAGTTCTTCGACGGTGATGTTACGAATGAAGCGTGAGGCAGCACGCAGCGCGAGGAAATCCATTTTCCGACGTACGAGTTCTCTGATCGAGACAGTTAAGAAGGCTTCGTGGTGGCCGTTCGCTGGGAAGTTGAGCAAAATCTCAAATAGTTCTCTGAACTGTTTAGGAGTGTAGTTCTTAATGTCTTTGCGCCTCTTGGCCCGGATTTCGGAACGGATGATTGTGAATTGTTGGGTAAGGGTCTTGAGCACCCAATCGTAACGAGCCTGGTCATCATTTTTAAACTCTTCAGCCTTGAGTTGAAGGAGCTCAGTTGGGTAGTAGAGGAGGTGGAGGAATTCCTTGAATTCGCTGGACTCTGTCTGACCTCCAAAAAGTTCTGCCACCACGGGGCGCAGTCTGCCTGAGGCATTGTTGATGACATGGCGTAATTTACGTGCTTCACCATGGATGTCGGAGATGACGTGTGTGACTCCTTTTGGGAGTTCAAGCTGCGCCTTGAGAGCGGCGATCTCATAGACAGCGGACTCAGTAGATGGGTAGGACTTGGCTAGGATTTGGTGGATCAGTTTCTCCATAGAATACTATTACTCGCAACTGTGACGCGGAGTAAGGGAATTCTATGTCCTATTTTCCATTCAATAGCTTGCCTACAATTTTACCTCTAACCATATAGTGGTAGCTGAGCAGGAGGAGGGAAAAGCTGAAGAGGTTGACGAGGGGGAATTTAAACCAGCAGGATAGCGGCCAGTCTTGGAGCGCGAGTTGGAGGCCAAATACCAGCGGGAGGTGCGCGAGATAGAGCCAGTAGGAGGCGTCTGATAGGTAGCGCATTTTCGGGGATGGTTGGGAGAGTTTTTCACGAAAAAAGCCAATGCACCCGAAGATCATGAGCCAGCTGAAGCTGACTTGTAACAGGTCGGATAGCCATTGGAGGGATGGGGCGTTGTAAATGCTCCACCACTCAAAGAACATACCTGTGGGAAACAGAAAACACAGAGCTAGGACTAGCTTGAGCCTCCAGTGCCTGGCGACATCCTCATCGCTGAAATGATAGAGGGTAGCTCCGAAGCCATAGAAAATGGAGTAGTAGAAAAACACGTAAGGAATGGGGAAGAGGCCTAGTGATGACTCTGGTCCATAAAGTGGGTAACCACGTGTCGTCCAGAGTTGAGGTAATAATGTGAGAGGGATGAGCCAGAGTAAACAACGCGGTGAGTTCATCCATTCTTTCGGGAGTCTAGTTTTGGGTAAATAGCTGATGATGGCGAAACCAAGAACCAAGAGACATAGAAACCAGAGGAACCAAAGGTGGTGGAAATTGAAGGACTCTAACCATGACGAATTGGGGGATGGTGCGAATTTTTCGGCATCACCTTGCTTGGTTCGGGTTAGAGTCAAAATCCATTCGGTAAGCGGGATGAGGAGAGGAGTGAAAATGACTAACGGTAGAAATACCCGTTTGGCGCGGTGGCTTAGTAAGGCCTTTAGACCGCGTCGCTGGTAGAGCATGGCTGTAAAAAATCCGCTCAGCAAAAAGAATAACTGCATACGGAAGCCGTGGATTAGGTGGAAAAACCAATTGAAAAGTTTAGACTGGGACGGGTCGGAGACTGCCCAGCCAAAGGTGGTGTAGGCTAGCGCGGCATGGAGAGCTATCCCTAACAACATAGCGCAGGCCCTGAGTGCATCAAGATCGTGACGTCGGTTGTTAGTGGCGGTGAGCATCTTTGTTAGACGGGTTGGTGGAAATTTAAATTCTCTTCCTGTCTAGGATCGAAGCCTTGAGCGGGTCCGAGGCTGATAGATGAGCTATGGCAATAGCAATAGCATCTGCCGCATCGTGCGGAGGGGTTTCACTCAGGCCCAGTAGAGCGCGGACCATGAAGGCAACTTGCGCTTTGTCGGCATTACCATTACCGACAACTGCTTTTTTGATCTTCTTTGGTGCGTACTCGTAGCATTCAAGTCCGCTATCGGCTGCAGCGATCATTGCTGCGGCTCGGGCTGCTCCCATGCTGATGGCGGTACGGACACTCTGCACGTAGATGATGGCCTCTACGGCGACGACGTCGGGTTCGTATTGAGTGATCAAGTTATGGAGTCCTGTGCGGACCGCTGCGAGCGACCCTGACTGAGGAATCTTGGCGGGAATACTGATGACGCCATAGTCGATAGCCCGTTGCTTGTTTTGGTCGCCTTCAACAATAGCATATCCAGTGTTTCTAACGGCGGGGTCGATAGCGAGTACTCTCATAAAAAAATGCTAGATTAAGCAGTAGCTCAATCTAGCAGTGAAAAATAGGATGTGTGAAGTCGGAACTTCTTTCTATTACTTACGGCGACGCTTCGGTGCTGGGCGGCGCTTCTTGCGTACTGACTTACCAGGACTTTCGTCAAGCAGGGCAGTGTAAGTGTAGTTGAAGTCCTCTAACTTACGGCGTTCGATCTTGTGACCAATGAAGTTTTCCACTGATTCAGCGTACTCCATCTCGTCGGCAGTGAGGATGGTGAAGGCGTCACCTTCAGATTCTGCACGGCCAGTACGACCGATGCGGTGCACGTAGTCTTCAGAGTTTTCTGGAACCCGGTAGTTGATCACGTGTGAAACTGTAGAAATATCGATTCCACGTGCAGCGACGTCAGTAGCAACGAGGATATCGTAGGAGCCATCTTTGAAGCCTGCGAGTGCTTTCATGCGGTCTTTCTGACCAATGTCTGAGTGCATCGCTGTTGCTTTGGCTTCAGTCTTGTCGTTGAGCATGCCGCAAACTGCGTCAGCTTCTTTACGAGTACGGGTGAATACCATGACGGACTGGATGTCGGTGCGTTTGATGAGCTCGACGAGGAGTTCGTCACGCTGGTCCATGGAGACAGGGTAAAAGGCGTGTTTGATTGTGCTGGAGACCTTTTGGCGTGCAATTTCAATCTTAGCAGGGTTATCGAGACAGAATGTAGCAAAGCCTTGAATAGCTGGTGGCATTGTCGCCGAGAAAAAGAGTGTTTGGCGGTCAGGAAGTGTCTTGAGCTTGTATTCCTTTTCGCGTTCTTCACGTGGGAGATTGAGATCAGACTTCCATGGGCAGAGATTGACGATCTTGCGTACGACGGGAAGGAATCCCATGTCGAGCATGCGGTCGACCTCATCGAGGATGAGGATTTGCACATCACCAAAGCGCATTGAACCGCGGAAGAAATGGTCGACCAATCGACCAGGAGTGGCGACTACAATGTCAGCCTTTGCGAGCTTTTCAAGTTGCTCACCGTAGCCAACTCCACCGTAGAGGAGGGCGACTTTGCAACCAGTGTGCTTGCCGTATGCTTCGAATTGCTCAGCTACTTGATGAGCGAGTTCGCGGGTCGGTTCGAGTACGAGAATCTGTGGTCGACCGAGAGCTTTGATCTTAGAAAGTGACGGGAGCGCGAAGGCTGCAGTCTTTCCTGTACCGGTCTGAGACGCTCCTACGACGTCGCGGCCCTCTAGAATGAGAGGGATAGCTTGCGCCTGAATTGGGGTAGGGTTTTCGTAGCCCGCTTCGCTAACGGCTTGAACGATAGACTCTGAGAGCCCGAGATCTTTGAAAGACATGTAGGGGGAGTAGTCACAATTCCTACAATGTGAAAGGATAAATGCGGTTTGTGCGCTACTTTATTGCTAAAAATGTTCAAGATTTTGATACGAATCTTTACTCTGACGTGTATGAAAGACTAGTTTGTCTCAATTGGCTGAGCCAAAGTAACAAACTAAAATTACATTTATGCCTATTTCTTTTACAATCAAACCATTACTCCAAGGGGGAGTTCTAGCTCTAGCCCTTAGCTTACCACTGTTCGCCGTTGAAGGCGTGGGAGTGATCAGCGAAAATGACTCGAACACTGCTAAGTTTCGCCTGATGTGGATTGAGAATCCAACGACTGAGGCAACTGTGGGTTGGGTTCAGAAGACAGGTAAACCGGGAGTAGTCCATTACGGTAAGGTTGATAAACAACGTAAACACCACCTCTACACAAAGGCTCAAGCTGTACAGCGAACTGTGACGATAGAAGGTGGAACGAATTGCTTTGCCAAGTTGACTGGGCTTGAGCCAGACACTGAGTATTTCTACGTGATAAAGGATGAGGCGGGTGTGAGCCGTCGTTTGAAATTTTACACAGCTCCAGCAAAAGCCGAGACCTTCACTTTTATCAATGGTGGCGACTCCCGTAGTAACCGTAAAACTCGGCAGGAACTCAACAAAATAGCTGCGAAGCTCAAGCCGCTCTTCATTTCATTCTCCGGAGACATGGTCAATAGGGCGACAGACAAAGAGTGGGACACATGGTTTACTGATTGGCAACTGACTATTTCTGAAGAGGGCACTATCATCCCAATCGTTGCTCACCGTGGCAATCATGAGAATAATAAGGAGGCGATATCCAACGAGTTTGATACTCCGAATGATGTGTATTATGCGTTTACCATTGGTGGTGACCTACTCCGATACTACACGCTGAACTCTGAAATTTCAGCTGAGGGAGCTCAAAGTTCCTGGCTGGATCAGGATCTAGGAAAGTATGCTAATAAGGTGACTTTCACGGTAGCTGGCTACCACAAGCCAATGCGCCCTCATGTCTCAGCAAAGAAAGAAGGGGACAACCCCTACAAGTGGGCACCGATTTTTTATAAGCATGGCATGGATTTAGCCTTCGAGTCTGACTCGCATTGCAACAAGCGCACGCATCCGTTGAAGCCAGATGTGAATGGCGAGGAAGGATTTTCAGTAGCGAAGAATGATCCTAAAGCAACGGTCTACACCGGTGAGGGATGCTGGGGCGCACCGCTCCGCAAAGCGGATGACGGCAAGAGCTGGACGATCGATTGTGCCGCTTTCAACGGCTTTGACTGGGTGCAGGTAACTCCTACCGCTATTCATCTGAAGACTGTAAGGTTCGATAAAGACGATAGTGCTCGAAAAGTACAAGCAGTTGCCCAGATGAATTCCTTCGAAACCCCTGATGGTCTGTCGATTTGGCAGGCAAATGGTGGCGAACTACTCACCATCAGGGCGAAGAAAAAGTAGAGTTCTCTTGCCACGTGGAGCTGAGATCGTTACTTATTCTACCCACTTCATAATACTCTGAGAAATTATATCCCCTCCCAGTCATCGATTCGATGTCTGGGGTTTTTATTTTTCAGCTGTATGTTAGGTTGTGTCTAATATTGATGAATGTCTCATTGAAAAAAATAATCCAACATCTGATAGCTGGTAAGTATTGCCCTCGCGAAGGTAGCCTCTATGCGAGGGTTTCTTGGCTGTGGCTGACTATGCTGCAGCTCACTGTTAGTCTGACCTTGGCTTCACGTGGCTGGTTGATGTACAAGTGGGACAGCCACATCCGTTCACTGCTCTGGAACGAAGAGGCTGTTTCACCCTTATTAGAAAAGTACACGAATCTCAGTTGGGAGGATTATGCTCTAGAGTCAGATCCATTTATTACCACTGGTCTCGAATGGTTGGGGATTGTGCTTATGCTAGGGGCGGTGCTTACGCTACTGATGAGGATTCCCTATTTTGCTATTTTTAAATGGTTCTTGATTCCGCTGTGGGCGATCTTAGCTCTCGATAGCTTTAGCAACTATTTTGATGTGAGCTACCAGTTAGGGATGCTGATCGAGTACATGCTTCAAGCAGGCATTCCGCTGTTGTTTCTATTGGTTCTGATGTTCCCTAGAATGCTGAAAACTTGGGCCTGGGTTACTTCCTTGTTTGTGTCGGCCTGTTTTATCGGGCACGGCCTGTATGCGGTGGGCTACCATCCTGTGCCCTGGAGTTTTCAGGTGATGACAATGGAGATTCTAGGCATCAGCGAAGAAAGTTCTATATCATTTCTATACACGGTGGGAGTCTTAGACTTTATGGCTGGAATTGCTATTCTTGTCCCTATACTACGACGACTAGGGCTCTATTACATGTTTGCTTGGGGGGGGGCGACTTCTCTAGCTAGAATATTGGCTCACTATGATCCTTCACTAAAGTACCACGGCATGGATCCCTGGGTCGCGGAATGTGTGGTGCGAACATCCCACTGGGTGGTGCCGATGTTGCTGCTGATGTTGCTGCCACTGTGGGATAAAAATGGACGATTGACTCTTAGTTTGTTAGAAATTAGTTCCCAGACTCGCCGCGTCCTTTCCAAAGCAAGCATACTGAAGAGGTAGAGGCCTAGATTTTTTCACGTCTCAGCATTATGAGTGAGATGATGAAGCTAGTGAGACCTAGCAGGGTGAAACCACAAAGGTAGTAGAACGTATTCAAGTAAGTATCGAGATACTCTGTTAGCCCTCCAACTTGATCTGAATACTGGGTTTTGTCCGCGTTGAGTTTTGTCATATTCACCGCCGTCCGATAGCGAACAATGCTGAGAGTGGCTCCGAGAATTGTGAGGTAGATCGAGTATCGGCACATTTTGAGCCAAACAGGACTGGCTTGGCTTTCAGATTTCTGCGATTGCTCAGATAACTCCATTTGTCATTTCTAACCGACGATTAGATGTATTCAAAGTCCAAATAGTAGTGCCGATCCATCTGGACAAATACCGGGCAGATGACTATCTCTACCTGCATGACGATTGAACCAATTGGTAGTTACCGCGCGACATGGGGCGAAGGCCCTATTTGGTGGGATGGAATGCTTCTTTATGTAGACATTGAGCAACACAAAGTGATCTGCCTCAACCCGACTACGGGTGAAGAGAAGGTAATCGAGGTTGGTGAGCGGGTGGGAACTGTGGTTCCTAGAGAGTCCGGCGGCCTTGTAATCGCTGGCGACAATGGCCTGTATTTCCTCAATTGCGACGGTGAGAAGACTGCAATTGCTGATCCTGAACCAGATATGCCGGACAACCGATTCAACGACGGAAAGTGTTCACCCGATGGCCACTTCTTCGCGGGTACTATTTCGCTGGTTAAGAAAACGGGCGATGCACGACTTTATAAACTCGATAAGAATGGCGAGCTCACTGAGGCATTTGGCCCAGTGACCAATTCCAACGGACTCGCTTGGTCGGTGGATGGAAAGACGATGTACTACATTGATACCCCACGTCGCGAGGTTTTAGCATTCGACTATGCGGATGGCCAAATTTCTAACATCCGCACAGCTGCCGACACGGGACACATTGACTCCTCGCCGGATGGCATGACGATCGATGCTGATGGCAATCTCTGGGTAGCATTTTGTCACGGAGCCTGCGTTGCTTGCTTTGATCCGCAAACGGGCAAAGAAGTACGCCGAGTGGAGGTTCCCTGTCTAGAAACGACTGCCTGTGCCTTTGGAGGCGAGAACCTCGATGAGCTATTTATAACGACTGGTGTGCATAAAACTGAGAAAGAAGAACACGCTGGTAAGATCTTTCGGGTGAGTGGCCTGGGTGTGAAAGGTGTACCAGCCTCTGCCTACCAAGGATAAATTAGTCACATTTGGCGATTGCGGCAGACGCCGTTGCCACGTAGTTTGCCGCCGCCATGAAGAACCAGCCATTAGTAATTGCCGATCGTAGTTTCGATTCACGTTTGATGACAGGAACTGGAAAGTTCCCCTCGAACGAATCAATGCGTGATGCTCTCGCCGCGTCTGGTTCTCAGATTGTCACCGTCGCACTGCGCCGTGCAGATCTCTCTGGCGGCAAGGATCCGTATGCGAATATTCTAGAGTACATTGACCCTGAGAAATACCTTCTGCTGCCAAACACCAGTGGTGCGATGGATGCTGAAGAAGCAATCCGCCTAGCGCGTCTCGCCGCTGCCGCAGGTCTGCCAAAGTGGATAAAGCTCGAAATTCATCCTGACCCTACCTACCTACTTCCCGATCCAATCGAGACGCTCAAGGCGGCTGAAGTTTTGGTGAAAGAAGGCTTCACGGTTCTCCCTTACATCAATGCTGACCCAGTTCTGGCAAAACGACTGCAAGAGGTGGGGACCGCGGCTGTCATGCCACTGGGGGCGCCGATCGGTTCCAATAAAGGAATCGTCACACGCGATCAAATCCGCATCATCGTAGAACAAGCCATCGTTCCTGTCGTTGTCGATGCTGGGCTCGGAGTGCCATCACACGCTGCTGAGGCGATGGAGCTCGGTGCCGATGCGGTTCTGGTGAACACCGCGATCGCGATCGCTAGCGATCCCGCTCGTATGGGCCAAGCATTCAAAGCCGCAGTCGAAGCCGGCCGCGCAGCCTACGAAATGGGCCTCCCCGAAAAAATCGACGGCGCATCCGCCACCAGCCCACTCACTGGATTTTTGCAGGGAGTCTAGGCCTTTTTGCTGAAGTAGCTTGTGGTTATTGTTTCAAATCGCGATAAAAATTTTCATGGCCACCAATGTTGAGTAGTTGGATTGCATTTTTATCAAAACCGTAGGCTAGAAGGGTAAGCTGTTTATTGATTTTGAATTTATAGACGTAGACCCCTGCGAGATCGCCCACTTTCGCTTCTCCAATTTCAGGCTTGTCAGAAATAGCTTTCACCGCACCATCCATGGCGGTTTTTTCCTGCTTTTTGAGCTTCTTTAGTTTGCGGCTAAAGCCTGGGGAAATATGAATCTTTCTTTTAGCCAAAGGAATATTCCTCTTGTGGAGCTTGTTTGATCTCTTCCATCGCGATCAGAGTTTCTTTGATGAAAGTGAAGGGGAGATCTGGATTTTCCTCTGCGGCTTTGCCTATTCTAGCCCAATACTCGAGCTGTGACGCCGTGGAGCGGTGCTCAATCTTGGAGCGAAGCTTGGCGTCACTCGCTAGTTTATCTGAAATACGTACAACGGTGCTCATGCTCTATTTGTAGCAAAATGTAACATGCTGTCAATTGATGGATTGGGATATTAGAAAAATTCATACCACACGGCAGAAATCACCGAGTTATTGCTTTCCGTGGAATACTCTCAACTCTAGAGTCTGCGGAGTAATTTTGATAGTATTCTAAGAAAGGAATCTTGGAGTGCTGAGTAAAGTCTCATCAGCCCAAATTTAAGAATAATGTGCTGTTGAATCAGAAATCCATTTCGGTCAATTCTGAAAAAATTCTGGTAATTCTGTATGAAAAATTGTCGTGGAGTGTGAAAAAAATTAGGAAACTCGTTATTGCCAATTGGCCAATGCGGGTTTATCGATGCGCATGAGCTTAATTGCAGATGATTCCGCCCTAATGGCGACCACTAAGTCCCTTTGTGAGACACTTGTTTCCCAGCAAGCGTTCAAAGACCTTCACAGTAACGTTGAGACATTCCTCGGCAACGACGAAGCACGTCTTCAGTACCAGTCCGTTCACGAGAGCGGTGAGGCTCTCAACAACAAGCAACGTTCAGGCGTAGAGCTGAGCGAAGCTGAGATCGGCGAGTTCGAGCAAGCACGCGAGCAACTCCTTCAGAACGATACCGTGACTAACTTCATGGAAGCTCAAAAAGAGCTGCAGACAGTACAGCAGGCAATCTCCAAGTACGTAGGCCTCACTCTTGAGCTTGGTCGCGTACCTACTGAAGAAGACTTCGCAGCTGCATCTGGTGGCGAAGGTGGCTGCTGTGGTGGTGGTGGCGGCGGTGGTGAAGGTGGCTGCTGCAGCAACTAATATACCCAATATTTCTAATAATTTTAATACCCTTAGAGTCATTGAACTCTAAGGGTTTTTCTTTTTTAACTCAGATGAGTTTAGGCTGTCGATGCCTCGATTTAATTGAAAACGATTCTATGCCAAATACTCAACAAAGCACCTGAACTGCGACGAGGTGGCTTGAGTCGCTTATTTACTCTACAACTGAGGACTAGCATGGTAGGCAAGGCTTGAATGAAGAATGACCTTCCTTATCACCACGACTGGAAACCACAGTTCGAAACCTCTCTCGGATTGCAGGTGAAGTGGTTTGGCCGTTGGGGCGAGGACCCGGAGTGGTCGATCGAGCCATCGCGACTCGCGGCGGATCTCATCTGCTTTTTCTATCTTGAGGAGGGGTCGTGCACGGCTGTTGTTAATGGCGTCAATGTGCTGATGCAGCCGGGTGAGTTGGTCGTACTGCGTAGTGGCGATGTGTTCTCGTTCGGCCAAGATCAGTTAAGACCTCAGACCAGCCTGTCGGCCTGCCTTTCACTTAACCAAGACGACACCTCGAACGTTTTACTTCGTCATGCTTACCGACGCCATTATCTGCTGCAGGACAGGAAAA
>Ga0233404_10000014_pt1 | contig 37788 bp, 36 predicted proteins | sample Na_oxic_2_MG_FD_179861 | JGI IMG/M metagenome (GOLD analysis project Ga0233404, IMG submission 179861) | Seawater microbial communities from Saanich Inlet, British Columbia, Canada - Na_oxic_2_MG | ecosystem: Environmental > Aquatic > Marine > Inlet | place: Canada: British Columbia | collected...
GGTCTTTATCCGAAGATCAATAACGCTCAATTCAAGCAGTGGTTATGGATAGAGGCGGTGCCTACAAACGTGCGGTGGAGCAAAACTTGTCTAATGCAGCAATCGTCTTTGACTGTTTTCACCTCGTTATGAACGTCAACCAAGCCGTGGATGAAACCCGAAGAATTGAATGGAATAAGGCCTCAAAAGAAGACAAGAAGTTCATCAAAGGTGGGCGATTTTTACTACTAACAAATGCTTCGAACCTGGCTGAGAAAAAGCAACCAAAACTCCAAGAACTAATGGCTACTAACCAATCCCTATCAACAGCCTATTTACTCAAGGAGCAGTTTCAATCAGTTTATCACTACAAGAGCGAGGGATGGGCGAAACGGTATCTGCTGCAGTGGTGTGCACTAGCTCAGGAGAGCGAGTTAAAACCATTCGTTAGACTAGCCAAGGGCTTCATCAAATCGACTAAAGAAATTGTCTCCTACGCCAAACACAAAATCACCTCAGGAAAAATCGAAAGCTTCAACAATCAAATAGCAAGGATCATCCACCGCTCCTGTGGAGTCAGCAATCTTGACTACCTTTTTATCCGATTAAGACATGCAACCGTCATGCGTAGCGCGTGAGGAGCCCCTTTTCCCTCGGTAGATTGGAGCGCCAAGCCCCAGCTTGGCTCTTGTGGTGGATGCCGAGCTGGGGCTCGGCGTTCCCAGTATTGACGTGATTTACCAAGCCTTCTAACATGGCGAATGTAAGGCTGGGAAACATCACAAGATAAAAATTGGTGAGGTGATTGATTACCTCGAGCTCTTTCCGCACTTGTGTGACGACGAGCGTGTGAATCTAGAGTACCAGCTGCGTGATGGTTCGGTGTGGAGTATGAACTTTGGCGTCATGTAAGGTTGCTCGGTATTGCTGGCCGGTTTGGGGTTGTTGCAGAATTCGGTGGCTGTGATTATTGGAGCGATGTTAGTGGCTCCGCTGATGACGCCTCTTATAGCTACAGGTCTGGGCCTAGTGCAGGGGAACTTTGGGCTGCTAAAAACTGCTGCAAACTCAATGTGGCGTGGGGTGGCAGTAGGACTCTTTTTAGGTTTTTTGCTGCGGGTTATCATTCCTGGGAGTGAGCTGACTCATGAGGTCGAATCACGTGGTTCGGCTAATATCCTCGATCTATTTATCGCCTTTTTTGCCGGGTCGGCTGCGGCCTACGCGATGGCTCGGCCAAAGATGTCTGGAGCTTTGCCAGGCGTGGCGATTGCAGTGGCCTTGGTTCCACCACTCACGGCTTCGGGTATAGCTATTGGATCACAGGATTGGATGATTGCCCTCGGCGCCTTTATTCTTCTGCTCACTAATTTGGTCATGATCGTGCTCGGCAGTGCGATGGTTTTTCGTCTCCACGGGCTAAAAACCAAAGACATGGAAGAAGGTATAGCTCTAACAATGAAGCGTATTTTCACTGGACTGATTGGGGCTGGAGTATTGGCTATGGCTCCTTTGGGGTATCGTTTGATTGATCAAGTACGTGAAGGTCAATCGAAGTCCGCAGCCTTCCCTCTAGCGGAAGAACTGTGGTAAGCAGTGAACTCCCGTGTTGATGAAGAGAAGGGAGTGGCATTGATGCGCGCGATACGAGCGGGTGTCGAGCGCCCTGGCGATGTTTGCATTTACCTCATTGCAGGCCGGCCAGTCCGTCAGTTGCTTCTCGATGACATTGACAAGTTAGTGAAGCTTCATATGGGGGAGGAAACCATCAGCATCGTTAAAGCCAGCCAAAGCGCGGTAATTCTACCTATCACCAAAAAAGCCCCAGCAATGCCGGGGCTTAAATAGAGCAGATTTAGTTGCTGTGAATATACTAGTAGAAACTTGTTCTAGGTGACCCCGGCTAGAGCCGGAGCTATCTTGGCGGGGGATGACTTAATTATTTGACTAGAAAGTGGCTTTAGGTAGAACGACTCAGGAAGTGCATTTAAACATGGCGCAATGATGTCTGGTCTATACGCGTACTTTGCTACGTCATTTTCGGTGGTGTGGCCACTGAGCACGAGGGCTGAGCGATATCCCATTTCTACAGCGCCAAGCACGTCGGTGTACATCGTGTCGCCGACCATGATTGTCTCATCGGTGCGCAGTCCTAGAGTCTTGCGTGCCATGCGCATCATGACTGGCGAAGGCTTGCCGAGAGAGAAGGCTTTTTTGCCCGTGGCGGCCTCGATCATTGCTACGATCGCTCCACAGCCTGGACGAATTCCTTTGTCGGTTGGGCAGGTGGTGTCGAGGTTAGTTGCTATTAAGGAGGCTCCATCGTGGACGAGTCTCACGGCTTTCTCGATATTTTCAAAATTCATGGTCCGACCTTCACCGATAACTACGAAGTCTGCATCATCGTCGACCACTGAGATGCCATTTTCGTGGAGAGCTGAGCCAAGTCCATTTTCTCCGATGACGTAGGCGGAGGCATTCGGTTTTTTCTCGGCGAGGAAGCGTGCGGTTGAAATGCCGCAGGTGAAAATGTCTTCTGGAGCTGCAGCGATGCCGAGGCGGTTGAGTTTGAGGGCCATGTCACGGCGAGTGCGCTGGCTGTTGTTAGTAAGAAAAAGGTAGGGGATTCCCAATTTACGAAGTTTCTCAAGAAAGGTAGCTGAGCCTTCTATGAGGTCTTTGCCCTTGTAGATCACTCCATCCATATCAAGGAGGAAACCGACTTTCTCGTGTTTTTGAACTGATGTAGCCATGTAATAACGAGCAGCATTCGTTGTGCCATTTTCTTGAGTCGGAGTTAAATAAATGAATTTTTTTACCGTATCTTATTTTAGATGAATGGTTCTTTCTGTGAAGCCAAACCGTACTCATCTAGCAGACAAATCAAGTGGGCAAATGCCTCTGACTGATAGCTTAGATGCATTCGATTCATGGATGGAGGAAATCACAAAAAAGCCCCAGCTATGCCAGGGCTACAATAGTTTGTTAGATAGTGTTCTTATGCTCGGAACTAGTCACCTAGTAGGCCGAGGAACTTGTTTTTGGCTGTAAACAAGAGGTAGGCTGAGAGGACTGAAATAACAATGACGGGCGGCTGAAAGACCGCGCCACCGCCAATAATGAAGATATTGATAGCGATGATATTGAGTACGATTGGTCCGAGAATCAACAGGCCGATGTTGCGAGTCTTGGGAAGGGCGACTAAGATGCCACCGGTGATTTCTAAAACTTTAATAAAGGCTAGAAATCCTGTGGGAACAATGGCGCCAAAGAATAGTGCCTTAGCCGAGCCTGCTTCTGTTGGACCTCCAGCGGGCATGAATTTCAGGAAGTAGTTGAGTCCAAAGGTGATGAAGGCGAGCCCGAGTAGAAGAGCGGCGATGCTAGGTAGTTTTTTCATGAGTGTTTGGGGTTGTTCAATCTGGGACGTCTTGGTCTAGAAAACGTCCCAAAATTGACTATAAGCTAGAATTAGCCCTCTGTCGCGCTTGGCTTGGCATTGAGGTCAAAGCGGATGACTACTTCCTCGCGGATCAGGTCGTCTTGTTTGCCTGGGTATTTCACATCGAAGTCGAAGCGGTTGATGAAGAAGTCGGCCTTCAGGTTGATGGCGTCAGCGGACTGAGCGACTGTGACTGGGATGTCGATCGATTTGGTGACGCCGTGGAAATTGAAGTTACCAGTGAGTAGGTGGGTCTCACCCTTCGCTCCGGTTTTGGCTTCGATAGCTGTGACGGTGAAGGTGCTCGTTGGGATAGCTTCTACATTGAAGAAATCGGCAGACTTGAGGTGGCCAGTAAGTTTTTCATCATCGGAGAAAGTGCTGGTCATATCAATGATAACTTCATGGCCGCTAGCTGCCAGTGTGTCGCCGTCGACGTAGAAATGGCCGGAGAATTCTTTAAATCCACCGTCGTGGCTCCCTGTGACCTTGGAGCCAACAAAGGTGATGGTTGAGTTCTTAGTGAAGCTCCACTTTTGGCCCGTGGCTGCTGCTGTGGAGACTTCTTTGGCTTCAGAAACGGTAGCTTCTGTGGATTTGTCGGCTGGGTTCTCACAGGATACGAGTAGTAATGTGGTGGCTCCGGCGAGTGTGAATAGTGTTGTTTTCATGGTATTATTATTTGGTTAGATTAGGTCGGTTTGGTTTGGAAATTTATTTGAGATCGAAAAAGAGCGCTTCAGTATGCTCTATAGCTGTGAGGGAGATCGAGCCATTTTCTTCCGTAAATGCCGCGTCACCTGTAGATATGTCAGCATTATTGACTTGGAGTTTACCTTTGATGAGCTGAACCCAAGCGCCGCGGCCTTCTTTTAGATCGTGACTAACAGTCTCTCCAGCCTCGAGTTTGAGGCGGTAGATATAAGCGTCTTGGTGGATGGTGGCTGATTGTTCACGGCCATCTGGTGAGATGAGTAGAGCTTTTTTTGAGCTGCGTTGTTGAGCACTGGGTGCCCAGTCGGTGTAGCTAGGAGTGAGACCTTGGCGCTCAGGCGTGATCCAAATTTGCAGTAAGGATGCTTCCTCTTCACTCGACCCGTTGAACTCGGAATGAGTCACTCCTGAGCCAGCGGACATCAGCTGAATTTGGCCAGGACGGATGCTTCCCTCGTTACCCATGCTGTCTGTGTGTTTGAGCTCACCGCTGAGCACGTAGGTGAAAATCTCCATGTCGCGGTGTGGGTGGGTCGGGAAGCCACCCCCGCCAGCGATCCTGTCTTGGTTGATCACCCGCAGGCTGCGGAATCCCATTTGCTCTGGGTTGTAGTAGTTGGCAAAGGAGAAGCTGTGGCGGGCTTTGAGCCAACCGTGGTCGGCATGTCCTCGGTCGACAGATTTGAGAATTTGTACTGTGGGTATTGCTTGCGTTGTCATGGCTACACCTTGCCAAATAAATCTCCGTTTGTCTCATGCTGAGAGTTAACTCATGTCATGCCTAATAGGTATGCTTGATTATGCCTAATGGGAGTGCTAGAAGTGGTGCTATGCAAATTAGACAACTTCGTTACTTCCTCAAGGTTGCTGAAATGGGGAGCATCACCGCAGCAGCGAAAGAGCTGAGAATGACCCAGCCAGCACTGAGTCGGCAGATCCGCGCCTTTGAAGATGAGTCCGGCTGGAGCTTGCTCGACCGTGGCGCTAAATCGATCCGGCTCACTCGTGCTGGTCAGGTGGTGGTAAAAGAAGGACTGACCATGGTGGATGCGATGGATCAGGGACTCGCTAGGATGCAGGGGGAGATTGAGGGCGGAGTGATCCGTATTGGATATGCTCCTAGCCTCGGAGGCAATTTGCTGAAAAAAGCGATGGGTTGCTACATCCAGCGTCATTCGACGGTGCGGATCGATCTGGTCGATTCGAGTTCAGAAGAAATGCGTAAAAAAGTTCAAACAGGTGAAATCGATCTCATGGTGGGTGCCAAATCAGATGTTAGTGACATGGAATGGGAGGTGTTGTTAGTAAAGCATCTTTGTCTAGCGGTGCCCAAGCAACACGAGTGGGGGAAGAAGCGCTCGATTTCTAGCGAGTTGTTAGATGGGAGGAGAGTCTTGCTTCTTTCTCGTCACGAGTACCCAGAGTATTTTCAGGGAGTGAGTAAATTTTTCCGTGAGTTAGGGATCAATGCAAAGGTGGCGGGGGAGTTCGATGGGATCGAAAGCCTCCGCGTCGCATTGGAGGCAGGTATTGGCATAGCACTCGTGGCAGAGGGGTCATCGGTGGGACCGGATATAAGCCTGCTAAAAATCAAGCCAACAGCAAGCCCAGTGGCGGTAGCTGTAGGGTGGCGAGCGGATCGGGCGCTCGATTCGATGACTGCGGCGTTCGTTGAAGAGCTTAGGCAAGCTGCCATTAATCATTAGGTAAAAGAGACGACGAACATACTCGAGGAAGTGTTATTTTTCGTCTTGTTGACGGGAGAGAAAGTTACGCTATGTTAGGGTTTATATGACCAATCAATCAACCTTTCTTCTCTCTCCGATCTCTGTAGGAGCTTTGGAGTTACCTAACCGTATGATCATGGCTCCTTTGACGCGTTGTCGCGCCAGTGAAGGGCGCGTGCCCAATGCCATGATGGCGGAGTACTACGCTCAGCGAGCCACGGCAGGGCTGATTATATCTGAGGCGACTTCGATTTGCCCGATGGGTGTGGGCTACCCCAACACTCCGGGAATTTGGTCGGACGATCAGGTGGAGGGTTGGAAACTAGTGACGGATGCTGTGCACCAAGCTGGTGGGCGTATCGTGCTACAGCTTTGGCACGTGGGACGGATCTCCGATTCGTCCTACCTAGATGGCGCATCGCCAGTGGCTCCTAGCGCGGTTGCAGCTAAGGGCCATGTTAGTTTGGTCCGTCCAGAGAAGGCATTCGAGACTCCACGAGCGCTAGAGTTAGATGAGATTCCAGCGATAGTAGAAGCCTACCGCAAGGGGGCTGAAAATGCCAAGAAAGCTGGATTCGATGGTGTCGAGCTGCACGGGGCGAATGGTTATTTGCTCGATCAATTTTTACAGGACAGCACGAACCAACGAAGCGATTTCTATGGTGGCCCAATCGAGAATCGTGCCCGTCTGATGTTAGAGGCTGTGGATGCAGCTATTTCTGTCTGGGGGGCTGACCGAGTGGGATTGCACATCGCGCCACGTGGTGATGCTCATGACATGGGGGACTCAGATCTAGCGGCGACTTTTACCTATGTTGCCCGCGAAATGAGGAAACGTAAGATAGCCTTCTTGTTTGCTCGCGAAGGTAAGGTTGAGCCCTACCTCGGACCGACGCTGAAGAAAGAATTTGGTGGGGTATTCATCGCCAACCAGCAATTAAGCATTGCCGATGGTGAGGAGATGATCGCAGCAGGGGAGGCGGATGCTATTTCTTGGGGTCAGCAATTTATAGCAAATCCAGATTTGGTGCGACGCTGCAAGGAAGCTGCTGATTTGAATGAGCCTAATCCAAACACTTTCTATGGCGATGGACCAGTGGGTTACACTGACTACCCATTTCTCGCTTGAGGAATGCGTAGCTGAGTGAGGGGTTGAAACGAGCTGTTTCGATGGATAGTTGACGGATGATGCTGTAGTCTCTAAATAGTTGTTAGTTTATGACGCCCTCTTCTTCTCTACTTCGTTTGTTTGCCCTTGGTTCAGCACTCATGCTTTGCTCGCAGTGCAATCATATTCACGTCCATGAAAAGGATAATCCTGTCGTCGATTTGATGGACTACAAGCAGTCGATTGATTCGATCAGCAGCCGACAAGAACTGCTTTACGATGGGATCTACGAGCAAATCATTGTTGCTAGAAAGCACGAGAAGCTAAAGTCTGATTTGGCGATTGCGATCTATCTTCAGGTCGCTGAGACCGTCTGGAGATCGAAAGAAGACGGGTTTATACCTCTCTATAACCACGCGATTGGTCAGGCTGCAGATCTGATCCAGCAGCGTGGATTACGAAATAATGGAGTCTATCAGACGAGTTTGAATAGCTACCAAGTTCAGTTTGATAGCACCCAGCCAGCGACTTTTTCCGAATTAGGGTTTGAAGATGTTGTTCCTGTCGATTGCTTGAAGAGGAAGGGATTTCGATCTGAAGTAAGTCAAGCAGGTGTGGGAGCTCCCTTAGTGGTCTTGCACGGAGCGAATGGGGAAAAGGAAAACCCTTTTATAAGCCCGATTGGAGGGGATTTCAATACGACCTTGGTGGTAGATTTCAGTCAAAAAGGCAAAGCCGTCTTTCGTTTCTACGATGTGACCAAGGTGAGCACAGTGCAGTTCTGGGGCCGACAGCAAGACATGAATGTGAACCTCACTGCGAGTTACTACATGCTTGCGAAGCGTAAAAGCGACGGTGGCGGAGTATCTAGAATTATGGGCGTGTTCAGACCAATGAGGTATTCAGGCCGTATGGGGCTCTATTTGGAATCTAGATTCGACCCAGATAAGATCCCATTGATCTTAGTGCATGGCCTAGTTTCTAGCCCGATTACTTGGGTTGATCCAATGAATGAGGTTCTGGCGGATCCTAAAATTAGAGCAAACTACCAAAGCTACACGTATTACTATCCCACTGGCTTTCCTGTACGAATGACCGGGGCAAAGTTGAAAGAGGATTTACTGCGTTTAGAGGCTTATGCTCGCAGCCAAGGAGCGGGCGCAAATGTCGATAAGACGGTCATTTTTGGACACAGTATGGGTGGGCTGCTGACCTCGATGAATGTCCGCGAACTCGATGAAACGACATGGGCAAAGGTATCTAACAAACCTATCGATGATTTGCCTTTTTCTGAGTCGATGAAAGAGGATTTCACAACGATTTTTGTGAAACCTCAGCCGTCGGGAATCAAGCGTGCGGTATTTATCTCGACCCCTCACCACGGCAGCAATAAAGCGAATACTTGGTATGGTGGCTTTGTGACGACCTTGATAAAAATACCAAACAGCCTGGTCAATTTTGATATTGTTGGGATGGCACAGTCGATGACGGACTTGGGTAAAAGTATTTTCAACCAAGATGGTCCAGTGAATAGCATGGTCACCTTGCGTACTGGAAACCCTGCGTTGGAAATGGTTGCTGACAGGCCGATTTTCCCCAGAGTTCCTTACCACTCTATCATAGGAGACAGAGGTGAAGGAGATACCCCAGATAGCTCAGATGGGGTGGTTCCCTATGTCAGTTCGCATCTAGAAGGAGCCGAATCTGAAGTGATTGTCCCCTCTGGCCACAGCGCGCACCGTGATGCCGCAGCAGTGAAAGAGATGCAGCGGATCTTACTCAAACACCTTAAGGAGAACCCTTAAAATAACATGTCTGACACTTCATTTGATTGGCGCAAATCGCTGAAAAAACTCCTCCTAGGGATAAGCAATACAGGTCTTTTCTTGTTTGTTCTCTACTGGTGGGGCGCGGTGTTTTATGACGGTCCCTTTGGTCAGGCTTCCCTATGGAATGCACTGCTGGCCATTGCCTGGTTGGCAGTGTTGGTGCTTGCATGGCGCAAGATCCAGCTAAGATGGCAACAGGTGGTGAGCGTGTTTGCTCTTTCGCTCATAGTCATTATCCCATGGAGCTTTATCCAGCCATCTAACGACAAGCAATGGGCTCAGGACTTTGAGAAAACTGGCCATGTGACTATCGAGGGAGATCTCGTCACCTTCCATAATTTCCGCGATTTCGATTACACTAAAGAGGGAGAGGTCACCCCAGTATGGACCACGCGCCAAGTCCATCTATCCAAGCTCAAAGGACTGGACATTTTTCATGATAGGTTCCTAGGAAACCTCATGGCGCATCCTATCCTCTCCTTTGATTTTGGCGACGACGGCCACATTTGCCTGAGCATTGAGACCCGCCGTGAGGTGGGGGAGAAATTCACTCCAGTAGCTGGCCTGTATAAGGTCTTTGAGCTACAATACATTTTTTCCTCTGAAGAAGATATTGTCCGCGTGCGAACCAATATTCGTAAAGAACCTGTCTTCCTCTATAAATCAGCAGTAAATATCGATGAAATTCGTGAGTTATTTCTCAGCTCAGTAGAAGTTCAAAATGAGTTGCTCGTGAAACCTCAGTTCTACAATGTGATCAATGCCAATTGCACCACCAGCATTCGAAATCAAATCCCTAAAGACCGCCAATCACCTTTCGATATCCGTATGTTAGTGAATGGTTTGTTAGACCAATACTTATACGAAAAAGGCAGTATTGTGAGTGAAGGACTGAGCTATGAGGAATTACGAGATCGATGCCAAATCGACAAGGTTGCTCAAGCCGCCCACGACGACCCAGAATTCTCAAAACGCGTCCGTGAAGGCAGACCCGGGCAAGAGTAAAAAATCACAATGACTGACTATTCCACACTAAGAGAGCTGATCAACATCGACTCACCTTCGGGTTTTACCCACGATGCCTGCGATTTCATCGTCGAGTTGTTAGCTGCTGAAGGGCTGTCGCCTGAGACAACGGTAAAGGGCGCGGTGCGCTGCTCGCTCGGGCAGAAGCCAAAGCTCGCGATCGCAGCCCATGTCGATACTCTGGGGGCGATCGTTTCAGGTATCAAGCACGACGGCACGCTGAAGTTCTCACCGATTGGTGGATTGTCGCTGACAGGAGCTGAGGGAGAATACGTGCGAATTCGTACGCTCGAGGGTAAGGTGTTTACTGGAACTATTTTGCTAAATGATCCCTCATCGCATACTAACAACGGACGCGAGGCTACGGCCAGAACCATCAAAAGTATGCATGTGCGGCTCGACGAGGACGTGGCGAGCAAGTCCGACGTGGAACGACTAGGAATCTGTATCGGCGACATCATTTGTCTCTACCCGAACTACGAAGAACTCCCGAGTGGGTTCATCAAATCGCGCTTCATGGACAACAAGGCGGGTTGCTTTATTTTGTTCGAACTCGTCAAGCGTCTCAAAGGGCAAGATGTGGCAGTAGAAATATTTTTCTCTAACTATGAAGAAGTAGGCCACGGTGGAACTTGTGGCTATTCTGACGGGATCGAAGAATTGTTGGTGATTGATATGGGCGTGTTAGGTGATGCTTGCGAAGGTGTTGAAACCGCGTGTTCGATCTGCGTCAAAGACTCGACAGGTCCATACGATTATCAGATGCGCAAAACCTTAGTTGAGCTAGCGCGCGACAAAGGCATTGCCCATAAGCAGGATGTTTATCCCTTCTATGGTTCTGATGGATCGGCTGCCCGTGCTGCGGGCAATGATTTTAGAGTGGGACTCATCGGTCCAGGAGTGGCCTCATCACACAGCACTGAGCGCACGCACAAGAAGGGTGTGGAAGCAACTATCGAACTCTGCCTAGCCTACATCGGGCAGTTGTAGTAAGGCCAACCTGATGACTTTCGAAAGTCTGAAGCGGGCCGTGACTCGTCTGTTATGCTGTGTGGGATGTGTCTAATGTCGGAAGGTCCAAGGTCGAACTAGCAAAGTCTGGTGACTTTGAATCTTTTTCTATCGCGACCACGCGATGTCACTGGACTTTCGACCTTCAGACCTTTGACAGTCTGAGCAAGTGCCAGACCGTCGAGCAGACCATACCAGCTTAGAAAAAATTGCAGTCTAGACCTGCGCTGTCTCGATCCCTACCAAATAGGACATTTACTTCGGTTATTCTAACTATTAGATAAGTCCGTATCGTTGTTATTTACCAGAAAAGACTGAGGATGCTTGACCCCACAACCGTTACTGTAGTATGAAGTAACTCTTCCAATTTCTTGTCGGCAAAATCTAACATAAAAACTGCTATGAAACATCCACTCCTTACTTCGCTCATTTCAATGGCGTCAGTCTCAGCGCTCCATGCCGAGGCAGTCACGACTCAAGAACAGAAAGACAATTTTTCACCCTATACCGGGAAATCATATCCGAGCGAAGTGTACTGGGGTGACACGCACGTGCACACAGCTCTTTCGTTAGATGCAGGTTTGTTCGGCAATACGCTGGGAGTTGATGACGCGTATCGATTTGCGAAAGGTGAGAAGCTCACTTCAGCTACAGGAGTTCCTGTGAAATTGGCACGCCCTCTGGACTGGTTAGTGATTTCAGATCACACAGATTTGATGGGTTTTGCTCCAGATTTGCAGGCGGGTAAGCCTCACATTTTGGCCAATAAAAAGGGCAAAGAATGGTACGACGGCTATAAAAAAGGTGGCGCTGCGGCAGGAGCAGCGGCTTTTGATTTGATCACGCATTTCGCCCAAATGAAATTACCTCCAGAGTTTGTGAAAGCTTATAGCCCTGGTGCTAAGGAATTCAAAAGTGTTTGGGCTGAGATCGTAGGAGCTGCTGAGGCACACAACGACCCAGGCAAATTTACAGCATTCATCGGCTTCGAATGGACTTCGGTACCTAAAGGATTCAACCTTCACCGTAATGTGATTCTTCGAGACAATGGAGACAAAGCTCTGCTGGTCGAGCCGCTCACAACGCAACCGCCAATCGGCACTACTGACCCATTAGATCTTTATAAGTGGCTAGAGGAGTATGAGAGCAAAACGGGTGGTAAGGCATTTTGTCTAGCGCACAACGGAAACCTTTCTAACGGTTGGATGTTCCCAACAGAGAAGACCTACGCAGGTGGGAAGGTAGATGCTAACTATGTAAAACTTCGCGCGAAATGGGAGCCTCAGTATGAGGTAACTCAGATCAAAGGTGACGGCGAGGCCCACCCAGTTCTTTCTCCTGATGATCAATTTGCGGATTACGAAACTTGGGACGTCGGTAACCTCGACCTCACTCAGCTGAAGAAGCCAGAGATGCTCAAAGGCGAATATGCTCGGGAGGCTCTCAAGCAGGGACTTCTTCTTGAAAAGAAATTTGGTGTGAATCCGTACAAATTTGGCTTCGGAGGAGCGACAGATACTCACACGACTTTAGCCACTGCGGACGAAGACAACTACTTCGGCAAGTCAGCATCGGCCGAGCCGTCAGCGTCTCGTGTGAATCACCCATTTATCGAGTCAAAGCTGGGTAAAATTGAAGGCCACACCTTGGTAGCTTCTGGTTACACAGGTGTTTGGGCTGAGGACAATACGCGAGCGTCGATCTTTGATGCCTTCATTCGCCGTGAAACATACGGCACCACTGGTCCGCGTATGAAAGTACGTTTCTTCGGTGGTTGGGATTATACAGATGCTGATCTCCACGCACCAAACTCTGCAACTAAAGGTTATGAAAAAGGTGTGCCAATGGGTGGAGATTTGAAAGCTCCAGCAGGTGATAAGAAGTCACCTACTTTTATGGTGTCGGCTTTGCGTGATGCTGTTGGAGCGAACCTTGATCGCGTTCAGATCGTCAAAGGGTGGATAGATGCTGATAGTAAGTTGCACGAAAAAGTGTACGACATCGCTGTCTCTGGCGACCGTAAGATCGACGCTAAGGGCGTGTGTAAAGCAGCTGTCGGCAACACCGTAGACCTTGAGAAGGCCACTTGGTCTAACACCATCGGTTCGACTGATCTTGGTACTATCTGGACTGACCCAGATTTCGATGCTGCTGAGTCATCCTTTTATTACGTGCGTGTGTTAGAAATTCCGACACCACGTTGGGTTGTCTACGACAAGCTTCGCTTCGGTATTGAGTTGCCCAAAAATGCCCAGCTCATCGGCCAAGAACGCGCCTACACATCTCCGATCTGGTACTCACCTAGTAAGTAACCAAAGATGAAATTTCTGAAAGAGCCATTGCTCCATTTCATGTTGATAGGAGCGGGGCTCTTTGCTCTCTATGGCTGGGTAAACCCAGAGGCTAATCCTGATGGTGATCGCGAGAAGATTGTGATCACCGAAGGGCGAATTACTCAGTTTGTCACTATCTACGAGAAAACCTGGCAGCACCCACCGAGTAAGGCCGAGCTTCAGTCGTTGATCGATGACTATGTCCTAGAAGAGATCTACTACCGCCAAGCTGTCGCGATGGGAATCGACCAAGACGACACCATCATTCGCCGCCGTATGCGTCAAAAGTTAGAGTTTCTGACTGATGATGTAATGTTCGGAGGTGACACAACTGACGAGGCGTTGGTGAAATTTCTGAATGCCCATCCCGAAAAGTTCAGCAAAGATGGAGTCTATACCTTTGAGCAAGTTTACATCAATCCTCAGCTTCATAGAAATGACCTAGATAGTTATCTGACGAGTGTCGGGACAAAGCTTAAGGCTGGAGAGGTCGTCGAGAGTGATTCGTACATCATCCCAAAAAAACATCTACAAGCAGCAGCATGGAAGGTGGATCGCGAGTTTGGCGCAGGCTTTGCTAAAAAGCTTGATGGCATAGATCTAACTCACTGGAGCGAGCCATTGCGCTCTGGACTTGGAGTCCATTTCGTCAGGCTGTCTGAGCGCACAGTTGGATCGCTTCCTGAGCTGGCCGATGTCCGCGATAAGGTCGAACGTGAATGGCTGCATGCTGAGAAGTTAGAAAAACGCAGAGTTTTGAATGCTAAATTTGTTGAGGAATACGATATCGTGATTGAGTGGCCTGAGGAGGATACTGACGCATGAGGCTGTGGTTGCTTCTTTGTTGCTTCGTTGTTGGGCTGCTAGGTGACCTACAAGCGCATGAGATGCGCCCAGCTTACTTGGAACTCAAGGAGACTGGGACGGGGGAATTTAATGTGCTGTGGAAGGTTCCTTCTCGTGGTGCAAATCAACGATTAGATTTACACTTACGCTTTTCTGACGATGTGAAAACTCTGGGAGAACCAGTATCCGGTTTCCTCAATGGCGCTCATGTTCAACGGTTACGAGTGCAACGGAAGGGGGGGCTGGCTGGGACGGAACTGCACATCGATGGACTTGATAAAACAATGACGGACGTGCTCTGCCGAGTGGAGTACGCCAATGGTAATCAACTCACCACTCGTATTTCACCGGAGAGCGCGAGCTACGTTTTTGCGACTGAGCCAAGCCAATGGGAAGTTCTCTGGACGTATCTTGTTCTTGGTGTGGAGCATATCCTGCTAGGGATTGACCACCTACTTTTTGTGCTAGCCCTGCTGTTAGTGGTGCGCAGTTGGAAGTTGTTGTTTGGCACTATCACAGCATTCACCATTGCCCACAGTATCACACTAGGGCTCGCCAGCTTAGGATTCGTCTCTGTACCTGGAGCACCAGTCGAGGCGATTATTGCTCTGAGTATTGTCTTTGTAGCGGCTGAAATAGTCCGGTCGTATCGAGGTAACCCCGGGATTACTCAGCGGGCTCCATGGTTAGTGGCTTGCAGTTTTGGTTTGCTTCACGGATTCGGATTTGCCGGAGCATTAAGCGAAATTGGCCTACCTGAGAGCGCGATCCCAATGGCTCTATTGAGCTTCAATGTGGGAGTCGAGCTCGGCCAATTGGCCTTTGTTTTGACGATGGTGCTAGTGTACCAATCTGTGAAACGAGTGCCACTGAAGCTACCGCAATGGTCGCAACTGGTGGCTCCCTACGCGATTGGTTCTGTGGCAGCGTTTTGGGTGGCTGAGCGTGTTCTAGCATTCTGGCAATGAGATTTTATCTGTTAGCTTCGGTATTGCTGGGCTGGTGTTCGGCAGTGGCCTGTCAGATTTGTCTGCCCTACCCGAAAGATAGTTTACTCGATAGACTCAACGCCTCTCAGGGATTGGTGTTGGCAAGGGAGAACCCAGAACAGCCTTACAGTCTCTCTAGTGTCCGAATATTACGCACATCGACTGAGGTTCCCAAGCTAGACCTCTATCTGCCTAGCAGCACACGGCGGATGTTAGCTGTGTATCCTGAAAGATCTCTCGTCTGCGGTTGGAGTGCTGGCGACTGGAAAAGTCTCGCGGTCTACACCCCGGAAATGGAAGGTTTACTACAGCGGTTGTTAGTGAATACCTGGGGTGAGGATGGTACTCAGAGAGCACGCTTTTTTGTCGAATATCTAAGCTCAGAAGACCTCCAGCTTCAGCGGATGGCTCACCTAGAAGTAGCGCGGGCTCCATACGCTGTTATCCGTTCGCTTGGGCCGGTACTGGATTTTGCTGAAGTTAGACAATTTTTAGAAAACCCTAGGATGTTAGAGTGGCACGGACTTTACATTTTGTTGCTCGCCCAAAGTGGTGAGCAGGACGACCTATCTCTAATAAAAAAGCGTTACGAGCTATGCGAACTTTATCACAGCTCACTGCAAGCCGCGGCGTGGACTCTAGCCTATCTAGAAACGGATGACGGAGCCCTGCAGCAGATTCAGCAGGATTACTTCAGTAACGCAGAACATAAAGAAGAAGAGGTCTCCGCTGTGCTGGATGCTCTCTCAGCGTACGGCACCACACATACGGATATACAGCCAGCTATTGCTGAAATCTATCAAGTCGCTATCGAGCGCTTCCCAACTCAACTCTCAAAGAGGATCGATGACCTACAAGCATGGCAACAATGGCAGCTAACTGACGCTGTTGCTGATGTATTTAGTCAGCAACAACAGGAGATGAGCATAGAGCACATCAGCAAGGTGAGAGCATTTCTGAGCGCAGCGTCGGAGCGATCTAGTGCTGAGCTGATAGATGAACAGTCGACTGCGTTACTCTGGCTCTGCAGCATCCCATTAGTTTTGTTAGGTGGTCTGACGTATTCAAAATTCAGGAAATGCTCTGGGGCCTAAGAGAGATGATAGCATTAGCTTTTATGCATTGATCAGTTGCAGGTGCGAGCTATGCAACTGACGACTAACGAAGCTAATCTTGCTAGATTGTTTCGCCCTCTCAAAACCAGCACCGCTGCAATTACAAAGAATCAGAACACATCTATTGATTCAGTATAACTGTGAAGATGGTATAAGATTGGAAAGGTCGAATGTCCTAGTTTGCAAAGTCTGGTGACTTTGATCCATTCTTATCGCGACCATGCGATCTCACCTGACCTTCAACTTTCAGACATTGGACAGTCTGAGGAGAGGGATCAGCTCAGTTATGCTTACAGGCGTTAGTGAACTTTACCTTCAGCCCGCCAAGCATCGCGGGTGGGTTGGCTTATTGGTTTTCCCCAGCCATTGTTATCTGAAAATAAGGAATTCTGGTAGAGAGAGATTTTGGGGAAAATGAGTCCTTCGCGTTCTGCTAGATTGAGCGAAAACTTGAGGTAGTCGAACGAGGTTTCGTCGTCGGCAGTGCGGAAGAAATTACCCCAGAGGATTTCCACAGGAGCCTCGCAGACGGCGAAGAGTTCTGCCTCATCGATGGGGAGTTGTGGCATGAGTTCATCTAGGTCGTCGGGGAGGTCATCGGTGAGGCCGAAGTCGACGAGATCGCCACGTTTAGCCTCCCAGGCTGAGAATTCTTTTGGTTCACCCTGTAGTGGATGCTCCCACAGGTGGTCAAAAAACTCATCGACCAAGGCGTGCTTGAGGCCAATCTTGCGGAAGTAGGCTTCGGTGATGTGCAGGGATATACAGGCGCGCGCGGTGAGCGAGAGTGCTTGAGCTAGGCTGATGAACTTATCGAGAGTCACAAGTGCGAGTGTTCAGATTCAGCGCTCGCGAGCAATGCTTTTTATCTTTCGATCGAGGATTTTGGTAGGGCTTCGGCCGTTAGGAAAATGCGGAAGGCGACAGTATGATGGTGGGGAAGTGTTCGGTTTTCAGTGTTCAGTTTTCAGAGCTGTACGATGAAACTCTGGGGATGATGGTGTAGTTCCGCCCCAGTTAGGAATGAAGAATACTGACCACTTGCTGATCGGCGCTTGCGGTCTAGCTACCACTCCCAGGAATGTTTGTTCCAGAATGTACGAAATTGGCTTTCTGACCCATTGAATCCGCTGCGTTCAATGGGTCGGTCGAGATTGCCAAAGTACGCTGGGGTCTTCCAATTTCCTGCTTGGTAGTGGTGGATTTTTGAACGACCACCTTGCCAGAAGACTCCACCGTATTGCCACATCGCCCAGTCGTGCCAAATCCCTGATGCATGGGCGAGTTTGAGAGGAGTTTCTAAACCAGTATTTTTATCCGAGTAGAGCGCGAGCCAGTACGGGCAACGACCGAGCTTGGCCTTCTGTGATGGTGATGCGGAGCGCAAAGTGTTACGGAGGCTTGAGCTATTTTCTAGGTAGACTACGGGGTGGACACCAGTGCGGCGGTGGATCTCGGTGACGAATCCTACCATCAAGGCTGCACTACAGTGGGTGTCGAAATCAGCGACTAACAGGACCTTGGAAGTGCGCAGTCCTCTGCTAGATTTTATGCTGCGTAGACGGACGAGGTAGCGGTCGGCCTGGCGGCTCGCTGATTCTCCTGGGAGGACGTAATAGTAGGTTCCTAACAGCATCCCTTGGCGCTCAGCACCGACGAGGAAGTCGGCGCATTTTTTGTCAATGTAGGGACCTTTGGCGCAGCGGGCGATTAGAGCTTGAGCGCCGTTAGCCTTGAGCGCAGATTGATTGTTAGGGCTATAGCTTCTACCTGATTTCTGCTTTTCTTTGGGGTCCCAGTCGGAGGCGTTGATGATTTTTGGGGCACTGGAATAGCTGGCTCTGCCGTAGTCGCGGGAGCTGCAGTTGGCTAAAAAAGGGAGAATAAGCAGGAGTGGGAGAAGGCGGATCATGGCAAATGCATATACTAGGTCAGTGGAGTAGAAGTGGAAAGTAGCAATGCGGATTACAGAGAATCTTCTGGGAGTTTATCCCAGGGCCAAATGCTGTCAGTCCATTCGGGCGCACGCCCTGCTATGCGTTCTTTGAGCTGGGATAGAGTTTCTTTAGGGTCGAACTCAGAGCGGAGTGATGCGCGATTTTCTGTCACGTTTCCTTGCTCATCCATGTTGAGATTCCAGACGAATGGTGGAGCTTTGACGGCGGGCTCAGTATTGAGCATATGCATCTCACCAAAGCGCATGTCGATAAGGTAAATGCTGTTTGGTTTTTCAGAATTCGGGATAATTTTCCACCATCCTTCACTGAACCAATTTAAGGTTTCGAAAGGTTTGCTCCCTTGATAGGGTGTCGCCAAGTGTGGTGTGCGCTCAATTTGATCAAGGTGGAAGGGGCGGTCGGCAGAATCCCACACCGACCAATGGCTCACATAGTAGTTTTCATCGTCACGCGCAATCATTCTCCAGAGAAAAATATTTCCCAAACTAGGGGACACGAGCATGTCGGCAGCCTCGACGTTCGATTTTGTGAGTTCTGTTCTAAAGTGTTTTTTAGCAATACTAAGAAAGACAAAGCTAGCCAGTGTGTAGAGGCTGATCCAGGCGGTGGTGGACCAAGCCACCCAGCTCCGCTTTCTCCCTTCACGTAAGAGAAAGAGGCAAATGAAGTTTCCTATCAGCATTGGAATGGTAAACAGCGGGTCAATGATCGACATGTTGTTGAGCGTGAGCCGATAGTCGCTAAATGGCTCGAAAATCTGTGTGCCGTAGCTGTTGAAGCAATCGATCAGCACGTGGGTGGACCAGGTGAGAAGGACAAACCCAGTAGCGCGCGTTACGCTGACTTTGCTGTGGAGCTTACTCAGAAAATAAGCAAACACAGGGCTCAGCAGCAGCATGAGAAAGAGTGAATGCGAGAGGCTGCGGTGGGTGCGTAGCCAGTCCATCGAGTCGACAAAGGGGGCTATGGCGATGTCGAGATCTGGCAGGGTGTCAAAAAAGACACCCCAGGCTGCGCCCTTCCACCCGAGCTGTTTACGCAGGAGAAGTTCGCCACAGAGTCCGCCGAGGGCTGCTTGGGTGATTGAGTCCACGGTGGCACGTTACACGCTTTTGGCCATTTTACAAAGCGATAGGTCGTGACAGGACGCGAGGAGTGTGGATGCTGAAGGGGATGAGCGAAAAACGTGAGCACCCGAACGCCCCCCTTCATGGAGTTACCCTTGAGAAGATGCTCAATGAGTTGGTCGATTTTTACGGTTGGGATGACATGGCCTGCCGGATTCGCATCAATTGCTTTGCCAAGGACCCGAGTGTGAAATCTAGCCTCAAGTTCCTACGCAAAACCCCATGGGCCCGCTACAAAGTGGAAGACCTCTACAAGCACTTTAAGCAGGTAGAGTGAGTTGATAGTTGTTCAGAAGTCGCGCTACTTTAGGATGAGAGCATTGAGCGAGAGACCGGAGTCTGGTTTGACATCTGTCGCTGTGAGCTCAAGAACGAAGGAACTGTGACCACGGAGTTGAGCATCAGTAAGTTTGATCTCGGATCCAAAAGAGGAGTTCTCGCTATCATGTTTATAGATGTGGGCGGGAACCAACTCTGTTGCGCCATCACTTGAAAGGATGCGGAGTTTGGTGTCGCAGCTCCAGCTGGTGAAATGGAGTGTGAGCGTGAGCGGGGAGTTAGCTTTCTTATTGAGAATTTCAATTCTCAATCCATCTCCGGTTTCGGGAGTTTCGGCGTGGAGATTTGGTTGTCTTTTCGTTTTCCTACTGTCTAAGAAGATCAGGTTGCCGACTCGTTTTTCTTTGGCTGATGAGCCAGCTAGAAGAGTCACCTTTTTTATGGAATCACTATTTGGGCGACTGAATTTATCCCATTTGGTGAGAGGACTCTGAAAGACAACCCAGTCGAGGCTGTCTTTATCGAGCACTTCACAGCCGATTCTAGAATGGCCTTCCTCCACAGAATTGCTGTAGAGATCTGTCCTGTTAGTGCGCGCGGAGGTGGATTCTAGTGTTGCATCGGTTGGCTCAGTATCAGGGATCTCTTGGTAGAATGATTCAGTGGCGTTTCCCTGAAGTAGGACTGCTAGGCTAACTCCCGCAATGAGGAGCAGAATAAGCGAGAGGGCTAGGACGAGTTTCTTTTTACCCTTTGCTTTTGGAACTCCACTTTCTTGTGCTGTAGATGCTGTAGATGCTGTAGATGCAGGAGGTGCAGGAGGTGCAGGAGGTGCAGGAGGTTTCGCTAGAGGGAGATGTGGCAGGGTCTGTAGTGCTGCGGCAGCCGACTGAGGACGCATAGCAACATCAGGGTTGGTGAGGGTACTGATCCAGTCAATGAATGCTGGAGAAATGGCCGCTTGGTATTGAGAGAGTGGTGGCAAGGCTCCAGACAGATGAAGCTCTTTGGCAGTTTCGATGGGCTTGAGAGCAAACGGGTGGCCACCAATCAGGCTGAGATAGATCAACTGGCCAAGCATGTAACAATCTGAGGCTGCTGTTGCAGGCTCGTCGTCGAAAAGTTCTGGCGCTAATAGAGCGGGGTCAGCCATCATGGCGTAGCTGGAGTCGGCTCCCTGGATCAATGGGGCGAGCCGCGAGAGTCCCATGTCCATGATGATGTAGCGGAAGCCTCCACGTGGGCGGTGTGTGAGTGTAATGGAGCCTGCAGTGATAGCTCCATGGATGAAACCTGCTTCGTGTGAGAGAGCTAGGGCGTCGAGTAATTGACTAGCCATTTCGTGGGCCTGGTGCTCGTCTAAAGGGGTTTTGACGACGAAGTCAGAGAGCCTTTCACCTTCGATGAGTTGCGCTACGAGGAAAGCTCCGTCCTCGTCTATGCCAGCGTCGAGTACAGAGAGAATGTTCGGATCTTGAAGGTTGCCCAAGCTCTGAGAAATCGCCATGAATTCCTCTTTCCAATCAGCAGATGAAGTGTCCCCCTCGGTGGAATAAAATCGGCGCACTGCGACGGTTTTGCCTAGCTCATTATCCTTGGCTGCATAGACACCGCCAGTGCGCCCTTTACCTATGAGGGAGTTGATTTCGTATCTTTCTGCGTCCATGTGATAAAGCTAAACAAAGCTGTGTGACTGATATACCAAAGAATTGTCAAAGCAATCTTGGAGTGTGACACGCGTGAAGTTTAGAGGTTTTCGTTAATCCACGGGAGTGCCGCAGCGAGAGCTCTGGAGCGATGGCTGAGCAGGTTTTTTGCGCGACTCGGGAGTTGAGCGAATGTTTGGTCGTGCCCTTCAGGAATGAATAACGGGTCATAGCCGAAGCCTGCGTCACCGCTCAAGGTGTCGATGATTCGGCCTTCTACAGAGCCAGAAAAATGGGCTAAGCGTTCGCCATTCTTGGCCAAGACGATGACGCAGCGGAAGCGAGCTGAGCGGTTGTTGCCATTGCTTTGTTTAGCGAGTTCAACTAACAATTTGGCATTGTTAGCGGAATCATTACCCTCCTCACCAGCGTAGCGAGAGGAGTAAACTCCTGGATCTCCGTCTAAGGCGTCAACCTCAAGTCCCGAGTCATCCGACAGCACCCATTGGTCGGTGAGTTTACTGATCTCGACAGCTTTGAGCGTGGCGTTTTCCAAGAAAGTGGTGCCAGTCTCATCGATTTTCGGGAAATCTTTCCCAGTCAAATCATCGACAGCATAGTTACATCCTAGAATATCTTTTATTTCCTCAGTTTTATGAGAATTCCCAGTGGCTATAAGGATTGCTGTCGGTTGGTTCATACGTTCTTTTTACATTTTATTTCAGAATAGGGAATAAAATACCCTACTCGTGCCGCTAATGGTATGATGAGTCCGAAAAAAACATTACTAAGCGCCATTGCAACTCTCGCGGTCACAGTTTCCAGCCTGTTTGCTGGTGAAGGCTGGATGACTAATATCGACGAAGCAAAAAAGCTCAGTAAGAAAGAGAATAAGCCTCTCTTTGTTGAGTTCACTGGCTCTGACTGGTGTCCTCCATGCATTATGATGGAGAAGAAAGTTTTCTCAAAAGATGCTTTCAAATCTGGCGCGAAGAAGGATTTCATCCTTGTGAAAATCGATATACCCAATAGCGATAAAGAACTGAAAGCTAAAAATCAGAAAGTGCTAGAAAAATATAAAGTTTCTGGTGTTCCGACGGTAATATTGTTAGACCCTAAGGGGAAGGAGTTTTCTCGGTTCACGGCGTCGAAATTCAACTCGGTTGATAAGATGTTAGCTGAGTTGAAGCAACAGCTCCGTCGGAAGGACATGTTTTAAAATTTTCATTGTGTAGTTAATGTGGTTGGGGAGGGTGTGCACGTCAAAGTGCACGCCCTCCTTATTGTTTAGAATGGGTCATTTTGATGAATGATCTTGGGAGAAGTTTTCAATATTTGGCTAAGGTTTTTTACTGGAATGGCCTATAAGAATGAAGATGAAGTTATTCCAGTCCAAGCAGGCAAGTCCGCAAGAGATGCAGGAGTTCGTGGGTTTACTGACTGAGCATCAGGACACGATACGGCTGTATATTCGGTCGTTGCTACCGAGCTATATGGATCCCCGAGATTTGCTACAGGAGGTGAATATCTTACTCTGGCAGAAAATGAGTAATTTCAAGTTGGGGACAAACTTTGGCGCGTGGTCGTGCACCATTGCCTATTACGCAGTCTTGACCCACCGCAAGAAGCTCAAGCGTGAGGGCTTCATGATCTTTAATGACGAACTGAGCCATAGTTTGGTGGAGCAGATGAACGAGCAGGAGCCAGAGGAGTCGGGTGACCGTATGCGGGCCTTAGGTGCGTGTTTAAAAAATGTGAGCCCAGATAACCTGAAGCTATTACAAGCGAGGTATGATAAAAACGCAATGAGCCTAGAAACATTTTCTAAGGAGTCAGGCAGAAGCCTCAACACGCTCTACGTGAGCCTCACTCGTCTTAGAGCGGCTCTGAAAAAGTGTGTCCAACTAGGATTGGACCAGGAAAGGGGGCAGGCATGAAGCAAGCTGAATTTGAGGAAACTCTGAGCAAACTGGTAGACGGGCGACTATCCTCCGGCGAGTTCAGTCAGCTAGAAGCGTGCCTGCAAAGCTCCGAGCAAGCGCGCGTGAGCTATCTGCAGTTTATGGCGCTGCACGATAGCCTAGAATCAGAAATGCAGAGCCTCAGTTCTGCGCAAATGAGTGGAACGTCAGTGGTACCAATCGATGAAATTCTAAAACGGCAAAATAAGAGAAATATTTACACAGCAATGTTTGTCGCGGCTGCGGTCGCGCTGATGACTTTCTTGCCCCTGAGTATTTGGTTGATAGATGAGGACCTAAGCCCTGCTGTCAGCTACCGTGTGGCTCATGGTTCGAATTATTCTGTTTCCGGTAGGGGGACTGATGATAAAATCTTCCATATTGAAAAGGGCGAAAACGTCATTCTTGAGCAAGGAAGTATGGAGCTTTCTTTCCGCAATGGCGTGCGCTCAGTGGTCAATGGACCTGCTGATTTCACCTTACTTGACCATGGTGTGTTAGAAATGAAACGAGGTGTTGGTTGGTTCAAAGTACCTGAACAGGCGATAGGGTTTAAAGTGATCACTGAGTCGCTAGAGGTCGTGGATCTAGGCACTGAGTTTGGTGTGCTAGCGGGGGCTAAAATTCGCGATGAAGTGCACGTGCTGAAGGGGAGGGTGCACAGTAAATCTTTATTGATTGAGGGGGTGGAAGTCGAGCTGGGTGCTGGTGACGCCAGAGCTGTGAGTTTGAACGGCGGCCTGAGGTCGATTGATTTAGCGGCCAATGCTTTTTTGAAAACCCTACCAGACACATTGCCGTATCTGCACTGGAGCTTCGATAATGAGGAAAGCTCCGAGTATGTGGTAAAAGGCAATGATCCAATTTCAAGCGATCTAGCACTAGGGGTGTATCCTTCCTCGGATGGTAGCGGCGTGCGTCACCTGTATTCTGGGAAATCCGGCTTGGCCATTTCACCGATTGGCGAGTCAGGGCTAGCTACGGACTGGTATGGCATTAGTGGAGACGCCCCACGCAGTGCGTCATTTTGGGTGAAACTGCCGTCGCAGTATCCGGCAAGGTTGACTTTGTTTGGCTGGGGGGCGCAGTCGTCCGGAAGCGATCCTAGTTGCCGGGCCTTTTACACTTTTATGAATGAAGGGTTTGTCGGGCTCTCATTGGGTGGATACTGGCTGCGGACCGAGAGACGGATCGATGATTCTGAATGGCACCACGTGGTCGTAGTCTACGCTGGGAAGTCACTTGATAATGGCGAGCCTGAGATTGATTTCTACATTGATGGGGCTCAGCAAGCGACTGTGGTGTTTATGCACAAAAAGGTGATTCGGAATGCTGACGGCATTGTGACTGTGGACACGGCGGGGCGCGATAATAGTGGCACTCCCTTTGCTATTTTCCGTCACAACTACAATGCCTGGCCAAATGGCGATCAGACAGGTCTCGCGATTGACGAACTCTTCATTTTTAAAGGGGCATTGAGCGCCAAAGAGGTTCAGAACTTACACGACTACAACACAAACTTGCTGGAGTCGCACTAGTGAACTTGTTCAGACAACGTTAGCCTTTGAATTTTGGATTCTTCTCGGTGGGAACTGGAGCATTGAGCTCTTGGCGCCAATTCTTTAGTTTGGTGTGAAGCTCTTGGAGCTTTTCTGGGTGCTCCTTTGCGAGGTTGGTTTTCTCACCGATATCCTGCTTGAGGTTGTAGAGTTCGAAATCACCATTCTCAAAGTACTCGATGAGTTTCCAGTCGCCGTGGCGGATCGCTGAGCCTGGGCGAGTGCGGAATAGCGTGTCCTGAGCTTCTTTCATCCCGAGGCTGTCAGCTTTGCCGTACCCTTGTAGGTAGATAGGGAAGTGCCAGAAGAGTGAGCGCTCAGCCAGAGCCTTTCCTTCAAAGAGGGGTATGAGGCTCAGCCCATCTAGGATCTTGCCTTTTGGTGCTGGGGTTCCAGCCACGTCACAAAAGGTCGGGTAGAAATCGAGGTTGCTGACAGGGGTGTCGCAGCTGGATCCTGCTTTGATCTTCTCTGGCCAGCGGATGAAGAAGGGTTCGCGAATGCCGCCTTCATAGTACATGCCTTTGCCTCCACGCAACGGCCATTGCAGGCTGGATACATTGACCCCACCATTATCGGAAGTGAAAATCACGAGAGTGTTGTCAGTGATGCCGTTGGACTCTAGAGCGTCGAGGACTCGGCCGATGTTTTGGTCGAGCGACTCGATCATAGCGGCGTAGACTGGGTTGTTCTGCGCCTCAGTGGCTTTCTTATTCTTGTATTTGTCTACCAGCTCAGGCTTTGCCTGTAGCGGGGTGTGGACGGTAAAGTAGGGGAGGTAGAGGCAGAACGGGCCAGCTTTGTGCTCGCCAATAAACTCGATAGCCTTGTCGGTGAGGATGTCAGTTAGGTAACTGCCCTTTTCTTTGACTTCTAGGTTGGGGTATTTGAAGGGGGAATGGTAACCGCCATTGTACGGACCACCAGCAGCGGTTCCGCCGACATTGATGTCGAAACCATTTTTGAGAGGATCCTGGGTGACGTGCCATTTTCCGATGGTGGCAGTGGTGTAACCAGCAGCTTTCAGAGCATGGCCGAAGGTGAGATTGTCCTGTTTTAGGTGCAGGGTGTTTTTGGTTGGAATGAGCTTGCGGGTGCTGGACTTCCCGCGATCCGAGTTGTTCACTGTGTAGACTCCGTGACGCGGGGTGCACTGACCGGAAATAGCACAGGCTCGCGAGGGCGCACAATTCGCAGCAGAGGAATAGCCATTGGTGAAGATCATTCCTTCCTTGGCGAGCCGATCGATGTTCGGCGTCTCGTAGTACTTTGAACCATTGATAGAAACATCAGCCCAGCCGAGGTCATCGATGTTGATATAGAGAATGTTAGGCTTTTCAGCAGCAATGGAACAGAGGCTGGTGAGTAAGACTGAAAGTAGAATGAATGAATATTTCATAGGATCGCTGAAAAGTTAGTATGTGCGAACCTGCTAGATCTAGACTTCTTTTCAAACGGAAATCATAAAAAAGAACAGAGGTGATTGTATGATGGTGTTAGTGAGTTGCCCAACGGACTCTAACTAGAATGCGATCTACGATGTCTTTCTCCCTGAGATTTTCATCAAGTTCGTAATTAAGTTCGCCATCCTTTTCACTGCCCCCGCTGTGACCAAGTAAATTCAGCAAGGTGTATGGATTGATGTTTTCTGGCTCTATATTGGCCGCGTAGATAAGTGATGGCGCATCATCGCCGGGGAGATTTATTTCAGCGAAAATGACAAAGCCTTCTTTGGCTTCATCTAGTTTCTGGTCTAGCAGCCATTGATGATTGATCGTGGGGCGGGAGATGAGGTCAACATCTCCAAATGGGTCCACTCCACAAACCGCGGTGTAGCGGTGACGCCACACTGGCAGAGTCTCTCCACGCCGAGCAATGCCCTTTTCCCAAGCGTGAGATTCACTGTATTTGAGGGAGCCCGTGAGATAGAGAGTCTCGATGATACTGCCAGACTTGGTCTCTGCCCAGATAGCGACGACGGCTCCATTTGGATTTTTTGACCATTGTAACTCGAGATCGATGGAGGCGCCGGTAGAAGTGAGCTTAGCAGTACGGTGAAACGTATCGTTTCCCATTTGCGCCACGTTGTCTTGACTACGGAAAATGGCAGCATGATTTCGCTGTTCATGGCTGAATCTCATCAGGTGGGAAATTCCAGGTGTGCCAAACCATGCCGCCAGCCAGGTTAGGATGCAAGCCAGCAGAGTTGTGGTCGGTAGTAACCACTTCTTATTGCCATTTCGTGGTTTAAATTGGCGCTTCAGATGGCGAAGGCGATCGATAATATGAATCAAAATGAGCGTTCCAGTCGCCGCCCCAGAAAATATGTGGAGTCGACTGAGCTCAATGCTAAACGGGATAAAAAAGCGCAAAATTCCAGTTCCTAGCAAGACGAGGAACTGGAATAGGAGAGCAATGTATAGGACGCGCTTCATCAGAAACTAAAAATGGAGTCAGCTTTCTATTTAAAACCAATCAGATTGCGCAGCTCTTTGATATGCTTCTTGGCAATTCCACGTGGGGTGGTCTGGTGTTTTTTACATAGTGCTGCCGCGTATCCTGTGGCAACTCCCATTTGGCCGCAGGTATTCATGACTCTAGGGCCGCCTAGAGCCACGTGTGAGCAACTGAAGCAACGACCGGCCATCATCAGATTTGGGACGTCTTTTGAGTAGAGTGAACGGAAGGGGATAAAGTAGTGCCCTTTGAGTTTCATGAAAAGAGCTTTCGAAATGAAATCCACGATAAAGCCCTTGAGGCTTTTCTGGTAATGGACATCGATTTCACGTTTTTCCACTACCACGCTATCCGGGAACTCTGTAAGGCTGGTGATGTCTTTCATGCTGTAAATGTAGTCACCCATAATCCTGCGTGACTCGCGCTTGCCACCGATGAACCCGACCCAAGAAAGTTCAAGTCTCGCATTTGCTGGGTTCTTTTTCACATTGGAGAAATTTCCATAAACGGCACGGAACATGTGGTCGCGGATTTCTTCTGCATCGTGCACCTGGTGCTTATCGTTGTCGCTGTATTCCCAATACCATTCACTTTTCTTTTCGGCGTAGTTTTTCGCCACAGGCTTAGCCCAAGGGGTGGACGGGAACTTGCTGGCATTATCTGAGGTCGTACTGCGCCACATCACGGTAGTTCCCATGACTTTGTTATCTGCTTTTTCTGGACTCCACAATTCACCATACTTATCCCAAGCTTCGCCAAATTCTGTTTTAGATTCACGTCCGTAACGGGTTGTGGCTCCAGCTTTGAAGCCGAGGACAGCATCACCAGAACAGTCGATAAATTGTGGGGCGTTCACCCGTATTTTCTTGTGTGCGGTATTGCTGCGCGCATCGACGCTAGAGATAGATTTACCGTCCATTGTTAGACCTGTCACGGAGTAGTCCATGAACAGCGTGACGTTTTTAGCTGCCTCTAGTGAGGCATGGCGCTTGGCGTCATCTTTGATCGAATCGGGAGAGTTATTAGCCCAGTGTTTGGTGTCGATTTTTTTAAGAATCCGAGAAACTTTTCCATGGATGCCTAGGGTGTGGACGCGCACTTCTTGACTAGCGTTACCACCTAGGACTGGGCGGTTCTGGATTAGCGCTACTTTGAGCCCCTGCTCATCAGCTGCCAGTGCGGCACCACAACCCGAGATACCGCCGCCGACGATCACGAGATCGAAATCGTGTGTTCCCTCAAGATCACCACTCATTGGCTGCCCATGTTGCAGATTGCGCCAAGCCGCCAGCTTTTTTAGATCGTTCGGAGGGACAAAGTCGCCATCAGCAGTGAGGAAAATCGCATCACAACGGCCCTCGAATCCAGTAAGGTCAACTAACTCAAGTTTATTTTCACCTTCGCTCAGCTCCACAGCCTCACCCTTTTGCCAAGCCCATCCATCGAGCGTTCCAAAGAGCGTTGGTGTTTTCTTGCCGTTGACACTTAACTGAAACTGGCCCGGGGCATCCCATGGGCCGGGACACCAGTTTTTCGTCCGCACCCAGACGTGGTATTTGCCACCTTTTTTAGCATTTACCCTAGTTGTGGCATTGGCCACTGGAGTTCCCATCCCGTGTGCGAGCAGATATGGCGAGCCCATTTGCTCGATAAATTGAGGGTCAACCAGCCAGCCACCTTTATCCTGAAAACTGACGGCATCCACTAGGATTTCACCAGAGTTTTTTTTGTGATTGGCGGCAGCTGCTGCGAGAGAGCTAGGAATGATTGATGAGGCTCCAAAAGCTTTGAGGAAATTACGGCGTTGCATACTTAATGAGTGCAGGTCTCTTTGTTATTGGACATCTATATTGGATAATATGTAAAAAAAATAATTTTCTGTCCAAAATGCCTAAGCATTGCACTCTATAGTGAGAGGTGGAGCACAATAATCAAGACAACAAAGTAGAGGCATACGTTCAGCTCTTAACCGAACATGAACGGTATCTTTGCGGCTACGTGTATAAAATGATCCCCAACTCTGCGGATGCGGAAGATGTCCTGCAGGATATAAAAATGGCGATCTGGAAAGAGTTTGATAGATTCGAACTCGGTACCAATTTTGGGGCATGGAGCCGAAAGGTGGCATTCCACCGAGTCATGGCATTCCGTAAAAAGAAAGCGATCGAAGGCAATCGGCTCACATTTTCAGATGCTTGTGTCGAATTTCTTGCGGACCAGCCATGTCATGAGCCTGATGTAGTGCACAGCATGGCGCGCAAGCTCAGTGGATGTCTAAGCAAACTCAAAGGCCCACAAAAAGAGTTGTTAGTATTGCGATACAATGAAGCATTTTCGATAGAAGAAATTGCCCTCAAAACGGGTAAAACAGTGGCGGCGAGCTACCGAGGACTGAGTCGAGCTCGTGGCGCTTTGAGAGATTGCCTGAAAGGTTAAGTGAAATGGATAAACACAAACAAGACCAACTAACAAAATTAATTGAGCGCACACTCTATGATGAAGCGAGTGAGGCTGAGATTGCGGACTTGGAGTCGGTAATTATGCAGGACGATGAAGCCTTGAAATTATATCAAGATGTCACGCTTCAACATAGTTTGTTAGAGTCGAGCAATGCTCTTCACGCCGTATCTGAAGTAGAAACCACTGGCCAGAGCGTTGTTTGGAAAGTGGCTGCTGTAGCGGCGGTCATTTTATTGACGATCACAGTAATTATGCAGAGAAGCCCAGAGACTTTTCCAGAGCATTACGCCGCGATTACTGAGACTTCTATGGCGCAGTGGGGCGAGTGCTCGGTGCCGACAACTGTTGGCACTGAACTACATGAGGGGAGGCTGGAGTTACTCCACGGGACTGCGACTGTGACATTTTCCTCGGGAGCCATAGTGAGCATTGAGGCACCTGCCGCACTAGATCTAGTCTCTGAAATGAAGGCTGTGGTGAAATATGGACGAGTAGTCGCCGAAGTGCCTAAGCGCGCGATCGGCTTTCGTCTGGATACTCCTGATATGGAAGTTAAAGATCTAGGCACCGTTTTCTCTGTCTATGTCGATCCTGTGAACTCAAAGTCACGAGTCGATGTGATCGATGGTGAGGTCGAAATTTTCCATGAACACTCACAAGGGAAGAAGCTGTTATTTACTAACCAAGGGGTTCGCTTATCTAACGGTTCATTAGAGTTTTCTGAAACCAAAGGAGAGATTACAAGACCATCTTCTGCGGCTGCTCCACAAGGCCGAATGATCATCACTACGGCTGAGGGGTTGGGAGGGCACTCTACTATTATATCCGATCACGCCGAGTCCCATCTTCACCCTCATTTACTCTTAGTGAAGAACCCAATCAATAAACTCTACACACGCAAACTTTACCTGAAATTTGATTTATCAAGTTTACGAGGTAAATCACCAGGCAAGGTGTCTCTCCAACTCACACAAATGGAAAGCCCGTATGGCTATGCTAGCTTCCTCTCAGACTGCAATTTTACAGTCTACGCCTTGAATGATGGAGCTACAGATTATTGGGATTCGGCTAAAATGGGATGGGCTGATGCACCAGCGAACCTTAAAAATAGTGGTGATGGTGTCGTCGGTGAGCAAGTCGTGGAGTTGGGTAATTTTACGATACCCAAAGGTCAACAATTCGGTGAGATATTGCTCGATAGTAGCTATCTAAAGCAAGCTATTGAGAGTGATACCAACGGATTGTTAAGCCTAGTTATTGTGCGCAATACCAAAGAATTACGGGCAGAGGGAATGGTGCACGCTTTTGCTGGGAACCACACACCGGCTGCGGAACCTCCCCGTCTTATTGTCGAACTAGAATGATCTTACTCGAGGTCAATGCGTCGGATCGCTTTCTTGAGGAACGCTTCTTTTTGTTGGAATTTCTTTTGTAATTTGGGGTCTCTAGTTGCCTCTAGCTGGCTTTGGTTTCCTTTGAGCAGCTCATGGAGCCAGCCACGGATCATTACGTAGTGGCGTGAGTCGGTGCCGTATTTGGCGATAGTTTCTAGCGATGCTTTGTCGCTCGTTTTTTTGAGGGCCTGCTGGATTTCTTGGACCATGGTCCCGATACGTAGGGCTTCTTGGTCGGGAGTTTCCGCGGCTTGGGCGGCGAGTGAGCTTAGTAATAAAGTGAGACTGAGTTGGAGTGCTTTGTTCATGGCGGAGTTAGGGCGAATGCGATGTAGAAGTTCTTAGTTAGAGCATAGTTAATCTAGTCGGGTGTGAAAAGCTATACTGGGAGTGTGGTAATGAGAATGATTCTTGCAACTGGGTGAAGGTGGGGTGAGTTTTGCTGCAGATGATCCGCTCACCCTATTTTGTTTTTCTGCCTGTTTTGCTGTGCGCATTGCTGTGGGGTAGCGCATTTCCTGCGATCAAAATGGTCTACATCCACTGGGCTGAGTCAGGTGTGGAGGTGAATATTTTCGATCGTTGGCTGTTTGCTGGCGTGCGTTTTACCTTTGCGGGCCTTGGGTTGTTGCTGATTGCTAAAAATCCGTGGGCAGAGTGGAGGGCGACACCTAAGAGGTGGCTGGCTCTGCTGTCGGTAAATCAAACCTTGCTGCAGTATCTTTTCTTTTACTTGGGGCTCTCACTTTCTAGCGGCAGCCTCTCTGCTTTGATGGCGTCGACGGGAAGTTTCTGGTGGATGCTATTGGCGCCATTGATGTTAGGTACTGCTTGGCCTCAACTTAGACAGTGGTTGATATTGGTAGTTGGCGCACTGGGTGTGGCGCTAGCTGTCTATGCTCCTGGAGCAGGAGCTGGGAATCCTCTACTTGGAGCGATTTGTATCATGCTTGCTACTTTTTTTGGAGCTGTCGGTATTATTGTGGTTTCAAAAGTGAAAACGACGATGGGCTCACGAGCGGCTACTGGCTTCACTCTTTTTCTTGGTGGAGTGGGATTGTGCTTAGTGGCTGTGCCGGCTTGGGGAAGCTTAGTGTTGCTGTTTGATGCATATGTCATGGGGGTTACGGTTTGGCTAATTATGGTTTCAGCGCTGGCTTTTGCGGTTTGGAACCAGCTTTCGCTGCAGTATCCGGTGCCACTGTTAGCGAGCTGCCGTTTTCTGATCCCAGTATCTGGAGTTCTGCAGTCGCTGCTCTTTTTGCCTGGCGAGTCTGCTGGCTGGGGGCTGATAGTTGGTGGGCTATTGGTGGTGGGCTCGATGCTTGTTGCTACTAGGATGAAGCGCGATTGATGTTGATTTTGTGCTCTAAATACTGACAATCAGCGTATGGCTGGACACGAGCGACACGAATGGAATGAAGAGACGGAAGAGGGAATACGCGTATATAAGGCTGTTTATTTTGCTAGAGAATGGCGTTTTGCTAGCTCCATGAAGGGCTCGCGCCGTGCTCCTATGCAATGGGAGGATATCGATGACGTGACCACTGAACACTGGCAGGCTCTGCGCGATGTTCTTTTCCGTAAATACCAACGCAAGCGTTGTCCTTGGAAGTTTATCGAAGCGATCGACAAAAAACTCGGGCGTGAGATCGATAATATCAAGCAAGATCGAGGTAAATAAGCAGATTATAAGGCGGAGAGGAATTCAGTGAGCTGAGTTCTGTTTTCCAAGCTGGAATGATGAAACGATGGCTGACAGCGAAATATACGCAGCCACATGAATCTCAAATCGAGCATAACGTCCTAGTTGAGCTTGACCTTCAGTCAAGGGACTCAATTTACAATGTGGTCCTATGTCCTATGGTTTGCGCTGCACCATAGGCTGGTATGAATTTCTCCCTTGGAGAAGAGGGATGGCCTGAAGTGCGTCTCTCTACTCTAGCTAGAGTAAATTGTCGGTTTAAATGTGAACGAGTGGTGACTTTTGGAGTGCGATCCATCGCGCCCACGCGATCTACTCTGACATTGGACCTTGAGACTTTAGACACTGGGGAGTGTCGAAGGTCTGAAAGTCAAAGGTCGAGTGAGTAAAGTCTGGTGACTTTAGAGATTCAATCTAGTGGCTGGCATCACCCGCATCCGATGGGATGTGGATGGAATCTACCATGTCTTGAACCTCTTTTGGAGGTGCAGGAGTGAAGGCGGTGACAACGATTGTGACTGCGAAGTTGACGAGCATGCCAACGAAACCAATTCCAGCTGGGCTGATGCCTAGGAGGAGTTGGTCTTTAGGGCCGTCGAGGAATTGGAAGTAAACAATGTAGCCGATGGTGAAGCCGATTCCGCAGATCATGCCGGAGATCGCTCCTTGCTTGTTCACGCGCTTGAAGAAAATGCCCATGAGCAAAGTAGGGAAGAAGGACGAAGCTGCTAGGCCGAAGGCTAGGGCGACTGTCTCGGCAATGAATGAGGATGGAGGATTGATACCGAACCAAGCCGCAATGGAGAGTGCTACAAATGAGGCCATACGGGCGTATCTTACTTCTTCTTTATCGCTGATATTTGGTTTGATGATCTTTTTCATCAAGTCGTGAGAGATGGAAGTGGAAAGAACCAAGAGCAGTCCAGCAGCGGTGGAAAGTGCAGCTGCAATACAACCAGCCATGAGGAGGGCTATCACCCATTTGGGTAGGCCAGCCATCTGAGGGTTTGCCATGACCATGATGTCTACGCCAAACCAAAGTTCATTTGGATTAGTCATGTCAGTTTTCACGGAGAGCAAACGCTCACCATGCACACCTTTGAGTTGCTCAGCAGGTGAGTCAGCTGGTGGGTAAACTGGCTTACTAGCTTGGAAGACTTTGTTGGTTTTCTTTGTTTCCAAGTCGGATTTCCCCGGGCCAAAGTATTGGATTTTCCCGTCGCCATTCTTATCAACCCAAGCCATTTGGCCAGTCTTTTCAAAATCGCTGAGCCAAGCTGGGGCTTCTTTGTAAGGGGTGTTGTGGAGTGACTCGATCAGGTTGACGCGCGCGAACGCTCCGATAGTAGGAGCTGTGAGGTAGATCACGGCGATGAAGAGAAGCGTCCAACAGGCGGATTTACGCACAGCTTTGACGTTCTTCACGGTGAAGAACCGGACGATGACGTGTGGTAGACCGGCGGTGCCGAACATGAGGGCTGCTGTGACACAGAACATGTCGATGGTGCTCATTTTGCCGTCGGTGTATCTACTAAACCCAAGGTCTTGGTTGATGGTGTTGAGCTTTTCAAGGAAGGGGACAGGGTCGCCAGATCCAGCAGTGTACTCGCCGATCAGTCCGAATTGTGGAATGACGTTGTTGGTCATGGTGATGGCGATGAATATTGCTGGGATTGTGTAGGCAAATGCCATGACGCAATACTGAGCGACCTGAGTGTAGGTGATGCCTTTCATGCCGCCGAGGCCGGCATAGAAGAAGACGATGGATCCGCCAATGATGACTCCCTTAGCGAGAGAAATGCCAAAAAGCTGGGAGAACACAACGCCCACACCGTTCATCTGACCCATGATGTAGGTCATGCAGATGAAGATGGCACAGACAACGGCCACACCGCGTGCGAACTTAGAGTAGAATCGGTCGCCGATGAAGTCGGGGACGGTCGCTTTACCAAATTTACGTAGGTAGGGAACCATCAGGACTGTGAGTAGTACGAAGCCGCCAGTCCAACCCATGAGGAAGCGTGAGGCATCATAGCCAGATGCCGCAATTCCGCCAGCCATTGAGATGAAGGTGGCTGCAGACATCCAGTCAGCTGCAGTAGCCATGCCGTTGGCGAGTGGGGATACTCCACCACCGGCGGTGTAGTATTCCTTGGTTGATCCTGCTCTGGAGCGCAGGGCGATAGTCACGTAGACGGCAAAGGTGATGCCGATGAAGATAAAGTTAAGTAGGTCTTGGCTCATTGTTTCAGAAGTTAAAAATAGAGAATGTTGTAGGATCTATAATGAAGTCTTGTTACTCTTCTGAGTAACCATGTTTGGTGTCGAGCCTGTTCATTTGCCATGCATAGACGACGAGAATGATAAGGAAGCAGATGATGGAGCCTTGTTGCGCCATCCAAAAACCGAAGGGAGCTGTGCCTACATTTGGCATATTGAGATCTAACCAGTCACGGAAAAGTACTCCGCAGCCGAGGCTCACAGAAAACCAGATAGCTAACAAGATGAGTACTAGGCGGAGGCATGCGCGTCGGTGCGCGTGAGAATGATCAGTTTTCATAAGATTTGTGTGGTTGGTATTCCTAGGTGGTGGGTTGAGTGATGACAAGCAGGGAAAGTGTTCTTTTTAAGGAGTGTGGTTCTTAGAGCTCTAACTGATTCTAATCAACTCTAAATGCACGTTTTAAGCGTTAGTAAGTGAGGGCATGGATAGCTTATTCTCTGTCGGCCAGAGGAAGCTGGAACTTTTGGTTTACAGTGCGGCTGGAAAGCCAGGATTTTTCGAGTAGTTGGACGCGCTCTGGATTCTGTTTTGCTAGGTCGTGTTTTTCCTTGGGATCTGACTGGATGTCGTAGAGTTCCCAGTCCTTTGGCTTTTTGGATTTTATCCCGCGGCGGATGGCTTTCCATTTGCCGTCACGGATGGCGATGATGCCACTATAGCCGTGGAACTCCCAGAACATTGGTTCATTTCGCTTGGCTACTGGCTGGCCTGAAAAGGCTGGCAGGAGGTTGATGCCGTCGGATTTAGAAATATCAGCGCCGGCAATCCTAGTGAGAGTGGGGAACCAGTCAGGAAAGTAACTGACCGTGTCGTTGGTCGTGCCAGCTTCGATGTGGCCTTTCCAGCGGACGATCATGGGGACGCGGAGGCCACCTTCGTAGGCTGAGCCTTTACGCCCGCGCAGGTCGTTTACTGAATTAAAGAACTGGGTGTCGACTCCGCCCTTATCCGTTGTGGCACCATTGTCTGAGGTGAAAATGATGAGGGTGTTGTCGTAAATGCCTTCGTCTTTGAGTTTGGTGACGATGGTGCCGACGTGGTTGTCTAGGTCCGTGATCATGGCCGCGTAGCCAGCGCGTGGGCGTGGGTGGGGGAGGTAACCTTGCTGACCGCGGTACGGCTTAGTGTCCCATGATTTAGGGTATTTATCGATATCTTCTTGGTGAGGATGCATGGCGACATGTGGCTCTACGAATGGCAGGTAGAGGAAGAAGGGCTTGTCCTTATTAGCGGCGATGAATTTGACGGCTTCGCTGAGGATGAGGTCAGGCGCGTAGTTCTCCGCGCGGTAGCTGTCAGCGAGCACTTCTCCCTTTGGTTGGCGTGCGCGACCTGGAATAGGATGCTTGTTGATGATGACTTGTTGTTCGTCGCTATCGAGATAGGCCGGGTAAAAACTGTGGGCATTACGCTGGCAGTTGTAGCCGTAGAATCGATCGAATCCCTGCTTGATCGGCGAGCCAGTACTCCAGGTGGCACCGAGCCCCCACTTACCAAAGCCGCCAGTGGCGTAGCCTTGTTCTTTGAGAACTTCCGCAATGGTTACCGCCTCTGGGGAGAGCGGCGTCTGGCCACCGTAGAATGGTTCTTTTCCTTTTGGTTTGGTCTTTATTTCGCCATTATCGCGGACTTCGGCGTGGGCCAAATTTTTTCCAGTGAGCAGGACGCAGCGGGCTGGACCGCAGACGGGAGCACCGGAATAATGGTAGTTGAACTTCATGCCCTCGGCCGCGAGTTGGTCTATGTTAGGGGTCTTTATTTTCTTTTGTCCATAGCATCCTAGTTCACCGTAGCCTAGGTCGTCGGCGAGGATGAAGACGATGTTCGGTTTCTCAGATGCGCTGAAGGCTGGGGAGCTGAGTAGGCAAAGTAGAGCGAAGCTTACATTCTTTTTGAGCATATTGATGGAGCTAATTTTTAAATTGGTCGAACTCTGGATTGACGTATTTACTTTTCCAGCGGTTGTAGACGGCTCTGAGTCCGGCTGGGGATTCTGGCTGCATGCCTTTGTCGCCAGTTTCTTTCTGCCATTTTTCTAGGATAGCGATGTGCTGTTGGATTGTCTCAGCATAGTTGGGGTCGGTGGCGAGGTTGTTGATTTCAAATGGATCCTTCTCTAGGTCGTAGAGTTCGTGCTCTGGGCGCTTGCCAAAGTAGATTTTCTCCTGCAGCTCGCTGAGTTTACCAGCTGCGTGCATGGTTTTGAGTTGTTGGATATAGTCCTTGGAGTCGCGGTATTGTGGTTGGAGGTAAATGCGGTCGGTCTTGAAGTTCCGAAGGTAGCGGAACTTTTCGGTGCGCACGGTGCGTGTGACATCGATGGTGTAGTCACAGCGATCACGAGCGGAGATGACGTGGTTGCGAGGCTTGTGGTCCTTGGCAAAGAGATCTCTGCCTTCGCTCCATGCGGGAGCTTCGATGCCGGCGATGGCCAGTGTGGCAGCGCTGATGTCTAGGCCTGAGACGAGGTCATTGCGACGTTGGTTCTTTGGTAGACTAGGGCCTGTGACGATGAGTGGCACGTGGACCCCGCCTTCGTAGCAGAACTGTTTATGGCGGACAGAGTGGTTGTTGCCGTGGTCTGAGAAGAAAAAGACGACGGTGTTGGCTGCGCGTCCAGATTGCTCAAGCTCGGCAAGTATGCGCTTCACGTCAGCATCTGTCTTGCGAACTGTGTTGTAGTGGTGCGCCCACCATTTTTTGAACACTGGGGTGTCGGGGAAGTAGGGAGGAACCTCGATGTCGTCGGCTTTGACCGCTCCATTTTTGATTCTGGATTTCCCACCAGCTAGCTGGATCTGGACGAAGAAAGGTTTGTCGGCGGGGAGTTCGCTGAAAT